>JACCDX011433762.1_pt1 | contig 33457 bp, 62 predicted proteins | sample 7449681 | NCBI WGS metagenome assembly JACCDX01 (sample SAMN15323450, study PRJNA562643) | freshwater metagenome | isolation source: river surface water | place: USA:Blue River Watershed | collected 2017-08-18
TTGTACTGCCCTATTGTAATAGCCCCATCTTGAGATCTATTAGCCAATACATATACTACAAAGTTGTATAGTTCTACCGATGATATTCCAGCCATACTGCAAATATAGCAAAAAAATAAGCTACCTTTTTACGAGTAGCTTATCAATGGAAGTACAAAAAAAATATAAAAACTAACACTAGGTTACAAACACGTTGCAAATATAGTATTATTTTGTCAATTTCAAAACTTTTTCTTTTAAAGCTTCGAATGTTTCTGAATTTTCTTCATTAATCATAAAGTCTGTTGTGTATTCAATTGGGTCTTTACCAGCTGGAAGCACAGTAATTAAGCCTGATGTATCACTCCAAACAACTTGACCAGCAAGCATTTTTGAAGAAATGATGTTTTTATCAAACGCTGTCATAACAAAATACTTGTGCTCGTTTCTAGGAGACTTGTGGTATTTTAAGAACAACTCAGGACTTGCTTCTGCTTTCTCAATATACTTATTGACAATTTGCTTTTCAGTAAGTTTGGTTGTAGGAATACCAAGAACACGTGCATAGAAGTACACAGCCTCAATATTATTGTCTACATCATGCCAAGCAGCCTCAACAGCCTTACGTTTAAGATTCATAACCTCAAACTTGCTTTCAGATTCCTGCTCTAAGTTTAATTCTTTAAAAACAGGCGGCTTGTTTGTGTTTCTGATTTTCTTGTCAGCATTTTGGTTGGTGCTTCTTAAGTAAGCCAATAAAGATGTTTGACTTTTTTGAACAATCAATCTTCCTCTATGGAATTCAATATGACCATTGGTAGTAAACGCAGGGTCTACATTTTGCTCTTCAGCATAAATCGAACTAGATCCTGGAAGATACCTAATAGCTCTTTCTTCACCCGTAGCTTCATCAAAGATAAAATCGGTAGAACTAATAATGTGTAGTGGTCTGAATGGATATAAAGGATCTTTAGATCTCTCTATTAACTCGAATGTTACAGTTTGTTTTTTGTCTGTAGTAGGTGCTTTAAATACAGCACTTTTACTTGCTCCCTTTTCTGGAGCAGAATTATTTTTTGCCATTTTACTTATGATTTGATTTATATTAATTTAATAAAAAGGGGGTGGTTTTGCCACCCCCTAGTAACTATGCTTTGTAGATACGAGCGAAACGGTTAGCACCGAATACTTGTAAACCTTCTTTAGCAATGTGTGAAATAGTCAATTCCATCTTACCTGAAGTAGGAACTTTTGCAAGACCTCCTGTATCAAATTTGTAGAATCTTTGACCATTGTACAATTGGTAACGTAAACCAAATGAGTTTACTGATTCACCAGTTGCAGAGTCACGTTGTGTATCCATAGGGATTAAGATACCGTTGTCATCCCATTTAGATGAAGAAACGCCATATTGAGCACCAGCGTTGAAGCCCATGTATTTCTTCATGTGGAATGTACGACCATGGATTGTGTATGAACTAAATCCTTGCTTAACAGCAATTTCAGCGTTACCATTGAATGATCCGTAAAGGATAGCACCATTTTGGTATTTGTTTTGGATGAAGTTTTGAACAGCAATCATTTGGTTAGTATCCATTAACCAGTGGTACTCCATAGCTCCAACTTCTTTATCTAAACCTTTAGCGATATTATCTAAAGCTGTAGCATCAAATGTAGAGTAACTAACAGCGATACCACCATCGATAATAGTTGGGATCAAACCTTTAGATGTTTCAGAAACACCAGAGTTGTTTGATTGTACACCGAACATATGTTTTGCTTCACGAGCATCCATAAATCTTTGGTCAGCTGTAGCGATACCACGGTAAGAATAAGCACCTACTGAATTTTCAGGGAAAACTCTTTCTGCTAATGAACGGTCAGTAGTAGTGTAATCCTCACGGATTTCAGTACATAAACCAGTTACAGTGATGTCTTGACGTTGTAAAGAACCTCCGATATCAGAAGCTTCACCAACTGCACGGCCACGGAACAATAAGTTCGACTCACCTTCAGCTAATGTGAATGCTTGAGAAGTTAATAAAGGTTTAACAACACATTCAGTATCACTTGCTACTGATATGATTTGACCTTGAACACCGATAGCAGCACCAGTACCGTTAGCGATCTCAACGATCTCACCAACACGTAATGGAGATGCATTGTTAAATACGAATGAAGAATCAATTGTTACAGTAACAGCTGCTCCGTTTGCAGGAGTTGTACTAGAAACTGAATCTACTAATACGTAAGGAGCTCTACGGTTAGCAGGCTCTACGTGCTTAAACTCTTGGTTTGGAGAGAAAACTTCTTTACCAGCCAAAGTAGTTGTAATCATGTAGTAGTCATTCCACCACTTGTATTTATCTACGTATTTCTCGTAGAAGTTTGGAGTGATTAAGTCTAATGTAGACAATAATCCTCTGTCTGCCGACTGCACAACGGCGGTCGGGTTAATTGCACTTGGATTTGTTAATGCCATTTTTGGTTATTTGTTTAAGTTAATAAATGTTATTTGCTATAAAGTCAGCAGTATCATCTTTAGCTTGAACAACAGGTGCATTTGTGTTTGGTTGGAAATTAGTATTCTTGATTCCTTTTAGCCAGTTTTCTTGAGCTTTAGCAACCTGAGCTACTACTGCACTTCGAACAACTGCCTCTTTATTTCTTAGAAAGGCCATATCTTCTGCTAATTTGCGAGAATCTATTTTCCCTTCTTTTATATATGGTTTAAAAAATACTGTTATATCTCTTCCAAGAGCTTTTAAATCTTCAGTCAATTGCGTTGCGGTTTTTTCGTCTATACTAAATTCAAACTGTTCGTTGTCCTTTATTGATATAGAAAGTTTATCAAACCCCTTTAAAGATTCAACTACAGAACTATCCCAAGCCTCAGCTTGAGCAGCTATCTCCTCCTCTGAAGGCCCCTCAGGCAATTCAGTTTTTGGATTTAGATCTGGTAGTGAAATCTGTGCTTTTTTTGACTCAAAGAACTCTAAAGCTTTTTTTGCATCTGCTTTCAGTTGTCGATCGAATGCTCTTTTTTCCTGATCGGTTAAAAGTTCTTCATCTAAACCTAGCCCATACTTTGATGATAATACGTCATCAATATCTTCGCTTGACCAATCAGGGTTTTCTGCCTTTAAGTATTGTCTCAATAATTCATCTTGAGGCTTGCTGGCAAAATCTTGAGTTTGTAAATCTAAGAACTCTTTTAGTTCAGATAACTTACCCTCCTTGATATAGTCATATATTTTTTTGCTATTTTCATCCATTTCGAGATTAGGAATTTCAGCTAATTTAGCTTCAATTTCAGCCTTTTCTCTCAAGACTCTTTCATACTCCTCCTTATTAATAGCATCCGTTGCAGCATCACCTGTTGGAGCTGGAGGGTTATTGGTTGAGTCCTCTGAACTACTGGTAGCAGAATTTGATTCAGCCGATGAATCACCTTGATCAGGTTTTGCTTCGGCAGCCGAATCTGCAAATTCATTTAAAAAAGATACATCCGTTGATGCACTTGATGTTTGTGCTTCTCCTTCAGAGAAAGCCTCAAACGGGAATTCTGGTTCTGTCATAAATTTATTTTATATTCAATACACAAAAATAAGTAAAAAAACAATATGCTTTTATGACATCATTTCATTCATGTCATTATTCATTTCTTGCTCTTCACCCATATCTTCTTGTTCGTTTTCAATTTCTTCTTCTACTTCAACTTCCTCTTCAGGAGCCATCATTTGCTGTTGTTGAGCTGCATTAGCTAGTACAGCTAATGGAGTTTCGTCTAATATTTTTTGCTCCCTAGAAGAGTTTTGTTTAAGAATTTCATTTAATACAGCCAACTGTTGTGCCATTTGGCCCTTCATTGACTCTACAGCCACAAGAACATCGCCCTTAATCGTTTCTTTCAATTGAATGATTTGAGCTTCTGCTTGAGCTTTTGCTTGAGCTGCCCCAGTATTTTGTTGTACAGCGTAGTCAGTGTTTGCCTTAGCGTCTTCTTGTTTTTCCTTACGATATTTGTTTTCCATAATCTTAAGGTACTGGTAAGCAACCTTAATGTTAGGAATAGATACAAGCATATACTTATCAGATGGTTTAATAATACCAGCTTGAATTGATATATCAATTGCTCTAGATAATTCTTCTTTTTTAGCGTCATCAGGTAACATTTCAAGCGAAACACCAAAGTTGATATTAGCGTGTTCTTGGTTAAGTTGAATAAACTTTAAATCATCCTGGCCAACAACTTTAGCGTAACCTTCGTATGATGATTTCTTCAAACAAACAATGTCCTGAACTAATACCGCAGCCTTCTTAAGGGTTCTGTTCATAATATCTACAAACGAATCATATATATAAGAAGTAGCATTGTTTGATGCAGAAAGAGCCATCTGAGTAGTTCTATACCCAGCTCTTGCGTCTACAGAAGCTCCATCAGTAGCCTCATTAAGGCCAGTATCGCCACGTAAAGACTCAAGTAAGTAATTGTAAGTTGCAATTAGTTCTTGTAATTGATTCCCCATACCATTAGGTAGTGATTCAATCGGTCTAAATTGCTTGTATGTGCCATCCTCGTTTAATGCCCTATAGTAATAGTTACCAGTTTGGTCATAAACATCTTGAAGTTCTAATGGGCTTAAGTTCTTTCCATTTCCAAGATCCACATCTTCTAATCCATCAACAGCAATTGCTATACCAGCAGGCCTTGCTTTAGCTATTAATATTTGTAGCTTGTAGCGGATAATTTGCATTTGATCGATCGTAGGGATCATCATCTCTATAAGAGGCTTATTGTTCATTTGATATGCGTTCGGCATATAAACAGTGATTGGTAAAGCAACCTCAGACAAATCAGTTGGTGACTTTATCATATTTGTTTCTAAGCCGTAATCAAACATGTACTCCGTTTGAAGCACTAAGCTGAACTTATAAACGACCTTATCTCTTTTTTCAATTATTTCTCTTGGATACTTTGAGTTAACAGGAGGCACATAATCAGATGGTCTCTCATTAATAGTAAATCCACCATACTTATTAGCTTTCTTCTCAAACTTCTTAGTTCTTGTAGTAATATAATAACCTTGAAGAATCATTACATTGCTGTCATCATATGGTCTATATGTATTATTTGCGTAAGTTGATGAGTTATTGTAAAACTTATTACCATTACCCCAAATTGACTTAACTCTATTTGCGATATCTTGATATTCAGCCTCAGTAAGCTGATTTCCAGCAGCTAATCTTAAGTCATGCAATGTCATTGGTAAAACCTCTCCAACATACACCGCATTTTCAAAATCAGCTTCTTCAGAGTATGAAGTAACTAAGTTTTCTGGCTTAACCCTCTTAATGGTAACTCGGCCTTTGTGGTCAATATATGTTCTTGTCGCAGCAACACCGCACTCGATAATATCACGTATAATCCTGCGTTTTCTTTCAGGATATCTATTTTCATTTAATATCAACTGAAGAATTTCCTCAAAAACAATTTCTTCGGTCTGTTTGTTATTTAAGTCAAAGTACAAATCAATTTCAGCGTCTGACTCTGATTCACGAACAACTTCAGGCATTAAATTAAGACCAGTCATTTCCTCCAATTGAGCAATATCTTCTTTTTTACGAAGCATAAACTTGCTCTTAGACCTACTTTCTACTTTCTCTTTGGCAGCTAATGGATCTAAGTTTGTAGCGGAAACTCTTTCTTCACGCTTCATCATTCCATTGGTAATGATTTCAATAAACTTTGGAGCTGGAGATGTTATCTTCCATGATATATTTGCATAAGCAGATTGCTTATTTTCAATGCCGACACGTGGAACATACTGTTCTACAGGCTGTAACCCTTGGGCATAAAGCCTGTTCATGGAAAATCTTGCGACTTTTTGATTATACAAACCACCATCAACACCCAGCGACTTACGCTCCATGTATTTAGCAAAGGAAAGTATGTATTCTTTGGATGCCTTTATCTCATCTGATGCATATGGATCAGGAAGCGACATTCCGTATTGATATGTATTCTCGGCCATTAATCGATTAATTTGCTAATAACGACAAAGATAATGAAAATATAATATGTTATTTTTTGCTTGATTTTCCATCTTTTCCATTTCTTGCCCTATTCTTAGATGCCGACTCTTTTACTAATTTACCAGACTTTGTATGAGACATATCCTTCCCATCCCCCTTTTTAGAGCCAGCCTTAGCATTTGCCTTATTAAGGCCATCTCTATACTTTATCCTTTCAGGGGTAGCATGGTATTTAGTATTATACTCGTTTTTCTTCTTACGAGCTTCTGGGTTATTCTGAAAATATCTAGCGGATTCAGATGTTCCCTTCTTACTTCCAGCTAATGTGTTTCGTGCCATATCGCAAAGGTAATAAAAATATTTTGCATGTAAAAAACGGAAAAATTCATGCACCTATGTTTCCTTTATTAATGAGGTAAACATTTAAAATCTCCAATGTTTATAAGGTTTTGAAACCACTGAAAGTCCAGTTTATTCATTAAAAAACTGGACACTTATGTCACAATTATTTACTAAATTTGTGACAAAAAAAAGACCCGTGAGCTGTTCTAATGGGAAGCAACACAGGTACTGTTACTGTAAATGTAAAGATAAAAAAAATAAAATAAAATTTTTTAGTATCGATTTTATTTGTATATTTGTACCGACCTTGAAGAACTGAAAAGAGCAAAAACTCACAATATGTGTCCGAGAGGTCTTTAAATAAGTTCTTTACATATCTTAATATATGGATCTCTAAAATTAAATCGCAGTTAGTTTTAGGGATTGAAGTTTTACTAAACTTTAACTCTGGCCTTCTATCTGCGATATGGAAGGCCTTTTTTTATGCACCAAGGATTAGAGAAAGTAAAATTTTTTTGTTTCTGTATATTGCTTAAAAGGCGATATGAGAACTCTATAGTCTTTGGCTCACCAATACAAATTGCCAAAAAAGCTGGCATTTCAGAATATCATACTAGAAAATTCATTAATTACGGGATTAAACACAATCTTATTGTTAAATCCGACAGAGCATATAAAATAGCCTCATATAATTCATTGTTAGGTTTTCTTGAACTAGACTTCGATCCAAAGCATTTGTTTATTATGCGTTTTGGTAATTTTGACCAGTTAGTAGAAAGAAATCTATATCTTATTGCTAGAAATAACTTTAAACAACAATCTTTTAATATTAAAAAAACCGATAAATTATTATTAATAAAAAAGAAGTTAGAAACTGATTATGTCATAACCAAGGCTGAACTTAGGTTTTACCGCAGAAATTTTAACAATGGTGTTCTAAACTCAAAGAAAACAATAGTAACAGGTCGTAAAAAAATAAGTCAATTACTTAACATTTCTCAGTCATATGCTAATAGCTTGTTGAAAAGATGGAGTGAGCTCAAATTTATTGAGCGTGAAATATCGTTTTCTAAGCAATTTGATAGATTTGAAGACAATGTAAGGTTATTAAGACTTGAAATAGGAAACTATATATGTGATGGGAGTGTAATTCATAGATATGTGTAAATTTCAAAGTAATGACATAGTAGTGTCTTATTTTTAATAATAGAAATATGAGAATAAAATGCATAAGGGCAGGTAAGGCAAAAGGATTAACAGATAATAAAATATACTCTGTTTTAGACTCGAATGAGCTTGGCTATTTAATATTAAATGATATAGGGTTATTTGAGCGTTATAAAAAAAATAGATTCATTATAAGTGATAGATATTAACAAACTAAAGCAGCAATTTCCTTTTATTGAAGTTAAGTCCGAAAACTGGTATTATAATACTTTGACCAAAAAATGGATACACAAAGATAAAATAAGCTCCGTGTTGGCCTATTATGCCGTCAAAAGCATAGATGAAGATAAGAAGAAATTTAAACAAATAGACAGCTTTAAAAGCCGAAGAAGGTAAATAAGAGGGTAGGCTATGGCCACTAGCCGTTTGAAGAACGCACTCTTATTTATTGCACTTCCTTTTTGACTGTTGTGTAGTGCTAACCATTTCTCCGTGGATCTGGAGGGAGTTGAACCCTCGTCCAAACACGCATCAATATTACAGAGCTATACAAGGTTTTATTACGGGGCTACTAGAAAGTAACCTCTCCACCAGTCGGTTTAAAGTTCCGACAAACTTTTAACTAGGCTGCTAATTTATACTCCGCCACAAATGTGTCAGCTAAATTTGCTTCGATGTGAGCAAGAACATCCTGGATGCCTACGCTCGATAATTCTGGTTTGCCATTTATTATTTTACAACTAAAGCTAGTTGCCACTCCCTGTCTGCAATACCTACTCGCCCTGTCAATTCCGAACAGACCCATATTTTAAAGAACAATTTTGCAACAAAAATACAAAAAGATGCTGAACTTGCAAATTTATTTTTAACTATCTTTGAAACATGACAAAAATAATTGCTACCTACCGATATATACCCTTTGGAACTCAAGTTAACATTGTGACTACTAACAACTTACAGGAAGCTTGTCAATTATTAACTAATGATATTGATGGGGTTGATGATTTCTCCGACTGCCAAGCGTTGTTCATAGAGGGGAATGGTAATGAGGTTTTTTTAGCCTTTAGATCAAATGTAACAATTAGTGATGTTATTCACGAAGTAACTCATATGGTAGAGCATATAATTAAGCACCACCAGATCAAAGAAGATACAGAAGAGTACAGTGAAATGATGGCTTATGGGATATCGTTCTGGTCAGAGCTTATATTGGTTACATTTGTTAAAAACATGCCAATGACTACAAATTGGGTTAGAGAGTACGCTAAAGTCCCTGACCAGTATCTTATTGAGTTATAGGAATAGCCTTAAAGTCTTTGCCTTTTCGAATAGAAAGCTTAAATGCTGCACCAATTCTTACTTGTTGATTTAAAATGTCATAACCTGCTTGGAGCATCATTCTATCTGACTTTGGGATAAAAACTCCATCAATTGTAAATGAATTAGCAATTGACTTTCTACTTATGAATACCGAAGACCCTAAGTACACTTTATTTCTAGGAACCTCGTAAAAATTCCTTTCAATGGTAATTTCTTTTTGATCCATATCAAGTCTTACATTCCTCCACTGTATCTTATTTTCCGATACTAATTCCTCTATCGAAACCTTAGCCCCATCAAATAAAATGGTATCTTTATATCTTTTTTTTGCAAAGTATTCCGATAATATAGCAGTGGTATCAACATTAGCTATAAATGTATCAATACGTGTCACCTCTACAGGATATGGAACCATATTGTTTTTAATCTGAGGCTTTTGAGGAACGTATTTGATTGTTTCTTTTGATGGAGGAATATCCTCTAACTTAACAGTTGATTTACACCCTCTAATTTCGGCAATAAGTGCAATCCCCATGATTATAGAAAGCAACCATGGAAACATTCTACTTTTGATTAGCTCTTTCACGTTTCTCAATTCTGCTAATAATTTCTTTTATTGTTTCAATATCCTGCATGAGTTCCGACTTTTCTTCGGTTGTATTGCGTAGTACAAATGAGCCAATCATTTCTCCTGTTATAGTTGAGACGATCGGACTTCCATCGGCAAATGTGTTAGAGTACTTTTCCTTACAAGCACCACAAACTTCTTCGCATTCGCATTTTTCAATTTTAGCGATTTGTTCAATGTTTAGATTTTTCATGAATTTTTTTTCTAATTTTATACTTAACTTGTTCTAAATGAGCTTCTATCTTTTTCTTTAGCTCTATAAGTTCTTCTAGCTCTTTATTATTTTCCTTCATAATTAAAATATCAAGCCCAAAGGTAGAAAAAAAAATTTGATATTAAAAAAAGTATTTATACCTTTGTACTCATGAAGACAACACCAAACATAGATTTAATTCAAGACACAATCTTAATCAAACAAGATGAAAGGGATCTTGATAAGACCGAAGCTGGTTTATATATTCCAGAAAAAATTGTTCATAAGTATATTAGTGGAAGAGTTGTACTGGTTGGAGATGAGGTAACTCAATTAAAAGCTGGAGATACAGTTGTTGTTGATAAATCAGCAATAAGAAAGACCTCTATATTAGGAGAGGAATTTATTATAGTAAAAGAAAATCAAGTATTTTTTAAATTAGTATAAACAAAATGAAAAACTTTAAATCATTAAGAAGGGCTATCCGAAGAGGAAGAGCTATGTTGGTTCCATTGCCATTGCAAATGAGAATGATTGTTATGGCTAAAACAAAAAAAGGTAGATGTACTCATTTGGGTGGCAAGCCAAACACTAGACCTCAAGGTTGGATTCAAGTATCTTCATTTTAGTGGATATATACAAAGAACTACATAAGTTTAGTGGTATAACATACACTGACTCTACCCACGAGTATTCTTTTGGAAAGAAGAAGCTTGTTTCAGGAACTAAGTTTATTAAGCTTTTTACACCGGAATTTGATTCTGATGCTCAGGCTGAAAAGTATGCAATAAAGCATGGCTTAGATAAGCAATATGTTTTAGACTTATGGGCCGAAAAGAGAGATGCTAGTACTATAAAGGGTACTCACGTGCATTCATATGCAGAACACAGGTATATGAATAAACGCTATGAGCCAAACTTTGAAAATGCATTGTGTAGGTTTTTTGAATATACCAATGAAAAGGTAATTGATCCTTATCAAAAATGCATTAAGCACTTTGATAATTTTTATGAGGACTCTAAAAAATCATTAATACCCATAAGGTCTGAGGTTGTCGTTTGGGATAAAGAGTTAATGATTGCTGGAATGTTAGATCAACTTTTTTGGAACGAAAAAATGAAAGAGTTCCAAATATGGGACTGGAAAACAAACAAAAAGATTAATCGATTCTCTATATTTAAACAAAGAATGCTTGACCCTATATCTAATCTACATGATTGCGAGTTGGTTAAGTATTCTTTACAAACATCTCTCTATAAGTACATTATTGAAAAAAATACCAATATAAAATTAGGTAGTAGCTATTTGGTTCATCTTACCGAACATAATGATTCATATGAGGTAATTCCTGTTAGATATATGAAGATGGAAATAGAAAAAATGATAAAGCATTACCAGGCAGCATAATTTTATTATCTTTGCATATAATCAATTAAATCTATGAGTAATATACCAAGGATAAGATTATCCGAAAAAGAGTACGAGCTTATTCAAAGCTTAAGGGGAAAAGATGGAGTCGATGAAGAAAGACACTCCGCTTTAAAAGAATATTGTGAAAACAATGGGATCCCTTTTGAAAACGTCAATTATTACTGGGAGAAAAATGAAAGATTTTCTATTAATGTAAAGAATGACAAGGCTCCAACTTATTTCGAAATCAGAGATAAGATTATAGCTGAAATGAAGGCTTACTCGCCTGAGTATAGACCTATTTTTAGGCCAGCCAATATAGGGGTGGATAATCATCTGTTAGCTATAGATCCAGCCGATGTTCATATAGGTAAGCTTGCAACGTCTTTTGAAACTGGTGCTGACTATGATTCAGAGGTAGCTGTTGGTCGGGTGCTAGAAGGCACTGATGTATTATTACAAAGGGCATCTGGCTACAATCTTAACAAGATAGCTATTATTATCGGGAACGACATACTACATATAGACTCACCTAAAAGAGGAACCACAAGTGGAACACCTCAGGATACAGACGGCATGTGGTATGAAGCATTCTTAAAGGCTAAGAATTTATATATCAATGTTATTGAGCGTTTGGTTAAAGTGGCCGATGTTCATGTTATATACAATCCATCTAATCATGATTACATGTCTGGCTTCTTTTTAGCCGACTCAATAAACTCTTGGTTCTCTAAGCATCCGAATGTATCATTTGATGTTTCAATAGCTCATAGGAAGTATTTTACATATGGCAACAACTTAATTGGTAGCACACATGGAGATGGGGCTAAGGAAGGTGACTTACCATTGCTAATGGCTCATGAAGCTAAAGATTGGTCGAACTGTAAGCACAAGTATATATATACACACCACTTGCACCATAACAAGTCAAAGGATTATATGGGCGTTAATATAACCATATTAAGGAGCCCTAGTGAAGCTGACTCGTGGCATCACAGAAACGGGTATCAGCATGCTCCTAAAGCTATAGAGGCGTTTATACACCACGAGAAGCATGGAAGGGTGGCTACATTAACTCATATTTTTTAGTATATTTGCCTTTATGGCAAAGGCAGCTAAATCAACAGCAAAAGTAGTTAAGGTATCTTTCGGCAAACGCAGGAAAGGTAAAGCTAAAAAGCGTGTAAATAAGCATTTAAGAACCAAAAGAATAAGATAACATGAAAAAGATGGAATCAAAAAAGAGTGAGATGAAAGAAATGAAGATGTCTAAGAAGGCATACAAAGCTCACGAAATGAAAGAAGGAAAGAAATCTACTTCTATGACAAAAGCTGGTAAAAAGCTTTATAAAAAATAATACCATGGCAAAACAAGTTGACAAATCAAAAATGAAGTGTAACTCACCAAAGAGTACACCGTCTCATCCAAAGAAGAGCCATATTGTAAAAGCTTGTTCTGGAGGTAAAGAAAAGATTATTAGATTTGGTCAACAAGGCGTTTCTGGTTCTCCTAAAAAAGCAGGAGAGTCAGAAGCTGCTAGAAAAAGAAGAGAAAGCTTTAAAGCTAGACATTCTAAAAATATAGCTAAAGGTAAGATGAGTGCCGCATATTGGAGCAATCGTGTGAAGTGGTGATGGAAAAGGATGCTTGTTATAAAAAAGTAAAAGCTCAATATGATGTGTTCCCTTCGGCACGTGCTTCTCAAGCTATTGCCAAATGTCGCAAAGCATCGGGCAGTGTGAATAAGTCAGAAAAAGGTGCTTCATTAAAAAGATGGGAAAAAGAAAAGTGGGTTGATACAAAATCAGGTAAGGCTTGTGGTGCTGGTGGTAAAAACGAATATTGCAGGCCAACAAAAAAGGTTTCCTCAAAAACTCCGAAGACTGTTTCAGAAATTAGCAAATCAAAGCTTTCCGCTAAAAAAGCCGAAAAATCAAAAGTTGGTATGGGCAAAAGAGTTTCGAAGGTTTAATCCCTCAAACTATTGGCTTAAGTCTACCTTATAAGTTCTTAGTATAACTTTTTTCACCTTATCCTCCTTCTTTTTAGGAGCGTCTCCCATGGCTAATAATGCATATCCAAACGACATAAAAGCGTCATAAGCTGTACGATTGTTAGGATCAAACTTTCTACACTGTTCTAATAACCTAGGCATATAAATGTGCTCTGTGAATTCATCCATAAATAACTGAGCTAACTCCACCATTCGATTTCCAGCGTATTTATTCTGGCCTGAGACTCCATACTTATTTTTACCAGTATTAGATATGCTTCTGTTTTTATCTGATTTTGGTATTACAGCCTGAGGAGTTTCTTTTAGGTAATGCTCAAATCCTTTTTCAATAAACCAGTCGACCACTGTCGCAGGGGTTGTTTCTGTATTTAATTCGCAAGAGTAGAATATTACAGCTTTTAAGTAGTCCTCATGCAACTCGTTTACTGTTTTTGGCCTATACAAGTAAAACAAGTCAACCATCCCGGAGTTTTCAGGGTCACTAGGATTTGGTTTGTTTATAAGTGTAAGTGATCCATCGGAAGCGTCTCGCTTGTCCTTAAAGTCTGAAGAAGAAAATGGATCGGCTCCGGCACAGTACTCGTGTTGCATGACAGGCTTCATTTTTTCAGAAGAACCCCTTGTAAGTTCAAACTTGTTTGGAGCTTTTGGCATTCTTAGTATTTCAAATCTACCATTAGTATTTGGGATGGCCTTGACTGATTTATACGGCTCCACCCAAACAAGGTCATACATATTCGTTAATGGTTTAGCCTGTAATTTAATGAAATTTTCTTGTGCTCTAATTCTTTCCTCATCAAATAAGCAGTATCCACTCATTGATGATAAAGCTTCTTCTTCTGTAAATGGGAACTGTCTAATATGCTCGTTTAATCCGGTTATATCATTGTTTTCAATATAAGATCTTCTAATTTCTTCTAATTCTTCTTTTGACTCTTCTATTAGAGAAAAACCATACTCATCCATTTTGTAACCATCATAAGCTGGAGAAAAATAACGTATCAAGCCTGATGCTGTTCTTCCGTTGTATAGTTTATTGGGATTAGATTTTTCCCAAACAGCCTTAAACGCATCCCCAGCTTTTTTATTGCCATTAGATGTTTTGTCGTTCTCTACTTCACCGACTGTGGATGTAATATAACATACTCCGACTTTTTTACCAAGCTTAGTCAAACAGGTTTTAACGACTTCGTAGTAGTTGTTGAATGGAACGTCTGCTGACCATTTTGCAACCTCATCCAGAAATAAATAACGCATGCGTTGTCCGTCATACGAGTTGAGGGCTGTATTCTTCCATGAGATAATAGTATTTAGCCCCTGTGTAACTTTTTTTACAGAGTCCTTGGTTGTCTTAGAGGATCTTTTTGCTGGATCTCCAAAAATAAACTCTTTCACTGGTTTATCAGCACCAGCAAATGTTGGCTTAAGAAATTCTGGAAGATTAAATACACCATTAACAACCATTTGAGAAAATATCATTCTAGCGTCATCACCAGTCTTAGATACAATACCAAGCTTTTGAAACTTCTCTGATATTGCAATGTAAGCACAAATGCATGATGCGATCGAAGAAGATCCACGTCTACGAAACTTCATATAAAGAAGTCCCAGGGCCTTTTCGTCTTTAGCGACAATATCCCACATGTAGAAAAGTCTTCTATCTGCATCTCTAAAATCTGGGTAAGTACCATCCTCTAAAACCCACCATTGTAAGAAGAAGTAGTGTATACCAGTTAAATAATACGGATCTCCGTTTATCATTATCCAGATACCATTATCTATTCTATCGAACTCTTCGTCTACATACTTCTCTTGTTTGCTTAAATCCCAATTGTCAAAATCTTCGGGGAGAGGAATTCTTTCCCATTTTTGTTTTTTCTTTGGAAGGTCAAAGTTTCGTATTTGATTTTTAGGAGGTTGTACTGGTAGTACATACTCAAATTCTCCATATACCTTTTCTCTATTTCTCTTCGCCATTGCTCATCCTCCTTTTTTTACCTTGTTTTTTAGCTTCAACAACTAACTTGTTAAGCTTTTCTGCTAAAGCAACACCCTTGGTTGTTAAATAAAAATAAACCCTTCTTCTTTTGTAAGAAACCTCTACAGAGTCTATATAACCCCAAGACTTCATATCCAACATTACTTCGTAGAATTTATTTTTACCAGACGAAAATCTTTCCCTAAACTGACTAGAAGTAAATTTTCCTACAGATGAAGCGTATGAAACCATGGCCACATGATAAATATCAATAGATCGATGCGTTTTTCTTAAGCTATGAATAGCAGAAATTGTCGATGATATATCTATTGGCTCCTTATCTAAGTATGTTTGCTTAAGTAATGATATTTCGTATTGCAGCGATTTATTTAAAGCTTCAGCTTTAATTCTCTTGCTTTTTTCTAACTGCAATTTTTTACTTATCTTATTAAGCTTAAGTGAAATATCCATTATTTCTTTTTCTTTTGTTTTTCCTCGTCTGCTTTTTTCTGGGCACGTCTTTCAGCAAAGTTTATCTTTTCCTCCAAAGGTTTCGATTTTTCATCCTGCTTAACAACATCCAAAATATCAAACTCGCCAAATTCGTTATTAAATTCTTCACGTATAAGTTTTAGTTTTTCGTACATTTCAAAAGCACTATCAGCTGCCTTCGCAACACCCTCATATGCTATTTTTTCTTGAGACTCATCTACTTCTACTGGTTTTGTCCTGGCTTTTTCTAGCAAGTTGCTAAAAGCTTCCTGCAATGATACGTAGATTTCGATCACTGGATTATTGGTGACGGTAAAAAACAATGACGCTGCCCACCTAACCTCCTCCAGCTGATTACATTCGATCATGTAATCGGAGTCAACCAAACCAACCATCTCCATAGCCCTCACCTTACGCTCAGGAAGTAATATGCTAAATATAGGGCTTTGAGAGTCATAAATCAAGCATATGTACCTAAATATCTTTTCAGTAAAAGGCTCAGATAAGTTTTTGTATGGCTTTAGCTCAGGGTATGCCTCTATCATCGGCTTAGGATGCAGAGGGTCGTATTTCATCTTACTTGTGATTGATGTCATAAACATCCTCCTTGTTGTTATAAATAAAATCTATATCTAAATTAGTACCACGCATTTTGTATATCTTCTTACCCTCAACATAGATATCATAATCTGAATTCGGGGAATACTTTACCCTATCTCCGACTTTTATTTTTGTTTTTAGGGTAGGTGATGTAGCAATAACATCCCCAACAAGCTTAATCTCTTCAGCTTCGGGTTTAAGCATTATTCCACTACCGCTAATAAAATTGTCTTCTTTTTCTAGCACAGGCTCAACAAGGATATAGTCATTAAAGACATCCATTGTTTTGTCTGGGTTTAATCTGAAAAAAACCTGGCTTATAGGGAGCATTGAAAGTTCCTCCCCCTCTATATTTATTTGATTTGATTTTTCAGTAAGGAAGTGGTGACAATACAATAAATCACCTTCCTTTATATTGTAGGTCTTTGCAAACTCAGGAGGTATTGCTACAGCGATCCCTCTCATTACTCTTAACCTACGGGTGTTATCGAAGTTTGTGGCTATGTAAAAATCTGAGCCATTAAGTTTTCCTCTAGAGGTCTCTTCAAAGTCGACCTTTAGAAATACGTGATTTCCAATTGCTTTCATTTTAATTTAATTTATAATACGTTTTGTTGTTTTTAAAACTCGTGCTCCACCATTGTTTTTTGGCGGATAAACGACTTCCAAAGCTTTTCCTTCCCATCAATACCTTTAGCATACACATCATACTTGTCAATCTCAAAAGTCAACAAATATTCATGATCTAATTTAATAGACGATACAGTAATCTCGTGATTTGTATTCTTATTAAATGTTTGGTTTATTTGATATGATAAGCCAAATTGATGGTCTCCAATGGTAAGCTTTCTAATCTTATTCTTTTCCATATAATATATTAATTATCTTTTTCGCATGAATCATTATCTGCCGATTTAAACTGAATCAATACAGCCGATAACAATGCACATATACTTATTACTTTTGTTATAAATGATGGCAAGAATGAAAAATGCTCTGGGTACATAGTTACAACTACCATGGCAGCTCCTATGGAACCAATCACCCTTTGAGCCATAGCCCACTTTTTAGGTGTTTTGCTTTTAAAGTTCTTAACCATCTGCTTCATAACTGCAAATATAATAAAAAAAGCCCCACATTTTAATGTGAGGCCAATAGTTATTATTATTAGTTTAGTTGAGGTTAACTTTTTGCCTGTCCCTTGTTTTTACCCATGCTGATAATAAAACCTCTAATGGTATGTCTATAACGTGAACTATGCCGCTTTTCATTGAAACGGAACATATTTGACCTAATTCTTTATTTAAAGAGCTGTCGCAATCAGCCATTATAGAGGCTATCTCAGATAGGTCGATAGCACCAGGTGTCAATATAGATGGGGCCTTGTTAATATCGTTATCATAAGATATTTTATTATCATTGTAATCATCGGTATCATAGGTAACAAAGTTGCAATGGACAATCATATTTTAGTATTATTAATTTATTTTATGTTTTTTGATAATTTTTTGCTATACTGTTCGATGGAGTGGTCATAGAAGCCATCAAATATTTGTTTTTTCTTCCAAGCTCTAAACCTTGCCTTCATTCCGTCAAATATACCAATTTTACTTTTCATATTACCATTAAAATCCAAATAAACTAAATCACCGTGATGGCTGTAATTAAATGACCTAAAAGGAACTCTGGTAACAATGTCGTTGCAGTTTCTTACTCTTGTGTGGTTAAAGTTGCTTTGCAGGTAAAACTTGCTATCAACAACCCTTGGTGCTCCAAATGTTACTGCGGCATAAGATCTTCTATCGAATCCAACGTGTGAAGCAAACGCTAACGCACCACCTAAGCTATGGCCGACATATAGTCTCATCGAGTATTTTTTATTTTCCCTAAAATAATCCTTACACCAGTTGGAAATAATTTTAGCACCATTATAGAAACCCATGTGCATTTTCCCATAGGCCGTCTCGTATTGAAAGAACGCAGCGTCTCTATAAAAGTCTCTGGATTCATCTGTTGCCCTAATAGCTATAACATACATTTCTGTTACATCCTTGCTTTTTAACAAAAAGGCTTGAACTCCTTTTTCATTTAAATAAGACTCTGTAGTATAACCCATGTTATAGTAAGTCTCTTGCGGCTCCATCAGAGATGATAATCTACTAATTTCCGCATAGTGCAATAATGCACCTGCTGACATTTTAAAATTGCTCATTTGGTTTTATTGTTTTTTGTGAATATGCTCTTGTTAAGTTTCGTTTGGTTTGTTTATCTCCATACCAGGCTATAGTCGCTGGTATTTTATACTCATTCTCACTCTCGCTATACGTTATTAATCCGCAGTCGATCAACTCTTTGGTTAGCTTCCAGGCCCTTTGCCTGTCAATATCGAGTGCATCGTTGATGTCTTTTTTTTGCTTGGTTGAAAGGCGTAGTCTATCATCATTGTAAGTAAGGTGGGTGGTTATGAGCAAAAAGTATTTAATAGCTTGTACTGACTTTACTTTTAAAAGTCTCTTAAAACAAAGCTTGGAAAGGATATAAAACTCGTCATATTTTTCTTGAAAAAAGGGGATAAAAACGTCCTCTCCATTGATATCTTGCAATTTTCTTATCCTTGTTTTCATTAACTTTTCTTTCCTGTTAATCCGTATATTAAAGCTAGTCTTTCTTAGTAGCCAACCTAATTTACTTTAAATTTCAGCTACCTAAAATAATAGGCTCTCTAATCTTTTTATTTCGTCGCTTATTTCGTCTAACTCTTTTAGTTTTTCATCGTATAAGTTTTTTAAGTTATTAATCTCTTTGACTTTTATTTTCCACATCTCTGCCTCATACTCTGCCTCTGCTTGAGCTTGTGCTTGCATTTCTGCTTCGTATTGAGCTTGCATATCTATTTGATGATAATATTCTGCTTCTTCTTGATACATATCTTTTATTTTATAGTGTTAAAAAATGTAGTAATTAATAGTTGTACATAATCTTGTACAATATATTTATTCTAATTGCTTACCTATTAAACCGTATATTAATGCTTTGAGGCGGTCGAGGGTGATGACTCCAACATAGATCAAATCACTATCTTGCCAAAAGGAAACCCCTTCGTTGAAGTTAAAGCGTAAATCTATATTATTACCTATATCCAAACGCAGGTAATCTCCGAGCATTTTTGCTCCGTTTCTAATTAAAAAGTCTTTTATTTCTTCGTTCATAGTTAATTCTTTTACAAAGCTAGTCTTTCCTAGCAGTCAGATTGTTTGTTTCTTTCTACCATATTACTATGTGGAGTTCGTACCTCCATAACTTACTTACCATAACCTCAATCAGCGAGCTGCATCGAACAGCATTCGTAGTCAGGACAGGAATCGAACCTGTATGAAAAGTATGTGTGTCTTTTATCCTATGGGTTTACCTCAAGGGTTTCCACCTGCCATCGCACGTCGTAGCGTCTACCATTCCGCCACCTGACTAATGGCAACAAAGGTATGTATATTATATCATAAAAACAAAAAAAATTACAAAAACGTAGTCGTACAGGACTACAAACGTAGTATCACGTTACTACAAAATGTAGTCGTACAGGACTACACTTTCTCTGTAACTCTCTGATACTCATATATGCTCTATATCTTATCGATCAGTAATATTATTTTAATTTTATAAAGCATTATTATGTATGATTTATCAGACGTAATACTGCTGTAAAATGGTTAGTGAATGATATATCCATCATTTGTAGTAGTAACGCCAGGATAAACCTGACAATAGTGATGTAATAAACCATTTCGTTGACGTCAACAAAATGATATGCCCTACACACTACCGAGTTGATAGGGGGCCTCAGAAGTCGTTTTCCTAAACCAGGGTGGCATCAAAATAGGTTGGTGATACATTGACCCCGCTTTGAGGTTAAAATCGATTGCAGGGCCTTAAATTGAGTTTGGTGAAAAATGAGGTTTAGTGAGATATGCAGGTAGCCGGGGTTCCACCACCACCACTACACCACAACCATCCCGATCAAAAACCGTTTCTCAATACCGGAGTGGGGTCGTTTTTAGTTCAGAAAAACACGTTTTATTAGCTTATACACTGAGTTAATTGGATTCAAAGTTGATTCTAAGTAGGACGTAATTTGTCTCCGAATTGGATCGAGTCCTAAAAGTTTTTCAATTCTCTGATAAAAAAAAACTGCGTTTCTGATATCGTGAGAGTATTTTTTTAAATTTAATTTGCAAAATCAAAATATTGTTTCGATATTTGTGGTGTCAATCGGGAGGATTGATGTAGTGAATAGTTTCGGGAGACACCCACACACATTAATAGCCATGCAGCTATAGTCCCCAAACAAACTACCTTTATCAGTCGGTGGAGCTTATAAAATTCCTTGTAAGTAAAAAATACACCCATTCGTAATTCGTAACACATATACGTTGAATGCTTATTGAGTTAGAAAGTACTCGAATCTTAGGAAACCCAAAGTAATTAAATGCTGAGAAGCACTAAAGAAAAGGACGTTAAGATAATTAGCTAACTTGGTTTGAACTACACCCATACACATTAAACGTATGGATGCTACCGGTTGAAATAGCCCGGGCTTGTAGGATAAAAGGTGGGCTTTAGTATATAGCGATTACTGACGGGTAATAAATGCGATTAAAGCTTAGGCACAAATGGTTACAAACACAAGTGCGAGGTTCGATTCCTCGCTGTGCCGCAATTAATCAAAGTATTCAAACATAAAAAAACACAAAAATGAAACAAGCAATTAAAAAATCAAACATTAAGCTAAGTAAAACTCACACAGGTAAATTAGCAGACTCATTCGGATTCGACGGACGTGGTGGATCGTACATCCGCAGAGATTCGGATGCAATACTGCAAGAGCAAAAGTCAAACGGCTTAGCTCCAATGAGCTTCAATCCTGTAACAGGAGAGCTTAAGCAGTTGTAAAAATTGGTGTATACTGAGAGTGAAATAAGCTTTCCGCTATCGAATAGGGTATACACCACTAACCAAAAAAATATCAATCATGCAAGAAAATGTAAAAACACCAAGCAATAAATTTGCTGAAAAAACATTGTTTGAATTACAAGCAGAAATCAGACAAGCAAACAAACGAGCGTACTTAAGAAAGTTAAAACAAAATAATCAAAGACGATATGGCAAAGTTTAATTTATTCATCCTATGCATTAGCGTACTATTTACGATAACTTGCATATACTTAGGTTTAACAGACCCAAGAGTAAACCCGCTATCAATCACTATGTTTATAGTGGTGGGAATAGGACTAACAATTATTTATTCATCTAAAGTAAAAGGAGACAAGTAACATGCAAAATGAAATCAATTTTGAAGAAATTACACTACGCTTAAAGGTATCAAGCAGAGGTGGAGGTATAGAAATCGACCTAACTACATTAGGCTTTAAAGGCGAAAAGATGACCGCATACCAAAACTATTTAGGCGGTGGCTTACTCGGATCAATTAACTCAGATAACACCATCAAAGCATATGGCAAATCAATCACAGAAGCAAAGCAAAGAAAGTTAGATAAGATTGAAGAGCAGCTGATGCGTTACTTTTATTCGTTAACAAATCCTGATGAAAGCGAATTCGAATCAATGGACTTCGATACACTACAATCAATGCCAAGCAGTGCTTATTAACCTTAAAAAAAATCAACATGAATTTAGTAGCATTTTCAAAACAAGCGTACACACAAGGCGGTGGAAGCTTTAATCTTTTGAGCGGTGAAGTAAACCCGACAAGCGGATACATGGTATCAACACCTAACAATGAAGTTAGGATGCATTTTATGCCAAGCTTAACAGAAAAAGAAAAAATACACAAGCTAACAGAGCAGGTATTCTTGTACATGGCAGAAAAGTTTGACCTATGGTACTACGATAGCTCAATGTACTTAGGCTTATGGTACGATGCTGAAAATAAACTTTGGTACATAGACTTATCACAGAACATTCAAGACAAAGACAAAGCAATGGAAATTGCAAGAGCAAACAAGCAGTTAGCTATATGGGACTGCGAGAATAAAGAAACAATTCATACATACTTTAAAAACTAGAAATCATGGCAACAAAAAAATCAAACACAACAAGCTGTTCAGATTGGCATTTAGGTTGGGGTATTGGATATACCTCCCTCGGCAAACTAACAAAAATATCTGACAACGAATACCACTACAAAGGTACAAACCAAGGTAGACATGGACAAAAGCTTGGCTCAGGTTCATGTACTATCATCGTAGAAAAAATAATATCAGATAACGATATAGAATATAGAGTAGAAAACAGAGAAGGTGGCTTTAGTTTACCTTGTTACTCAGAATTAATAAAATCAATCAGAAATTTAAATAACTAAAATCATGAATAAGACAGAAAAAAAATACTCGATGGAGTACAAGATAAGCGAACTTGAAAAGAGAGGCTTTACTCATACTCGTGTTGGAATGACGAACGGCAAGTATGCTTTCATATACTACCAAATAGACTCAGATACAATGAGTGATGCAGAGTGGGATGAATATATCCAATATTTAGATAAAGAGATTATAACAACCAATTTAAAACTTAAATAACATGGCACAACTAACATTACAAGAGGTATTCGACAAAGTGTTGGAGCACTCAAGACAAATGACAGAGCTTAGTTTAGAAATAGTAAAAAGTGGTTACCCATGCTGCTTATACAGAGCAAGCAATGGCAACAAATGCTTTATAGGGGCTCTTATTCCCGATGAATTATATAGTGAACAAATGGAAGGGTGTGGCGTAAATGAGTTAATGGTAAGATTCCCCGAACTTAAAAAAATGTTTAATATTAAGGATGAATCAGCTCTTGAAAAATTACAGCTAATCCATGACAGTCATTTTGAAAATCGTGAAGAAAAGTTAGAAAATTTCGCCGCAACATATGGCATAAACTACACAGAACCAAGAAAGTAAAATATGAATTTACAAAACCAAATATGTGGGGGCCTGCACGAGGTGTTCGGCTTTCAAAAAAACATCAAACCGATTGTCCTATCAAAAAGAAAAACATGCACACTATGTGATGGCGAGGGGGAGTTAGAGGAGAATTGCAGATGCCCTATCTGCAAAGGCGATGGGTGTATATACGAAGATAGGTTAACAGAAGATGATTTCATTCAAGATATAAAAGAGTAAAATGCTATTTTCATTCAAACATAGGAACGGCGGACTTCAAGTGAAGTCAGCTTTCCCGAATCCAACCATGGTAGATGCCGCAATTTACCTTCAGGATAACTACAAAAACAAATCTGAACTTAAAAAGCTGTTAAAGAATCGAAAGGTTGAGGTATTCGCCAAAGTTAGAGATAAGACATGGCATCCGATGGGAGTATTGTCAGAAGGTTTGTTCAATACAATAAGGAGGGAGCAGTAGATGATATTAATATTGTTAGCCATAATAATAGATTTACTAATCTATTTATGGGTTTGGGCAAACAAAAAAAGATCGACTTAATTTTCTTATTATCAAAATTTTAAATTATAATTGTAAATAAATATTATAAAAATGCAATATGAAGTTAAAAAAATTAATACAAGAGAATAGAATTGCTATTTTTTCTCAAAAAAATATCAATGTTAAATTTGTCTCATGGGGAATAGTATGTGGTTTACTATCATTCGTTCTTCTTGTGGGTGTAATTGCAGGTTACACGTTGAAATCAACAATAATTAACCAATATGTAGAAGGTTTTTATGCAATTCCACCATCAGAAGAGAAGTTTTCTGAGGAGAATTTAAAGAAAATGCTCCTTGAAATCAATATTCGACACCCAAAAGTAGTGTTTGCTCAGGCAAAATTAGAGACATTTAATTTCAAAAGTCAGATTTTCCAGGAGAACCATAACCTATTTGGTATGAAGATGCCTTCTGTGAGAACTACAACAGCTAAGGGCGAGCAGTATAGCCATGCTATCTACTCTAATTGGAAGGAGAGCGTGCTAGATTACGCCCTAAGGCAATGTAGGTATGGATCAAATATCGATAGTGATGAAGAGTATATTAAATATCTCGGTAGTACTTATGCTGAAGATCCTGACTACCAAAAAAAATTAATTGAAATATATAATCAAATTAAACTTTAATAAAACATCAATGAAATTAAATGCCAACATACCATCGTTTAAAGGTTTGGTTAAAAAATCCTTTTTTACAAAAAACGAAGAAGATTGCGAGGAGTACTACAATGTATACATCTTTGGCATTCAGTCCTGCTCAGGTAAAATACTTACATTCCATGTAATGACAGATAATGGAATGCTTAGAAGCAGAGTACCACTATCTGAAATTTATACTAAAAAACCTGAATCTGATATCCCATTTAACTTTAAACAGCTTTGGGATTGCTTTAGCGAGAATGTTGCGGTTATTGAATATGACTTTTTAGCTTTCCATAGGGCCCAAATAGTACTGAGGGACGGATCTAAAGTATGGGCAACGTATTTATTCACTGTTGATTGGTATAATAACCCATATAGTGACGAATCTTCAGATTATAAATGTGGCCACGTGTTTGAGTCTGATGAAGGTTATTTACTTTGTCAGCCAAACAATAGGATATTTTGGAGGGACTCTAATTGGGTAACAAAAAGCTTACCCGTTGACTTGAAGCAATTTAAAGTAGACACAGACCTCCCTTCTGTTGAAAACCAATCAGACAGATGGATTACCGAAGACACAAATTCGTTTTATTATGATATTATAAAAGATTTAAACTAAAGTTCAAAATATGCAAAAGTTCAATTAAAAACAAAAAGTAGATTTAAATTATAAACTTAAAAAAATAAAAATTATGAAAAAAGTAATCGTAAGAGCCAACGGGGCAGGTGTATTCTTTGGCGAATTAAAAGAAAAAAATGGTACAGAAGTTACAATGTGTAACGTGCGTAAATTATTTTATTGGGATGGTGCAGCAGCTATCGAGCAGTTGGCAGTAGATGGTACATCAAATCCTGATGGTTGCAAGTTTACAATTATTGTCGATGAGATGACAATTACCAATGTATTACAAATTATTCCTTGCACAGAGAAAGCTATTAAATCACTTACAAGCGTAAAAGTATGGAAAAGATAGATAGATTTTTAGCAATAAGCGATGGCGATGGCTCTGGCTCTGGCTCTGGCTATGGCTCTGGCTCTGGCTATGGCTCTGGCGATGGCTCTGGCTCTGGCGATGGCTATGGCTCTGGCTCTGGATTATTAACCTACAATTACCAAAAAGTATATAAAATTGATGGTATTGCAACTATTTTGACTTCTATTAAAAAAAATGTAGCAAAAGGTTTTATAGTTAATGAAGATTTAACTTTAACTCATACCTATATAGTTAAAATAGGTAATTATTTTGCTCATGGTAAAACTATTCGAGATGCTAAAAGAGATGCAGAAAACAAACAGTTTGCTAATATTGATGTAGATGAAAAGATTAAGTTATTTAAAGAGGCTTACCCAGATGATAACGCTAAAATAAAAGCTATTGAGTTATTTAATTGGCACCTTAAACTAACTGGCAGCTGTGAGCAAGGTAGATTATCTTTTTGTAAAGATAAAGCAATTGATATTAATACAGATAGTTTTACTATTGAAGAATTTAAAACTTTAGTAAATGGACAATATGGTAGTGATATTATAAATAAACTATAAACTTAAAACATTATGACTAAAAAAGCAGAAGAATACCTACAGAACGTAATAGGAGTATATTGCCACTTAAAGATGGCAATGAATCATGTATCATGCATCAAAGGAGCTCATACATCTTTATCTAAGCACGATAGATATATGAACAATAAGATGATGAAGCTTGAAAAGGAAGTAAAAGCAACCATAGGCCCGATCGAAAAGTACCTAAATGATGTTGGAACTATAGATGAAGTGGAAGATATGATATGCGAAATACATTCCTTAGTAGAGCCTATAATAAGCAAATAGATAAAAAATATTTGCACATCTAATTAATAAATTATACATTTGTAAACAATAATTAAAATAAAAGTTATGGAAAATCAATTCAAAAAAGTAACAAAAGAAATGAGAGAGGAACTAAGAAAACCTCTACCACAAGAAGCTATTAAGCCTCACCCAACCAAAACCTACCTATCTTCAATCAAAGCTATTTATGTAACAGAAAGGCTTAATGATGTATTTGGTATTGGATCATGGAAGTTAAAAACAGACATCATTCCAAACATTGAAATCAATAAAGGTATGGTGGTTGTTAAAACTACCATAGAAATACCTGAGTACAATATTTATATTGAATCATTCGGTGGTAATGATAATGGAGGTGAAGGGTCTAAAAACTTCGACCTTGGGGATGCATTCAAGGGAGCTACAACAGATGCTATAACTAAAATCTGCTCATACTTGGAGATAGGTATCGATGTATTTAAAGGCAAGGTTTCCGCAGCTAAGACAGCAGCACCAACAAAAACACCTCCACCTCCTGCAAGCAAACCATCAACCGCTCAGGTTGCAATAAATTCCAAAGGAGGTTTAGTTCCTAACGAAAACTTTGATAAGCCAATTGAAGTTTACCCTGATGGTTTCTTGGATGACTTAGAAAAGATGGCATCATTTGAGGATCTTTTAGAGATTAATAAAAAATATAAGAACCACCTTGGCGATGAATCCCTTAAGATTATTATGAGCAAGAAAATGAACGATGCATTCGCTAAACTACCAGCTTCAGAACAAAATAAGTATAAAGCTAAGAAGAGTTAATCATGGAAACAAAGAGAGTATTCAGCAAGGAAAACCCCTTTACATTGGATACAACGCCATCCGATGTTGCAGATTACTTTAATGCAATAGCAAGTCAGTATGGGAGTGTCAGAGCTTTCTGCACTCTCAATAACTTGCCTAATTCATTTTACTACAGAATGAATAGAGCTTCATCTTGTATCATTACAATAACTACTCTACATACACTGAACGAATCGTTAAAATATTACCATAAAGATGTTCAGATAAAAGAGTTTATAAAAGGAGCAGCATTAGAGTTATTGGGAGTAATTAAGAAAAATTATGTATCTGTTTACCATTTCTGTGAATCAAATGACATAATGAGTGACTACCAAAGAATTGTTGGCTACACATCAGGCAGAAGGAAGAAACTATCAAGAGAATTAATTAAAAAAATTAACAAAATATTAGAAAAAAATGAAAAATAAATCAGCTTTTCAGATAATAGATGTGTCTGACCAATTACAAAAATCAAAAGCTTTTGATTTCGAAGACATATCAAAAGAATCTATTATGAGCACTGCAATGAAAATATCAGAATCAATCTTAGAAGGAGAAGTAAGTCCATCAAAAAAAATGATTCAGTTTATGGCAATGAGAGATATCTTAGACGAGGTTATATCCCAAATCAAACCATCAGCCGCTGATGAATTAAAGCTATCAAAGGGAGTTTCTACAAATATATTCGGAGCAAAAATTGAATCAGCATCAACTGCTCGTTATGATTATTCTAAATGTGGCCACTCTGGTTGGGAAAGATTAGATCAAGAAGAACAATCTGCTAAGGAAGGCAAGAAAAAAATAGAGTCGTTCCTTAAAACATTGGAAGGCTCCGTATATTTAGAAGAAACGGGTGAACAAGTTTTCCCCCCAATAAAAACAGGATCAGAAACATTAAAGGTTACATTTAAAAAATCAATATAATGAAAGTAATGTGTATAAATAACGTAGACTTAGCAGATCGTCTAAAACTAGGTAAAGAATATGAAGTACTTGAAGAATCTATGAATTGTTTTCGCATGTTAGATGAAAAAGGTATATTCTATTGGTATGATAAAAAAATGTTTGTAGTCAAAAAACAAGAAGAGGAAGTTGATGAATTAGATTTAAAGCAGGATATGATTGACTTTTTAATTAAAGAAAACAAAAATCTAAAAAACAAGATTGACCTAGCAATAAAATCTAGCGACTTAGTAATTTTATGTATTACAAAAATTTTAGAAAGAGTTCCTAAGCCGATAAGATACATTGTTGGTGTGGGTGAGTTAACTAAAAATCTAAGCGAATACATTAAAAAACAAGATTGATAGGTTTTAATTCAAAAAAATTTTAAATAGTAAATAATTTACTTAAATGAAATATACAATTGATTTAATACAAAAAAACATTGCAAAGGATTTAATTATAAAAAATCATTATTCCCACAAATGGACTTCGTGTAGATATGCAATTGGGCTTTTTGACCCATCAATTAAAAGTAATGATTTATTTGATAAAGGAAAGTTAATTGGTGTTGCAGTTTATGGATTCCCTATTGGAAGACAAACTGTTAAATCAATTACACCTAATTTAAAAAATAACGAAGTATTAGAATTAACAAGATTGTGGCTTGTAGATGAAGCCCCAAAAAACAGTGAAAGTTATTTTTTAGGTAAAACTTTTGATTGGTTAAGAAAAAACACTGAAACAAAAGTATTAATTAGTTATTCCGATCCAATGCAAGAGCATTTAGGTGTAATATATCAGGCAACAAATTGGCTATATCAGGGCAATAACACAATGCTTATTAAAGGCTATTTACATAAAATAAATGGTGAAGTTATGCATCCAAGAAGTGTAGTTGCTCTATATGGCACAACTAAAGAAAAAGATATAAAAAAAATTGACCCAGATTATGAAAGAATTGAAATGAAAAAAAAACACAGATATTTGTATATTTTACATAAAAAAGACCGAAAAAAAATATTAACTGAATTAAAACATAAAATCTTACCATATCCAAAAGATAATCTAAATTGTGCATGGGTAAAAACAAAACAATTATGATAATCACAAAAGAACAACAAGAGGCTTTAATTAGTAACTACATTAATGAAAAGTTAAAAGATTTTACAAAAAAGAAAAAATAATATGGATATACTAACAGAAATTAACATAATAAACGACATTAGATCAATAAAGAATAATGTTGAAGAGATCCACGCTATGCTTAACATTCTTGTTCAAAAGAAAGTAGCTAGAACCAAACAAAGTGAACCATCGAAAACAAAAGAAGAAAGAGTTAACGAGTTTAAGCAACGATGTCTTATGGAGTTTTCTGGGAGTATTTCTATTGGAACGATCGGTGACTTTATTGGGTATTGGACAGAAAGTTCAGAAAATTCTAAGAAGCTTAGGTTTGAAAAAGAGAAGGTGTTTGATATTAGACGAAGGATGGCAACGTGGTTAAAGAATAACAAAAAAGTAATGCCATCTTCTATTGGTGCAAATGGATTTAATGTAGCAAACTAATGAAAGGATATTTTAAAGTAAGCGAACTACTTGGGGAGGTTACCCAAAAATACGAAGAAGGTATTAGTAAGGGTGAGGATGTTGGATTCAAGTGCTTAAAAGAAAAGTATTCAGTTAAACTAGGGTGCACAACCTATGTATACGGATCGCCCGTTTCTGGTAAATCTGAGTTTTGGTTTGAAGTGTTAATCAATCTCAGTAAAAGCAAAGGATGGAGACACGCCATCTATTCACCTGAAACGGGTTCTGCGTCTGATATCGCTATCGAACTAATGCATAAGTGGGTAAGCAAACCATTTTATAACTCTCTCGATAGAGACCTTAAAGTAAATCGATTAACAAAACAAGAGGTTTTTGCTTTAGCCGCTGAGCTTGACCAATACTTTATCATCATAGATCCAGGAGAATATGACTTTAGCATATCTCAGTTTTACGAAAAGGTTGATGAAATCGAAAAAAATGTGGGCAAAATACATACGACAATGGCCGATCCATTCAATGAATTCAAGCACGATATGCAGGGTGAAGCCAGAGATATGTATGTAGAAGCTGTCTTAGGTAAGGTGAGAAGAAATGCAAGGAATACGAAAAGACACAATTGTATTATCACACACGTTCAGGATCAGCAGTTGCAAGAAACAACAAACCTAGCGGGCAATAAAGTTTATTACTACCCTATGCCTACACCAAGACAAATAGCATATGGCCAAGCATGGTTTAGGAAAGGTGATGCGATGATTTGTTTATGGAGGCCAGTAAAAGACACGCAGGATGTAGAAAACAATAGAGTGTATGATGCTAATGAGGTTGTTGTTGCAATTCAAAAAGCAAAACCAAAAGGTATTGGATCAGTAGGAACTGCAAGGTTATGGTTTGATGTACAAAAGTCTAGATATTACGAAATGACCGAATCATTTGATCCACTATTTAAAGCGTATGCCTTTGAGCAATATGCTAGAGACAAAGAATTAGCATCTGGATTTAGCAATGTACATAGAATAAGTGAAACCATAAAACAGAGTACACAATTTGATGATGATGAAGAATTAACTTTACCTTTTTAAAAATACCTTAAAACCTCTCGATGTGTAGGTAATCGAAAAATAATAATGGATAATTTTATAGAAAGATTGTTAAATGAACAATCAGAATTAAACAAAAGACTTGAAAAATTACAAGCATTTCAAGCAACTGAAGACTTCTTAAAATTAGAAGCAGTACAACAATCGCTGTTAAATGTTCAAGCAAATGCAATGGCTACTTATAGTCAAGTATTAGCAGAGCGAATTAATTGGTTGCAAAAATAATTACTCACACAGAGGGAGTTTCGGGTAAGAGTGTTCTCCCTCTATTATTTAAAACTTAAAAAAATATCATGGCAATCAGAGAACAAGTAGAAATTACTAAGCTTATAAATTATTTTAAAAGCGTTGGGTTTAGCTTCGCCAAAACAATGAAGCAAATGGTTGAATCTGGCGATATAAAGCCACCAAAAGACTATACCAAAGAAGAATACATAAAACTTATAGACTCTGCCTACGAGGAGGGAGTTATGAGGTCTGCTGAAAACACTAACAAGAAAAACAAAAAAATAAATGAAATTAATGCTAAAAAACCTACAGAGTAGGAATACACTCATAAAGTTAGCTAATAAATTTTTACAAGCATCTATTGAAAGTAGTATCAAAAAGGATAGCGATAAAGCTTTGAAATATGAGAACGAAGCATCAGATATAGCTGACTGCTTAAATCATATAGAGTGGCTTATATCAAATCTGGAAAAAGAATGCGTAAAGAATGTAGATTTAACTAGAGTAATAGCAATACAAGAGCAAGAGCTTACTTATTTAAAGCAAAAGGTAGAGCGATTAAACAATGAAATTCAATTTAGAGACTTATAAATAAAACAATGATTAAAGTAGAACACAAATATGTTCCAACTGGGGCTAAACCAACCCCTATAGGGATAAAGCCATGGCTTAACATATCTCAAGATGCATTCAACCTAATTGGCGGAGAAAATAATATGTGGAAAATTATCGAATCTGGGTTGTCAGAAAAATGGAATAACATTATTTTAAACAATCTATATGAGACTTCGGAGGAGGTATTAGGGCTTAATAAGAACGCTATTTTAAGCAGAAATAGATCAAAGAAAATTAAGGATGCAAGGCTTGTTATTGTGTTTTTGTACTACCATTATGGTATTGATTCTTTACTAAGCACATCAGTAACCTTCAATCTTCACCACTCTACAGTGCTATATTACAATGAAAAGCTAATAGATGGGCACTTACACAAGTTTGATCCAGAGTTAAGTCGATTATTAGAAAGCGTAAAAAATGTTTTTTTAGATAAAATTAAGCAGTACACAAACTCTGATGAATTTCTAAAAGAATACGAGAAGAGAGTATTGGCAATGATTTCAAGATATAGGTTTTTAAGACAAAATAAAGACCAAGCCTTTCTGGATATTGTTGAAAAAATGCAATAAATATTTTTTAAAGTCAATAAAATAAGGCTTATCTTTGTTTCTGTTAATTTAAAACCATGTTTAGAACCGACAAAGAAAGTAAAAGAACTGCTCGCTTTACCAAAGGAGATAAAGTTAGATTAGTTATCAATACAGAAGGTTTGTCTGAAGCCAGAATAGCTGAAGCTAGAGAAATTTTTTCTGAGGTGTATGAGGTAATGTATTACTCATTTACACACCAAAACTGGGTATGCCAAGACGAGTCTGGTAATCAATGTTTTTTTGATACTAATAAAATAGAAAGTTATAGTGGCGATTAGAAAGTTCAGAAAAGTCAGCAAGCCTTCTACGGGTGCTGTTAAAAATGCTACAAAGGTAGAGTGTGACGGAATTAAGTTCGACTCAAAGTTAGAACAATTCGCATACTCTCAATTAAAATTATTTAAAATAAATTTCTCACTTAAGCAGAAGTTTGTTATTTTTGATGGCTTCAGGTACAATGACGAATTAATAAGACCTATAAGCTGGACTCCTGATTTCATTCTACCAGATCACAATATTATCTTAGAAACAAAGGGTTTTGCAAATGACCAATGGAGTCTAAAGGTAAAGCTTATAAAGAAATACTTCTTGAATAAAGTAAATTTTATTTGCGAAGCATCTGATGGGAAGATTAAAGAAAGAGTGTTAGATAAGCCAAAAATAATAATTTGTAAAAACCAGAAAGAAGTAAACGCATTTATTGCGACATTAATTTAAAACCAATTTTATACACATATGAATTTAGAATTAACAGGCGTATTGTTCTCTGCCGGAGATGCAATGCAAGTATCGGACAAGCTAACAAAAAGAGAGTTTATCCTACAGGTAGAAGAAGTAGATGGTGAGTACACTAAGACACAACACTACCCAATGCAATTATTAAACAAGAATGTTGACAAATTAACGCAGGCTGACACAGGCAAAACTATTTCAGTTAAAGCCAACTTAGATGGAAGAATGTTCACAAGAAAAACAGGTGAGCCTGGTTTCATGTTAGGTATCACTGCTTGGTATGTGAGCTTTGATGAGAACGCTCCTATATCTATTCAGGCGGAAGAAGTTATTGACGAACAAGAATCGGATTTACCCTTCTGATTAAAGTAATTAGTTAAACCAAGCCCCTTAATTGGGGCTTTTTTATGAAAAGAAAATGGAGTTAGAATATATCGCATCGGTTGATGAAAGTGGTAATATAAAAATACCTCAACGCAAGAAGTTAAACAAAGAGATAAAAGAAAACTTTTCTGGCAAGCAAGTTACTATCATCTTTAAGGAGCATAAAAAATCACGCAGGCATGCGTTTAATAGGTTTTATTGGGGATTAGTGATTAGGCCAATATTAAATGGCTTAAGAGATGCTGGCTATCAGACGGACGAGATAGATGAAGAGTCTGTTCATAATTATCTTAAGAATAGATTTTTAATTAAAAAGATCTCAAACGAAGAAGGCGAGTTCTTAGAAATACAAGGCTCCACAAGAAA
>JACCDX010562441.1_pt1 | contig 33423 bp, 22 predicted proteins | sample 7449681 | NCBI WGS metagenome assembly JACCDX01 (sample SAMN15323450, study PRJNA562643) | freshwater metagenome | isolation source: river surface water | place: USA:Blue River Watershed | collected 2017-08-18
AAGAACGTGAAGTTCGCATGATTAAAGAGTCTAACCTTCGTGAGAAGACTATGGCTGATTTGCTAAGTACTCTAAATGAGGAAAAAGCAGGTACAATGCGTAACTTACTAGAAAGCGTACAGACACCGCGTCTACAAGCCGCTTTCGATAAGTATCTTCCAGCAGTACTAAACACTGGCGCTGAAAAGAAAGTTGTAAAACAATCTTTATCAGAGTCAAAAGTAATTACTGGGGATAAACAAACTGCGAAACAAGAAGTTGATGTGGAACAACGTGATAACGTTATCGACATTAAGCGTTTAGCAGGGCTATAAAAACGACATATATTAGGAGAAATTAAACATGTCAAAAGTTCTATTAGAAGGCCGTTGGGACGAGACCAAAGAAGCCCTACTTGAAGGCTTAAAGGGCACACGCCGCTCAACAATGGGTGTTATCTTAGAAAACACCAAAAAGCAATTATTGGCTGAATCTTCAGCTGGTACAACTACAGCAGGTAACATCGCTACTCTAAACCGTGTTATTCTACCGGTTATCCGTCGTGTTATGCCTACTGTTATCGCTAACGAACTAGTCGGTGTTCAGCCAATGACTGGTCCAGTTGGTCAAATCCACACATTACGTGTTCGCTATGCTCAGTCATTGACTGACAACAGCGCGGCAGCAACTTCTGTTACTGCTGGTGAAGAAGCATTGAGCCCATTCAAGATCGCTCAAGCGTATTCTCGCACTCCATATGCTGATAGCTCAACAAGCTATTACACTGGTAATGATACTGCTGCCTTAGAAGGCAACGGTGGTAAGCAAATCAGCGTACAAATCTTACGTCAAGCTGTTGAAGCTAAGTCACGTAAGTTACAAGCACGTTGGACATTTGAAGCTGCACAAGACGCTCAATCACAACATGGTATTGACGTTGAAGCAGAAATCATGGCCGCTCTAGCACAAGAAATTACTGCTGAAATCGACCAAGAAATCTTATTGTCTCTACGTACATTGGCTACGACTGAATTCACATACAACCAAGCTACTGTATCTGGTACAGCTACTTACGTTGGTGACGAGCACGCTGCATTGGCTGTTCTAATCAACCGTGTTGCTAACTTGATCGCTCAACGCACTCGTCGTGGTGCTGGTAACTGGGCTGTTGTTTCTTCAGCTGCATTGACTGTTCTACAGTCTGCTACAACATCTGCTTTCGCACGTACTACAGAAGGTACTTTCGAAGCTCCTACAAACACTAAGTTTGTTGGTACATTGAACGGCGCAATGCGTGTGTTCGTTGACTCTTATGCTCCTGATACTACACCAGTATTGGTTGGTTATAAGGGTTCTAGCGAAACTGACGCTGCAGCATTCTATTGCCCATACATCCCATTGATGAGCAGTGGTGTTGTTCTAGATCCATCTACATTCGAACCAGTCGTATCATTCATGACACGTTATGGTTATATCGAATTGACTAACACAGCGTCTAGCTTCGGTAACGCGGCTGACTATGTTGGTGAGATCGCAGTTCAGAACCTAACATTCCAATAATCAAGGAATCTTCTTGTTCGGGCGCACAGACTTCGGTCTGTGTTACGGGAAGGAACTAAAGAGCACTTCGGTGCTCTTTTTTATTGGCTATAGTCTATAGTCAGTGTCAACGGTTATTTCTAACAACTTCTTTTTGCTTTCCTTTAACTTCTTCTGATACAGTCGGTTACAGTTGGCACATAGTGTTCGCATGTTAGATTTTTCTTTGTTCTTTTTATTGCCGTCTTTGTATATAATATCAAGCTGACATTTATCTTCTGGAACAAAACCACACTTCTCACATTTATTTTTCTTGTTTAACAAGTATCCAGACTTGCTGTTATATGTTGCCTTAGCACAGCTAGCACAGTACTTGTGCCACTTAGTAAAGCCATGTTTACTCTTACCATTGGGCTTTGCCAATGATACTTTACACTGTGTACACATGGGTCTTGATGGTTGTCTAGTAAGCATATGATATTTAGAAAAGAGATACCACGGGTACTTTTTTCCTAAGATTTAATTTGGGTATAGAGATAAATATATAATAAGAATTTATTAGGACTCAACATGTTTGAACCGTATGGTTTGGTAGGTGGTTTAAGCGTCGGAATACCTGCTGTACAAGTTATCGATGAAAATGGTAACATTATCAGCAATGTCGCTACTACTGGTAATGTATCTGCTAACATAGTAACCGCCAATGCGTTTAAATTTGCCAACGGCGCAAATTTTACAACGCAAGCTGCCGGCACCAACACACAAGTTCAATTCAACGACAATAACAATTTTGCCGGTGATGCGAACTTTACATTTGATAGTACGCAAGCATTATTAACAGTAAGTAATTTGAATATCACTGGCTTAACGTCTTTGGGTGATATCAGTAACGTTACTATACTAGGTGGAAACAACGGGTACTTTTTACAAACAGACGGCGCTGGTGTACTAACATGGGCACCAGCTAGCGGCGGTGGTGGTGGTAACGGAACACCTGGCGGTGCTAATACTCAAGTTCAATACAATAAATCGGGTGAGTTTGGTGGTGATTCTGGATTTACGTACAATGACACTACTAATACTTTACAAGCAAGTTACATTAATGCTACGACCTTTACAGGTAATTTAGTAGGTAACGCATCAAGAGCCGGAACAGTAACTACAGCGGCACAACCTAATATTACAAGTCTCGGCACGTTGACAACGTTGTCAGTAGCAGGAGCAATAACAGCAACAGGAAATATATCCGGGTCCAATGCTAATTTAGGAAACACTGTAATAGCAAATTACTTTGTAGGTAATTTCTATGGATCAGCAAATACAGCACAGACGGTAACAGCTAGTTCACAGCCTAATATTACTGAAGTCGGAACGCTAACTTCATTAGAAGTATCAGGGAACGCAAATATTTCAGAATTATCAGTAACGCAGTTTACTAGTGATTTGATACCCGATACTGACGTAACATATGACATTGGTAATACGTCATCTAGATGGAAAGATTTATACCTATCAGGTAACTCTATATACTTAGGTAATTCTACGATAACATCTACTGCTAATGGTATATCTATCAATGGTGGTAATGGTGTAGTTGTTGCTCAAAACTTAACACAAGTTCCGGCAGCAAACATTGTAGGTCAAGTAGCAAACGCATTAGTCGCAGGAACAGTATACACAAACGCACAGCCAAATATTACAAGTGTCGGTACTCTAACTGGGTTAAATGTTAATGGTAATATTGTTGCTGGTAACTCAGTAACAGCTAATTACTTTGTCGGAAGACTATACGGCGCCGCCAATACAGCAGGCACAGTAACTACAAATGCTCAGCCTAATATAACGAGTATTGGAACTCTAGTAAGTTTATCAGTAGCAGGAAACGTAACTGCTGGAAACATTTCTGGTGGTAATTTAGTAAGTGCTAATTATCTATCAGGTACATTAACTACTGCGGCACAAGCGAACATAACAACACTAGGTACCTTAACTCAACTAAACGTAGATGGTAATCTAGTAGCGGCAAACATTACTAGTAATACCGGAATAATAAGCGGCAATGGATCCGGATTACATCATATAACTGGTGCTAATGTAACAGGTACCGTTGCTAATGCGACATACGCAGTATCAGCAAACAGTGCTAATGTAGCATCTACTGTATCTTCAAATGCTCAACCAAACATTACTAGTATCGGTACATTAGTTTCACTATCTGTTACCGGCAACGTCACTGCTGGAAATGCTAATTTAGGAAATAGCGTAGTTGCTAATTTCTTTGTTGGTGATGGTGGTTTATTAAGTAATCTTCAGATTTCTAATGCTAGTGTAAGTAATGCCAATTATGCTTCTTATGCTGGTAACATAACAATAGCCGGACAGTCAAATATTACTACAGTAGGTAATCTTACCAATCTAACTGTTGTAGGAAACAGTCAGTTAGGTAATGTAGCCACTGCTAACTTGTTTGTCGGTAATTTAACTGGGTATGCTAACACAGTAACAGAAAACGCACAACCAAATATTACTAGTGTTGGTACATTAGTATCGTTGGCTGTAACTGGAAATATAAATGCTGGTAACGTACAAGGGGGTAATCTAGTAAGTGCTAATTATCTATCAGGTACATTAACTACTGCCGCTCAGTCAAATATTACAACAGTTGGTACGTTAAATAGTTTATCGGTCAATGGTAATATAGTAGCATCAAACATCACTGCTAACACAGGTGTTATTACTGGTAATGGCTCTGGACTACATCACATAACTGGTGCTAATGTAACAGGTACCGTTGCTAATGCTACATACGCAGTATCTGCTAACTACTCAGCCTTCGCAGGATTTGTCACTAACAATGCTCAACCGAATATATCTAGTGTCGGACCGTTAGTTACACTAGAAGTTGATGGTAACATTTATGTTAACACAAATTCTTTCTTGGGTAACATTGCTTACGCAAATTACTTTGTGGGTAATGGCAATGGACTTAGTAACATTAATGGTTCTAACGTAACACAAGTTGCTAACGCTAATTACGCAACATATGCTGGCCAAGCTAACTTTGCGAATACAGTAACTGTAAATGCGCAGCCTAACATCACTAGTGTAGGTAATCTAACTTCATTGATAGTCACTGGACAAGCAAACTTTACAGGTAATTTAAGAAGCACAGGTAATTTAAGAGCAGTAGGTAATGTTAACTTTGGCGGCAGTCCAAACATATATTTAGGAGACATATCAAACCTACATATTGCTGGCGGATTTGCCAACTACGTGTTGACAACAGGCGGTTCTGGAAATCTTCAATGGACGTCTAGTGGTTCTATTGGTCTTTCTCCCGGTGGTGCTAATACAGCCGTTCAGTATAATGCTAATGGTGTGTTTGGTGGTAGTAACGCATATGTGTTTGATTCTGACAGTAACACATTAACGTTAACTGGTAATTTCGTAGCCGACGCATTACAAATGGGTGTCGGCGCAAACGCTTTTTATAAATCTACTGTTTATGCAGCAACCACAGTTAGTATGGATCCAGACCAATTATTATGGTCAGTGCCAGTATCCGAGATTTCAGGGGTAGAATTTGTAATTATAGCTACTGACGACACCACTGGTTCTAGACAAACATGTAAGATTTTTGCTACATGCTATGGTAACGTAGTTACATATAATGAGTATGCTGGATTAAGCATTAATATGGGCATAGGGTCATTTGACGTTGATTATGATTCGATAACGGATAGTCTAAGACTATTAGTAACCCCAGACAATATGAATCTTGCGGTATATAAAATACTAATAACACAGTATGCCCCATAAACAATTAAGATAAATACAGATATAGGAAAAGAAGATGGCAATTAAACCCTTAAACTCAGTCGGTGGCTTCTCAGTAGGTGAAGTCCCGGCAAACGTCATATTAGCTAACGGCGACATAACGACCGGTAATGCTACGGCTACGGGTAATATAACAGCAAATTATTACTTTGGTAATGGCGCATACTTGACTGGTATTGATGCTACAAGTATTCAAAATGGCAACAGTAATGTAAAAGTATATGCGAATGCTAATGTAGAAATATCAGCATATGGTAATGCAAATATTGTAACTATAACAGGTACAGGTGCTAACGTAACTGGAACTTTCAACGTTACAGGAAACGCTACTTTACCGGATATCATAGCTGCCAACTTAACATCTTCTACTAACGCAAATATTAATATCGAACCAGACGGCACCGGTCTAGTGGTAATAGCAAACACAGCAGGTGGAGCAACAGCTATTGCTATGGGTGATCCTTCTCAGGGTAACTTGATAAGCAACGCTGTATCATTGTCTAATTCTTCATCTGTATCTAATGCGATTGCTCAGTTAAATGTAGTTTTAGGTAAACTTGTACCTCCTGCTCCACCTAACTTCCCGGCTAGCCAAACAATTTCAATACAAAGTTTGTCAACTTATAGAATGGCAGACTTTACACAAATAGATAACACACCGGGCGCAAACAAAAACGTTGCCGGTGGTACTACAGTAACAACCGTTAGAAGAACATCTACTTATACTACTGGTAACATAACAACAGCAGGCCCCGGTGATAGCGGTTTTATCGCATCACGTTTAAACGGAGTAGACGCCGGTAACGTAACATTGACCTCATCCTTAATAGGTAACGGTACATACGATGACCTAGTTATATACAACAACTATGATTATAACAGCGCCAACGCAAATATTACTGCTGGCTTCTGGTCTGTCTTCTCTGCTCGTTCGTCAGGTACAGTAACACAAGGTTGGAACGAAGTATATATTTCTGACTCTGCGGCAGGCAACACGAATACTACTGTTTGGTATTATGATAGTAGCGCGCCGGGCACACCTCAGTTCTCGTCAGTGACAATAACGCCACCAAGCTCACCAACATACGAATATTCAAGTACAGTACCGCACTACACTAGTAGCAATGCTTTTGATGTAACCTTTAACGTTAACCGTTTAAGTGGTGACATGTACCCAACTGCTGATACATTTATCACTGGCGCAGCCGGCGGAGCTTTTGGCGCACCCGCTAGCGTAACATACTCATCAGCCGGTGTCACTACCCCATTGGCACAAAATTTATATGTTTCGGTTGGTAGTCAAGCAGTAGCAACTACAGCGACTGTCATTTCAGGATTTGGCTCTAGCGCAAGTGCTCCTAGCGTAAGCGCATTTAATAGCTACGCAACTGGCACCCAGGCACTAACTCCGAGTGGTACAGTTTTATATAAAACAGGTACAGCAAGTTCTGCTACAAGAATTGAAGAAGCAAACGTATACATTGGATCTACTATTGGTTCTGGATCAGGACTAGCATATCGTATCATTAATCCAGGGTCAGGGAATACTCCCGCATATACTGGATCCGAATCACAATTCAATAGTCAATCATCTACGTTACAAACGTATGATGCTACTGTAGTCGGTAATGTGTTAAAGCACGATCAAACAAACTATTCAACTGGTTACTTACCGGCTGGACCTAATTTAAGCACAGGACGAAGCGGAACGCAATACTTCACATTCAAATTCATTAGAACATCAGTTTCTAAGTTCGATGTTAAGTGGTCTGGAAATATCGCTGGCATGTGGGTAGCACTTCCAGGAAGTGTAATAGATTCTACATCAGGTGCTAACGGATGGATTAATATGGCAACAGCATATGCTGGTGCTGGAGTACCTGGCTCAAACGTAGGCGCCGGAGGAAACGGATCAGATGGATGTGCGCTTGGTGGCGTTGCTCCATTGAATTCAACACAAACAAATAAATCAGTTACCGCTACTTTTGGTACTGTAAGTAGCTCTAGTACAGTCACTAACGAAATTTATGTTAGAGTTGCTTTAACATCTGGACAGACAGTAACTGCCCTTTCATTACAAACTGCGAGTAACTAATTATGGCCGTATCACAATCACAAATCGTTGACTTACTATATAAGCAGGCATTCGGTGTTACAAAGACCGATACTGCTACTAATAAGAGTCCTAGTAACGAATCAATTCCTAGCCCAGCGCTGAATCGAGGAGATACTTTATGGACAGAAGCTGACCAAATACCCGGTACAGCGGCAGCTACAGCAGGTATTGTTCAAGCATATACCGGAGCGAACGCAGTACAATGTACAGCGGACAATACTACAGTTCCGATCGGTGGTATATACCCTACATGGAAAACAAACCTAACATATTGGATACCTAGCGAATTCGGTTCAACATATAACGTTCAAGTTTTCATTGATAACTCAGGAGCAGCCGATCCGACTAGTACAGGTACACAAATTTTCGCTGATGGATCAGGTGGTACAGGACAGTACTATTATGATTATCAGTCAGGTGTATTGAACTTTATTGGTGAGACGATACCTGCTGGATTAACTTCTGGTAAAGTTCTATATGTAGTTGGATACAGATATATCGGTAAAGTGGGTGTAAACGATCTACCTGACGATACGACTATTGGTAACTTGAGTGTAAACGACACTACGATTGCGTCTATCAATACAAATGCTAATATTGAATTAAGCCCTAACGGTACTGGTGTAGTTAACTCTACTGCTAACGTTGTAGCTCCTTACTTTATCGGTAACGTTGAAGGTAATATCAGTGGTAACGTAGTTGCTCCTGGTTCGAATACTGAGATATTGTTTAACGATGGCGGAGTTATCGGAGCAAACACACTGTTCACTTTTGACAAAGCGACCGGCGAGCTAATACTAACTGGTAATGCTCAGTTTAATAATGCTAATTTAGGTAATTTAGGAACAGCTAACTATATTGACGTTACTAATCTAGCTAACATCGGTAACGTTACAATAACATATGAATTAAGCGGTAACTACGCTAACTTTACAAACAACGTTGTAACTAACAACACAACTATTAATTTAGAACTTGCGGGTAATACAGCTAACTTCAGTGGTAATGTCATACTACCAAATTTACAAGTCAACTTAGAACTAGTCGGCAACACTGCTAATTTCAGTGGTAATGTTGTAGTTCCTAACTTAACTGTCAACTTAGAACTTGCGGGTAATACAGCTAACTTCAGTGGTAATATCAAAACACTGAATGCCAACTTAGGTAATCTTGCTGAGGCAAACTACGTTAACGTTTCTTCTACATTGAATGTAACAGATACTGCTAACGTTGGTAATGCTGTTGTCAACAACTTGACACAATATCAACTAGTGTTCCCTGACAATACTAATAAGTTAGTCGGAAGCTCAGACTTGTACTGGGACGTTGCTAGTTCAGCATTGTGGACAACTGGTATCTATTCAAATGGATTGATTAGTACTACATCTAATGTTGACGCAAATAACGCAAACATCACTGCGAATCTAACATCCGGTAATGCTAATTTAGGTAACTTAGCTACTGCTAATTACATAAACGTTGCTAATGACTTAAACGTAACTGGTAACATAACTGGCGCAAATCTAATCGGATCGTTAGCTAATGGTAATAGTAACGTAAAAGTATATGGAAACGCAAACGTAGAAGTAACAGTATCTGGAAATAGCAACGTTGCTACATTCGCAAGTACTGGTTTATATGTAGTTGGTGAGATTAACACTACTGCTGGCAACATGTTATCTAACGGTAACATTAGTGCTAACGGATTTTTGAATGGTGCTAATGCTAACATCACTGGTCAAGCAGAACTTGGTATCGTTCTTACGGCTAACATAACAGCTCCAGTTGATAGTTTAACACTATCAGCGGCTGGTTCAGATCAAAACATATATCTAGTGCCTACTGGTTTAGGTACTGTAGATTTAGGATTACATAGAATCACTCAACTCGGTGATCCTACACAACCACATGACGCCGCGACAAAAGAATATGTTGATGCCATGGCAGGTGAAGGATTGGACATTCACACTCCTGTTAGAGTAGAAACCCCCGACACAGCTGGAAGTCTAAACGCAACATATGCTCAAGGTGGTACAACACAAACCACTACTGATATCAGTGGTGGAAAGACAATTACATTCAGCGCAAACCACGGTTTGTCTGTTAACGACGGTATTGTTTGGGATAATTCATTCAATGGAATCGTTGGTGGCGAAGCATATTGGGTTGAAACAGTACCAGCATTGAATCAGATTACAGTTCGAGATGGTTACTATGGTGCTGAAGTTACAACGCTTACAAACGGTACAGGGCTAACACAAGCATCACGTGCTAACCCAGGTGTCGGTGCTACACTTACTAACGCAGGCGCAAACGCAGCCTTGACAATCGATGGTATCGCACTAGCAAACACTAATCGTGTGTTGATATATAACCAAACGAATAGTGCTGAAAACGGTATATATGTTGTTACTGATGTTGGTAACAGCACGGCCGCATGGGTATTAACACGTTCAAGTGATTTTGACAAATATATACCTGATTCTAGCGCAGGTATGAGCAAAGGATCATATGTATTTGTAACCGCAGGTGCGACTGGAGCCGGTGAATCATATGTAATGACTTCACCAATCGGCGAAGTAATTATTGGTACAGATGCTCTAACATTTACTCAATTCAGTGCGGCAGGATCATATACCGCAGGTAACGGCATTGCTATAACTGGTACGACTATCAGCGCAAACACAGACGGTGTTACTACTGATGTAGTTGGTGGAAATATTGTTGTTAAATCAAGTGCTAACCTAACTACACCTAACGTAGGTGACGCAACGTTCAGTAGCTTGTCTTGGAACAATTTGAGTAATGGTAACGTTACTGCTAACAATCTAAGCACTAGTAATATTGCTAACATTGGTCTTGATTTAACAGTCGGTGGTATCGCACAAGTTAACGGTAACATCAACAGTAACGCAAACGTAAATTCAAACAATATATTTGTTACTAATTTTGTTGACATTGGCGCTAACTTACTAGCAAACAATATAACATCTAACCATGTTATTATTACTACTGACGCAAACGTAAGTAACTTAGCAACTATTAACCAAGTAACAATCAACACTGAGTTGAGTGGTAACTATGCTAACTTTACAAATAACGTAGTAGCAAACAACGTAACAGTAAATTCAGAATTTAGCGGTAACACAGCGAATTTCAGTGGTAATGTAATATTACCTAACTTACAAGTTAACTCTGCGATTGCTGGTAACACAGCGAATTTCAGTGGTAATGTAATATTACCTAACTTACAAGTTAACTCTGCGATTGCTGGTAACACAGCGAATTTCAGTGGTAATGTAGTTGTTCCAAATCTAACTGTCAACTTAGAATTAGCAGGTAATACAGCCAACTTCTCCGGTAACGTAACCGTTAATAACATGTCTGTCACTAATGAGTTGACAGCCAACGTTATCAACTTGACAGGTGAGATAACTGTTCCTAACTTAACAGTCAATAATTCTCTAACTGGCAACTATGCTAACTTCAGTAACAACGTAGTCACAAATAACGCAACTGTGAATTTAGAGTTTAGTGGTAACACTGCTAACTTCAGCGGTAATGTCATACTACCAAATCTACAAGTTAATTCTGAAATCGCAGGTAACACTGCTAATTTCAGTGGCAACGTAATTGTTCCGAACCTAACAGTCAACTTAGAACTAGCAGGTAACACAGCTAATTTTACGGGTAATATCAAGACACTAAATGCTAATTTAGGTAACTTGGCAACTGCTAACTTGATTGAAGTTTCTAGTAACGTTGTCACAAGTAATCTAACCGTTAATTTAGAACTAAGTGGAAACACAGCAAACTTCAGTAGCAATGTAGTTGTTAACAACTTAACAACTAACCTAGAATTAGCAGGTAATACAGCTAACTTCAGTGGTAACGTAGTTGTTCCAAATCTAACTGTCAACTTAGAGTTAGCAGGTAATACAGCCAACTTCTCTGGTAATATCAAGTCTCTAAATGCTAACTTAGGTAATCTTGCTACCGCAAATTACATCAATGTCGCAAGTGATATTGTTACAAGTAACTTGACAGTTAACCTAGAACTAAGCGGTAATACTGCTAATTTTACTGGCAACATTGCTCCTCTAGGTATACTAACTGATAACTATTATTACGCAAACGGTAGCCCAGTTGACTTCCAACAAGCAGCCGGATCTAACAATGAGATACAATTTAATTCTGATGATGATTTCTCAGCTAGCGCGAACCTAACATTTGATCCTAGCACTAACGTGTTAGGTGTCATCGGTGATGCGAACATATCAAATGCCATAGTATTAGGCAACACTACAACAACGTGGGCGACAGTTACTACTACGGCAATTACGGCAAATCAAACAATCGCAAGTTTGTCAGTGACCGGTGTTACTGGTGTTGAGTACTTAGTTAAAGCAGTAGATTCTACTGGATCTAAATATAGTGTAGCAACAGTACAAGCAGTGACTGATGGAACTTCAGTTGATTACTCTACATACGGTACCGTGTATTTGGGTGGATCAACTGGTGTACTAGCAGTAAATATTGTAGGTGGATTGATAAGACTTCAAGTTACACCATCAAGTAGTAACAGCACAGTTTGGACAACACAATATAGGATCATATAATGGCATTGAAACCCCTTAACGTAGTCGATGGTCTCTCCGTCGGAGAGACACCGATTGATGTAATTGATGCTAACGGGAATGTCACTGCTACTAACTTAACAGTATCAGGTATTTCTGACTTAGGTGCTATCGGTAATATTACTATTACCGGTGGTAGCAACGGTCAAGCAATTGTTACTGACGGTGCTGGTAATCTAAGTTTTATTACAATCGAAGGCGGTGGAGGAAATTCTGCCGCCCCTATGCCATATTTTATTCCGGCAGGAGATTCTCTTACTGTACCTACTAATTTTCAAGGTCTATTCTATGAACCAATCGACATAGAAGGTACATTTGAAGTTGATGGAATTTTAATAGATGTAAGCGGTGGAGGAACTGGAAACGGTATTCCAGGGGGCAATTCAACACAAGTTCAATTCAATGATGGTGGCGTATTTGGTGGCAATGCCGGTCTAACATTTACAAAAGCTAACACTACTCTTACTGCTAACAACTTTATAGCAACTAGTTCTGCTAATTTAGGCGACGTATCTAATTTAACTATCAGTGGTGGTAACGCTAACTTTGTACTACAGACAGATGGATTTGGTAATTTATCATGGGTAGAACAAACCGGCGGTGGAGGTGGAGTATCAGTAACAGTAGATGACTTCACAGGTAACGGGGTACAAACTCAATTTACATTGAGCGTAACGCCAACGGATATCGATTATACTTCAGTTAACTACAACGGTGTGTTACTATTGCGCACTGATTATTCTTTAGCCGGTAATGTATTGACTACTAGTAGTGCTCCCGCAAATGGTTCTAGTTTAGAAGTCACTATTCTATCTAGTTCGAGCGGTGGCGGCGGTAATGGAACACCCGGCGGAGCAAACACACAAGTTCAGTTTAACAATGACGGCGCGTTTGAAGGTAACGTTGGATTTACTTATGATTTAACAACCGGCACATTAACTGCCCCAGTGCTTCAAGGTGAAGGTGCCAACATAGCAAACATCCCCGGCGGTAATGTAACTGGTCAAGTTAACTTTGCGGCTACAGCAAACAGCGTAGCAGGTGCTAATGTAACAGGATATGTGGCATTATCAACACTAGCAAACTCAGCAGTTTCAGTTAACGGTGCCAACATTGTTGGAGCAGTTCCATACGCAATAGTTGCTAATGCTGTATCTGGTTCAAATGTAACCGGTGAAGTAAGTTTTGCGGCAGTCGCTAACAGCATAGATGGATCAAATGTAAGTGGAGCTGTTAGTTATGCTACCACTGCTAACTCAGTGGCTGGTGCTAATGTATCAGGTGCTGTAAGTTATGCAGCAATTGCTAACTCAGTAGCTGGTGCTAATGTATCAGGTGCTGTTAGCTATGCTACCACTGCTAATTCAGTAGCAGGCGCGAATGTATCAGGTGAAGTAAGTTTTGCGGCAGTAGCCAATAGTGTAGCCGGTGCTAATGTATCAGGTGAAGTTGGTCTAGCTACGTATGCTACAACGGCAAATAGTGTAGCTGGAGCAAATGTAAGTGGTAGTGTATCAAGTGCTACTACCGCCGGTACCGTAACTACAAATGCGCAACCTAATATTACAAGCGTCGGTACGTTGTCATCTTTATCTGTCACTGGTAACGTTACCGGCGGGAACATCGAAACATCTGGTACAGCTAATGTAGGAACTTTAAGTGTTACTACAGGCGGAGCGAGTATTACTGGTTTAGTGAATATCACAGGTGACATAGGTGTAACTGGTAACTTTAATGTATCTGGTAACTTGAATTATCAAAACGTAACTGATTTAGTTGTAGGTGATCCCTTAATTTATCTTGCGGCAAACAGTGTAGGGGATACCGAAGATATAGGTATTGTTGGTAACTACAATGACGGAGGATATGCTCATACTGGTTTAGCACGAGACCATACGGACAACACATGGAAATTCTTTTCGAACGTACAGGCAGAACCAACTACTAGTATCGACTGGGCAAACGCTAGTTACCCTTCAGTTAAAACAGGTAACCTGTTCTCTGCTAACATAACTGGCACTGGCTGGGCTAACATAACAGGTAACGTCACTGCTGGAAATGCCGATTTAGGCAACAGTGTAATTGCTAACTACTTTATAGGTAGTGGTGCTAATCTAACTAGCATTCCAGGGGCGAATGTAACTGGTGAAGTTTCATTGGCTACATACGCAACAACTGCTAACTCAGTAGCAGCCGCAAATATTTCAGGCACTGTTAACTTAGCAAACTTTGCAACCGCCGCAAATAGTGTAGCAGGTGCCAACGTAACCGGTCAAGTATCTAATTCGTTAGTAGCCGGTACTGTGTATACTGCCGCACAACCAAACATCACAAGTGTAGGTACGTTGACTACATTAGCAGTTACCGCAAACGCAACTGCAGGTAATGTATATGCTAACAGCGGAACTATCGGAGCTAGTTTATTAACTGGTACATTGACAACTGCTTCTCAGCCAAACGTAACAAGTGTTGGAACACTATCGTCATTGGCAGTTACAGCTAACATAACAGCAGGTAATGTATACGCTAACAGTGGTACAATTGGCGCCGGAACATTGTCTGGCACATTGTCAACAGCTTCTCAAACAAACATTACGGCAATAGGTACATTAGCTTTCTTAGAAGTATCAGGTAACATCAATAGTGGAAACGCAGTTTTAGGTAATGCTGCCGTTGCTAACTACTTGGGTGGTACGTTAATAACAGCGGCACAGCCTAACATCACTAGTGTTGGTACACTAACTGGGTTGAATGTAAGCGGATACGGTAACATCACTGGATTTAATACTAGCTACTACAATGCTAGTATGATACTGAATGGAAACGCTACATATAATCCAAAATTAACGTTAGGCTCTACTAATGGGTATCGTTGGTCTATTATAAACAATGATGTAGGTAGTAATGGTGAACTGATCTTCAAGTATGAAGAGGGCCCGATAAACGCAGTCACCATGACCCGCGGTGGGAATGTGGGAGTTGGCACTACTGCGCCCGCAGGAATGTGGTCTGGTGATGAACGAGTATTGCAAGTTGCGGGCACTAGTTCTACTGCTGCCGGAGTAAAAGTCAGCACTGCCAACGCATCTGCTGAATTTTTCTCTTCAGGAGCTAGTAACGAATGGGGATTGTATAGTAATAGTGCGTCACCATTTTCAATCTACGTTAATTCAATAAAAGCTATTAACTCGGATACAAGTGGATCTGTAGGTATCAAAGGAGTAGCTCCGACAGAGGCTCTTGACGTTAATGGCCGTGCAGTCGTTCGCGGAGATAGCTATCCATCATTGATTTATAAAACAACAGGTGGCACTACTAAAGCAGAATTGTATTATGGTATAAGTGGCAATGATTTAAATTTTGTCAATTATGTGTCTGGTCCTATAAACTTTCAAACTGGCGGAACAACCCGTACTGTCATCGATGCTAGTGGACATTTGTTACCGGCGACAAACTCTACATATAACTTGGGTAGTACCACGTATCGTTGGGCTAACGTATATACTAGTGACTTGTCATTGAGCAACGAAGGTTTAGGCAAGGGAAATGATGTAGACGGAACTACAGGTAACTGGACTATTCAAGAAGGTGCTGACGACTTGTTCTTAATTAACAACAAGACCGGAAAGAAATACAAGTTTGCTCTGACTGAGATTCCTGACTCTAATAAAGGAGTCTAACATGGGACTTAATATAGCGGGCGGAACAATCGCATCTAGTAATATAAGTTCAACTGGTCAATTTAAAAAGAACATAGCTACTACTTTTGGACTAGTGGGATATTGGGATTCTGCGATAACATCAAGTTTTGAATCAGGTGGTCCATGTTATGATCTTAGTGGATATAATCAAACTCTTACGAATGTTGGTAACATTTCTACAGCAACCTTTGGTGGCGCGGTGGGATGGAACTTCAATACAGTAGGACAGCAATTCACTGGAACTATATCAGCTAGTGGTGGACAAACTACTAACGCCACGATTGAAGCCTGGATATATCCAGCAGCCTCAGAAATTGTCAGTGGAGATAGAGGCACTTTATTTCAAACCGTAGGCGGGAGTGGAATATACCATAGTTGGAATAAGAGTAATCAATATCTATCTAATTATTGGTATGGACATCCGCCAAACGGTTATCACGAAACGGCAGGAGCAATGTCTAGAAGTACCTGGAATTATACATGTGCGATTTGGGATTATAGTCAATCATGTATGTATCAATGGTCTAACATGACATGCGGGCAAACCACAGGAGTTAGTGGATCAGCTAGTACAGCAGGGTATGCTTTATATATAGGAATGGAGCAGACGTATACTCCTCGTCAATATGCCGGTGGCATAGCGTTGATTAGAATATATAACCGAGCACTACAATCACATGAGGTATTAAATAATTATCTAGCAGAGAAAGCGAGATTTGGTTTATGAGTATTGATGTTGGTGGAAATATTATTGCGGCAGACGATGTGAATTCATCCGGATTGGTAACTAATCTGGCTCAATATGAACTGCCCACTACTAGCTTGTTGTATCATTTAAACGCACATAACTATACAGGCGCCGGTCCATGGTATGATAATGCTCAGAACATACAAATGTCATTGACAGGTACGGCTAACCCAAAAACTACAATAAGCGGAATACCTGCAATGAGTTTTAATAATAGCGGGTACTGGGAATCAAGTACGGCAGCCGGACAAGCGTGTGACATGACGGGTGAGTTCACGCTAGTGATGGTATTGTATGTTACTACACCAGCCGCCCGCCATACAATTTTTGAAAAGATACCCAACACATACCAATCATATGAGCAAGAATTAGCATGTACTTGGGAAACTAACAATCGTATATCTTTTTATACTCAATATAATTCTTATGATTATGCTGAAGCACAAGCGATGACAGCTAATCAATGGAACTTGTTTGCTATATCAATAAACGCAACTAGACAATCCGGATGGTATTGGCAAAATGGTGTATGGAATAGTTGCCTAACCAACAGATCGGATACGCCGCCGATTCTCGCAAATGGCATACGAATAGGAAATGGATACGCCGGGGTTATTGAAGCAGGTAGTTTACATAGTTGTTTGATATATGGCGCCGCTTTGAATCAAACCACAATGCAACAAGTTCACAACTATTATACAAACTTATTTTCGTTGGCAGGAGCAACGTTATACAACTAATATGCCTATAAATTTAAGTGGAAATATTCTAAGTTCAGGTAGTATTGCTCCGTCAGGATCAATACAAAAACCTATTCTTTTAAACGGATCTACATCAGCATTGGCCGCTCCCAGTCCCGCGTATTTATACCGTAATGGCATCGCTACGAATGGTATGTATTACTTGAATCCAGGGAATCTAGGGGTAAATCAATTCTATATCGACTTTACTACGTATCCAGGTACACCGTTGACAATGGTACTAGCGAACAGGTCATATACAGGCGGCATGTCAAACTTGACATACGCAAATGCTACAGGTGCTGTAGTTAACACTTCAGGTACATACGATGCGAACAGAAACTTTAATTTATGGGTAGGCACTAGCTATTGGAGATATCTAGGTAACTGGATATACCAAGGATGTAAGGGCAGACAGCAGACATACTCAGCGGGTACACAAAACGTAACGTTTGGCAACATGGATGTGTCTGGTAAATTTAAGTTTGCAGGATGGACTAGCACCTACGGATACCAATGGGGAAATAGCTGGACACAAATAGCCGGATCTGGGGCGTCAGGCCTATATAACTATCACGTAGCTAATACATATTCATTGACTACCTATGATAATGACCAAGACCCTTATCCTACTAACTGTTCTACTATGTACGGGAATAACCCATGGTGGTACGGTAGTTGCTGGTCAGGTAACTTCTTTGCAGGTGGTGGTTACGTAGACGGACCGTACTGGGATGGGTCCGGGGCAGAATGGTACGGTTATGGAGTACTTTATATAGGTTTTGGAACAGCGACATTGGATTCATAATGAACATTACGATAAAAGAAATGATTTTGAAGGTAAGAAAGATTAATGACACACAATACGTCAGAGAAATCTACGACCTTCGTGGTAATTTAGTCTGGACTGGGGGAGATCAATACTTCGTATACGATGGTTTAGAAGTGATGAACAGACAAAGAATGGATGAACTAATAGAACAGATGAAAAAAATACCAATGTTTAACATTGTAGAAGTGCAGAACGACTTTGGGTAATAATTCTAATAAATAATATAAACGGATTAAAATATGGCATTAACGACAATACAACCTTATAATATTAACACAGTAGCTACATTCAGTTTCACGGATGTGGCTGCTACCGACGTTTCTGCCACCGGTAATGTTGAAGCTACTGGTAATGTTTCAGGTGATTATTTTATCGGTAACGGTTCTAGCTTGACATACTTGACCGGAGCCAACGTAACAGGTGAAGTAGATTATGCGGCTACTGCTAACTCAGTAGCCGGTGCCAACGTAACAGGTGAAGTAGATTATGCGGCAGTAGCTAACTCAGTAGCAGTCGCAAATGTGTCAGGTATAGGTAATATCGCTACTATTAATTTAGACGGTAATGCAGGTAATATACTATACGGTAATGGTGTATTTTCTTCTGCTCCAAACGTAGAAAATGCTAATACAGCTAATTATGCTAGTGTTGCTAATTCTATCACAGGATCAAATGTGTCAGGGGAAGTAGCGTTTGCTAATGTCGCAAACAGTGTAGCCGGAGCAAACGTAAGTGGTGCCGTTGCTTATGCGACTACTGCTAACTCAGTAGCTGGTGCCAACGTAAGTGGCGCAGTTGGCCTAGCGACATACGCAACGACCGCCAACAGTGTAGCAGGATCTAATGTATCAGGTCAAGTAAATTATGCAGCTACTGCTAACAGCGTGGCGGGTTCTAATGTGAGCGGTGCTGTTGCCTACGCAACCACTGCTAACTCAGTATCAGTGGCAAATGTATCAGGCATAGGCAACGTTGCTGTATTAAATTTAGACGGCAATTCAGGTAATATATTATATGGTAACGGTTCTTTTGCGGCCGCACCGAACGCAGAATATTCAAATATAGCAAACACTGCCGGCACAGTAACAACTAATGCTCAGCCAAATATCACAAGTGTAGGTACATTAACTATTTTAACATCTACCGGTGACATCACTGGCGGCAATCTAGTAACTGCTGGATCAGCTAATGTAGGTAATGGTATAAGCGTCAGCGCGGGAGGCGCTAGTATTATAGGTGTTGTCGGTATTACTGGTGATATAAATGTAACCGGAAACTTTAACGTATCAGGTAATCTAAACTATCAAAACGTATTAGATTTGGTCGTAGGTGACCCATTGATATATATGGCAGCTAACACTACCGGTGACACAGATGATATCGGTCTTGTTGGTAGTTATGTAGATGGAGTTCATACACACACTGGCTTGGCAAGAGATCATAGCGATGATATATGGAAATTTTTCTCAAACGTTCAAGCTGAACCGACCACTGTAATTGACTGGGCTAATGCTAGTTATCCAACAGTTAAAGTGGGTAATTTATTATCGGCTAATTTAACAGGTACTGGTTGGGCAAATATAACAGGTAACGTCACTGCCGGAAATGCCGATCTAGGTAATGTGGTAACTGCTAATTACTTTATTGGTAGTGGTGCTAATTTAACTAATATTACAGGTGCTAATGTAACTGGTGCTGTTAGTTATGCGACTACCGCTAACTCAGTAGCCGGCGCGAATGTATCAGGTGCTGTTAGTTATGCTACCACTGCTAACTCAGTAGCCGGTGCTAATGTAACTGGTGCTGTTAGTTATGCGACAACAGCAAACAGCGTAGCTGGAGCCAATGTATCAGGAGCAGTAGGATTAGCCACATACGCAACAACAGCAAACAGTGTAGCAGGCGCTAATGTAAGCGGTCAAGTTAGTTATGCCGCTATTGCTAACTCAGTAGCGGGTGCTAACGTAACAGGTACTGTTGGAAGTGCGACTACTGCGGGCACCGTAACAACTGCTACACAACCAAACATCACAAGCATCGGTACCTTAACCAGTGTTAACTCAGCGGGTAATGTAACAGCACCAAACGTGGTAGCAAGCACAGGAGCATTTTATGGTTCTGGTGCCGGATTAACAAGTATACCGGCAGGTAACTTAACTGGTACAATCGACAATGCTAGAGTTAACGGTCAAACATATACAATAAACATCACTGGATCAGCAGGAACTGCTGGAACAGTAACAACTGCCGCACAACCAAATATTACAAGTGTCGGTACACTATCTAGTGTATCAGTATCCGGCGCCGCAATCTTACCAAAAATTAATGTTAATCGAAGTTCGGGCGCTACTACTGGTATTACATGGTACTCTAGTGGTTATTCGGCTTGGACTGATTATATGTCTCCGGCAGGAGCAACCAGTTGCGGACCGTATGGTAATATTACAGCTCCTACTGGTAACTTAGTCACAAATTGGGGCCTACGAAGTTTCATTGAAGATGCGACGGGTTATGGTTGGACATGGGAATCCGGTTCGGCACAACAAACAACTCCCACAATTAAAGCAGAAATTCGTTCCAGTGACGGATCATTCAGAAACACAGGTAATATCTATTGCGTAGGTGACGTTATAACTAACTACTCTGACATTAACTTGAAAGATATTATTGGTCCTATCGAAAACGCAGTTGAAAAAGTATGCGCTATTGAAACATTCTACTATCGTCCCAATCAAGTAGCAAAAGACTTGGGAGTAGCAGATGAACTTCAAGTTGGTGTAAGTGCTCAGTCTGTTAAGCGAGTAGCAGAAGAAACTACAAGACCCAGCCCAATTAATGATAAGTACTTAACGGTTATGTATGAAAGATTGGTTCCATACTTGATAGAATCTATCAAAGAACACGAAAAGACGATTCAAGAACTGAAGCATCAAATCATCGAATTGAAGGGCAAATAATGGGATTCTACGTAGGTAATAGCGGTAACGCAAATGTAAACGCAACTTCTAGTGGATTTAAGGCACCGGTATTCACCTCATCGACATTGCCTGCTAGCCCAGTCGAAGGACAAGTAATTTATAATTCTACTACCCAGTACATGCAAGTGTACGCTAACGGTAGTTGGAATAACTTGGGGGTATTTCCCGGAACAGCAGGTTATCCGTACAGACAAATAATTGTAAAGAGTTTTGTTATGGGTGGATATCAAAATTCTAGCCCATGGCGAAATGTAAACAAGATGGTACACAGTACAGATGTGTGTACTAACTTAGGCGATCTGTTAAGTTATGCAGGAGTATACACTAGTGGGGTTAATAACCTAACCAGAGGTTTCTTGTGGAGTACAGACGGTTCATTCCCTGGAGCAAGCACAACTACAAGTGCAATTAATATGAACACTGAGACTACAGCCGGCACTAATGCTAATTGGAATACTAGAATTGCTAGAGATGACATGGGTACTGGATTCAAAGAAACTGAGTTTGCTTATATCGTAGGTGGTGGATCAGCCGTATTTGATATTTTTAATCTTACAACAGAAACTATGTATTACGGAACACCTATGTACTTACCGTTCGATACGGTGTTGTCTTATACTGCGCAAGGTAGTGGTGATACAAGTGCTGTAAGCGATGAAAACGCATGTTGGTTTTGGGCTACAGGCCCATTGAACACAAAACTTTCGTTCAACACTCATACTTTTACAAGCAATGGGTTAGTGGCTGCGGCCGGTGGATTGCGAGGTTCTTCTATTGGCGGAGCACATGGACAACAAAAAGGTATTAATAGTAAATGGGGTCGTGGTTATGCTGGTGGAAATGGTAGCTGGAACGGCGGCTATATATTAAATCGCATGGTGTTCTCGACAGAAACATCTACCACAATCAATAAGCCAATCGGTAATTCAGGAGAAGAAAACTTTGACATGGGTCAAAATTGGCAGTACATGATGGGTATGTATGATGGAGCACAAAACAACAGAGGTTGGAAGTTTACATATGCTACTGACTTGGGTGTCGAACTAGGTTCAGGAAGCGTAAGAACCGGCGTACCTGGCGGCAGTTCTGGTCATTGCGTTTGGAGCACATAATGGCATTTTCTATAGGTAGCAACAACATAATGACAGTAAACGGCTTGGTAATGCCAATATATACCACAGCCACTAGACCAGCGAATCCTGTGATCGGACAAGTCATATACAATTCTACTACAGCCTACATGGAAAGATTCGATGAAGGAAATGTATGGAGACCTGTTATATATTCCGGGGCTCTACTGTACAGACAGATTATTACAACTAGCTATGTTGCTGGTGGATATAAAGACAGCAGTCCTTGGAAAAACGTTAATAGAATGACACATAGTACTGATGTTATGATTAACCTAGGTGATCTGTTAGCGACGGCAGCTAACTATACTTCGGGAGCATGTAGCCTAACAACAGCTTTTATGTGGTGCGCTTCACCTGAAGCGTTTCCTGTAACACCAACTAATACTACAGTAGCATTTGCTATGACTACTGAAACAACATTAGGTACAGCAACTCGGTGGAATTTAGGTAACGCAAGAAATGACTGCGGAACTATATTTAAAGAAACAGAATATGCTTATGTCACAGGCGGCGGACCAGCCGCAGTGGACGTATTTAATCTTAGTACAGAAACTGTTACAGCAGGTGGCGTATCCGGACAAACAGGTGATGCCTCTTATCAAAATGGTGTTAGCGCATTCAGTGGTGAATTTGTAGGATATTGGTGGGGTAGTAGTGGTCAAAAACTTACGTTTAGTACGGGAACATCGTACACTGTCGCAGATGCGTCTGGCGTAAGTACTAATGGACAGCAAAAAGGTATCTCAAGTAAAGTAGGTAGAGGATATATGGGTAATGAAGGTACGTACAATGGCGGGTACAATTTGCGTAGATATGTAATCTCAACCGATTCGTACACTACTGTTGCCAAACCTGTAGGTAATTCAGGAGAAGAAAACTTTGACATGGGTCAAAATTGGCAGTACATGATGGGTATGTATGATGGAGCACAAAACAACAGAGGTTGGAAGTTTACCTACGCAACTGATAGTGGTTATGAATTAGGCTCTGGTAGTGTACGTACGGGTGTCGCAGGTGGCAGTTCTGGTAACTGTTTCTGGAGAAGTTAAATGGCATTCAAGCTAAATTCTAATATTGTATTATCAAACGATGGCATAAACATACCGGTGTTTGCCGGCAATGCTAGACCAGCAAACCCTGTTACAGGACAGGTTATCTACAATTCATCTACTAACATCATGGAGATATATGATGGTGGTTTGTGGAAGGATGTGACACAGAACGCTAGTGGAACTGCATTTTTATATAGACAACTTATATCAACTAGTTATGTTGCAGGTGGGTATCAAAGTGCTAGCCCATGGAAAAACGTAAATCGAATGAGCCAAAGTACCGATATTATGACTAATTTAGGTGACTTGTTATCGATAGCAGCCAACTATACATCAGGCGCGAATAGCTTAACTACTGCTTATATGTGGTGTGCATCTCCAACATGGGACGGAACAGCAGTTGCTACAGTAGCATATAATATGGCTACTGAAACAAGCGCTGGCTCATTATCATCATGGAATATGCCAGTTGCACGTAACGATTGTGGTACAATATTCAAAGAAACACAATATGCTTATGTAACAGGGGGCAGTAGCGCAGATGTTAGTGTTTGGACATTCTCAACCGAGAGTTTTTCATCTGGTGCTGTATCTGGACAAACAGGTGATTCCTCTTATCAGTATGGTGTTGCGTCAATCAGTGACGAGACCTCAGGTTACTGGTGGGGTAGTAGTGGTCAAAAACTTACGTTTGGTACAGGTACTACATACACAATAGCCAATGCTGCCAACGTTAACGTTAATGGACAGCAAAAAGGTATCTCAAGTAAATTAGGCTTCGGATACTTTGGTAACGAAGGTGGATATAACGGCGGATATAATCTTAGAAAGTACATAACTAGTACTGATACATATACTACTATTCCTAAACCTATAGGTAATTCAGGAGAAGAGAATTTTGACATGGGACAATATTGGCAGTATATGATGGGTATGTATGACGGAGCACAAAACAACAGAGGTTGGAAGTTTAGTTACACAGCCGATACAGGATATGAGCTTGGTTCGGGAAGTACAAGAACAGGGGTTCCGGGAGGAAGTTCTGGGCACTGTGCGTGGAAGGCATAAGTAGAGTATTAAACCGGAGATATAAATGAAAGATTTCACTACTGAAGTAAGCAACGAACACAGAGCATTAATTGAAAAATCAGCAGACCGTAATTTGGTTATGCCTGAATTCAAAGTAAAAAACTTTGTGGGTAACGCACAAATTACTCCATACGCAAAGTTAAAACAGTATATAATTGAATTGAACGGCCGCGAAATGGCAGTTGAGAATATGATCTATGAATACAAAAAAATTCAATTAGAAATTCAATTAGAGAAAGAAAAAGCAGAATCCATCAGAGAATCTAGTCCTATACAAGCCGCATTGCATGATCTAGAAATCTTTAAAATGGAAGGCGTGCTAAAGCGCAGTGAACTTAGATTACGTGACTCAGTACAAGAACGTGATTTGTTTTTAAAAGTAATTGATGATTTTAACGCAAGCCCGGAAGGTACATTACCCGATGGTACTAAATTAATAGATGCGTTTGATAATCCCGAACTGTGCGAGAAGTTGGAAAAAGATTATTGGACTCTACGACTAGCTAAACAAACTGCTATGGATATGATAGCATACGGCAGAGCAGGCGTGGGTAACATGGACGCTGTAGTTATGTTAGAACCCGACCAACAGTTAGAAGTAATGCGTTTGGCGTGTGATTTCTTTGTAAGAAATGAAATGAGAACAAACAATTTACTAAGTCAGGTTAACCAAGGTATACAGCAAAATATGTTGCCTAACTCAGCGTTAGTTCAACAGTTAATGTTTAAGGCAGACGATAATGTTCCTAGTGTTCAAAACAGTAAATGAACAACAAATGGGTCTGGTCAAACGTGTTGGCCAGTACCTAGATTATGTTGTGGGATGGTTGGATGATAGTGTTAAAGATATCGTTCCAATCAAACACCTTAACGCAACAATCATCGATGATGAAAAAATAGCTATGGCGTGGAAATTTGCCGGAAACTATTCTGGATACATCAGTGTAAGATCAAAGACACTAGCCAATGACCAATTAGATATCGTCAGTAGCACTGAAGCAGATGGTACAAAAGTAAAATACTATCTTAATGATGAAGATATAGCCAGCGCCGCTGTCTTTATGAAGATTGTGTTGCGTAAGATGCTAGATGAAGTTTACGACCGAAGACTTGAACATATAAACGCTGAAGTATCTAGACTAGAAACTGCGTCTTGGGCTACTCAGTTATCAGAAGCATGGTCGTATAAAATAGATCATACTGCTAGTGTACCATTGTTGTCATCATTAGCAGAAGCTAGGGGTATATCCAAAGATGATATGGCTGACAAAATAACTAAAGCACACGAAGCATATGAAGCGAACATTGCTAAATTATTAGCTAAGAAACAATTAGTCGAAGCTGAAATAAAACAATGTAGTACAGTCAAAGAATTAAATGTAGTAATACATAGACGCTTTGGGTACAACATGCCAGCAAAACAACAAGCAGATATGAATTGGGTAGAAAGTTCTGTATACGACCTATAAGTAGGCGATATATAGATGCATGTTCTCAATTCCTATAAATCCAAAACTAGATCCAAAACAATTTCAAGAATTTTATGATTTCTTAAAGGATCATAAAGAATTTATATACGACTTGTACTTTACTAGTCGTATGCCACCCTTCATTCAAGATGCTATGGGTGATGTTTTTGATATCAATAATACTGCCCCTATCGAGGCAGCACTACACATTCAACACACATTGGGTATTCCAGTATCTGCTACGTTCAATAATACATTAGTTCGACCCAGTCAAGAAAACTTAGACTTGTTTATTTCTAATTTTAGAATGCTCTACGCGGCTGGTGTACGTTCTGCTACAATACCGCACACTCATTGGGTAATGACTGGTCAGCTTCAAAAAGAATTCCCTGAATTGTTTATTAAGAATACTATTCTTTGGGACACCAACAAAGCTAATGAAGTTGCTAAACTAGCAGAAGCCGGATTTAAGTACGTAAACTTAGACCGTGACTTGATGCGTGACCGTGATGAATTGATTAAGATACGCAAAGTTGCTGACAAGTATGGCATCAAAATTAGCTTATTAGCGAATGAAGGGTGTGCTGGCGGATGCCCGGTCATGAAAGAGCATTTTCAATTTAACAATACTCGCGGCCAAGATGGTGCTCAGTACTTTAATGATACTATTAGCCGTGTGAGTTGTCCTAAGTGGGATTACGAAGATCCTAGTAGTATGTTGAAGACTGCCAACTTCCCACCTTGGAAAGAAGATTGGGACGAGTTGCTACAATATGCTGACGTAATCAAGATGCATGGTCGTGAATCTATCGATAGATTATACGAGACAATGAATATCATTAAACGCTATAAAAACAACGAAGAATACTTGTTTGATACGTTTGAAGAATACATCCAAGATACTAACTTAGCCGGCAAACCAATCAATGCTTGGCGAGACAAGATAAAGAACTGTAAGTTTGATTGTTGGGATTGCGACTATTGCGACAAGATATATCAAGCAAAGTCAAAAGAAGTAGCGCATCCAAAAATAATTACAGTAACAGAAGAATTAGTAAACTCAGCTAATATTGACCTAGATATTAAAGTAGAAGGATTAACGAGCCCTAGAGTTCAGAAATTATTGTACGCACTCGCAAAACGCAGTAGCAACTATCTAGAAGTAGGCAGCGCAATGGGGGCTACAGCAACTGCGGTTGCCCAAGCAGGAATAAACATGCACTGTGTTGACAGTTGGACGACTGACATTCAACCCATGAGTGAAGAATTTGAATTACCCGATAATACTAAAAAGGTCTTTCTGGATAACTTAAAAGGATACAATGTCAACGTTCACGACACTGATTTGTTTAATGTAGACAAGTCGAAAATTAAAGATATTGATTTGTTTTTCTACGATGGTCCTCATGACATAGAGACTACAATGAAAGCAGTCAAATACTATAGTGAGTGTTTTGCGGATACTGCTATATTGATATTTGATGATGCTAATTGGATGGGCGTAGTTCAAGGAGCAGAGATGGGTATAGGATTAGCTAAACTGAAGAAACTATATTCTAAGATGATGCTCAACAGCCCCGAGAATAAGACACAATGGTGGAACGGCCTGTATATTGTAGTGGTACAAAAATGACAAAGCGATTTCCTGTATTAAGTGCCGATATATTTTATAGAAATGTCGGCACACCAGAACAACGACAAGATTTAATTGACCAGGCATTAGCTGAACAAGCAAGAAATTCCCAGACAGTCGCATGGACTAATCGAGGGTGCTGGAGAAGTTATTTTCAGTACAACGACATTGAATGGTTGAAAAAAGAACTTACTCAAATGGTCGCGGAAGCCGGCAATTACTACCAAGATATAGATCCTATCTATAAGAGAAAAACAAAAAGTTTTGTAGGTAGTGAATTAAAATATTGGACTAACATCAACAAGCCTGGTGGTCGCAATGCCATGCACGAACACAAATTATGGCATTACGTTGCTTGCTATTATTTACAAGCAGAAGACACAGGGGACATTGTGTACTTCAACCCTATTAATTTAACTGAAGGATGTAATCCATATGCCCCCTTCGTAAGTCCAATGTCGTTCTCGCCTAAAGATGGGGATTTATTGATGTGGCCCGCGTGGCTTCCCCATGAAGTAGAAATGAATATGTCTGATAAATCCAGAATAAACATTGCCTTCAACATCAGATTTCAAGCACCAGTGAGTTTAGAAGATGCGGAAGATTGAATTTTATAGTGATGTGTACGGGTTAGTAGACACTGTACCTATATTGAAGCCAGTAGATTGCTTACCTAAATGGGTATCTACAGTACGAGCAGACTACAAACAAAGTAACAAAGAGAAACCACATTTGTATAGATGCCCAGGTATATTCGATTTGTTTAACTATGGTTATATAGTATCAGCATGGCATGACATAACATTGAATACTGACGGTGAACAATATGGTTGGGAAATACCTAGCAAAGAGCTATTGAACTATAAATTGAACGGTGATTTGGCTTCAGCGCATAGTCACAAAGACGTTGCTAAGTATTTACCTAGACCTAAATGGACACACCCCAGTGTATTGAAACTAAACACGCCGTGGCATGTTATAGCGCCTAAAGGAGTTAAATTGTTAATAACTAGTCTACCATACCCTGACTCATATGAGTTTGAAGCATTGACTGGGATTTTAGATCCAAGTATCAGTACAGAAATCAATATTCAATTGAATTGGAATACGCCAATTGGCACAGGCAGAATCACAGCAGGCACACCGCTAGCACACATTATTCCATTGAGTGAAGAAACGTTTGAATTAGTAGTTAGAGATAAAAACGCTAACGATGAAATATGGTCTAAAAAACGTAATTTTGTCAATAGCATGAGTTACATATTAAATCGTTCTAGGATCAAGAAAATGTATGACAATCATTTTCATAAAGAAGAACCTAAGAAATGCCCCTTTCACTTTTGGAGAAAATAAATGAGTTTAGAGTTATTAAAGGGATTAGAATATCTTTGGTTGATATTCTTTATTATGATTGTTTCTGGTATAGCAAAAGAACAGAATCTTTTCATGCCGGTTTATTCCTACATTAAATCAGCATTTAAAAGCAATCGTGTAGTATTGTTTTTAATTAGTGCTGTCAGTGGTGTACTTCCCATTGAGGGTCGAGTTACTGTATCAGCAGGAGTATTAGATACAATTACCAAAAAAGATTGTTCATGTGGTCATGACCATGGTCGTCAGCGAATGGGTATAGTAGATTATCTAGCAACGCATCATTACTATATGTGGTCTCCGTTAGAGAAAACGGTTATATTGCCAATGGCTATGTTTGGCATAGGGTATACCGCTTGGCTCGGTATAGTTTGGCCTATATTAGCGGTTAGTTTGTTGTTTATTTTCTATTACATATTCACTCAAGTCAAAGAAGATGATATAGAAATTGACTTTGTTCCATTCAAAATAAGCTCCGTAATACGTAATGTTCTACCTTTCTTTGTCGCAATAGCTGCCTATATCTATGTGGGCGGAAACACAAATGTTTTCCCTATATTTGGATGTTTAGCATTATGGTACATGTTCTTGACACAGACATGGGATATTAAGAAATTACTAAGCTATATCAATTGGGAAGTCATACTAACTGTTGCGGCTGTGATAGTTTTAGGTAACTATTTAAAGTCGCATAGCGCATATTTTACTGATATGATTAAATCTGCTGGAGTAGACCCTGCGACATTTTATGGTATGACTATCATATCATTGTTTGGATTTGCCGCTAGCTTTTTGATGGGTTCTAGTGGTAAATTTGTTGCTCTTGCTGTGCTAATGTCAACGGTCTTTGGTCATCAATACTTTTTATGGTTTTTTGCGGTAGACTTTGTGGGATATCTGATAAGCCCTACACACAAGTGTGTTATGGTCGGAAATAGATATTTCGGCACTTCTATCAAGCAATACTTCACGGTTTTAGGTATTTGGGGACTGTTATTACTAGGATCTGCTGGAACGTTCACATTCATAGGGGCATAAATACACTATTAGGCACCACTGCAGTGGGTGCCAAAAAAGATAAATACTTGTAATAGGAAGAATTATGTCTTTAATTTTAAAACAAGAAGCCGCAAACACAGTACCGACACCCGCTGCCGGGAAAGGTACAATATTTTTAGACGACAACGATCAGATTGCTGTCAAAACATCAGGAGGGAACACTAGTGTTTTCCCCGCCGTTACAACCAGCAACACACAAGTATTTTATAACGATCAGGGCAGTTTAGCCGGATCCAACGCATTTGTCTTTAATAATACGTCCAACACCGTAACGGTAGCAAATCTCACTGTTACTGACACACTAATAGCAGGTGATATCGCAGTTTCATCTATTGCTAACGGTACAAGTAATGTTGATATTGTAGGCGTTAGTGGAAACGTAACAATAAGTGTAGCAGGTAATGCTAATATTCTCACAGCGACTGGTACCGGGGTCAACGTTGCGGGTACGTTGAATTCTACTGGTAACGCAAACGTAGGAAATATTGGTGCTACAGGTGGTGTGTTTACTACTGTAGCTGGATCACTAACCACAGCATCACAGCCAAATGTCACTAGCGTTGGTACACTTACATCATTGGGGGTCAATGGTACAATTACCGGGGTAAATATAACAGCTAATACAGGAGTATTCACTGGTAATGGATCAGGTTTAACTAATATTGCCGGAGCAAACGTCACCGGTGCTGTTAGTTATGCGACTACTGCCAACAGTGTAGCCGGCGCTAATGTGTCAGGAGCAGTAGCATACGCAACAACTGCTAACTCAGTCGCCGGTGCTAACGTAAGTGGAGCAGTATCATACGCTACCACTGCCAACAGTGTAGCTGGAGCTAACGTATCAGGAGCTGTTGGCTTAGCTACATACGCATCAACCGCGAATGCTATAGCAGGTGCTAACGTATCAGGTGAAGTAGGTTTTGCGGCAGTAGCTAATTCAGTAGCTGGAGCAAATGTATCCGGTCAAGTAAACTATGCGGCAACAGCGAATGCTGTAGCAGGTGCTAACGTATCGGGTCAAGTAGGAAACAGTCTAGTAGCAGGAACTGTATATACGGCAGCACAACCAAATATCACATCCGTTGGAACGTTAACTTCGGTTGCTGTGACCGGTAATACTGTCTCTGGAAATGTATACGCTAACTCAGGGACAATTGGTGCCAGCTCATTAACCGGTACACTAACAACTGCCTCACAACCCAACATAACAAGTACCGGAACTCTAACCTCATTATCAGTAACAGGTACCGCTTCTGCTGGAAATTTAAGCACAGGTGGAACTCTGTCAGTAACTGGTAACGCCAACGTTGGTAATATAGGCGCGGCCGCCGGTGTATTCACGGCTAACGTTTCAGCAAACAATCTATCAACTACAAACAAAGTAACTGCTGGGAACGGACTACAAGTTACTACAGGTGCTCTTACTATATTATCAGGTAACCTAGATATCACTGGTAACTTGAATGTAACCGGTAACGTAAACTACAGTAACGTAACTGACTTAGTTGTAGGGGATCCATTGATTTACATCGGTGAAGATAACTCCGGCGACACGGTCGATTTAGGTATAGTTGCTAGCTATAATAACGGGTCATACGTACACACTGGTATTGCTAGAAATGCCGCAACTGATTACTGGACATTCTTTGATGGTGTTGTAGCGGAACCAACAACAGTAATCGACTGGGCTAACGCAACATATCCTACTGTAAAAATGGGAGCATTGCTGTCTACTTCTACAGTTACTGGTACACGACTAATATCTAATATAGCAACCGGTACAGCACCATTAGTAGTATCATCTACTACACAAGTTGCTAACTTAAATGCGGCGACCGCAGGTCTAGCAACATACGCAACAACTGCGAACGCAGTAGCCGGCGCTAATGTGTCAGGAGCAGTAGCATACGCAACAACTGCTAACTCAGTAGCCGGCGCTAATGTGTCAGGCGCAGTTGGTCTAGCGACATACGCAACGACTGCCAACAGTGTAGCAGGTGCTAATGTATCAGGAGCAGTAAGTTATGCGACAACTGCTAACTCAGTAGCTGGTGCTAACGTATCAGGAGCAGTAAGTTATGCGACAACTGCTAACTCAGTAGCCGGTGCTAACGTGAGTGGTACGGTATCAAGCGCAACAACAGCAGGTACTGTAACAACAGCGGCTCAACCTAACATTACTAGTACCGGTACATTAACTGGATTGTCTATGGGCGGAACATTATTGTTCAACAATAGTACCTCCCCTAATACAAATACTATTCAGTTTGGTGATAATACTGGTTGGTACCTAAGATTCATGACCAACGTAAGTGGAACCCCGACTCAGCGTTTTTCTTTCAGTGACCAAGGAGCATTTGCAGCGGTTTCAAGCGTATCGTCACCTACAGCAGTACACTCTACCTCAGTTCAAACCCCATTACTAACAACCGGAGCAAACACAACAGCAGGTACAATAACCGGTAACTGGTCATTAAGCAGTGGTTCTAAAATGCAAGCTACATACGCTGACTTGGCAGAAAAATATGTAGCAGATGCTGATTACGAACCGGGTACTGTTTTAGTATTTGGTGGTGAGCATGAAGTTACTATTTCAACTGAATTGAACACTACTAGAGTAGCAGGTGTTGTTACTACAAACGCTGCCTACTCAATGAATAGTGCTTTGGAAGCTGACCATGTAGCAGAAATAGCTCTCCAAGGACGTGTACCAGTCAAAGTCATTGGTCCTGTGTTCAAGGGTGATCTATTAGTATCTGCCGGCAATGGTCATGCTATTGCTAACAACGAAGCACGTGCCGGAACAATCATCGGTAAGTCATTGGAAAACTTTGCTGATGCTACGGGTGTAATTGAAGTAGCAGTAGGTCGATTCTAATACAAAATCACACTGTACTTCTTAAAAAGATAAGTACAGTGTGATTAACGTATTCCAACTCAATTACGATGCCAGACTTCAAAACTGGTATGATTTAAGACAAAAACTCCAACATTCGGACATTACTACCAAATGCATAGAAATAGACAAATGGTGGCAATCCGCTCCTTTGGTTAACCATTATTTACACCCGCATGATGTAGGTAACTGGCCCAACCCATGGGAATTGTTGTCCGAAAACACATACTGTTCTATTGCTAGAGCGATAGGAATGTGTTATACTCTATTACTATTAGATACCTCTGATGTAGAATTAGTATTGGCTAGAAACGATACCGGTGAAGATGTGGTATTAGTCCTGGTCGATAACGCAAAATATATACTGAATTACTGGCCAGACACGGTATTAAATAACAATCTAAGAGATTTTCAAGTAGTAGAAAAAATAGATATTAAAAGAATAAAAGATAAAATAGGCAACATATGATTATTAACGTAACCAAACGTTCTGGTAAAAAAGAACCACTCGATCTAGTAAAATGGCAAGCACAAGTGGCAAAAATCTGTGCAGGAATAGCTGATGTTAGTCCAAGTATGATTGAGATTCGAAGTAATCCTCACTTTTATGATGG
>JACCDX010165460.1_pt1 | contig 33397 bp, 26 predicted proteins | sample 7449681 | NCBI WGS metagenome assembly JACCDX01 (sample SAMN15323450, study PRJNA562643) | freshwater metagenome | isolation source: river surface water | place: USA:Blue River Watershed | collected 2017-08-18
CTAATCTTTCCGGGGTTGTCAAATATCTTTATCGCAGGAAATGCAAAAACGCTTACAGAACCTTCGCGATCGCATCGACCACGCGATCGATGTTGCGCGAGTTCAGCGCAGCCACGCAGATGCGGCCGGTGTCGACAGCGTAGATAGAGAACTCGTCCTTCAGGCGTGCGACCTGTTCCTTGGTCAGGCCCGAGTACGAGAACATGCCGCGCTGCTTGACGACGAAGTCAAAGTCATGACCCGGGGCCTTGGCCTTCAGCTTGTCGACCATCGCCTGGCGCATTGCCTTGATGCGCACGCGCATGCCCGCCAGTTCTTCTTCCCACAGCTTGCGCAGTTCCGGCGTCGACAGCGCAGTCGCGACCACCTGACCGCCGTGGATCGGTGGGTTCGAGTAGTTGGTGCGGATCACGCGCTTGAGTTGCGACATCAGGCGTGCCGCTTCTTCCGCCGATGCAGCGACGATCGACAGCGCGCCGACGCGCTCGCCGTACAGCGAGAAGGACTTCGAGAACGAGTTCGACACGAACAGCGGGCCGCCAGCAGCCGCGAACATGCCGACCACCTTGCCGTCTTCGGCGATGCCGTCGCCAAAGCCTTGGTAAGCCATGTCGAGGAAGGGCACCAGGCCGCGCTGCGTGACGACTTCGATGACTTGCTTCCACTGCTCGTCGGTCAGGTCGGCGCCGGTCGGGTTATGGCAGCAGGCGTGCAGCAGGATGATGGAGCCGGCCGGGACCGACTTCAGCGTCTCGAGCATGCCGGCGAAGTTCACGCCCTTGGTGTTCGAGTCGTAGTACGGATAGTTGTTGACGACGAAGCCAGCCGACTCGAACAGCGCGCGGTGGTTTTCCCAGCTGGGGTCGCTGATGTAGACCTGCGCGTCCGGCGAGAAGCGCTTCAGGAAGTCGGCGCCCAGCTTCAGTGCGCCGGTGCCGCCGATGGCTTGCGCGGTGATGGCGCGCTTGGATTTGACGACATCGCTGTCGGCGCCGAACACCAGCTCCTGCACCGCCTTGTCATACGCGGCCAGGCCTTCGATCGGCAGGTAGGTACGCGGCGCCAGCTTTTCCATCAGCAGCGCTTCGGCCTTCTGCACGCAGGCCAGCAGCGGCACCTTGCCGTTGTCGTCGTAGTAGACACCGACGCCGAGGTTGGTTTTCTCGGGGTTCTGGTCGGCATTGAAAGCTTCGGTGATGCCGAGGATGGGGTCGCGCGGCGCCATCTCGATGGCGGCGAACAGGGGTGCGGAGAGCGGAGCGTTCATCGTGTTAACATGAAAAGTTATTAACGGGTTGGCGGTTTCGCCGTTGAGCGTCCACCGAATTCGTTGGCCGGATCGAAGAAAAAATCGATGAAATCGGCCGGTCTGCGAAACCCGGCATTTTACCAAAGGTCAAATCCCGAATGGCTGAATTAACCGAAGTCGACAGCCCGCTGGACGAATCGAAATTCGTCAGCTTCGAGGGCTCGCCTTTCCGCCTGTACCAGCCTTTCCCGCCCGCCGGCGACCAGCCGGGGGCGATCGCCAAGCTGGTGGAGGGGATCGAGGACGGGCTGTCGTTCCAGACCCTGCTGGGCGTGACGGGCTCCGGCAAGACCTACACCATGGCCAACGTGATCGCGCGCCTGGGCCGACCGGCGATCGTGTTCGCGCCGAACAAGACCCTGGCGGCGCAGTTGTACAGCGAGTTCCGCGACTTCTTCCCGCAGAACGCGGTCGAGTACTTCGTCAGCTACTACGACTACTACCAGCCCGAGGCCTATGTGCCGCAGCGGGACTTGTTCATCGAGAAGGATTCCGCGATCAACGAGCACATCGAGCAGATGCGCCTGTCGTGCACGAAATCGCTGATGGAGCGGCGCGACGTGGTGATCGTGGCCACCGTGTCTGCGATCTACGGTATCGGTAATCCGAACGAATACCACCAGATGATCCTGACGCTGCGCGCGAAGGATCGCGTCTCGCAGCGGGACATCATCGCGCGGCTGATCCAGATGCAGTACACGCGTAACGAGATGGATTTTGACCGCGGCACCTTCCGCGTACGCGGCGACACCATCGACATCTTCCCGGCCGAACACGCAGAACTGGCGGTGCGCGTCGACCTGTTCGACGACGAGATCGACAGCATCCAGCTGTTCGACCCGCTGACGGGCCGCGTGCGGCAGAAGATACCGCGCTTCACCGTCTACCCGGGCTCGCACTACGTGACCCCGCGCGCCACTGTGCTGCGCGCGATCGAGACCATCAAGGAGGAACTGCGCGACCGGCTCGAGTGGTTCCGCCAGCAGAACAAGCTGGTCGAGGAGCAGCGTCTGGAGCAGCGCACCCGCTTCGACATCGAGATGATGGCCGAGATCGGCTTTACCAAGGGCATCGAGAACTATTCGCGCCACCTGTCGGGCGCCAAGCCCGGCGAGCCGCCGCCGACGCTGGTCGACTACCTGCCCGAGGATGCGCTGATGTTCCTCGACGAGTCGCACGTGCTGCTGGGCCAGCTGAACGGTATGTACAACGGCGACCGCGCGCGCAAGCAGAACCTGGTCGATTATGGTTTCCGCCTGCCGTCGGCAATGGACAACCGGCCGCTGCGCTTTGACGAATTCGAATCCAAGATGCGGCAGACCGTGTTCGTGTCCGCGACGCCGGCCGACTATGAGCGCGATCATTCGGGGCAGGTAGTCGAGCAGGTGGTGCGCCCGACCGGCCTGGTCGACCCGCAAGTCATCGTCCGTCCGGCCACGACGCAGGTTGACGACCTGATGAACGAGATCAGCGAGCGCGTGAAAGTCAACGAGCGCGTCTTGGTCACGACGCTGACCAAGCGCATGGCCGAGCAGCTGACGGAATTCTTGTCAGACAACGGCATCGCGGTGCGTTACCTGCACAGCGACATCGACACCGTCGAACGCGTGGAAATCATCCGCGACCTGCGCCTCGGTACCTTCGACGTACTGGTCGGCATCAACCTGCTGCGCGAAGGCCTTGACATTCCGGAGGTGTCGCTGGTGGCCATCCTCGACGCCGACAAGGAAGGCTTCCTGCGTTCCGAGCGCAGCCTGATCCAGACCATCGGTCGTGCCGCGCGCAACCTGAACGGCACTGCGATCCTGTATGCGGACCGCATCACCGACTCGATGCAGCGTGCGATGGGCGAGACCGAACGCCGCCGCAACAAGCAACTGGCCTTCAACGCAGAAAACAACATCACGCCGGTCGGCGTGAAGAAGCAGATCCGCGAACTGATCGACGGCGTCTACAAGGCCGACGAAGCCCGCGAGGAGCTGATGGCCGCGCAGGAGCAGGCGAAGTACGAATCGATGAGCGAGAAGCAGGTCGCCAAGGAGATCAAGCGACTCGAGAAGCTGATGATGGAGCACTCGAAGAACCTGGAGTTCGAAAAAGCTGCGCAGGTGCGCGACCAGTTGCACCTGCTGAAGGAACAGCTGTTCGGCGCGCCGGGCGCGGACAACGTGGTGTCCATCAGCGGCAAGTAAGCCAGCGCAAATGCTGTGCCTTGAATGAAAAAGAGCGGGTCTTGTGCCCGCTCTTTACTTTGGTCACCTCGTTTGCCGCGCTAGGCGTCGTCTTCCTGTCCGGCCGGCGGGATGTCGAGCATGACGGCAGAAGTGCCAATGCCGGATGCATCATCGCTGTCGCTCGAGCTCGATGGCACTGCATGCGGCGGAGTCGACGCTGTAGTGGACGGCGAAGCTTGAGGTGCACCGCCGGTGTGCGAGAGGGTCGTCGATGCACTGGCCATGCTGTTTGGCGAGGCGCCGGGCACGGTTGCCGTGGCAGTTGCTTGACTCGCGGGACTAGCTGCAGCCGCAGCGGCGAGGCCCGAGGGCACCGTGGTCGCCACGCTTGGCACTGCGCCTTGCGCCGGGGTCTGGCTGAAGCGCCGGCGTATGCAGATTGCCCCACCTGCGGCAAGGGCGGTCAGGCTGGCCATGATCGCAGCGAAGATGCCGAGGACACCCCAGGAGCTGCCATGGCTGTTTGGAGAATCACCGGATGGGGCCGGCCCGGCATCGCCCGGAGCCGGGGCGGCGGCTGCCGGTTTGTCCCTGACAAGGATGTACGCGAAATCCGCCGTACCCTTCGCCTTGCGCCAGTCGAGATAGTCATTCAGCTGGGTCTGGTTCAGGTAGGTGCGCGTACCCGAGTCTTTTTGCAGGGTCTCATCGATCTGGCGGTTGATGCCGTCCGGCGTCGTGGCCGGTTCCGGGCAGGCGATTTTCCAGAACAGCGCGCATGATCCCTTGACCCCGTCCTCATCCCACAGCGCGCTGATGTTGCGGTAGTCCAGAATCTGCCGTGGCCAGTTGAAGGGATCGTAGAACGTGCTTTCGAGTTGATCGTCGCTGCAGATGACGAACTCCGGCAGTTGCGCGATGCAGGTAGTGTCCGGATCGCCGCCCCCGACTAGCTGATAGGACAAGGACGAATATCTCTCCATGTCTTCCTTGTACTGGGAAAAATGGCGATCGCCGCAGTCCGAGGGTGGCCAGGCTTGTTGGCCATTTTCGGAGGCGCGTGCCAGCCTTCCTTGCGTACGAATATCGAAAAGCGGAAGCGCAAGGTCGACCCACTCGATACTTTCCTCCGATGTGCGCGGCTGCTGCACCATCTTCGGTTCATCGGCCAGCGAGGCCGCCGCTTCCTTGCGTGCTTCGTCTTTCTGCTGTTTCGATTGCGCCTGCGCTGCGCGCCACAAGTCAGGAAATTTCTTGCGCATTTCAAGGTCGGTCAGTTGCTTGTCCGAGTCGGGCGTGTTCTCGTCGTTGGCTTGCGCCATATTGGTTTCCGGAAGCAGCTGCGGATTGGACGGTGGTGCCGGGGCGGGGACGTATTGGGGCGGGATGAGGGGCGTGCTCATGGCGATTTCCTTGATGCGTGAGTCGATGGTTGGTTGGGATTGCGGTCAGTCGGCCTTGGTGTCGCTGCTTTCAGGCTCATCGCTGCTGCCAGACGCCGAAGAGCGCGAGATCGAACGGCTGAAGTCGCCGAGGTAGCCGCTGTCGGTATCAGAGTCGGAGCTGTCGACGACGACCGAGCTCTCGTCGGCCCTTGCCTCGGCTTTGTCTTGATGGCCCTGCGTTCCTGTTTCCTTCGTAGGAGCCAGCGGACGGCGCGGACGCTTGTCCCACAAGGCGCTGGCCGCGTTCTTGCAGCTTTCCCAACCGGACTTCACGCGGCTGGATACGGCGCGCGGGCATTGCTTCAAGCCGTCGCGGAACAGGTAGCAGCAAATGCAGGAAGTGAAGGTCAGGAAGCCTCCGGCGAGACCGAGGACGATGTAAAGGCTGCTGATGTCCTGCCGGACCGCGAGGGCGGTGGTGCCTTTCATGCTGCTTTCCTTGCCCCATTTCTCGATCACTGCGGCATCGACGAAGACGGCACCGGGGACTTTTCCTTTGGCGATGTTGTCGCTGAAGAATTTGTCGATCTGTGCGACCTGATCGCCTGCCGAGAAGCTCGCGCAGGAGGCGGGCTGGTAGGGCGTGATGTACGCGCACTCGCCGCTGCTGGCCATCACGGGCACGGCCTCGCGGTTGCGCGGCGGTTGGTTGTTCATGAACGGGTAGGGCGCGGGGATGGACACCGCGTGCAGACGGTTGCCCACCGCGTGGAAAGCATCGTATTTCCAGATTCGCAGGCCGCTGTCGATCAGGACCGGATACGTGAAGGGTTCCCTGGCCTCATGGGGGCGCGCCCCTGTCCAGTCGAGATTGACATCGCTACCGGACGAACAGGAGTTGCCGCTGCACGCGTAGCCATTGATCTCGTTGTAGAAGGCTTGCAGATTGGCCTGGTCCGAGAAGATGTCGTTGTAGGTCTTCGTGTACAAGTGCTGCCACGGCGAATCGTCCTGGACGTTGGCGGCAGAACGTTTGGCATTTTGGCCGGGCGCATCGTCATCGCTGCGCGGGCCTGTACTCCAGTGCATATTGAGGTCGAACTCGGCAGGCTGCCTGCTCGACATGCACGGCTCAGCCGAATTGTCTTTTTGCTCCAGATAGTTGGATGTCCGGGCTGTGTCCTGTGCGCGCTGCTCGCCTTTCATCTGGCTCGACTGCGCCCGGCTGTCTCGCCACAGCGCGCCAAACTCCTTGCGCATCGCGAGGTCGAGTTGCTGTTTCTCGGTCAAGTCGTCAGAGCTGCCTGCGACGAATGGCGTGGCCATGTCGGATGACCCGCGTGGAGGAGCGGGCGGTCTGGGATACGGGACGAAAGGAGAGGAGATGGCAGGCAGACTCATTACCGGGTTTCCATGTCAGGTGGCGTAGGCAGGCGGGCTTGTGGAGCGGGCCTTCTACTGGTTGCACGCGATCAGAAATTGATCGCGTTTGCAGGTTGAAGGCCAGCGCATGTGTAGAGCCCTCGCTCGAGCGGTTCCGCTTCCTGACAACGCTGTGCGGGATCGAATGAGCAGGCAGGGCGGCACGCTACAGTCCGAGCTTTTACAATCGCCCCGCAATGATTCCTTCACCGTTTATTGATGCCGTTGATCGCGCATCGCCATCCTGGCGCCCCGTGCTGATGCGCGGCATGGAAGCGATGATGGCGGCTGATCCCGGCTACCTGCCGGCGCTGGCGCAGGATGATTTCCTGCCGACGCGGGGGCGTATCTTCGCGGCGTTCGAGCAGCCGCTGGACGCGGTGCGTTATGTGCTGGTTGGTGAAGGCCCGTACCCGCGAGAGGAGAGCGCGACCGGCGTCTGCTTCATGGATGGCGCGGTGAAGGACTTGTGGTCCGCAGCGGGCTTGTCCAAGCCGGTCAACCGCGCAACCTCGTTGCGCAACTTCATGAAGATGCTGATGGTGGCCGACGGCCTGCTGTCGCCGGAGGCGACTGGTGGCGAAGCGGTAGCTGCGGTCGCGCATCGTGCTCTGGCCGCCGACTCGACCTTCATCCAGACCTTGCCCGAGCTGCAGGCCAACCTGACCAGGCACGGCTTCCTGCTGCTCAATGCGGGGCTGGTGTTCCGGCCGCATGTGCCGCCCGTCAAAGATGCGAAGGCCTGGCGGCCGCTGCTGGAGGCGGTGCTCGAAGCGCTGGCAAGCCGCGCAGGGCAGCCGGTGCCGACGCTGGTCTTGTGGGGCAAGATCGCCGGCTGGCTGGAAGGTTTGCCGGCCGTTGCGCATTTCCCGCGCTCGGTTGCCGAACATCCGTACAACCTGAGCTTCATCCAGAATGCGGACATGCAAGCCTTGTTCGGGCCCATGCATTTGCTCCGCGCTGCCTAGCCGGGCAGAGGGCCCCGGCACAGGCCCTCGGTAAACGTCGCCGGTGCAGGTCGCCCCGGTACGGCCCGACAGCGAGTCGACGGCTATTTTCAAATTGGCAAAATCTCGGTCGGGCGGCAGCAAGCCGGGCTACAGCAATTAAAAAGGTTCCCAATAACCCCAATACCTGACAACAGCAGTCGGCTTTGGTATACTCGACAAAAAAGATGGGGATTCGGCCAGCGCACCGGTCGGTCGCTCATCGCGGCGGGTCGCTCAGGCAGACCACGCCCCAGAGCAACAAGAAACCGCCGCCTTCATTTCGGAGTAAGCCATGCGCCTCACTACCAAAGGTCGTTTCGCCGTTACCGCCATGATCGATCTGGCCATGCGCCAGCATCAGGGGCCCGTGACGCTGGCCGGCATCAGCCAGCGACAGGAGATTTCGCTGTCCTACCTTGAACAGTTGTTCGGCAAGCTGCGTCGCCATGAGATCGTAGAGTCGGTGCGCGGCCCGGGCGGTGGCTACAACCTCGCTCGCCGCGCCGAAGACATCACGGTGGCCGACATCATCATCGCCGTCGACGAGCCGCTCGATGCGACCCAGTGCGGCGGCAAGGAAAACTGCCACAGCGAGGGCGAGCACAACGGCACCCGCTGCATGACGCATGACCTGTGGGCCACGCTGAATGCCAAGATGGTGGATTACCTCGATTCCGTTTCGCTGAAAGACCTGGTCGAACAGCAGAAACAAAAAGTCGCCGAGCAAAAGCCGGTGGTCGTGATGCAGCGTACGCACCAGCCCGCCTGATCGCGTCCCGGATACCTGAGAAATACTGGAGTTCAGAAACATGAATGCACCGCTGGCCAAATCGCTGATGGACACCATCCGCGCGCCGCATTTCCCGATCTACCTCGACTACTCGGCGACCACCCCGGTCGACCCGCGCGTCGCGGACAAGATGATTCCCTACCTGCGCGAGCAGTTCGGCAACCCGGCATCGCGCAGCCACATGTATGGCTGGGAAGCCGAGAAGGCTGTCGAAGAAGCGCGCGGCCATGTCGCCGCACTGGTGAATGCCGACCCGCGCGAGATCATCTGGACCTCGGGCGCGACCGAAGGCAACAACCTCGCCATCAAGGGCGCGGCGCACTTCTACAAGACCAAGGGCAAGCACATCATCACGGTCAAGACCGAGCACAAGGCCGTGCTCGACACCGTGCGTGAACTGGAGCGCCAGGGCTTCGAAGCGACCTACCTCGAGCCGGGCCCGAACGGCCTGATCACGATCGAGCAACTGGAAGCCGCGATCCGCCCGGACACCATCCTGGTGTCGGTCATGTGGGTCAACAATGAAATCGGCGTGATCCAGCCGATCGCCGAGATCGGCGAGCTGTGCCGCAGCAAGGGCATCATCTTCCACTCGGACGCTGCGCAGGCGACAGGCAAGACTCCGATTGACCTCGACAAAGTGAAAGTCGATCTGGTCACCTTCACCGCGCACAAGACCTATGGCCCGAAGGGCGTCGGCGCGCTGTACGTGCGCCGCAAGCCGCGCGTACGCATCGAGGCGCAGATGCATGGTGGCGGCCATGAGCGCGGCCTGCGCTCGGGCACGCTGGCCACGCACCAGATCGTCGGCATGGGTGAAGCCTTCCGCATCGCCAAGGAAGAGATGGACACCGAAATCCCGCGCATCCAGGCATTGCGCGACCGTCTGGCCAAGGGCCTGAGCGAGATCGAAGAGGTCTACATCAACGGCGACATGGAGCATCGCGTGCCGCACAACCTGAACGTGAGCTTCAACTACGTCGAGGGCGAGTCGCTGATCATGGCGATCAAGGACATCGCCGTTTCCTCCGGTTCCGCCTGTACCTCGGCCAGCCTGGAGCCGTCGTATGTGCTGCGCGCGCTGGGCCGCAGCGACGAACTGGCGCACAGCTCGATTCGCTTCACCTTCGGCCGCTTCACGACCGAGGAAGACGTCGACTTCACGATCAACCTGATCAAGACCAAGGTCGGCAAGCTGCGCGAACTGTCGCCGCTGTGGGACATGTACAAGGACGGCATCGATATCAATTCCATCCAGTGGGCGGCGCACTGAGCGCGCAGGCTGGCTGACGGATCACGATTCGACGCATCGATACACGACGAGACAAGTAAAGAGACAGGAGCAACATCATGGCTTACTCTGAAAAAGTTCTGGACCACTATGAAAACCCGCGCAACGTCGGCGCCTTCGAAAAAGGCGACGAGACGGTTGGCACCGGCATGGTCGGCGCACCGGCCTGCGGCGACGTGATGAAGCTGCAGATCAAGGTCGGCGCTGATGGCGTGATCGAAGACGCGAAGTTCAAAACCTATGGCTGCGGCTCGGCGATCGCATCGTCGTCGCTGGTCACCGAATGGGTGAAGGGCAAGACGCTGGACGAGGCACTGTCCATCAAGAACACGCAGATCGCCGAAGAGCTGGCGCTGCCGCCGGTGAAGATTCATTGCTCGATCCTCGCTGAAGACGCGATCAAGGCCGCAGTGGCGGACTACAAGGCGCGCCACGGCGACGAGCAGAAGGCCGCTTGAGCTTGAAGCAAGACAAAGACACTGGGTTCCGGCATTCGCCGGAACGACGGTTGTGAAGGCGAGCAGCGCTTGTGAAGGCAAATAGCGTTTGTGGCGTCATCCCGGCGAAGGCCGGGATCCAGTGACTTGAATTCCGGATGAAAAAACGATGGCAATCACCCTGACCGAAAAAGCAGCAAAGCATGTGTCGCGCTACATCGAGAAGCGCGGCAAGGGCATCGGCTTGCGCTTCGGCGTGCGCACCACCGGTTGCTCGGGCCTGGCCTACAAGCTCGAGTATGTGGACGAGGCCGCGAACGAAGACCAGGTGTTCGAGTCGCATGGCGTGAAGGTCTATGTCGACCCGAAGAGCTTGCCCTACATCGACGGCACCGAACTCGACTTCGCGCGCGAAGGCCTGAACGAAGGCTTCAAGTTCTACAACCCGAACGTGAAAGACGAGTGCGGCTGCGGCGAAAGCTTCAGGATCTGAGCCTCTTTTTTCGCGGACTTGCAGGGCCTGTTGCGAACCGACAGGCTTTTGTTTTTTAGACGAGCATGGATAACCACTTTGCGCTGTTCCAGATGACGCCGGCTTTCGCGATCGACGCGGCCGCGCTGGACGCCGCCTATCGCGAATTGCAGGGCAGGGTGCATCCGGACAAGTTCGTCAGTGCGACCGACACCGAGAAGCGGGTTGCGATGCAATGGGCGACGCGCGCCAACGAGGCTTACCAGACGCTCAAGAACCCGCTCAAGCGTGCGGCCTACCTGTGCGAGATGAACGGCGTCGACCTCGGCATCGAGTCCAATACCGCAATGGCGCCGGCCTTCCTGATGCAGCAGATGGAATGGCGCGAGGCGCTGGATGATGCGCGCGACGGCCGCGATATCGCTGCACTGGAAAAGCTGGACGCCGAACTGCGCGCCGAGCGCAAACGCCAGCTGGACGATATCGGCGCGCTGCTGGCCAGCGGTCAGTACCCGCAGGCCGGCGAGCGCGTGCGCCAGCTGATGTTCGTCGAACGCTTCGGCGAAGAAGTGGCGCGCGCCTTCGAGGCGCTGGAAGCCTGAACGCCTGTACAGAATAAAGATCACGACACCCCATGGCACTCCTGCAGATTTCCGAACCCGGCATGTCGACCGCGCCGCACCAGCACCGGCTGGCGGTGGGCATCGACCTTGGCACCACCAACTCGCTGGTGGCGACCGTGCGCCACGGCATACCCGAGGTGCTGGATGACGAGGACGGCCATTCGCTGCTGCCGTCCGTGGTGCGCTATCTGCCGAATGGCTATGCCAACATTGGTTACAAGGCGCAGGCCGCGCAGACCACCGACCCGAAGAACACCATCGTCTCGGTCAAGCGCTTCATGGGACGCGGGCTGAAGGACATCGCCTATGTCGAGAACCTGCCGTATGACTTCGTCGATGCGCCGGGCATGGTGCAGCTGCGCACCGTTGCCGGCGTGAAGAGCCCGGTCGAAGTGTCGGCCGAGATCCTGGCCACGCTGCGCCAACGCGCGGAAGATGCGCTGGGCGATGAACTGGTCGGCGCGGTGATCACCGTGCCCGCGTATTTCGATGACGCGCAGCGACAGGCCACCAAGGACGCCGCAAAGCTGGCCGGCCTGAACGTGCTGCGCCTGCTGAACGAGCCGACCGCTGCGGCGATTGCGTATGGCCTCGACCATGGCTCCGAAGGCATCTATGCGGTCTATGACCTTGGCGGCGGCACCTTCGACATCTCGATCCTGAAGCTGTCGAAAGGCGTGTTCGAAGTGCTGTCCACCGGCGGCGATTCGGCACTCGGCGGCGACGACTTCGACCACCGCCTGTTCTGCTGGATCATCGAGCAGGCCAATCTCGCGCCGCTGTCGGATGAGGACACCCGCATCCTGATGGTGAAGGCACGCGAGGCGAAGGAGCTGCTGTCCTCGCATAACGAAACCCACATCGATGCGCGCCTGAACTCCGGCGAGGAAGTGCGCCTGACCATCAGCGCCGCCGAGTTCGCGAACATCACCCAGCATCTGGTGGCCAAGACGCTGGCCCCGGCCCGCAAGGCCGTGCGCGATGCTGGCCTGACCGTCGAAGATATCGACGGCGTGGTGCTGGTCGGTGGCGCCACCCGCATGCCGCATGTGCGCAAGGCCGTCGGCGAATACTTCCAGACCATGCCGCTGGCGAACATCGACCCCGACAAGGTGGTCGCGCTCGGCGCTGCGATCCAGGCCAATCTGCTGGCAGGCAACCGTGCCGCCGGCGACGACTGGCTACTGCTGGACGTGATCCCGCTGTCGCTGGGCATCGAGACCATGGGCGGCCTGGTCGAGAAAGTCATTCCGCGCAATTCGACGATACCGTGCGCACGCGCGCAGGAATTCACCACCTTCAAGGACGGGCAGACCGCGATGGCCGTGCACGTGGTGCAGGGCGAGCGCGAGATCGTGTCGGATTGCCGTTCGCTGGCGCGCTTCGAGCTGCGCGGCATACCACCGATGGCCGCCGGTGCGGCGCGCATCCGCGTCACCTATCAGGTCGATGCCGATGGCCTGCTGTCGGTGTCGGCGCGCGAGATGCACTCGGGCGTCGAGGCCTCGATCGAGGTCAAGCCGTCCTATGGGCTGGGCGACGACGATATCGCGCGCATGCTGCAGGAATCGTTCACGGCCGCCGAAGAAGACATGCAGCAGCGTGCCTTGCGCGAAGAGCAGGTCGAGGCCGAACGCATCCTGCTGGCCACCGCCTCGGCGCTGGATCAGGATGCGTCGCTGCTGAGCGCAGAAGAGCGTGCAGAGATCGACCAGCTGATGGACGCGGTACGCAAGACCATCGTCGGCACCAGTCACCTCGCGATCAAGTCGGCCGTGGCCGATCTTGCGCGTGGCACCGAAGACTTTGCGGCGCGCCGCATGGATCGCAGTGTGCGTGCCGCGCTGACCGGCAAGAAGCTGGACGAGGTCGCCTGATGCTGCTCATGCCGACCGGGCACTTTGGCCGGACTGCAAAATGAGCAATACAGCCGAGCAATACAGCCTGAACGCAATCCAACCCGATACCCAACCTGACCGAAACTCCGAACCAAGGAATAGCCGTGCCCCAGATCGTCGTGCTTCCCCATGAAACCCTGTGCCCCGAAGGCGCCGTGCTCGACGTCCCGACCGGCACCTCGGTCTGCGATGCGCTGCTGGACAACGACATCGAGATCGAGCACGCCTGCGAAAAGTCCTGCGCCTGCACCACTTGCCATGTGGTCGTGCGCGAAGGCTTTGCTTCGCTGAACGAGGCCGAAGAAAAGGAAGAAGACCTGCTCGACATGGCCTGGGGGCTGGAGGCAACGTCGCGCCTGTCCTGCCAGGCGATCGTCGGCAGCGAAGACCTGGTGGTCGAGATACCGAAGTACACCATCAACCACGCGCGCGAAAATCACTGAGCAAGAGCATCGCAAAACAACAAGGCGCGAAGGGAGGCAATATGAGATGGACTGACGTAGTACAGATCGCCGAGGCGCTGTACGACAAACACCCCGACATCGATCCGCTGACGATACGCTTCACCGACCTGCACAACTGGGTGCTGGAACTGGAAGGCTTTGACGACGACCCGAAGCACGGCGGCGAAAAAGTCCTCGAGGCGATACAGATGGCCTGGATCGAAGAGGCGAAGTAAAAAGCAAGGGCGCATACCGAATCCGGCATGCGCCCTTTGTATTTGGCGCGTCGACTGTACGCTTCGGGTGGCGCGCTTTGCGTTGCCAGCGCCGCGTGGACTGCGCTCAGTTCGCGGCCAGCGTGCCTTCCACGACCTTCACGCGGTCGCCCGCGCGCCAGGACGGCTGGGTGTCGTACTTGAAGCTGCGCTTCTCGCCGTTCTCCATGCGCACATCCACTTCCCATGCCGTGGCCTTGCGGGTGCGTTTCTCGATCTCGTTGCCGGCATAGCCGCCGCCGACAGCGCCGGCGACCGTGGCCAGTGTCTTGCCGGTGCCGCCGCCGACCTGATTGCCGAGCAGGCCGCCGACCACGGCACCTGCCACGACGCCCACACCGCTGGGCTTGGCCGCGGCTTCTATCGTGCGCACGCCTTCCACCTTGCCGCAGATCTCGCAGATCGGTTGCGCCTGCACGACTTGCGGCATCGGCGGCTGCTGGGCGACTGTCTGCGCCGGTGCCGGAGCAGGCTGCGGTGCGGCGGCCATCTGCGGCGCGGGCTTCCTCTGCGGTGCTGCCCTGGGAGCGGCTGGAGCGGGAGCCGGGGCAGGTACGCCGGCAGCCGCCGAAGCTGCGGGTGCAGTGCCCGCAGCGGTGCCCGGCGCGACCGGCGTCGTGGCGCTCATCTCCGGCGTTTCATTGCTCTTGGAATTGGGCAGCCAGTCCATGATCGCAGCGGTGCCGACCAGGCTGACGACGATGACTGACGCGGCCGCAGCAGCGACCAGCGGATGCATTTTTACGAAGGATGCTGTGCTCATCTTGGATTCCTCTCTGTTCGAACAAACTTGACTGAGACTGCGAAGGCAGAAATTGGTTTCAAGAAATGTTTGTATGCCGAACATTCTTGTCAGTAAGTTCACTGCGCCGACTTTGTCAGGGCTTGCAGGTAGGCATGATGAGCTGGCTCAAGGTGCCGATAAATGGTCGATTCAATTCCTTACATGATTGCCGCAAAGAAAAAGCCCATGGTCTTGCGACCATGGGCTTTTACAGAAGGGTGCTGCTGTCTTGCGCTGCTGATGTCTGCGTAGCTTAGTCTTCGCGGCGCAGGTGCGGGAACAGGATCACGTCGCGGATGTTCGGCGAGTCCGTGATCAGCATCATCAGGCGGTCGATGCCGATGCCGCAGCCGCCGGTCGGGGGCAGGCCGTATTCGAGCGCGCGGATGTAATCGGCGTCGTAATACATCGCCTCATCGTCGCCTGCCTTCTTCGCGGCGACCTGCGCCTGGAAGCGTGCAGCCTGGTCTTCGGCATCGTTCAGCTCGGAGAAGCCGTTGGCGATCTCGCGGCCGGTGATGAACAGCTCGAAGCGCTCGGTAATGCCCGGCACCGAATCCGATGCGCGGGCCAGCGGCGACACCTCGACCGGGTAGTCGATGATGTAGGTCGGTTCCCACAGCTTCGATTCGGCGGTCTCTTCGAACAGGCCCAGCTGCAGCGCGCCGAGGCCGGCGTGCGCATGCGGTTCCGCGCCCAGTTTCTTCAGTTCGGCCTTCAGGAAGGATTCGTCGTTCAGCTGCTCGTTCGTGTAGTGCGGCGCGAACTTGTTGATCGCCTCGACGATGGTCATGCGATGGAAGGGCTTGGACAGGTCCAGCTCGCGGCCCTGGTAGGACAGCTGCGCGGTGCCGTGCGCATCGATCGCGGCCTTGCGGATCAGCGCTTCGGTGAAGTCCATCAGCCACTTGTAATCGACGTAGGCAGCGTAGAACTCCATCATCGTGAACTCGGGATTGTGTCGCGGCGACACGCCCTCGTTACGGAAGTTGCGGTTGACTTCGAACACGCGGTCGAAGCCGCCGACCACCAGGCGCTTCAGATACAGCTCGGGCGCGATACGCAGGAACATTTCCATGTCCAGCGCATTGTGGTGGGTGATGAAGGGCTTGGCCGCGGCGCCACCGGGGATCACGTGCAGCATCGGCGTCTCGACTTCCATGAAGCCTTCGGTGTCCATGAAGCGGCGGATCGAGGCGATCGCGGCGGTACGCGCCTTGAAGGTGCGGCGCGTCTCTTCGCTCATGATCAGGTCGACGTAGCGCTGGCGGTACTTGGTCTCCTGGTCATGCAGGCCGTGGAACTTTTCCGGCAGCGGGCGCAGCGACTTGGTCAGCAGGCGGATGCTGGTGACCTTGACGGTCAGCTCGCCGGTCTTGGTCTTGAACAGCGTGCCCTCGGCGCCGAGGATGTCGCCGATGTCCCAGTGCTTGAACGCATTGTGGATTTCTTCGCCGACGGCGTCGTTCGAGATGTACAGCTGGATGCGGCCGTCGCAGCGCGCGCCGGAGGCATCCTGCACGGTGGCGAACGAGGCCTTGCCCATCACGCGTTTCAACATCATGCGGCCGGCGACCACCACGTGCACGGCAGCCGCTTCCAGCGCTTCGCGCTCGGTCTCGCCATGCTGCGCATGCAGGTCGGATGCCTTGTGCTGCGGGCGGAAATCATTCGGGAAGGCGACGCCTTGCTCGCGGATCGCGGCCAGCTTGGCACGACGCTCGGCGATGATGGAATTCTCGTCGCGTTCTTCGAGGACGCCGTCGTGTTTGTCAGTCATCATTTTTCTGTTCTCGGTTGGCGTCGGCTCAGACGCCTTGTTTCAGTGAGGCTGCGATGAAGTCGTCGAGGTCGCCGTCGAGCACGGCCTTGGTGTTGCCAGTCTCGAAGTTGGTCCGCAAGTCCTTGATGCGCGACTGGTCCAGCACATACGAACGGATCTGGTGGCCCCAGCCGATGTCGGTCTTCGCGTCTTCCAGCTTCTGCTGCTCGCTCATGCGCTTGCGCAGCTCAAGTTCGAACAGGCGCGACTTCAGCATCGCCCAGGCTTCGGCGCGGTTGCGGTGCTGCGAACGGTCGTTCTGGCACTGCACGACGATGCCCGACGGGATGTGGGTCAGGCGCACCGCGGAGTCGGTCTTGTTGATGTGCTGGCCGCCGGCGCCGGACGCGCGGTAGGTATCGACGCGCACATCGGCCGGATTGACGTCGATCTCGATCGAGTCATCGACTTCCGGGTAGACGAAGAGGCTCGAGAACGAGGTGTGGCGGCCGCCGGCCGAGTCGAACGGCGACTTGCGCACCAGTCGGTGCACGCCGGTCTCGGTGCGCAGCAGGCCGTACGCGTATTCGCCCTCGACCTTGATGGTCGCGGTCTTCAGGCCGGCGACTTCGCCTTCGGACTCTTCGAGGATCTCGGTCTTGAAGCCCTTGCGCTCGCAATAGCGCAGGTACTGGCGCAGCAGCATCGAGGCCCAGTCCTGGGCTTCGGTGCCGCCGGCGCCGGCCTGGATGTCGATGAAGCAGTTGTTCTTGTCCAGCGGATTGGAGAACATGCGGCGGAATTCCAGCGCCTCGACCGCGGTGCGCAGCTCATGCGCGTCAGCCTCGACGGCTTCCAGCGTGTCGGTGTCGCCTTCTTCGCGTGCCATTTCCAGCAGCTCGGTGGCATCCTTGATGCCGGCATTGATGCGGGTCAGCGCCTCGACCACATCTTCGAGGGATTTCTTTTCACGGCCCAGGTCCTGAGCGCGTTTGGGATCGTCCCAGACTTTCGGGTCTTCGAGTTCGCCGTTGACTTGCTCGAGTTTCTCTGACTTCAGGTCGAAGTCAAAGATACCTCCGAAGTTCTTGCTCGCGCGTGCCAAGGTCGGCGAGCAGGGCGGTGAGGGCGTTGAGGCGTTCGGCTTCCATGAATTCGGGTTCCGGCAAAAACCCTAGATTATACCGGAGCACCGGGCTGCCTACGGCCTGCAAATTAGGCGGGAGTGGGGTGAGGATGCGGTCGGAATGCAGGATGAAATGCACGCCGCAGGGGCCGCGGACGCGGTGATGATTGAAGTATGACTGCAAGCGGGCTGCAGAACGGCTGAAGAGTGGCTGCAGAAGGGCTTCGGAGGGGCTTCGGAGGGGCTTCGGAGGGGCTGTGGGGGTGGCGTTCAGGCCTTCGTGAAGTGAGCCAGGCCCATGAATTCGGCGATCACGCGCTTGGCCGCCTCCTTGTGGCCCTGCAGGTCGATCAGGAAGTTCCGGTACAGCGATGGCACGCCGGCCAGCTTGGAGCCGCCATAGCCGGTGGCATAGGCCTGCATCGTGCGCCGCGCCTCGTCCTGGAACACGATGGCCGAGAATTGCAGCCTTTCCACGGTACCGCGCTCGCGGTCGGGCCGGGGCACATGGCCGCCATTGTTCTCGATCTGGAAAGCGAGGAACTTGGCTTCGACATCGAGCTGGCCGGTGCGGTCTTTGCCACTCTTGCAATTGAACTGGCTCGCGCCATCGATCATATGGTGCAGCACCAGCAGCCGCGACACCAGCTTGTAGGGCTCGTTGCCCGCCACCGTGTAGCTGCCCGAGGTCCAGATCTCGGCGATCTGCGCGCGCAACTGGTTGACGACGCTCTTGTCGCGATGGATGCGCGCGATCTGCGCCGCCGTGTCGGCCGACGGGTTGCGTTCGGCCTGCAGCGCCGCCAGCGCGGCATCTTGCCGGGCCAGGTAGCGGTCGACCGCACAGGTGCCAGTGCCCGACGCGTCGGCTGCATCGGCCGCGCCTGCGGCGAAGGATGCGCCGATCAGCCTTTCCATCGCTACGGCATTCGTCAGCTGGTTGGCAAACGCGGTGCCGCTGACGGCTTCGCCCAGAACTGGATTACGGGCTATGCCGCCCACCGCGCCGGCATTGACACCGAAATTGAAGGCCAGGATATCGGCCTGCACCGCCTTGCCGTTGACAATGATGCCGCCGCCGTCGATCTCGGCCTGCAGGTCCTGCCATGCGCGCACCTGGATTTCCAGCATGGCCTTTTCGTCGAATTCCTTCAGCGACGGGGAGTGGCTCGCCAGCGAGGCGCGCATCGCATCCGGCGTCAGCAGCGACATCGACATGAAGGAAATCGGCTCGCCGGCCGCGATCTGCGCGGCAAAGGCAGGCGAGCGTGTCAGCTCCACCAGGAAGGCTTCGCGCACACGGTTCAGCGCCGCCTGCCGCACCACCAGCCCGGCCAGCACCTTGCTGCCGGCCACCTGCTGCACCAGCGCGTCGTTGTCACCGCCGGCCGCCAGCAGCGTCTCGGCGCCATCGCCCAGTTCCCGCACGAAGTCTGCGCGCAGCGGGTTGGCCTGCAATGTGGGATTGGCCGGCAGCGAGGGATTTGCGTGGATCGTTCCTTCGGTGGTGGCAGAGGCGCCGCCAAGCTGCACCCGGGTCGGTTCGCGTTGCGCGTCGCCGATCACATTGCGTATCAGCGTTGCGGCCTGCGCGACCGGCATGGAGCGCAGGTGCTCGCCGTCGAGCCCATAGGGCGCATTGACGCCGGTGCGGGTCGCGCCGAGCAAGACCTTGCCATTCATGCTCAGTTCGGTATGCGCGGCCATCACCGCATGGGTGGCCTCGGTCGTGTCATGCGAATTGAAGCCGCCGCTGACCTTGCTGCCGTCGGCGGCGGTGTGTTCGTAATCCTTCACGGTTTCCGCCGTGATGGCGCTGCGGCCGGACAGGAACTGTATGCGCTGCGGGTCGTTCAGCACCGTGCCGGCCGGCGTGACGGTGGCGTTCGCGGTGACTGTCATCACTGGTTGCGCATCGTCGCCGCTGCCTATGGCGACCGGTATGACGATGCGGCTATTGATCACGCCCCATGGCCGCTGGTTCAGCACTTGCCCGATCGCCGTCGACAGCCTTTCGTTCGCATTCGCGATACCCACGCCTTTCAGCATCCGCGCCAGCAATTGAGTCTCGGAGAAATGAACGGTTTCCAGCGTCTCTTGTTGGTGTATCAGGGTCGGGTTGGCGAAGATGCGCGCCACCGCCTTGTCCAGCCGTAGCGTCTGGCGAATGGCATCGATGGGGTGCAGCAGGCGCGCCGGACCGGATACGGGCGGCTTGCCCAGCAAGCGGGCCGCATCGGTGCTGCCGGGATTGTCACGCAAGCGGGCGAAGGCGATGCGCCTGTCGGCCAGCGCCCGGGCCAGGCCGTCGTGCTTGCCCGGCTCGCTCGCCAGCACGGCCAGCGCTGCATCGATCTCGACCATCTTGGCCGAGCATATGTTCTGCACCGAAGCAGGCGAGCGATATTCTTCCACCACGTCCAGCACGCTCTGCAGGCTGCACATCGCGTCACGCAGCGTGGCCATGAAATGATCCAGCCGGGTTGCCGCGCCGGGCGACAGCTGGCCTGCCGCGCGCAAGGTGTCGGCAGCGGCCTTGACGCTGGCGAGTTCGCCGCGCACGGTATCGTATTGCAGCTGGACGAATTGCCGGTCCGTCGCCGACAGCAGCATTGCGCTGGGCAATCGCGCCAGCGCATCGCGAACATTGCCGCGATTGACATGCTCCCAATTGGCGACGGCGCGCAGTATCGGCTCGGCCGGCACAGCGGTCGACGGGGTGGAGGCGTCACTGCCGATCAGGTCGCGGGTCAGCGCGACCCCGTCGCTGGCAGTCCAGATGGTCGCCGCCTGCGGGCCCGTGCCCGAAAACTCCCGCAGCGACGCGCGCAGCGCGCTCGACACCTTTTGCACCACATCGATCAGCTCGCCGGCAATGGCCTTGCGTTCGCGGACTTCGGTCGCCGACAGGCCGGCAACGCCGGCTTGCCGCATGCTGCCATGCATGCTCTTGAGCGCCATGGCGGTTTTCTGCAGCACCGCGGACTGATCGCGCAGCGAGGCAAGGTCTTCGACGGACAGTCCGGAGGGGTTATCGGCGCCGGTGGTCAGCATGCACTCGGCCGCATCCATCAGGGCCCTGGCGCCTTCCCTGATCACGGCCGCGCCGGCGTCTGCCGGCAGCGCATTGATACGGTCTTCGAGTTTGGCCATCATGCCGATGGCATCTTGCATCAGGCCGCGGTTCAGCTCGGCGGCCGGGCCGATGCGGGGTGGCGGGGCAGGGATGGCTCCGGCATCAGGCGCCTGGCGGCCGACATCGGACACCGCATCCGTGGTGGCGGGGCCCACAGTGGCTGGCAAGCCGGGCGTAGTGGTGCGTGCCGACGGGTTCAGGTGCAGGCTCATGCGAGCCAATCTATCCCCCGGCCGCCGGCCCGTGGTGACAGGAAATGCTTACAGGATGCGCTAAGGCTTGTTGCCGTTCCGTCAGTTTGCCGCGTCGCAGCCCTCGGCATACTCGATCATCAGCTGCACCGTGGTGCGGCCGTTGAATTCGTTGGCGTCCAGCCGGTAGGCTGCGCGTATGCGCGTTGGCAGGCCGTCGGCATGGTTGAACCAGATCGCGTCGAACTGGCGGCCATCCTTTTCCAGCTGCAGCTTCAGGTGGCGTTCCTTCAGCACGCGCTGGTTCAGCACGCGGAATTCATCGCAGAACAGCGGATGCGGGAAGCCCTGGCCCCAGACCTGTTGCTCCAGCATCGCGATGAAGTCGAGGCTGAAATACTGCGGCTCCAGCGGGCCATCTGTCTCGATCACATGCTCTAGCTCGTTCTCGGTCAGCCATTCGCGTCCGACCGCTTCGAAGGCGGCGGCGAAGGCGGGGAAGTCGGCTTCCTTCAGCGTCAGGCCGGCGGCCATCGCATGGCCGCCGAACTTGTCGATCAGTTCGGGATGGCGCTTGTAGACCAGGTCCAGCGCATCGCGCAGGTGGAAGCCCGGGATCGATCGGCCGGAGCCCTTGATCAGGCCGTCGCCGGCCGGCGCGAAGGTGATGGTGGGACGGTAGAACTTCTCTTTCAGGCGTGACGCGACGATGCCGATCACGCCCTGGTGCCAGTCGGGGTTGAACAGCGTCAGCGTCGCGTTGTCGCGCGGGTCGACGCTTTCCAGCGATGCCAGCGCCGCTTCCTGCATGCCGGCTTCGATGTCGCGCCGCTCGCGGTTGATGCCGTCGAGCTCGCGTGCAATCGCCCAGGCGCGGGTGTTGTCGTCGGTGAGCAGGCATTCGATGCCCAGCGACATGTCGGCCAGCCGGCCGGCCGCATTCAGCCGCGGCCCGGCCGCAAAGCCGAGGTCGAACGGCGTGGCCTTGCGCATGTCGCGGCCGGCCACCGAGAACAGCGCCGCAATGCCCGGGTGCGCACGCCCCTGGCGGATGCGCTGCAAGCCCTGCGCGACCAGGATGCGGTTGTTGGCATCCAGTTTCACCACGTCGGCCACCGTACCCAGCGCTACCAGGTCGAGCAGCGCATCCAGCCGCGGCTGGCTGGCGGTGTCGAAGCGGCCGCGCTGGCGCAGCTCCGCGCGCAGCGCCAGCAGCGTGTAGAACATGACGCCGACGCCCGCGAGGTTCTTGCTGGGGAAGCCGCAGCCCGGCTGGTTCGGGTTCACGATCACGGCCGCGTCTGGCAGCTGTTCGCCGGGCAGGTGATGGTCGGTGACGACGACGGCGATGCCGCGCCGGTTGGCTTCGGCCACGCCGGCGATGCTGGCAATGCCGTTGTCGACGGTGATGATGATGTCCGGCGATTTCTCGCGTGCGGTCAGGTCGACGATTTCGGGCGTCAGGCCATAGCCGTACTCGAAGCGGTTGGGCACGATGTAATCGACGGTCGCGCCCATCGCGCGCAGGCCGCGGAGGGCCACGGCACAGGCGGTGGCGCCGTCGCAGTCATAGTCGGCGACGATCACCATGCGTTTTCCCGCATCGATGGCGTCGGCGAGGAAGAGCGCTGCCTTGTCGACTTGCGTCAGCGACGCCGGCGCGATCAGCGCGTTGAGCTCGGTGTTGAGTTCGCGCGGATCCGCGAGGCCGCGCGCGGCGACCAGCCGTGCCAGCACCGGGTGCAGGCCTTGCTGCGCCAGCATCTCGGCCTGGCGCGGGGAATAGGATCGAAGGGCAATGCGGGTCATAGGGTTCGTTCATCCCGGACAGCGGCCGGGGATGCGGGGTCAGGTTCAGCCGGGCAGGGAGGCGAGTTTCGCCAGCGACGGGGAGATCCAGAATTTTCTCATGCCGTTGCGGCTGACCCGCCACTCGGCCAGTCGGCCGGCATCGGACAGCAGCAGCGTGGCGGCGCCCGGTTCACCGGCCTTCAGGGACGCCAGCAACGGGGCGAAGCGCTCGGTCTCCAGTGCCTGCATCGCCGCCAGCCAGCCGGACCAGTCGCCGGCCAGCGTTGGCGACACCAGCCGCGTGTCGATCGCGAGTGCGGCATCGCCGTGGCGGCCGAGCAGGTAATCGACATAGGCCGGTGATGCCTGCGATACCCGAGACGAGGAGGGATGGCCGGCGTCGCTGCCAGCCCACAGCCATAGAGCGTTGATGCGCGGCAGCCCGCGCGCATCGCGGCTGTCGTTGACCGCATGCTGGTGCCACAGCATCTGCACTTCATTGTGCAGCCGCCGCCAGTCGCGCTCGCCCGGGCCGCGCGGCAGCCAGATGTCCACATTGTGGCCGCTGGCCGCAGCCGGCGTGCTGGTGCGCAAGCCGGCCCAGCCGTCGGCGCGCAGGAACCAGTGGCGCGCATCGCCGAACGCCAGTTCATGGCCGGCTTCGTTCGCCAGCGGCGCGATGGCTTCATGCAAGGCGCGCGCTTCCGCATCGCTGATCTGCAGTCCCTTCGGGTCGGTCAGCACGAGATGGTCGCGCGCGATGTGCAGGTGCACGGGTTGCAGCAGGAACCAGTGACCGTCGGCCGGACGCAGGCCGAAAGACTGCATCAGCGCATGTGCCACCGGCGGACTGTTGTCTGACTGGCTGTTGTCCCCGGGGCCGGCGGCGAGCCAGCGTTCGTGCGGCAGCGCCGGTGCAAACGGTTCTTCGCTGTGCAGGCGCTGTTCGCTGGCACGTGCGATCAGGGTCGCGAGCGCTGGCATCTGCAAGGACTTCAGCAAGTCCTTTGCGTGTTCGGCGGGGGGAAGGGCAAACGGTATCAGCAAGGTGTCGGCAGGCATGCCCGCATTGTAGGTGAACTGCCGTGCATGAACTTCCGGGTGTGCCGGAGCAACAGGGTTTTGGTTGCCATCCGGCGGCTGTGGCAAACTTCGGGCTGCCCGGCAGACATCCCTGCAGACATTTCGGAGCCTTGATTGGCATTTTTCAACGACCCGCCGTTCGAGTGGACCATCGGTCTGCGCTACACGCGCGCCAGCCGCCGCAGCGCGCGCAACAGCTTCATCTCCTTCATTTCCCTGATTTCGATGGCCGGCATTGCGCTGGGTGTCGCCGCACTGATCGTCGTGCTGTCGGTGATGAACGGCTTCCAGAAGGAAGTGCGTGACCGCATGCTGTCGGTGCTGTCGCATGTCGAGGTCTTTGACGGCTCCGGCAGCCTGCCTGACTGGCAGGACACCGCGGCGCAGGCCTTGCGCCATCCGCAGGTGCGCGGCGCCGCGCCTTTCGTCGACGGGCAGGCGATGGTCACCCGAAATGACACGGTGCGTGGCGTGGTGGTGCGCGGCATCCTGCCGACCGAAGAGCCGAAGGTGTCGGCCGTCGCCTCCCAGGTGGTGCAAGGCAGCTTGCAGAGCCTGGCGCCGGGTGAGTTCAATATCGTGATCGGCAGCGCGCTGGCGCGCAGCCTCGGCATTCATCTCGGCGACAAGCTGACCTTGATTGCGCCGCAAGGGCAGGTGACGCCGGCCGGCGTGTTGCCGCGGCTGAAGCAATTCAATGTCACCGGCATTTTCGAGGCCGGGCACTACGAGTTCGACTCGTCGCTGGCCTTCATCCATCTGGAAGACGGCGAGCGCATGTTCCGGCTGGCCGGCCCCAGCGGACTGCGGTTGAAACTGGCCGACATGCAGCGCGCGCCCGAAGTGGCGGCCGACCTGTCGGTGCAGCTGAAAGGTGATCTCTACCTGCGCGACTGGTCGCAGCAGAATCGCAACTGGTTCGCGGCCGTACAAACCGAGAAGCGGATGATGTTCATCATCCTGACCCTGATCATCGCGGTCGCCGCGTTCAACCTGGTGTCGACGCTGGTGATGACCGTGACCGACAAGCAGGCCGACATTGCGATCCTGCGCACGCTGGGCGCTTCGCCGTCCTCCATCATGCGCATCTTCATCATTCAGGGCGCGCTGGTGGGCCTGATCGGTACCGCGATCGGCGTTTCTTTCGGCGTACTGATCGCGTTGAACATCGATGTCATCGTGCCCTTCATCGAATCCCTGTTGGGCGTGCAGTTCCTGCCGCGTGATATCTACCTGATCAGCGCGCTGCCGTCCGACTTGCGCTGGCCGGATGTGGGCCGCATCGGCGGCATGGCGGTGCTGCTGGCCTTCCTTGCCACGCTGTATCCGAGCTGGAGCGCCGCGCGCGTGCGTCCGGCGGAGGCGCTACGCTATGAGTGAGGCCACGATGCATCATGAAGTGCAGCAGCCCATTGCTCAGGGCAGCGTCGTGCTGTCGTGCGAAGGACTCGGCAAGAGCTTCGCGCAGGGGCGCGACAAGCTGACCGTGCTCAGCAACATCGCGCTGCAGGTTCAGGCCGGCGAGCGCGTGGCCATCGTCGGCGTGTCCGGTTCCGGCAAGTCCACGCTGCTTCACCTGCTGGGCGGTCTGGATGTGCCGAGCGCCGGCAAGGTCGAACTGCTGGGCCGCGACTTCGCAACCTTGCCCGAACAGCTGCGCGGTGACCTGCGCAATCGCTTGCTGGGTTTTGTCTATCAGTTCCACCACCTGCTGCCGGAATTCACCGCGCTCGACAATGTCGCGATGCCGTTGCTGATCCGCCGCCAGCCGCGCGCGCAAGCACGCGCCACGGCGGCGGCTTTGCTGGAACGCGTGGGTCTGGGCGCGCGACTGTCCCATCTGCCGGGCGAATTGTCCGGCGGCGAGCGCCAGCGCGTGGCGCTGGCGCGGGCATTGGTCACGCAACCGGCCTGCGTGCTGGCCGACGAGCCGACCGGCAACCTCGACCGCCAGACCGCGCATGATGTGTTCGACCTGATGCTCGAGCTGTCGCAGACGCTGGGCACGGCCTTCGTGATCGTGACCCATGACCCCGAACTCGCGGCACGCTGCGACCGCGTGCTGCACCTGGGGCCGGACGGCCTCCTGTGATGTGGCCGTGATGCTGCCATGATGACGCCGCGATGCCTGCCGTACTGATCGACAGTCATTGTCATCTCGATGCGGCTGAATTCGGCCGTTCGCCTGCTGAAGTCGCCGATGAAGCGGCAGCGCTGGGCGTGCGCTGGGTCGTGGTGCCGGCGGTGCAGCGCGCCAATTTCGACACCGTGGCCGCGATCGCGCGCCAGCATCCTTCCTGCGTCTATGCGCTGGGCATTCATCCGATGTATGTGCCGCAAGCGGACGAGCAAGACCTTGCGGTGCTGCGCGCTCAGGTCGAGCAGGCGATGGCCGACCCGCGTTTCGTCGCAATCGGCGAGATCGGCCTCGACTTCTTCATTCCCGAACTGAAGGACAGCCCGCTGCGCGACAAGCAAGAATATTTCTATGTCGAGCAGCTGAAGATTGCGCGTGACTTCGACCTGCCGGTGATCTTGCATGTGCGCCGCTCGCAAGACCAGCTGCTGAAGCAGTTGCGCCGTATCCGTGTGCGCGGCGGCATCGCGCATGCATTCAATGGCAGCGAGCAGCAGGCTGCCGCCTTTACCGGCCTCGGTTTCGCGCTTGGCTTTGGTGGCGCGATGACTTTCACGCGCGCGCTGCAGATACGACGGCTTGCCGCATCGCTGGCACTGGACAGCATCGTGCTCGAAACCGATGCGCCCGATATTTCCCCTTCCTGGCTGCATCCGGCGGTGAACGTGCCGGCGCAGCTGCCCCGCATCGCTGCGGAGCTGGCCGAGCTGCGCGGCCAGCCTGTGGCAGACATCGCGCATCACACCACGCAAAACGTGGCGCGCGTGCTGCCTCGCCTTGGCAGCCTGATGATGGCCTGAGTGCGCCTGCTGGCGCTCGGCTGGCTGGCCGGTACGGCGTGGCTGCAATGCCAGGCAGAACTGCCCGTGCCTGCGGCCGCCGGTGTCGCGTCGGTGACCGGATTGCTGCTGTTGCTGGCGGCGATCATCCTGTGCTCCGCAGGCGAGACCATGTCATCGTGTCCGACACCAGCTTGCCCTCAGGATACGGCTCATCCCCGGCAAACGACTCGCCCTCAGCATACGGCTCGCTGGTGGCGTAGTGCTCAGGTACTGATGCCTGTTTTGCTGTTGTTGGCCGGCTTGCTCTGCGGCGGGGGATGGTCGGCCGCGCGTGCGCACTGGCGGCTGGGCGATGCGCTTCCGCCTGCACTGGAGGGCCGCGACCTGCAGGTGACCGGCATCGTCGCCAGCCTGCCCGACGACGTCGGACGCGGGCAGCGCTTCCGCTTCGATGTCGAAAGCGCGCGTGACGGCGATAGGTCAGTGCACCTGCCCATCACGCTGGCATTGGGCTGGTATGACGGCGATGGCTTCGACGCCGAGCAGAGACAGGCAGTGCATCCCGGCGAGCGCTGGCAATGGACGGTCAGGCTGAAACAGCCGCACGGATTGGCGAATCCCTATGGTTTTGATGAAGAGGCCTGGCTGCTGTCCGAGGGCGTACGAGCGACCGGTTATGTGCGCCCGCAGCCGGCGGTGCGGCGCGATGCGTTCGTGTTCAGCCTGCGTGACAGCGTCGGCCGTGCCCGGGAATGGCTGCGCGATCGCATCGCGCAGGCATTGCCATCGGCGCGCCATGCGGGCGTGATCGTGGCACTGGTCATCGGCGACCAGCGTGGCATCGCAGAACGCGAACGGCAGCTATTCAACCTGACTGGCATCGGTCATCTGGTATCGATCTCGGGCCTGCACATTACGATGATTGCCGCGCTGGCTGCCATCACGATGCGATGGGCATGGCGCCGCGGCAGCTGGCGGCGTATTCCCTTGCCCTTGCTGTTGCCTGCGCAGAAGGCGGGTGCGCTGGCAGGCTTGTTCGTGGCGACGGTCTATGTGGCACTCGCCGGCTTCGGCGTGCCAGCGATGCGCACCTTGCTGATGCTGGCGGTCGTCACCGCTGCGCAATTCGGCGCGTGGCTGCTGCCGCCATCGCGCGTACTGGCGGCCGCCTTGCTGGCGGTGATGATCGTCGATCCCTGGGCCTTGCTGTGGCCGGGCTTCTGGTTGTCGTTTGGTGCGATCGCCTGCCTGCTGTTCGCGTCGGTAGGTCGCGTGGATATGCGTGATGTACGTGATGTACGTGATGTACGTGATGCGCACGGTGCGCATGGTGCGCATGGTGCGCATGGTGCGCGAACGCAGGACGGGGATCGTCGGCTGGTCATGAGTGCCGCCAAGGGTGCCGCCATGAGAGCGGCAATTACTGCGGCCGCGCGCACGCAGATGGTCGTCACCATCGGGCTGGTGCCGCTGAGCGCGGGTTTGTTCGGGCAATTGTCGCTGGTCGGGCCGCTCGCCAATGCTCTCGCCATTCCGGTGGTGAGTTTCATCGTGACCCCGCTGGCCCTGCTGGCCGTGGTGTTGCCGCAGCCCTTATGCAGCTGGCTATTGGTGGGTGCGCATGCGACGTTCTCCTTGCTGGTTGATGTGCTCGAGACGATGGTCGCCTTGTTTTCTGCCATCGGTCAGGGCAGCCTGACGACGAGTGCCAAAGCCATGTCCATGGTCAGCGCCGGTGCCACAGGTAGCGCGCCCGTCGCATGGCTGGTGCCGCAACCGGATGCGATCACGCTCGCGGTCGCCGTCGCCGGCACGCTGTGGCTGCTGGCACCGCGCGGCTGGCCGTGGCGCTGGGTGGGGGCGCTGTGCTGGCTGCCACTGCTGCTGGCCGCGCCGTCCGCGCCAACGTCCGGGTTCGCGCTGACGGCGCTCGATATCGGGCAGGGCAATGCGGTACTGGTCGAAACCGCGCACCATCGGCTGCTGTATGACACGGGTCCTGCATGGCCCTCCGGTGCGGATGCGGGGTCGCGTGTGATCCTGCCGTATCTCCGGGCGCGCGGCATCACGCGGCTGGATGCGCTGATGGTGTCGCATGCCGACCTCGATCATGCGGGCGGCGCGGCCACGGTGCTGGCGGCGATGCCGGTCGGCTGGTTTGCGTCATCGCTGCTGGCTTCGCACCCGCTGTTGCGCGGGCGGGCGAACCATGTGCCTTGCGTGGCCGGCCAGCGCTGGCAATGGGATGGTGTCTGGTTCGAGGTGCTGCATCCATTGGCAGTCGACCGCGATGAGCGCAAGACCAATGCGCGCAGCTGCACGCTGCGCATCAGCGCAGGCGATCGCGTGGCGCTGCTGGCCGGCGATATCGAAAAGGCGCAAGAGCGCGCATTGCTGGAGCGCTCAGGCGAGGGCCTGCATGCGCAGGTCTTGCTGGCGCCGCATCACGGCAGCGGGACTTCGTCGACCGCCGCCTTCCTCGACGCGGTTGCGCCAGACTGGGTGCTGTTCCAGGTGGGTTACCGCAATCGCTACCGGCATCCGAAGGCCGAGGTGGTCGAGCGTTACCGGCAGCGCGGGATCAGGATGCAGCGCAGTGACGAGGCTGGCGCAATCCGCGTTGATGTCAGCGCCGATGACAGTGTTAATGCCGGTACCACTGCCAGTCTCAATGCCAGCACCACAGCCAGCACTACAGCCAGCACTACAGCCAGCTCCAACGCGGGTCCCGATGCCCGTGTCGGGCTTCGGGTGCGCGCCTATCGCTGCGAGCAACGCCGCTACTGGCGACCCGCGCATTGCGCGCCGGATTGACCGGCGTCGGCCGGTTCGGCGTGCAGTATTGATGCATGCCCGAAGTTCGCTGTGCCAAACGTGACAGCATCGACGGCTTTGAGGTCGGAGCGGACAGCATGGGCAAACGCGCGTGGATATGGCCGGTGTTGGCAGTGTCATGCTGGCCGGCGCTTGCCAGTGCATGGGTGAAGGACGCCGACAGGATCATGGAGCAGGGCAGGCCGACCACGACGTTCGACCTCGACAATGATTCGATACCTTTCCGCCGCTCCGATGGCTTGTACACCAGCGGCATACGTTTGACCCACAGCCATCGCCTGCGCGAGGCCGGCGGCTGGCGCTCGATTGCATGGCGCTTCGGCCAGCAGCTCTACACGCCCAAGCATGTGGGCACGCCGCCGGAACTGCTGGGGCCGCTGGACCGGCCCTATGCGGGCTGGCTGTATGGCGGTGCGTCCTACCGGATCGAGGCTGACGATGGCAGCGAGCTGGCCTGGGGGCTGGACATTGGCTGCCTCGGGCCCTGCGCCGGCGGCGCATCCACCCAGAAATTCCTGCACCGGGTGATGAACCAGCCGCGGCCGCTGGGCTGGAGCACGCAGATATCGAACGAGCCCGGACTGGTCGCGCATTTTGGCACGCGTGCGCCGGCCTGGAAGTTCGGGTCCGGCGTTGACCTGCGACCGGGCATGGCACTGCGTGCCGGGAACATCTTTGCCGACCTGATGCTGGATGGGACCCTGCGCGCCGGTCGGTTGCGTGCGGCTCCCGGCGACACGGTGGCCTACGGCTTCCTGCGCGCCGGCGTGCGGGCGGTGGCTTACGATGCGACGCTGCAGGGCGGCTTGTTCAGCAGCGATCCAGGGCGTACGGTGCGGCCGCGGCGCGCGACCGGCGAGATCGAGGCCGGGCTGCAATGGCAACGCGCGTCGTGGGCGGTGCGGGTGTCACTGGTCGGGCGCAGCAACGAGATCGCGGGGCTGCCGGAATCGCAGGGGCGCGAGTCGTTTTTTCGGCTGTCGATCAGCTATTCGCCGTGATCCTGCACTGATCGTCTTGCATCGCGCCGCACTGGCCGGGTGAGGGCGCTGCCATCGCGGCGAATGGCAGAGAAACGCGGCGAAAGCGACCTGTCGCGCGGCATGGGCCAGCGACCACGCCACCGGGCTTGGCAAACGGTAAACATCAATTCGTCCGGGTCGGGAAGGTTCTGTGCGGTATAATTCGAATTTCACGCTAGTGCCTCACCGGCCTACCCTGCAATGACCAAGTTTGTATTCGTCACTGGCGGCGTCGTGTCTTCCCTGGGCAAGGGAATCGCGGCAGCGTCTCTGGCCGCGATCCTCGAATCGCGCGGCCTCAAAGTCACCCTCCTCAAGCTGGACCCCTACATCAACGTCGATCCCGGAACGATGAGCCCGTTCCAGCACGGCGAGGTGTTTGTCACCGATGACGGCGCCGAGACCGACCTCGACCTGGGCCATTACGAGCGCTTCATCAGCGCGCGCATGAAGAAGGTGAACAACTTCACCACCGGCCAGATCTATGAATCGGTGATCCGCAAGGAACGCCGCGGCGAATATCTCGGCAAGACCGTACAGGTGATCCCGCACATCACCAACGAAATCCAGGACTTCATCCATCGCGGCGCCGAAGGCTACGATGTGGCGATCGTCGAGATCGGCGGCACTGTCGGCGACATCGAATCGCTGCCTTTCCTCGAAGCCGCGCGCCAGTTGTCGCTGCGTTCGGGTCGCAACAGCGCCGCCTTCGTGCACCTGACGCTGGTCCCTTACCTGCAGTCGGCCGGTGAACTGAAGACCAAGCCCACCCAGCACAGCGTGCAGAAGCTGCGCGAGATCGGCATTTCGCCGGACGCGCTGCTGTGCCGTGCCGACCGCCGCATCCCGGACGACGAGCGCGCGAAGATTTCGCTGTTCTCGAACGTGCAGGAAGACGCCGTGATCTCGGTGTGGGATGCCGACACCATCTACAAGATCCCGCAGATGCTGCACGACCAGGGTCTGGATCGCATCATTTGCGAGAAGCTGCACATTGAGGCCAAGCCGGCCGACCTGTCGATGTGGACCCGCCTCGTCAACGTGCTCGAGAACCCGAAGCACGAAGTCAATATCGCGATGGTGGGCAAGTATGTCGACCTGACCGAATCGTACAAGTCGCTGACCGAGGCGCTGCGCCACGCCGGCATCCATACCGAATCGCGCGTGAACATCGAGTACGTGGATTCGGAAGAGATCGAAGCCAAGGGTGCGACCAGCCTCGCGAAGTACGATGCGATCCTGGTGCCGGGCGGCTTCGGCAAGCGCGGCGTCGAAGGCAAGATTGCCGCTGCCCGCTATGCGCGCGAGAGCAAGGTGCCTTACCTCGGCATCTGCCTCGGCATGCAGGTCGCGCTGATCGAGTACGCGCGCAATGTCGCCGGCCTAAAGAACGCGAACTCCACCGAATTCGAGCCCGACACCGAGAACCCGGTCGTCGCTCTCATCACCGAGTGGCAGAACCATGACGGCAAGGTCGAGCGTCGCGACGAGAACTCCGACCTCGGCGGTACCATGCGCCTCGGCGCGCAGACCTGCGCCGTCAAGCCGGGCACGCTGGCAGCCGAGATCTACGGCGCCGAAGTGACCGAGCGCCATCGCCATCGCTACGAAGCGAACAACCATTACCTCGATCGCGTCGAGCAGGCCGGCCTGATCGTGTCGGCCCGCACCCCGACCGAGCAGCTGTGCGAGATCATGGAATTGCCGCGCACCGGCGAGCAGGCGCATCCGTGGTACATGGGCGTCCAGTACCACCCGGAATTCAAGTCCACGCCGCGCGACGGCCATCCGCTGTTCATCTCCTTCATCAAGGCGGCACTGGCGCACAAGGGCGTCGGCGACCAGAGGAAGGCCGCATGAAGCTGGCCGGCTTCGACGTCGGGCTCGATCGCCCGTTCTTCCTGATCGCCGGTCCCTGCGTGATCGAGTCCGAGCAGATGGCGCTCGACACTGCTGGCCAGCTGAAGGAAATTACTTCGGCCCTCGGCATCCCGTTCATCTACAAGTCCTCATTCGACAAGGCGAACCGCTCGTCCGGTTCGTCGTTCCGCGGACTGGGCATAGAGAAGGGCCTCGAGATCCTCGCCACCGTCAAGCAGAAGATCGGCGTGCCGGTGCTGACCGATGTGCACGAGATCGACGAGATCAAGCCGGTCGCGGCCGTGGTCGACGTGCTGCAGACGCCGGCCTTCCTGTGCCGGCAGACGGATTTCATTCGCGCCTGCGCGCAGTCGGGCAAGCCGGTCAACATCAAGAAGGGCCAGTTCCTCGCGCCGCATGACATGAAGAATGTCATCCAGAAGGCGCGCGACGCGGCCGCTGAAGTCGGCCTGCCGACCGATGTGTTCATGGCCTGCGAGCGCGGCGTGTCCTTCGGCTACAACAACCTCGTCTCCGACATGCGCTCGCTGGCGATCATGCGCGAGACCGGCTGCCCGGTGGTGTTCGACGCGACCCACTCGGTGCAATTGCCGGGCGGGCAGGGCACGTCGTCCGGCGGCCAGCGCGAGTTCGTGCCGGTACTGGCACGCGCGGCGGTGGCGGTCGGCATCGGCGGCCTGTTCATGGAAACCCATCCGGACCCGGCCAAGGCCATGTCCGACGGCCCGAATGCGGTGCCGCTGGGGCGCATGCGCGAGCTGCTGCAGAGCCTGTCCGAGCTCGATCGCGTGGTCAAGCAGACCCCATTCCTCGAGAACGACTTCAGCTGACCGGTCGAACGCGCGGCGTCAGTGCCGCGCGATCGCCATGTTTTTCCGTATCCAATAAAACCAAGCTTTCCTGGAGAACTGAATGAGTGCAATCGTTGACATCGTAGGCCGCGAGATTCTCGACTCGCGCGGCAATCCCACCGTCGAGTGCGACGTGCTGCTGGAATCGGGCGTGATGGGCCGTGCGGCCGTGCCGTCCGGCGCATCGACCGGTTCGCGCGAAGCGATCGAACTGCGCGACGGCGACAAGTCGCGCTACCTCGGCAAGGGCGTGCTGAAGGCCTGCGAGAACATCAACACCGAGATCTCGGAAGCGATCATGGGCCTGGACGCCAGCGAACAGGCTTTCCTCGACCAGACCCTGCTGGACCTCGACGGTACCGAGAACAAGGGCCGCCTCGGCGCGAACGCGACCCTGGCCGTGTCGATGGCCGTGGCCAAGGCTGCCGCTGAAGAAGCCGGCCTGCCGCTGTACCGCTACTTCGGCGGTTCGGGCGCGATGCAGATGCCGGTGCCGATGATGAACGTC
>JACCDX010478129.1_pt1 | contig 33371 bp, 30 predicted proteins | sample 7449681 | NCBI WGS metagenome assembly JACCDX01 (sample SAMN15323450, study PRJNA562643) | freshwater metagenome | isolation source: river surface water | place: USA:Blue River Watershed | collected 2017-08-18
CTGGACGACAAGGCGCTGGACGTGATCGACCGCAGCGGCAACGTGATGCCGATCTTCGGCCTGGACGGCCTGGGCGACGTCACGACCGAGCGCCGCTCCAAGCGCACCTGGGAGAATTTCCTTGAGACCACACGCAAGATGCGTGAACGCGGCATGGCCTTCGGCTTTTCCTGCCACGTGGACCGCCGCAACTTTGACGAGGCGTTCTCGGAGAAATTCGTGCAGGTGATGGCCGATTCCGGTGCCTTGTGCGGTTGGTTCTCGCACCATATTCCGAAAGACAAGTCGGACTTCGACGAACTCGTGCTCACGCCCGAGCAGCGCATCGACGCGCTCTCACGCATCGAGCAGCTGCGCGAACGCTTTCCCCTGATCCTGGTCGATTCGGCCACCGATCCCCGCTACCAGGGGGGCTGCCCCGCCGGCGGCTACACCTTCCTGCATATCGACAACCGCGGCAACATCTGCCCGTGCCCCTTCATTCCCTACCCGGTTGGCAACCTCACCCGCATGACCCTGCAGGAGGCCATTGCCTCCCGCTACTTCAAGTCGGTGCGCCAGCTGGGTCGGATGAATGCGCCTCGTGACCATGTGGCGGGCTGTATCGCGCTGGACAAGCACGATCAGCTGATCGACATCAGCCGCCTGGACAAGCAGGCGCAGGCGGCGGGCGTGCAGCCGCTGGCCGAGAAGTGGGAGCCGATGCGCGAACGCTTCCAGCAGTACCAGCGTGAGCTGGACGACTACATCGAGAAGAACGTGGAGCTGCGACGCAGCCCGGACAAGGTCAAGGAAACCACCGAGACCTCCTGAGGCGTCCGTGGTTCGCGTGCCTCGCGCGGTGTGGGTGGACACGGCCGTCTGGCTGGCGATCCTGCCGTACCACGCGCTGGCCGGGTGGCCGCCGCAGAGCAGCGCCCCCCGTTTCTTCCTGGAGATCCTGGTGCTGGCCGCCCTGCGTGAGGGCGCCCAGCGACTGGCGGTCAAGCGCGCCCCGTCCATGCTGGAGGCCGCATGGGGCCTTCTGTTCTCTTTCGCGGTGTTCTCGATCCTGGGGGTGGGCGTCTGGCTGGCCGGCGTTGCAAGCGCCTGGGTCATCGTCGGCATCTACGCCGTTCTCATGCTGGCCTTGAACGAGCCCTTGCAGGCTGGTAGCGAGCGGATAGACGACCCCCAGTGGCAGTCCGCGCTGCGTCAGACGGGGGCGGGCGGTGTGCAGCTGTGGCGCGCGCCCAGCGCACGCCACCTGATCTTCTCGATCGGAGGCCGGCGCCCCGCCGTGGTGGTGGGCGACGATTTCTTCTCTCACGAAGCCCCGGTGCGCGAGTTCCTTTTCTTCCACGAACTGGGCCACCTCACGCTGGGGCACTTTCGCCGTCTCGGTTACTACAACCTGGGCCTGTATGCGTCGGTGATCGTCCTATCCATTTCCGCTGCAGCCCTGTCCGACCTGAAGTACCTCGGCCCCGGGCACTGGCTGCCGCTGGGGCATTGCCTGCTGTGCGGCCTGGCCATGACCTGGCTGGGATGGTTCGCACAAGGGGCCGAGTCCGCGCTGAGGCTGCGGCTGGAAGCGCAGGCCGACCGCTTTGCCATCGAGAAGACCGGCGACAAGGCGGCGGCGATGCGATTCCTGGAGTCCTGCGCCCTGCACCCGCTGGAAAGCGGAGAGGGGGCCTTTGCCGGCCGGCGGGTCCCAGCCCGTCGACGGCTTGAGCATCTGCGCCAGCTCCCGGCTTGAGGAGCCCCGGGTCCGCAGGCGCGCGGTCTCAATCGATGGACGCGACGATATCCGCCAGTCCCCTGACCGAGTCCTTCCACCGGATAGGCTGGAAGCCCTGCGTGTCCAGCACCAGTTCACCGCGCGACACCGCCATGATGGCCTCGTACCATCCAAGCCCGTCGATCGGATCGATGTAATGGGCCAGTCCCTGGGTGCACTCCCGGTGTACCGGCAAGTCCGAGCAGATCACGGGCGTGCCCAGTGACAGGGCTTCCACGATCGGCAGGCCCCAGCCCTCGTCGAAGCTGGGAAAGAGCACGGCCTTCGATGCCTGGATCGCTTGCACGATTTCTTCGTCGGTCGCCTTGTTGTTCTCGCTCACGTACCGTGCGATGGCGGGGCTGCGCTCCAACATGTTGACAATGTTCTGGATGTCCCAGCCGCGCTTGCCGAAGATCAGGAGATGCGGGATTTCATCTTCGGGAAGGCCGCTGTTGATGATCTTCTTCCAGACGTTCAGGAGCAGGGCGTGGTTCTTCCTGGGCTCGATGGTCGAGACAAAGACGAACTGGTTCCTGGGGGCGGGGTCCTGCCTCTTGGGTGCCGTGACGAACCGCTCCTCCACGCCGTTGCGGTTGACGGTGATCTTCAGGTCTGTGAAGCCCAGTGCGGAGCTGACCTCCCGGACTTTCTCCTTGACATGGTCGGAGATCGCAATGACCGTGGCATTGAGTTGTCCCGCCGCGATCAGCCGCTTGAGGTGTCCCTTGCCCTGGTCGTTCGCGTAGGAGTAATCGGGAAATTCAATCGGGATCAGGTCGTGCACCACGTACGCGGGGGAGAAGCCGGTAGCTGCGATGACTTCCTGATGCTTCTCGCCGTCCGGAATGTTGATGAAATGGCAATTGAGGTACACCGGCGCCGGGTCTTCTTTCCGCAGCTTCATGAGCGCCTCGTCGATGCGCTTGCCAGACACGATGCGAACGCCCCTGACGGCCTGGACCAGTTCGTCCCTGATCGCCTTGCCTGCAGCGATGAAGGGCTCGTCGGCAGGTTGTCCCAGGATCCACTTCCCGTACAGGTGCCGATGGATCCTGCGGGTCATTTCATCGCTGACCCCCACGAGGTAGTTCGTGCCTTTCTGGACGAACTCGAAGGCGCCTTTGACCTTGAACCGGTCGTCATTCATCAGCCCGTTGAGGTAGTTGATGTCGACCCGCTCGATCCCGCTGGGCAGACAGCGGTCCATGTACTTGACCGCGCGCGTGAGGTCAAACACCACGGTCTTGGTGGGGCGGGTAGGGCTCATGCAGGACTCTCGGGCATGTTGCTGTGGCGCGGAATCGCCAGCAATGTTACAGGCAGCCACAAAAAAGCCTCCCGAGGGAGGCAGGTTTGGCGTCCTGGGGGGACGCGTCATGGAAATCCTGGGGTGGCTGATGGGACTCGAACCCACGACGACCAGAATCACAATCTGGGACTCTACCAACTGAGCTACAGCCACCGTAGAGAGCGAGATTATACGGCGCTCCGGGGCAGCCCCCGCTGGGGGCCTCAGTTCACCAGGACCAGCTTGCCCTTCACGGCGCGTGACCCCATGCGGGCATAGGCGGCCTTGAGGTCCGCCATCGGCATCGTGGCGTCGATCACCGGCTTGATCCGGCCGGCGCCGTACCACTGGGCCAGTTCCTGCAGCATGGCCGCATTGGCCTTGGGCTCGCGCTTGGCAAAGTCGCCCCAGAAAACCCCTACCAGCGAGGCCCCCTTCAGCAGCGGCAGGTTCAGGGGCAGGGCGGGGATGGGCCCCGAGGCGAAGCCCACCACCAGGTAGCGCCCCCGCCAGGCGATGGAGCGGAACACGGGCTCTGCGAACTCGCCGCCCACCGGGTCATAGACCACGTCCGGCCCTTGGCCCCCGGTGGCTGCCTTGATCGCTTCGCGCAGGCCGGACCGTGGGGTGTGCTCGCCGTAGTTGAGGGTCTCGTCGGCGCCCTGGGCGCGGCACAGGTCGCACTTGTCCGCACTCGACGCCGCCGCGATCACACGCGCCCCCACCGCCTTGGCGATCTGGATCGCCGCCGTCCCCACGCCGCCTGCGGCACCGAGCACCAGCACCGTCTCGCCCGCCTTCAGCTGCGCGCGATCGATCAAGGCGTGGTGTGACGTGGCGTAGGTCATGATGAAGGCCGCCGCATCCACTGCCCCGAATCCCGGTGGCAGCGGCAGGCACAGGGCCGCGGGCGCGAGCGTATGCGTGGCAAAGCCCCCGGTGCCTGCCAGGCACGCGACCGCCTGCCCGGGCTTCAGGTGCGTCACGCCATCGCCGACCGCTTCGACCACGCCCGCGAACTCCGCCCCCGGCACGAAGGGCAGGGCGGGCTTCATCTGGTACTTGTTCTGGACGATCAGCAGGTCCGGGAAGTTCAGGCTGGCGGCCTGGATTCGCACCCGCACCTCGCCCGGGCCCGGCTCGGGCGTGGGCAGCGCCTTCCAGGTCAGGGCATCGACACCGACGGGGTTCTCGCAGAGCCAGGCGTGCATGGGGCTTCCTCGTGGGGACAACGAAAGGCGACGATCATAGGCAGGCGTCCCCAGTGCGCGATGTCCACCCAGCGACGGCCAGCCCTACAATCCCCAGACCGCCCCATGAAAATCCTCATCTCCAACGACGACGGCTACCGCGCCCCGGGCATCGAGGCTCTGCATCAGGCCCTGCGGGACGTCGCCGACGTCGAGGTCGTGGCGCCGGAACATAACAACAGCGCCAAGTCCAACGCGCTGACCCTGCACCAGCCTCTTTACGTCCACCCCGGCGCGCCCGGCGTGCGCTACGTGAACGGCACCCCCGCCGACTGCGTGCACATCGCCCTGACCGGCCTCCTGGGCTACAAGCCCGACCTGGTCGTGAGCGGCATCAACAACGGCGCCAACATGGGCGACGACACCATCTACTCCGGCACCGTCGGCGCCGCGATGGAGGGTTACCTCTTCGGCATTCCCGCCATCGCCTTCTCGCAGGTGGAAAAGGGCTGGGCCCATCTGGATGCCGCGGCCCGCGTCGCGCGCGAGCTGGTGCAGCAGGTCATCGCGCAGGGGCTGCTCTCGCGGCCCTCGCCCTTCCTGCTGAACGTCAACATCCCCAATCGCCCTTACGAGCAGCTGGGCCCGCTGGAGGTGTGCCGCCTGGGACGCCGCCATGCCGCCGAGAGCGTCATCTCCCAGCCCAGCCCGCGGGGTGACACCATGTACTGGATCGGCGCGGCGGGCCCTGCCCGAGACGGCGCCGACGGCACCGATTTCCATGCCACGGCGCAGGGGCGGGTGTCCGTCACTCCCTTGCAGGTCGACCTCACCGACCATGATGCCCTGGGCGACTGGTCGCAGACCGCCCGTGCCATCGACCTGCGTGGCGCCAAGGCATGACCGCGCGCCGTCCCACCTTCCCTGCCAGGCTGGACCGCCCCGGTGGCCCCCAGCCCGTCACCCGTCCCGCGCGCGTTGCGGGTTCTCCCGTGTCGGCGGCCGCCGCCCCGCAGGGCCTGGGCCTGGACTCCGGCGCGGTGCGCGCGCGCATGGTGCAAAAGCTGGCGGCCCAGGGCATCTCGGATCCGCGCGTGCTGGCGGCCTTGGGCCATGTCGAGCGGCATCGCTTCGTCGACACCGCGCTGGTGAACCAGGCCTACGAGGACACCAGCCTGCCGATCGGCCTGGGCCAGACCATCTCCAAGCCGAACGTCGTGGCCCGCATGATCGAACTGCTCCTGGCCGGCCAGCCCGAGGGCGCGCCTGTGGGGCGCGTGCTGGAGATCGGCACCGGCTGCGGCTACCAGGCGGCGGTGCTCGCCTGCGTCGCGCGCGAGGTGTACAGCATCGAACGCCTGCGCGGCCTGCATGACAAGGCGCGCGAGAACCTGCGCCCGCTGCGCCTGCCCAATGTGCACCTGCTGTTTGGTGACGGCATGGCGGGCTATGCCAAGGGCGCGCCCTACGCGGGCATCATCGCGGCCGCTGGCGGCGAAGCCGTGCCCCAGGCCTGGATTGAGCAGCTCGCCGTGGGCGGGCGCATCGTCGCGCCCACCGTCATGCCCGGGGGGCAGCAGGCCCTGGTCGTGATCGACAAGACCGCTACCGGCCTGCAGCGCAGCGCGCTCGAGCCGGTGCATTTCGTCCCCCTAAAATCCGGGATCGCTTGAGTTCATGCAGACGATGCCTCTCACGTTGACCCAGCGCCTGGGCCTGCCCTGCGGCCCGTGCCTCGCGAGCCTGCTCCTGGCGGCCAGCATGCTGGCCGGTTGTGCCTCGGGCCCGCGCATGCCTGCGCGGGTCGAGGACCGGGGTGCCATGACCCGTGCTCGCCCCGCACCTGCGCCGGGCGCAGCAGCGGCGCGCCCTCAGGCGACGGTGACGGCCTCCCGTGCCGGCAACCCGGACGACGGCGCCCGCGTGCTCCCCGGTGCCGAGAACGCAGGCAAGCCGGGCTACTACACCGTCCGCCCGGGCGACACCGTGGTGCGCATCGCCCTGGATGCCGGCCAGAACTGGCGCGACGTCGTGCGCTGGAACAACCTGTCCAACCCCAACAGCATTGAAGTCGGCCAGGTGCTGCGCGTCCAGCCGCCGCAGGGTGAAGTGGTCACTCGGCCGGTGCAGCAGTCCGTCGTCTCGCCCAGCGGCAATGCGTCGGCGCCCGTGCCCCGTCCCGCCGAGCCTGCGGCCCAGGCCAGCGCGCCGGCGGCCAGTGACGCCCCTGCCGCCTCTGGCGCCGACGAGGAAATCGCCTGGGCCTGGCCGGCGCCGGGCAACCTTTCGCTGCTGGCCGGTTTCGACGAAGCCCGCAACAAGGGCTATGACATCGGGGGCAAGGTGGGCGATCCCGTGCTGGCTGCCGCCGACGGCCGTGTGGTGTACGCCGGAGCGGGCTTGCGGGGGTATGGCAACCTGATCATCCTCAAGCACAACAACACCTACCTCACCGCCTACGCGCACAACCAGGCCCTCCTGGTGAAGGAGGACCAGACCGTGCGCAAGGGACAGAAGATCGCCGAGATGGGCTCCACCGATGCGGACCGGGTGAAGCTGCATTTCGAGATCCGCCGCCAGGGCAAGCCGGTGGATCCTTCCCGGTACCTCACGCCCCGCTAGGCTGTTCCCGTATCGGCCGTTTCATGCGCGTGCTGCAGCTTGATGTGGGCTGTGAGTCCGCCTGTGGTGGTGTTGGCCACCGAAAAGATGCCGCCCATGCGCTGCACCGTCTTGTCGACAATGGCCAAGCCCAGCCCGGCGCCCGTGGCCGCCGTGCGGGCCGCATCACCCCGGAAGAACGGTTTCATCAGGTTGCCCAATGCGGCGGGGCTCACGCCGCTGCCATGGTCCCGTACCTTCAGCATCACCCAGTCCCCGCGTAGCCGCGCCACCACGTCCACCTGCGCTACCTCGGTGCCTGGCGTCTTGCCATAGCGCCGGGCGTTTTCCAGCAGGTTGGCGATCACGCGCTTGAGGTCGACCTCGTCCGCCATCACGCGTAGTGCATCGGGCACGTCCACGCCGATGTGCAGGTCAGCCTGGTCCTGCAGCGCGTAGACACAGTGCTTCACCACCTCGGCCAGGACCACGGGCCGCAGCTGCGAGGGTTCGGGGCGGGCGTAGTCCAGGAACTTGTCGATGATCGCGTCCAGCTGGTCGATGTCCGCGGCCATGTGCGCGCGGGCATCCGGGTCGGTCACGCTCATCTCCGTCTCCAGCCGCAGCCGGGCCAGGGGCGTGCGCAGGTCGTGCGAGATGCCGGCCAGCATCACCGTGCGGTCCTGCTCGATCTTGCCCAGTTGCTGGGCCATCCGGTTGAAGCCGATGTTGACCTCGCGGATCTCGCTGGTGACGGCTTCCTCGTCCAGGCGGCTGGCATCGAAGTCGCCGTCACGCACCCGGCTGGCGGCAAAGGACAATTGCTTGAGGGGCCGGTTGATCAGGCGTGCGATCAGCGCTGCGCCTGCCAGCGACAGGCCGGCGGCCGTCACCAGCCAGATCAGCCAGGTACGCCCGCCCACCTGCGTGAAGCGCGCACGGTCCAGGCGCAGCCAGTAGGCGTCGGTATCGATGCTGAATCCCACCCACAGGCCCGGCTCGTCATTGACTTGTCCTGCCAGCTTCGTGCCGGGACCCAGGTGCCGCTCGAGCTCCTCGGCGATGAGTCGTTCCGTCACCCCGGTGTCCAGGGGCGAGGCGCGGTCACCCGGCTCCCGGGGCTGGATGCGTACCTGCTCCTGGTCGGCCAGGGTCTTGATCAGGGAGATCCGGCCGATGGCGTCGGAGTGGACCAGGGCTGCCCGGCTGAGGTTGACCAGAGTCGCGATCTGCTGCGCGGTCTGGATGGCGCGCGGAGCGAACTCCAGGACGCGAAAGGTCTGCAGCCAGGCGACGATGGATCCGAGCAGCAGCAGGGCCAGCAGGAAGAAGGTGCGCCAGAACAGTGACAGTTCGAGGCGTGGCAAGGCGGCGCGCGGTGAGGCCGTCGCGTCCTGGCGGCTGGCACCCGGTGCTTCAGCCGGCGCCATCCGGAACGAAGACATACCCCACGCCCCACACGGTCTGGATGTAGCGCGGTGCGGCCGGATCGGCCTCGACCAGCTTGCGCAGGCGCGAGACCTGCACGTCCAGGCTGCGGTCGAAGGGTTCGAACTCACGCCCGCGCGCGAGCTGGGCGAGCTTCTCGCGTGACAGTGGCTGGCGCGGGTGGCGCACCAGGGCCTTGAGCATGGCGAACTCACCGGTGGTCAGCGGGAGTTCCTCACCGTTCTTGCGAAGCGTGCGCGCGCCCAGGTCGAAGGCGAAGGGGCCGAAGTGGACGACCTCGTTTTCGGAGGAGGGCGCGCCAGGGGCCTCCTGGGCGGGCCGGCGGCGCAGCACGGCATGCACGCGGGCCAGGAGTTCCCGCGGGTTGAAGGGCTTGCCCAGGTAGTCGTCGGCGCCGACTTCCAGGCCGACGATGCGGTCGACGTCCTCGCCCTTGGCCGTGAGCATGATGATGGGCGTGCGGTCGTTGGCGGCGCGCAGGCGCCGGCAGATCGACAGGCCGTCCTCGCCGGGCATCATCAGGTCCAGCACGATCAGGTCGGCCGTCTCGCGCAGCATCAGGCGGTTCAGCGCCTTGCCGTCCTCTGCCAGGATGACCTCGAAGCCTTCCTGCGTCAGGTACCGTCTGAGCAGGTCGCGGATCCGGGCATCGTCATCCACCACCAGGATCTTGTCAGTGCGTGCCGCGTTGGGGGTCATGGTGTTCCGGTCTGTGTGTAACTGAGGCGATTTTGATCGCCTTGTTGCACCGGGTGATTTCTAAAGGGCTCATATTAACACTGCGTTACAATTCTTGCGTTAACCCGACTGGGTGACATGGCACTGCGCCTGAGCCTTCGCCAGCCCTGTGCCGGTGCGACCGATCCATTACGATGGCTGTCTTCTTCATGCCTGCTCCCGAACTCCGTTACATGCCCTGCGAGGGGCCTTCCCAGGGCGAATCGCGCCGCCTGGCTTACTGGCAGTGGGGCCGCCCTGATGCCCCGCATGCGGTGGTCTGCGTGCATGGCCTGACCCGCCAGGGCCGTGACTTCGATGTCCTGGCCGAGGCCCTGCTGGCGGCCGCTGGGGGCAACCTGCGCGTCATCTGCCCCGACATCGCAGGACGCGGCGAAAGCGACCGCCTGGCCGATCCCCGGCACTACCTGATCCCGACCTATGTCGGGGACATGGTGAAGCTGCTCGCCCACCTGCATCGCCAGTCGCCGCTGACCGTGCTCGACTGGGTGGGTACGAGCATGGGCGGGCTGATCGCCCTGGGCCTGTGCGGCTCGCCAGACCTGCCTCTGCCTGTGCCGGTGCGCCGCCTGGTCATGAACGACATCGGTCCCGCCATCGAATGGGGCGCGCTGGAACGCCTGCGCACCTATGTCGGCCGCATGGGACCCTATGCCACCGAGCAGGAGGCCGTGCAGGCGCTGTCCGCCGTCTCGGCCAGTTTCGGCCCGCACACGCCGCAGCAGTGGCTCGCGCTGACCCGGCCGATGCTGCGCGCCTTGCCCGAAGGCGGCTTCGGTCTGCACTACGACCCGGGTATCGCCATCCCCAGCGCGTCGCTGACCGAGGACATCGCCCGCCAGGCCGAGGGGGCGATGTGGCAGCTGTGGGACCGCATCACCGCGCAGACGCTGCTGGTGCGCGGCGCCGAATCCGACCTGCTGTCTGCGCAGACCGCACAGGCCATGACGCAACGTGGCCCCCGGGCGCGCCTGGTGGAATTTCCCGGCGTGGGTCACGCCCCCACCTTCGTGCCGCGCGATCAGGTCGACACCGTCGTGTCCTTCCTGCTGTCCTGACAGCATTTCTCTGCCCATGAAAAGCCAGCCGGTGCAGATGCCCGAGACGGCGCCGGTTTCCGGCCTCGTCGCCGCGGCGGAACAGGCCCTGCCCCGGCAGGCCGATGCCCTGGCGCGTGCGCGCGGTTTTGCTGAACCCCTGATCGCGCACGAGACCCTGGACACCGGCGAGAACACGCTGGCCCACGCCGACGCGGTAGCCGCCATCCTGAGGCACATGGGCGGCTCCGAGGCCATGCAGGCCGCCAGCTACCTGGTGCATGCCTGCCCCTACCTCGCGCGCCCGCAGGAGTCCATCGCCCGCGGCTTCGGCGAAAGCTACGCCGCCCTGGCCATCGAGACCAACCAGCTCATGGCAGTCCAGCGCCAGGCCCGCGAAGGGGAGGGGCCGCGCGCCCAGGCCGAGAACATCCGCAAGATGCTGCTGGCGTTTTCGCGTGACCTGCGCGTGGTCATGCTGCGCCTGGCTTCGCGCCTGCAGACGCTGCGCTGGCATGCGGCCTCGCGCACCCTGCCGCCGTCCAGCGTGGCGCGCGAAGCGCTGGACGTGTTTGCGCCATTGGCCAACCGCCTGGGCATCTGGCAGGTGAAGTGGGAGATGGAGGACCTGGCCTTCCGTTTCCTCGAACCCGACACCTACAAGCAGGTGGCCCGCCTCCTGGACGAACGCCGTGTCGAGCGCGAGGACTACGTCGAGCAATTGCGCGCGCGCCTGGAGCGCGAGCTGCAGGCCCAGGGCCTGCACGCCCAGGTGGCTGGACGGCCCAAGCACATCTACAGCATCGTCAAGAAGATGCGTGGCAAGTCGCTGGACTTCGGACAGGTGTTCGACGTGCGCGCGCTGCGCGTCATCGTCGGCGAGGTGCGCGAATGCTATGCGGCGCTGTCCTGGGTGCACCAGCAGTTCGATCCGATCGCCAGCGAGTTCGACGACTACATCGCGCGGCCCAAGCCCAATGGCTACCAGTCGCTGCACACCGTGGTGCGTGACGCGGCGGGCCGGCCTATCGAGATTCAGATCCGCACGCAGGCCATGCACGATCACGCTGAGCACGGCGTTGCGGCGCACTGGGCCTACAAGGAGGCAGGTGCCAAGGGCTATGCCGGCGTGTCGGCCAGCAGCGAGTACGACACCAAGATCGCGGTCCTGCGCCAGCTGCTGGCCTGGGAGCGTGACCTGGCTGGCGCGGGCGCGGGCCTGTTCGAGGACCGCATCTACGTGCTCACGCCCCAGGCCTCGGTGGTGGAACTGACGCAGGGCTCGACCCCGGTCGACTTCGCCTACGCCGTTCACACCAACCTGGGACACCGCTGCCGCGGCGCGCGTGTCGATGGCGCGATGGTGCCGCTGAACACCCCGCTGAAGAACGGGCAGACCGTGGAGGTCATCGCCGCGAAGGAGGGCGGGCCTTCGCGGGACTGGCTCAACCCGGAGCTGGGCTTCCTGGCCGGCCAGCGCTCACGCGCCAAGGTGCGCGCCTGGTTCAACGAGCAGTTCAAGGACGAGACCGTCGCCCGCGGCCGCGAGGCCGTGGAGAAGCTGCTGCAGCGGGAAGGGCGCACCGCCATGCGCCTGGACGAACTGGCTTCGCAGCTCGGGTTCAAGTCGGCCGAGGACCTGTTCACGGTGGTGGGCAAGGACGAATTCTCACTGCGCTCCATCGAGGCCCTGTTCCGTCCTGCGCCCGCGCCGCTGCCGCAGGACGAATTTCTCCTGAAGAAGCCGCGCGCCGGTGCGGATGCACCCAAGGGCGGTGTGCTGGTGGTGGGCGTGGATTCGCTCATGACGCAGCTGGCCAAGTGCTGCAAGCCCGCGCCGCCGGATCCGATCGGCGGCTTCGTCACGCGTGGCAAGGGCGTGAGCATCCACCGCAGCGACTGCAGCAACTGGCGCCAGATCGCGGCCCGCAACCCCGAGCGCGTGATCGAGGTGCAGTGGGGCCGCCCGCGCGCCGACGGCCAGGCGGTCTACCCGGTGGACGTCTCGGTGGAGGCGGCGGACCGCCAGGGGCTGCTGCGGGACATCTCCGAGGTCTTCGCCAAGGAGAAGATGAACGTGGTGGGCGTGCAGACGCAATCGGTCAAGGGCACGGCCTGGATGACGTTCACCGTGGAAATTTCGGATTCGCACCGGCTGAACGCCGTGCTGGCGCAGGTGCGCGAGGTCTCGGGCGTGCGCGCGGCCCGCCGGCGCTGAGAGGCCCCAGGCCGGGCCGAGATCCGAACCCTGCTACAATCGCGGGCTTCGAACGATCACAGGCGCGTAGCTCAGCTGGTTAGAGCACCACCTTGACATGGTGGGGGTCGTTGGTTCGCGTCCAATCGCGCCTACCAAATCTGGTAAATGAACAAGGGCCTGGCGGTGTCGCCGGGCCCTTTTTCTTTGTCGCCAGGATCACTGCAGGTTGAACGTGACACCCGGGTAAGGTGCCGATGCCCCCAGGGTCAGGGTCGCGCCTTGCGGGACCCAGGCCCCCCCTTTCAGGGCTTCCGGCGTGAATCCACCGCATTGGGTCAGGCCCTGCGAGCTGAGGTCACGCACGCGGACGCGGTTGCCTGCGTGATCCACTTCTTCGATCACCAGGTGCTGGCGCGACACCATCGCGTGCTCGGCCCCGATCACCCAGTCGCAACGCGGATCGCGTCCGATCATGAACGGCAGACGCTGGACGGCGATCGCTTCGCCGCCCGGTCCTGGCTGGAGGGTCAGTAGCGTGGTGTCCTCGACCGGGCGCAAGGGCGTGGCCTCCATCGCGACGGGACGTCCCGGCTGCAGGCGCGAGACCTCCAGCCCCGGCGCCTGCGCGCGCAGGTCCGAGGCCGGTCCACCGAGATACAGGCGCGTGCCCGCCGGGCATTCGGTCCAGGTGCCCGGCTCCAGCCGCTTGTCACCCAGGTAGGTGCCGTTGGTGGAGCCCAGGTCCCGGCATTGCACGCCGTCAGCGGCCACGCGTAGCGCCAGGTGCAGCCCGGACGCCAGCGTGCCCTGCACCGCGTGATAGGTCGCGTCCTGACCTTCCCACACCAGCGAGGCCTGGTCCTTGAGCGCCTGTGTCGTCCCATCGGGCATGCGCACATTCTTCTCCTGCCCCAGGATGGCCACCCCCAAGGTCAGGCGCACGGGCCGGGCCGGTTTCGCATCCTGGACCAGGAGCTGCCAGTCGCTGGCTTGCGGCGCCTGGGCCGGGGGCGGCTCGTCTTTCTGTTTCTGTTCCACCCAGATGGTCTCGGCGTCCAGTGTCCAGACCCGCGTGGGCCCGGGCTCGGCAGCCTGCGGCTGCTGGCGCCAGTCGAAGCGGCTCGCTGTCCCCGGCGCAGGAGCCGACGACTCGGGGGCAGCGCGCACGGTGAGCGTTTCGAATCCGCTGAAATCCATCCACTGATTCACCTCGGGCAGGTTCCAGGGGCCTTGAACGAGCCAGCGCACCAGGTCCTTCGTCGGTCCTTCCTTCTGCCAGTGCGCCAGCTGCCCGGCGATCACCGGATCGAGAGGCGTGATGACCAGTCCCTTCAGCCCCATCCTGTCTTTCGGACTGATCTCCGCATGCCGCTTGCACGCGGGCACCCATTCCTCCAGTGCGTGCCGGCGGAACGCCTCGAACAGCTGCGGCCAGTGCGTCGCCAGGTCCCGGTCCGCCGGGGCAGCCGCAGGAGCGGCCCCGGACGGTGCCGCTTCCTTGTCCTCATACAGCCCCAGCACGCGGGCCAGGGGTGTCCAGTACTGTTGCATCAGGCAGTCCCTTCCTGGCCGGGCGTGACCCAGCGCATCTCGATCTCGTGCGCGCCGGCATCCTGCGCGACCTGGATGTCCCAGCTCGCGCGCGTTCCCAGCGTGTCTTCCAGCTGCTTCACGTAGTCCTGCGTCATGTCCTTGAACTGGCCGGGGTCGGTGGTCTTCGCCAGCAGAGCTTCACTCCATCGCACATGCAAGCGCCAGCGCGGATCGCGGCCCCAGCGTGAAGTCCACAGGGCGATGTCCCATTGCATCCGCAGCCAGCAAAAGGGCCAGGCCTGCGCGTAGCGTCGAACGAGCGGCTTGCGGGTCATGGCTTGCGCCCCATTTCCCGCACCTGGCGGATCGCATAGAAGGCGATTTCGGCTGCTGCGTTCTCCGAGGCCGCGTTGCTGTCGTCCCCATAGCGCCCGTCCGAGCGGCGCCAGTTGCTATGCACCAGCACGGCGATGGCCTTGTCGTATTGCTCGGACCCTGGTGACTTGAACAGCGCCGCGTACCAGCGGTAACGCGGACGCGGCAGCGGGTGCAGTTCATGGCAGCGGGGCTTGCCCTGCGCGACGCAGGCCGTGTGCAGCGCCTGGTCCCGCATCAACTGCTTCAGGGAGCGTTCGTCGGCATCGCCCGGGGTACCGGTCTTGCCCGCCACCCCCAGCGGCTTCATGCAGGCGCCTGCGCCCATGACCTTGGCACAGGCCTTGTACGCGCTTCCGGGCTGCACGTGGGTCGTCTCCATGGCGGCCACGACGCGCCGGCTGACCGCGGCATCCAGGCTGGCCGGGCCGCGGGCCAGGCCCTGGCGTGCCAGCAGCTGGCCCGTCACTTCATCGTGCTGACCCTGCGCCGTCCAGAAATCCACCAGCACGTTCGGGTAGCGGGCCGGGTGTCCTTGCGCGGAATTTGCGAGCGTCGCCAGCATGCCCGCCACGCCGACAGGCGTGGTCTGCGCGTTGCCTTGTCCGTAGCCCTCGCTGACCAGTTCCATGCGCGCGCCCTTGCAGCGCACATAACCCTTCTTGCCGTCCTTGCTTCTGCCCGACTCGGCGCACGCCAGACGCTGCTCCGGCGAGGGCAGCCGGTCGGCCACCGGCATGTCCTTGTAGCCCTGCGTGTTGTCTGGCGTCACTTCGGCCATCAAGCGGCCCGCCAGCACGGGCAACTGCACGGGCCGGTACAGATTGGCTTCCAGCAGGCGGGTGTCGATCGACGCCGGGGTCTCGGCCAACGCCGTGCCACGCAGCAGGTCGACCATGCCGCAGCGTGAGTTCTGCCATGCCTGCTTGCCTTCGCAGCCCGCGTTCCAGCCCAGTCGGTGGACGCTGTCCTGGATGCGTTGCGGCCGGTCACAGACAGGGGCGAAAGGTCCGGCGCCCAGTTGCTTGCGGCAGAACATGGCATCCAGGAAGTGCTGCGAGTTGGACACCTGCATCGCCTGCTCGAGGCCGGCCAGCGAGCCTGCAGCCGGCGGGCTTTGCACGATGCCTGCCATCAGCAAGGGCTTGACCAGGGACCCCGGCGGCGCCTGGGTGAAGAACGCATGGTTGGTGATCGCCTGCGGCAGCCGCGGTCTGTGCACATTGCCTTCGGTCACCGCCGGGCAGTCGGAGGGCCGGGGGCCGGCGCGCGTCTTGTCATGCTCGAAGCAGGGGCTGGAGGCGCTGGCACCGGCCACCACGCGCCCGGTGGCGACGTCCACCACCGCCACGCCCGCCATGCGCACGCGAGCGCTTTCGTAATGCTCCTTGCCGCCAGGCGACAGCGACTTGCAAAGCGGTGAGTCGATCCCGGCGTAGCACTGGGCGATCGACTGCAGCCGGTTCTGCCATTGCGGGTCGATCCCCAATTGCGCGTGCAGGCCGACAGGCTGGGGCTGTCCCTTGATCTTGAACTGGTTGCGCTCGCCCACCAGCCGCTGGTAGGTCTCGCTTTGCGGCAGGCGCCAGGAGGACAGCGGGTCCAGGAGCTGGGGCAGCCCCGGCAGGTTGGGCGCGTCGATGCCGGTCTGCGCGCTCTGGGCCACCTGCTTGACCTGCGACTCGCAGAACTCGCTGGCCGCGTTCATCTTCTTGCCCGCATGCACGGGCGCGCCCGTCGATGCGTCCGTCCAGAAGACGCAGCCGGGAATCCCGAACCAGGGCGATCGCGTGCTCAGGGACTCGCGGCCCATCACCACCTGCACCTCGCCCGGATAGCGGGCCTGGCGCGAGGCGGGTTGGCGCTCCTTCCACTGCAGGCCCTCGAGGAACTTCAGGCCGGATTGGCGAGTCTGGGACAGCACCCACTGCAGCGGCTTGGATGCTTCGCTGCAATCGAGCTGGCGCACCTGGGGCTGCGACAGCCAGCCCGCCACGTCCAGGCGGTATGCCTGCTTGACGAAGCCCTGCTCGTGCAGCTGGCGCAGCTGAAGGTCCAGGGCGTCGACGCGGCCCTTGAAGCGCTCGCGGTCGGGTGAGCCGGCATTGCAACGCGGTGCGTTCGCGCCCGCATCGGGCAGACCGGTGGCCGACGCCGCGGGCCGGACCTGCGCGAGCAACTGGTCCACGCTGGCACGCAGGGCCTGGGACACATGCACCCGGGACGCCTCATCGTCGGTTCCCGATTGCACCCAGAACCCCACGCCAAGGAAACAGGCACCCACCAGGCCGACCATCACGCCGGCGCGGGTGAGGGTGTAGCCACTCTGTTCAAGCATGCTGCCTCCGAAGTCCCCAGGCCCCGAGGAAGAGAGTCGTCATCCAGAGGCTGGTCTTGCCAAAACTCACCAGCGGCCAGGTGACCCCCGTGAGGGGCAGCCAGCCCAGATTGCCCGCCGCCGTGACCCAGGTTTGAATGAGGATCAGGAGGGCCGTGATGAACAGCAGGTGCGTGCGCAGCCCCAGGCCGGCATGGGCCGGGTGCAGCAGTGCCGAGGGCGTGGTCCAGCGCACGCTGTCACGTGCGGTACGCGCCAACAGGTGGAAGCACCAGACGCTGAACATCAGCAGGAACACCCAGCCGCCGGCGGGTCCCCACCAGCCCTTGATGGCGGTGAACGTGTAGTCGCTCTGTAGTTGCAGGGGCAGGCCGTGGCACACGTCCCACTGCGAGGTGCCGCACCAGGGCGTCTTGCCGGGCCCGAAGCCCCAGGGGCTCTCCGAGGCCGCGGCCTGGAACCACTTCAGGCGGGCCATGTCGTCCAGGTCCGCGGTGAACGGATCGCGCCAGGCCTGCAGGCGCGCGCCCACCACGTCCAGGTCCACGCCCACCAGCACCATGACCAGGAAGCCCACGGCCACCATGCCGATGCCGGCGGCCCAGCCCACGCCCGACGACAGCAGGACCACCAGCACCATGCACAGGACGAGGAAGGGCCCCTTGTCCGCGGTGACGACGGCGACCGCGGCAGCCAGCACCATGATCGCCGCCGCAGGCAGCACGACGGGAATCACCGTGCGCGCCTGGCGCCCCTGCCACAGCTGCGCGATCACCGGCAGTTTCCACAGGCTCCAGCCCGCAGCGGTCACCACGACCAGCGCCTTGGCGAATTCACCGGTGATGTACTGGCCGAACCCCAGTCGGTGCAACACTGCGAAGCCGGCCACCAGCGCTATTCCCAGGGCGATACGCGCAAGCACCTGCCAGGACGAGAGCATCGACAGCCACCAGGCGTTGAACCGTCCGATGGGGCGAAGCAGCAGGTCGCCATGGCAGGCCGCCACGGACAGGAGCCAGGCGGCGATGCACCAGGACTGCCACTGTTCTAGCGCCAGGAAACGCAGGCGAGGATGGAAGTTGAGGGACTGGTCCATCAGCAGCAGCCAGCCCATGGCCGTGAACAGCCACCACCCGGGCAGCACCCACAGGGACATGCTCGCCGGAGGCACCGACGGCGCCGGTGACTTCGGGCCGAAGTGGTTCCACAGCCAGAGTCCGACCATGGCCGCCCCCAGCAGGGCCAGCATGCGCGGGTGCTGCAGGGGGCTGTCGCTGCCTCCCAGCAGGAAAAGGCCCGTCCAGAACGCCAGGCCCAGGCAGGTCAGCGCCAGGCTTTGCACGAGCACCGGCCAGGGACGGCGCACCACGCTCACCATCAGCCAGGTCATGAGGGCGTGCAGCACCAGCAGCAGCGGCAGGCGGTCATGCAGTTGCAGCGATTGCGCGGCTTTTTCGGCGTTGGCGCTGGCCGAGAGGTGGCGTCGCACCATCTGCCCGCCGGCATCGCCCTGGTAGCCGTCCAGCGAGAGGGCCGCAGACCACAAGGTCAGGGGATCCACTTCACCTGCAGGCGTTTTCAAGAGCGGATCCAGCGAGGCCGCCACCCAGCGGTCCCAGCGTTCCTGGCGCTGTGAGGCCTCCGCACGGCGACGCAGGGCATCTTCCGCGGCCTGCTGCTCCAGGCTCACTTCGTCCTGCAAGGCGGCGGTGTCCCGGCTGTCTGCCGCGGACGCCGGCGCCAGGAGTTCGGCGGTCAGGCGCGAATCGTCCGAGCGCCCCATGAGATCGCGCAGTTGCAGGGCGCGGGCCTGCAAGTCCTTTTGCCAGATGCCCAGTGTCGCGGTATCCCGCACCTCGGTTCGGGCGGGGGCCGCTGGGGTCTTTCGCCAGCGCAGCAAGCCGCCCAGGCGCGGGCCGCACGAAGCGGCATGGGCCTGAGGCAGCATGAGGCGGATCGCCTCGCCATCGCGCTGGCACCAGGCCTGCGAGAGCGGGGGCAGGGCCTTGCGATCGAGCTGCAGGTCGGCGTTGCCGACATCGGTCTGCCAGCGTTGCACGCCCGATTGCGCGTGGCGCTGGATGGCCAGTGCCGTCCAGACGGCCAGGCACACGGCCAGGGCCAGCAGTGCCAGTTCCAGGATTCCGGGGCCGTAGCGGAAGCTGCGGGGCAGGGGGGTCTTCATGAGAGGCTCCAGACCAGCGCGCAGGCGCCCGCCACCAGGGCGATGGCAGCCAGAAGCGACAGGCGCGTCAGCCAGGTCAGGCGGTCCTGGCGCTGGACGATCAGCACGGTGATGTCGTCCTGGCTGCCGGCGTTGCGCGCCGCCTCGCACCAGGCTTGCGCCAGGGCGGGGGGCAGGCGGCGCTGCGCGCGTTCGACCCGCGTGGACAAGTCAGGCTGCGCCAGCTGGCTCGCGAAACCGTCACTGCACATCACGAGGCGTTCCCCGTTGCGGACCTGCAGCCTGTGCGTGATCGCCGGCAAGGACATGCCGCAGCCCACCATGTTGGCAGGCGACTGGGGCGACACGCCCTGGGGTGGCTGCAGACGCGCGTGTTCGTAGGTCTGTTCGGTGGAGGCCCACAGCCTCTGCCAGCGCCCCAGGCGTCGCTGCAGGTGCAGCACCTTGCAGTCCCCCACGAGTGCCGCCAGCCACTCACCCGGCCGGGGCTGGGCCCACAGGCAGGCCATCACCGCGGCGCCGGGGCCACGACCGAGCGAGCGCACCTGGGCATCGATGCGCCGGTCTGCCTCCTGCAAGGCGCCCTGGATGGCGCCTTCATGGGGCACCGACAGGCTGGCCATGGCGTCCAGCAGCATCCTGCTGGCGACTTCCCCGTGCGCGCCGCCGCCCACGCCATCGGCCACGCCCCAGAACTGGCCGTCCTGCCAGTGCAGGCTGTCCTGGTTCAGATCGTGGAAGGTGCCTTTCATCGAGAAGGCGCTCACCAGCCAGCGGGTCTCGCGCCAGCGGCTGTGGCTTGACGTCGCAAGGGCCTCGCGCGGGCGGGTGGCCAAGGGAGTGCGTTGGGGCGTGATCGACATGGCTTCAGGTCCCCGCGTGCGCGTTGCTGGCGATGCCGTTGGCATGCCGTGCCACCAACCCGATGGTCACGAGCAGGGTGACGCCGAGCATGGCCGCTGCCGGCCAGCGCAGACCCGCCTGCATCAGGCTGGCGGCGTGCAAAAACGCCACGCCGGTCAGGAAAAGGGCTGAGGCGATGCAGGCGCGGTGGGCGCTGCGCGTCGGGCGAGTGGCCTGGATGTAAGCGCAGCGAAGCAGCGGCCAGGTGGCGAGCGTCGCGAGCAGCGCGGTGTAATAGCCCAGGTTGCTCAGACGCAGCCCGGTCGACTTGTACCCCTGGTCGATCAGCAGGAGGCAGAAGGCCAGCACCAGGGTCACGCCGAACCAGTACTTCGTCGCTTCAGGGTGCCCGATGGCGGGAATGGGCTCCAGGGGCACAGGAGCCACCGGGAGACGCCCGGCGGGGGACGTCTCTGGCGGCAAGGGCTCGGCAGGCAGCTGGCCAGCGGGAACCGGAAACCAGACCGCAGGCGCAGGGGCCGGTGCCGGTGGGCTCACAGGTTCCGCCTGTTTGGCCAACGGCGTCACGGGCGGGGAGGGCGGGGAGGGCGACAGCAAGGGCGTGGGGGTGACAGCCGCCAGGGGGGTGGCCTGCACGGGTGCCAGGGGCGTCGCCTGCGCCGGTGAACGCAGGGGTGTGGCAGCCACGGGCGCACCCGCAGCCAGGGGGACTGAACGTCCGATGTCCTCGTTCGACAGGCCTTGCGCCTGCAGCCATTGCAGGGCCTCCTGTTCGAGGTGCAATGTCTGCGCCTCGAAGCGGGCGTCCGACCAGGGCCATCGCCAGGGTTTCTGCCTCGACCCGGCCTTCAGGCAGGCCCGCGCCAGCATCGATGCGCCGGGGCAGGCCTGGCCTGACCTCACGACCTGCTTTTGCAGCAGGACCCCAAGGCTGTACAGATCGATGGCGGCGCTGCAGGCCGACTGGGCTGCAAGCGGTGATTTCATTTGCTGCGACCGCTCGACCGCGCGCCGGTAGAACGGCGGGTGGTAATCGATCTTGCGGGTGTCGATCGGCAGCACGAAACGCAGCGGGTTGTCGCGACTCAGGGAGAACGCGAAGTCGATCAGTTTCAGGCTGCGCCAGTCCGCGCAGCGGGCGCCCGTGTGCGGATCCCGGGTTTCCGACACGCAGATGTTGTCGGCCTTGAGGTCCCCATGCACCACGCCCTCCTGGTGGATCTGGGCCAGGGCCTGCAGGGTGTGGTAGCCGAGCTTCACCAGTTCGGTGTCCGACAGCAGGACGCCACCTGCTTCCAGCCAGTCTTGCTGAAGCTCCGGGCCGGCATCGAGCGTGGACAGTTCGATGCGGTGCGTGTCCTTGTTCAGGCCCAGGGTCGTGACCGCGGAGCGCACGCCGCGTCCGGCCAGCAGCGTGAGCAGCAGGTGTTCATGCAGGCCCCAGGACAGCCAGCCCGTGGACGATCCGTCGGCCCGGCCCTCCCAGACCTTCAGGTACGTCATGGCGGGCTGCCCGTTGTACTGGCCGCCCTGTTTCCAGACGGTCACGGAGTGCGACGCATCCAGAGGCTGCCTGCGGACCAGTGTGGGTGAGGTCATTTAGCTGATAACAAACTTCAAATCGGAATCAAATAGCACTTTGGAATGCTATTTGTCATGTCATCTTTTTCAGGCGGTGGATCGTTGAGTATTTGACTCTGTTAAAAGAGAGTTAATGTAATGCTTGGGAATTTTGGTAAATTTGACCACCAACCTCAAAACGGGCCTTCGGAGTTCCGACGTCACACCAGAGTGAGCGCACTGCACAAATTCCTGACTGGCCTCCTGCCAGCGCTCTTCGCCTTGGTCGCCGTGGGCGTACAGGCCCAGACCCTCGGCAAGGCCGCTGACCTCAAGGCCAGCCCTGCGCCCGAGGCCAAGACCGTCAAGTCCCTGCCCGCCAACGCCCCGGCCAAGTTGCTCAAACGCCAGGGCTTCTGGGTCGAGATCGAATCCGGCGGCGCGTCCGGCTGGGTCAAGCTGTCCGACCTGAACATGGGCTCGGGCGGCGCGTCCATCAGTGCCATGGATACCGGCCGCACCGGCAAGGGCAACATCGTTTCCACTTCCGCGGCGCGCGGCCTCTCGGCCAAGGAGCTGACGGCGGCCAAGCCCGATGTCCAGCAGTTCGAGCAGCTTCGCGCGTTGTCGGTGTCAGCGGCCGATGCCGAGGCCTTTGCCCAGGCCGGTGGCCTGAAGGTGCGCACCGTGGCCTTGCTCGCGGCGCCTTCGGCCGCGGCCTCTTCGGGCGGCGGGGGCGGTTCGGCATCTGCCGGACCCGCGCGGCGCAAACCCGCCAAGTCTGCCGACGACGACGAGGACGATTGAATGAAACCCCACCTGAAATCCCTGGTGGCCGTCCTGGCCCTGACCTGCACGGGCCTGGCCAGTGCCCAGACCCTGAGCATCGGCGGCGCCCAGCTCCAGATGAAGCCCGAGAGCCTGCAGGAGGAACTCGCCTTCGGCAAGGTGGTCGCGTCCCAGTTGCTGGGGGCAGCCAAGCTCGTGCCGAATCCCCAGCTGCAACGCTACGTGAACCTGGTGGGCCGCCGTGTGGCCGAACAGGCGGGCCGCAAGGAGATCAACTGGGCCTTCGGTGTGGTGGACTCCACCGCCGTCAATGCCTTCGCCACGCCCGGCGGCTACATCCTGGTCACTTCGGCCTTGATGCAGATGCTCGAGACGGAGGACGAACTGGCTGGCGTGCTGGGGCATGAAGTCGCCCACGTGGTGCACAAGCACCACTACCGCGTGATGCGCAAGCAGCAGATGCTGGAGTTCGGTGCCAACGCCGTCGCCATCGGCGGCGAGGCGGGCGCGATGGCCGACAAGCTCAGTGGCATGGCCGCCAACGTGCTGGCCCGCGGCCTGGACCGTGCCGCCGAACACGAGGCCGACCGCGACGGCATGGTCTTCGCCGCGCGCGCAGGTTACGACGCCTCCGCCCTGATCCGCGTGATGGAGAAGCTCGCGGCCGTGTCCAAGGACGAATCCGCCAAGCTGCATACCGCCACCCACCCGACGGCCGCGGACCGCAGCGTGACGATGGCCCGCGCGGTGAACCCCGATATCGAGAAGGCCGCGGTGCCCAGCCCCGCGGCCGCCCGCTTGCAAAAGCAATTCAAGAACTGACCCTGAACCTCTGGAAGCACCATGCTGAAACTCCTGATCGCCGGCCTGATGGGCCTTGCCATGTCGCTGAACGCTTCGGCGGCCAGCCTGCGCGTCACCCTCGAAGTGGGCTACGAGACCGGCTGGTTCTCCGACAAGCCCAATGACGACACGCGACGCCGCGTCCTGCCGATGGTCAAGCAGGAGGTGTTCAAGAACTTCCTGGGCCGCGCGGATTCCTCCACCGTCACGATGGTCGAGCGCAATCGCGACGCCTTCAACCGCCGCCTGGACGACATCGTCACCAACGTCGAATTCCTGGACGAACAGGTGCTCAAGGACCAGCGCCGCCTGCGCATCACCGTGCGTGCGACCGTGAACGAGAACATCGTCAGCGCCGTCATCGCGTCCGGCGCACCCAAGGTCGCTTCGGGCCAGGGCAGCCCCTTCGGCTTCCTGATCCTGCCGCGCCTGCAGTCCGAGGCCAAGAGCTTTGATGCGACGGTGACCAAGAAGGCCACCGCCTCCACCAAGATGGTCAATGAGCGTGTGTCCGCCGACCAGGTCAAGGAGACCGACGGTGGCGCCTCCGAGCGCAACATCGAAGGCGACAAGGTCACCATGACCGCCACCGCCAAGACCTCCGGTTCCACCGTGCGCAAGTCGCAGCAGGCCAAGTGGCGCCTGGGCAACTCCAAGAACGTCAACGCCTCGGTGACCAAGTACCTGGGCGAAGCCGGCTACGAGCCCTCGTCCTATGACGACATTGCCTCCGACCCCGAGTGCGCCGCCACCGTCAAGCTGCGTGATGCGCAGCAGGACTTCCTGGCCTCCGAGACCGCCGAGATCACTGGCGAAGTGCGCTTCGGCGTGTTCAATGCCGCCCGCAAGTGCGACTACAAGTTCTTCGCGATCGGCACCATGGACATCGACAGCATCGAGCAGGACCGCAACAGCGGTGGCGTGCGCGTGCGCGTGGCGGTGAACATCCAGGTGCATGACATCAAGCGTCCTCGCAACCCGGTGGTCGTCTCGGTGGGCCCGGTGTTCTTTGACGGCGTGGACCGCCAGGAAGACGGCGCGATCGACCAGGCCCTGGTCAAGTCGGCCCGCGAAGCCTCGCAGATCATCGTCAACCAGATGCGGGCCAAGGGCCTGCAGTAACCGGTCAGGCACTGCGCTGTGGCACATCCCATGACATCGATCCTGCGCGTGGCAGCCGGCCTGCTGCTGGCCGCTGCGGCCTCCCTGGCCGGGGCCCAGCAGATCACCATCGTCTCGGTCACCGCCAACGGCTTTGGCAAGACCGAGGCCGAAGCCATGACCGCCGCCGTGATCAACGGCGTGGCGCAGGTCAATGGCGAGGCCATCGCCTCGTCCATGCGCGTGAAGTCCACCTCCACGTCCAGCGAGGCCGGCACCACCGGCGAGCGCACGATCGAGAAGGACATCGCCCGGCGCACGCAGGGCGTGGTCAAGTCCTGGCGCAAGATTTCGCTGGACCCGGCCAGCGGTGGCGGGTATTCCGCAGCCGCTTCGGTCAGCGTGGCGGTGCTCAATCGCTCGCCCCAGCTCAATCGCATGAAGCTGGCCGTGGTGCCCTCGCGCAGCGGCGACCCCAAGTACACCGGCGACCTGGCCGAGGAGATCGTCCAGCAGCTGACCACCAGCCGCAAGTTCGCGATCATGGATCGCAAGAACAACGAGGCCATCGCCGACCAGCTGCAACGGATCTCGAAGGGCGGCGGCGCCATCGAGGACCGTGTACGCCTGATCTCCGAGGTCGCACCCGACTACCTGGCCGTCGTGACCGCCGAGTGGATGGGGAAGGGATCGGGGCGCCAGTCCCTGGTCGGCCGCCTGGAGATCGTGGACTACTCCACCCGGCAGGTGAAGTTTTCCGAGAAGAAAAGCTTCCCGCTGCGGGCTGGCGATGAAGCCTCCAACGCCCGCCGCGTGGGCATGCTGGCCAAGGGCCTCTCGCGCGCCGTGCTCCAGACGGTCTATCCGCCGACGGTGGTCGGCTCCGAGGAGAACGAGATCACCATCGGCCAGGGCTCGGACTTCTTCAGCATGGGCGACAAGCTGATCGTCAAGCGCATGGGCAATGCCCTGCGTGACCCGCACACCGGCGAGTTCCTCAGTTATGACCAGACCGAGATCGGCCGTGCGGAAGTGACCTATGTCGATGCGCGCATCACCAAGGCCAGGCTCACGGGCCAGGTGCCGATCGACCAGAAGCTGGTCCTGGGCAAGAAGTACCAGGTCTGGCGCACCGGCGAGTCGGGCGGCGATTTCTTCGCCGACCTGGCCGGTGGCAGCAGTTCCGAGGGAAGCGGTTCCACGGGGGGCAAGAAGACGGGGCGTACGAAGTTGTTCGCCACCGACGGTGACGACGACGAGTGATTGATTTTTTTTGTAGGAGCTTCTGACATGAACGCTAAGAAACTGATTGCCCTGGCCTGTCTGGCCTACATGGGTGTGGCCGGTGCGCAGGACAAGCTGCCGACCGCCGCTGACCAGCCGGACGAACAGCCCCTGGGCGGATTCCCGGGCTGCATGCTGGCCCCCGCCAAGGACGGCTGCGAGGAGCGCATCACCTGCAAGGGGGTGGGCAAGCTCTTTGGCAACACCGGCACCGACCTGCAGGACGCCACCGATGAAGCCGAGTCCGAGGCAAACGCCGCGCTGGCCAAGTTCTATTCGAACAAGGTCAAGGCCGAACAGGCGATCCAGTCCGTGTCCTCCAGCTCCAGCCAGAGCAATGCTTCGGGCGGCAACGACGTCAAGAACAGCGCCGCGCGCCTGATCACCAAGGTCCGTACCCAGAGCTCCCAGGCCATGCTGACCGGCGTGCAGGTGCTCGGTCGCACCGTGGACTGGAACCAGCGTGCCGTGACCGTCAAGGTCGGCGTGAGCTGCACGAGCCAGACCGCTGCGGCCCGTTCGCAAGCCCGTGCCAATGCAGGCGCGGCTGCGGGTGCCGCTGGCATGGGTGGCGGTGCAGGTGGTGCTGTTGCAGCACCGGCCGGCCCGGCCGCCCAGAGCGTCGGTCCGATGAACCAGCGTAACTTCATCCAGAAGAACAAGAACGCCGACGACTTTTGATGAAGGAACGCCCGTCCATCAAGTGGCCGCAGGCAGGGCTGCTGGCCCTCTCGCTGCTGGTGTTGTCGGGCGTCAGTCCTGGCGTGCATGCTGCGGATCTGTGTGACCTGAATTACCGCGCGGTGACCCGCGGCCAGTGGGCCGTCCAGGGCAAGCCGGAGCAGTTCGTGTTCCGCACGCAACGCCGGCTCCTGGAGCCGCCGGTCCTCGACGGTGTCGAGGCCTATATCGACGTGGCGGAGGATGCCGCGCTGGAGTCGCTGACGGCCTACATGTCCCAGCAATCGTCCGTGAAGAACGGACAGCTGCAAATGAGCCGCACGCCCCGACCTCAGCGTATCCGCTGCGCGGATGCCTCCTGGACGGTGTTCAGCTTCGACCTGGCCAAGGTCAGCTGGGTCCGTTCGGAAGGTCCGGTGGCAACGCCGGCGCTGTCTCCAGGGCTTGCACCTGGCGTGGCACCTGCGGCGGCTTTCCCCCCGGCCTCGGTTCCGGCCGCGGCCATTCCCGCGCCCGCCATGCCGGCACCCGCGACGGCGGCGGCGCCTGCTGCCGTGCCGGTGCCTGTTTCCGCGCCTGCCCCAGTGGCCGCTCCTGCGGTGAAACCGCCTGTGGCGGCAGCCCCGGCTGCGCCGGCCAAGACCAAACCATCTTCCGTCAGAACCTTTGAAGAGTGACCTGAAATGAAACCCATTGCCTATCTGATCGCGATCTCTTTCGCCGTGGGTGTCGCCGCCCCGGCGCATGCCCAAGGCTTCCTGCAGAAGCTGCAAAAGAAACTGGAACAGCCCAGCGGGGGCGGCAGTGGCGGTGGATCCGCCGCCGCCTCGGGTGGCAACTCCCAGGTCGTGGGCGGCCAGTTCTGCCAGCAGTTCTTCGGCAAGCCGTTCAAGCAGAAGACCCTCAGCGGCCAGCCCGAGGCGATCGTCGGCAAGTACTTCAAGATCACGCCCGAGACCGACAAGATCTTCGCCGACGGCGTGCACGCCGCGCACGTGGGCACGCTCAACTCGCTGCGTGTGCACCTAGACGACCTGAAGGACAACGTCGTTCGCCAACTGGCCGACGCCTACCTGGCCAACCCCTCCATCCCCATGATGGCGCAGGTGATTGCGTATGCCGAGGGCGGTGACGGCTACGCGCCCGAAAAGCGGCCGTCGGAGCAGGCCGAGGCCCAGACCTTGCTGGCCATGCTCATGATGCAGTATCCCCAGCTCACCTTGAACAAGGGCTACGTCACCCAACTCCTGAAACAGGCCGATGGCCGCAATTCCGGCCTGGCACGGACCTTCGTGGCCCGCAGCCACCTGTTTGGCGACTACGCGCCGCAGGACATCAACGCCTTCTCCAACTACATCGGCCAGGCCCAGAGGGACTACCAGGTGAAGCTGGCGGACCGCACGATCTTCCTGGCGCTGGAAAAGCTTCCCAACTGGCGCTATCGCCAGCAGTACCTGGACCTGCTGCGCCAGAGCCAGGAGATGCAGAAGTCCTTCCAGAACCAGCAGCAGGCCGCGCGAGGCACCAACCTCAACGCACGCGCCCTGGAGGTGATGCGTGAAGGCAACCGCGCCGACATCCTGACCCTGGAGGCTCTGGGTGCTGCGCCCAAGGCGGCGGAGATCAAGGCCAAGGGCGAGATGCTGCGCAAGGAAGCGGCCGGCGAAGCCAACCTGATCAAGGTGGAAGTGGGCGCCTCGGACGACGCCAAGCTCGAGATCATGAAGATGATGGCGACGGCCCCGACCCTGGACGAGGCGGGCAAGGCCAAGCTGGCGGAAGCCAACCGGATCAAGGCCGACAACCTGAACAAGTTCTACAGCATCACCTTTGAACTCGCGATGAAGTTCTGGAGCGGTGACGTGGGCAGTGCTGCCGAGACCGGTCAGTACATGAACCAGTACGCGCGCAACACCTGCCAGTTGATCAACCGCCAGGTCGAAGTCGCCAAGCAGTCGGGCATTCCCGAGCCGCAGCTGGACAAGACCAAGCTCAGTCAGTCGATGCTGTGATGGATTCCAAGCGACGTCAGATTCTCCTGGGCGCTTCCAGCCTGGCCACGCTGCCCGCAGCGTTCTGGCCGTCGGCGGCGAACGCCCAGGCGCAGAAGGTGTTCTGGGGCGGCCTGGGCTTTTCCGCGCCAGCCGCCGAGATCAATGCCCAGTTCCCGATGGTCAGCGGAGCGATCAACCAGCTCGGGGGCTTCCCCCAGCTGGTCAAGGCCATGCTCGATCAGCTTCGTGCCAACTACGCCGCCGGCGTGGAGGACACGGGCCTGATCAGCGCGATGGACGACCCGGGCCTGATGTTCAACGTCTCGCTCGATTACGAGCAGATGTTCGCGGTGCCCAGTGAAGATACGCCCGGCAAGGACATCCAGGTGTCCTTCGTGTATGCCAACGCCCAGGTCATGTACCTGAAGCCGCCTTCGAACGGTGACGGTGACCTGCGCATTCTTTACAGCTTCCCGTTCCGGGTGCAGTCGCTGGAGACGCTCACGGCCAAGAGCCGTCCCGAGCAGGAGAAGATCTTCGCCCGGCTTCTGACCAGTGCCTCGCCGAACCTGGCGGGCACCTTCGGCAGCTACTTGCGTGGCAAGAAATTCCGCGAAAGTGCGGTGCCGCCCAAGCGCCTGAAGGTGCGCACCGTGGGCGTCACCCCCGAGGCGACAGCGTCCAACACCAAGCTGGGCATCTCGCGCAGCGTCGGTGCAGACTTCGTGGGGCGAGCCTTTGGCGTGTCCATGGCCGAAACGGGCGGGCTGTCCGTCGTGCCGTATGGTCCGAGCGAAGCCACCACGCGCGCGCTGGCCAGCCGCTTCGACCGGATGCCGAACATCGGTGACCTGATCAAGAAAATGGGCAGCGAGGACATGGTGGACATCGGCATCGACCTGAGCTTCCACCGCTCCTTCTCGGTCCTGGACAACTCCAACGCGGCGAACAACGTCTACACGCGCGGTGTGTCCTTCATGGTCAAGGCCACGGACATGATCCGCAACAAGGTGGTGTTCGACAAGAAGATCCAGATGATCGTGAGCAACCCGCTGCCCAAGCGCATGCTCGATCGCCTGGCCGACTACGACGCCCGCTACATGGTGCAACTGATCATCCTGCTGTTTGATACGTTCAATACCGCGGTGATGAAGGAAGACGCAGCCACGCTGGCCAAGGTGGGCCTGGACCCCGCCAAGGACATGGCCGACGTCAAGGCCCTCAAGGCGCTTTTGCTCACAGCCAAATACAACGGATAAAAGGGAACCTGAACATGTTCAAGCTCATTGGAATCATCGTGGTCGTGGCGGTGGTCATCATCGGCTACCCCGCCTTGCAGCGCTGGTATACCGGCGAAGCCACGCCCCAGGAAACGGTCAAGGACGTGCGTGAAAGCGTGGGCCAGAAGCTGCTCAATGACGACAGCAAGGGCAAGTCCTCCGGCGACCAGGCAGCGCCTGCTGCCGCGCCCAAGAACGAGACCGATGCCGAGCGCGTGCTGCGCGAGATGAACCAGAGGAAGTGAGCCCCCGCCGGGACTGCGCTCAATCCTCGATGTAGACGGGGACCGGGCGTACCCGCGTCGGCGGACTCTGTACCTCTCGGGACGGGCGTGTGGCGCCCGTGCCTGTTTCTGGCGCAGCTCCCGCGCCGGCGCCGCTTCCGCTGCGAGTGCTGCTGTCGCGGCCCCCAGAGCCTGTCTCGGCGACAGGCCGGCTGGTCTGCTTGCTTTCCCTCGGGGGGGGCGGGCTCTTCGGGGGCGTCTCACGGGGGGCGGCCTGCCGTGTCGGCCCCGGGGCTGCAGGTGCCTGCGCGGGACGCGAGGCGGTCGGTGCCTTGCCTTTTGTCGCCTTGCCTTTGTCCGGGTCACGCCCGGCTTCGGGCCTCGGGCTTTCGCGTTTGCTCAGGCCCATGTCCGAGGCCAGGCGGCTGGCGACCTGGTCGCAGCCGGCCAAGGTGAAGGCCAGGACCAGCAGCAAGCCCTGGCCATGTCTCATTCCTCGAACCTCGAGGCCAGCGTGTCGCGGGCGAATTCGATCGCGTCACCCACGGTGACCATGCGGGTGCCACCTACCACGGCCAGCACATCGAAGTGTGCGCTGAGTGAGGCGGTCAGCGAGCGGGTGAGGGTGTCATCGAACCCCATCAGGGCATACAGCGAATCCCCCGTCTGCAGCAACGACGGATCCAGCCGCTGCACGCCCAGGGCCTTGGCCAGTGCGGCGATCAGCACAGGGACCTCGGTTTCCACGTTGTCTGGCGTGATGGTGCCCGGCAGGCCTTTGAACACCGTCCGCCCGCTGCGGGACTTCTGGATCGGGTCCCCCCGGGCGGCCAAGGCCAGGCGGTCAAAGCGTGAGTCGGGGCATCCATCGATGATGATCTCCAGCGTGAATCCGTCCAGCTGGTAGGGGTTGAAGTGCTCGAACACCAGGTCGCTCAAGACCGCATTGACGGTATCGACATTGAGCAAGGCCTTCAGGCGACCCTTCTTGCCCAGTTTCTTGACCTGCGGGTCCCAGGACGCGTCCTCGAACAGCGACAGCAGGCTCATGCGGGCCATGCTGTCCAGGCTGTCGTCGGGCGGGATGGCCAGCACGAAGCTCACGATCACGGACAACCGTTCGCCTTCCCACAGGCCGCCATCCCAGGTGTCCATCTCGCGGCCCTGCGGGTACAGGCGCACATCGCAGTAGGCCCGCGGGAAACGACTGTCCGTCACCCGCTCCAGGACGGCCTGGAAGGCGGGCAGCACGTCGGCATCCAGGGAGCGTTTCAGTTCACTGGCTGCAGTGGCGAAGCCAGGGCCCATGCGCAGGGCGTACGCCTGCCAGGCCTGGCCCTCGACCTGGAGCAGCTTGAGGAATCGCCGGCGGTCCGCTGCGGACACGGTGCCGCGGTCCATTTCATAGAGTGTGTAGAGATCCTGTTCGTCCATGGAGCTGGCGAGTCATTGTGCAATTTGCCGATGATTCTAGGCTTGCACGTACACCCGCCCGCCTTCGATCTTCACCGGCCAGCACCGAACGGGGTCGGTGGCCGGCTTGCAGGTGGGCGCACCGGTGCGCACATCAAAGCGCCCCTGGTGGAAGGGGCACTCCACTTCATGGCCCTCGACGAATCCCTCGCACAGGCGGGCGTCACCGTGCGAGCACTGGTTGTCGGTGGCGAAAACCTCGCCGCCGATGCGAAACAGCGCGACCTCGCGCCCGTCCACCGGTACGGCGATGCCGCAGTCATCAAACAGGTCCGCCTCGGCGGCGACATCGATCCATGTGCTCATGGGGACAGGATTATCCCCTCGGCGCCACAGGGGCATCCCCGGGTCACCCCCGGGTGATCCCGGGGATGGATTGCGGTGGCGCCTCCTAGAATCCGGCCTTCAACAGGAGCTGTCGAATTGCAATCCAAGAAGCCCCAGGCCGCCAAGCCCGCACAGCGCGTGATCAAGAAGTACCCGAACCGGCGGCTGTACGACACCGACACCTCCAGCTACATCACCCTGGTCGAGGTCAAGCAGCTGGTGCTGGACAACCAGCCCTTCGTCGTGCGTGACGCCAAGTCCGGCGAGGACCTCACGCGCAGCATCCTGCTGCAGATCATCCTGGAGGAGGAGGCCGGTGGCGCGCCCATGTTCACCGAGGCGGCCCTGGCCAACATGATCCGCTTCTACGGCAACGCCATGCAGGGTTTCATGGGTAACTACCTCGAGAAGAACGTGCAGGCCTTCACCGACATGCAGGCCAAGCTGGCCGAGCAGTCGGCCACCCTCACGCCCGAGATGTGGGCCCAGTTCACCCAGGCCCAGAACCCGATGATGCAGGGGCTCATGGGCAACTACATGGAGCAGTCCCGGAACCTGTTCGAGACCATGCAGGAACAGATCCAGAAGCAGACCGAGCAGATGTTCGGGGCCTTCAGCGGCAAGCGCCAGGGATAGCAGGGACAATACGGGGATGAGCGAAACCTCCGCCTCCCCGACTTCCAGCCCGGCGCCCCGCGTCGGCTTCGTCAGCCTGGGCTGCCCCAAGGCGCTGACCGATTCCGAATTGATCCTCACCCAGCTCTCCGCCGAGGGCTACCAGACCTCCAAGACCTTCCAGGGCGCCGACCTGGTCATCGTCAACACCTGCGGCTTCATCGACGACGCGGTGAAGGAAAGCCTGGACACCATCGGCGAGGCGCTGGCCGAGAACGGCCGGGTCATCGTCACCGGCTGCCTGGGTGCGCGCGAGGGTGACAACGGCGGTAACCTCGTGCGCAACATCCACCCCTCGGTGCTGGCCGTCACCGGCCCGCACGCGACCCAGGAGGTGATGGACGCGGTCCATACCCACCTGCCCAAGCCCCACGACCCCTTCCTCGACCTGGTGCCCCAACCCCAGACCCTCGCCGGCGGCTTCGGCGAGGCGGGCATCAAGCTCACGCCGCGCCACTACGCGTATCTCAAGATCAGTGAAGGCTGCAACCACCGCTGCACCTTCTGCATCATCCCCTCGATGCGCGGCGACCTCGTGAGCCGTCCCATCTGCGATGTCCTGAAGGAAGCCCGTGCCCTGTTCGAGGGCGGGGTGAAGGAGCTGCTCGTGATCAGCCAGGACACGTCGGCCTACGGGGTGGACGTGCAATACCGCACGGGCTTTCACGACGGCCGCCCGGTGCGCACCCGCCTGCTGGAGCTGGCGCGTGCCCTGGGCGAGATGGCCCAGCCCTTTGGCGCCTGGGTGCGCCTGCATTACGTGTACCCCTATCCCTCGGTGGACGAGGTGATCCCGCTCATGGCCGAAGGCCTGGTGCTGCCTTATCTGGACGTGCCGTTCCAGCACAGTCATCCCGACGTGCTGCGGCGGATGAAGCGGCCCGCCAGCGGCGAGCGCAACCTCGAGCGGATCGCGCGCTGGCGCGAGGCCTGCCCCGAGATCGTGATCCGCAGCACCTTCATCGCAGGCTTCCCCGGTGAGACCGAGGCCGAGTTCGAGCACCTGCTGGATTTCATGCGCGAGGCGCGCATCGACCGCGCCGGCTGCTTTGCCTACAGCGATGTCAAGGGCGCCGCCGCCAACGAGTTGCCGGGGATGCTGCCCAAGGAAGTGCGCGAGGATCGCCGGGCCCGCTTCATGGCCGTGGCCGAGGAGGTCTCGGCCGCCAAGCTGCAGGCGCGCATCGGGGCGAACATGCAGGTGCTGGTGGACTCGGCGCCCGCCCTGGGGCGCAAGGGCGGGGTGGGGCGCTCGTACGCGGATGCGCCCGAGATCGACGGCGTGGTGCGCCTGCTGCCGCCGGAAAAACTGAGCAAGCAGCTGAAGGTGGGGGAGTTCACCCGGGCCCGCGTCGTGGGCGCCGAGGGCCACGACCTGGTGGCGGTGCCGGTCTGAGCGGGCTTGCTTTATTTATCGCCCAAAGAAAAAGCCGGCGATGCCGGCCTTATCATTGGTGCCCAGGAGAGGACTCGAACCTCCACGATGTTACTCGCTAGTACCTGAAACTAGTGCGTCTACCAATTCCGCCACCTGGGCATTTCAGGAAAAACAAGATTGTATATCAAAAACACAGCCA
>JACCDX010112340.1_pt1 | contig 33346 bp, 31 predicted proteins | sample 7449681 | NCBI WGS metagenome assembly JACCDX01 (sample SAMN15323450, study PRJNA562643) | freshwater metagenome | isolation source: river surface water | place: USA:Blue River Watershed | collected 2017-08-18
CAGCGCGAGCAGCTCGCGCAGTGGCGCGATGTCGCCGTCCATGCTGAACACGCTGTCGGTGACGACCAGCCTGTCTTTCGCCGTGCTCTGCCGCAGCAGCAGGTCAAGCTGCGCCAGATCCTTGTGCGGATAGACGCGCAAGGTCGAACGCGCCAGTCGCGCGCCATCGATCAGCGACGCATGGTTCAGTTCTTCGGAAAAGATCTCGGCATTCTTGCCGGCCAGCGCGGACAGCACCGCGAGGTTGGCCAGGTAGCCGGTGGAAAAATACAGCGCTCGCGCGGACGGCACGAACGGCGACAGGCATGCCGCCAGCCGCTCTTCCAGCGCCGCATGCGCGGCCGAATGCCCGGAGATCAGGTGCGACGCGCCGCTGCCGGCGCCATAGCGCAGTGCGCCGTCGCGCAAGGCCTCGACCACGCGCGGATCGGCGGCGAGGCCAAGGTAATCGTTGCTGCAGAACGCCAGCATCGCACGGCCGTCGACCGTCATTGCCGGTGCATGCGGCGTCTCGACCAGCCGGCGCTGCCGGATCAGGTGCTGCCGCCCGAGTTCATCCAGCCTGGCTTGCAGGCCGGACAACAGCGGGGATGTTTCAGACATTCAAAACCCTAGTCAGTAAGCCACGACGGCTTGCGTTTCTCGAGGAAGGACTGGATGCCTTCGCGACCCTGAGGTGACACGCGGATTTCGCCGATGCGGCGTGCGGTGTCCGCAATCAGCGCGGCATCGATCGTCTCGCCGCCGATCTCGCGCAGCAGCCGTTTGCACTCATCATGGGCATGCGGGCTGCCTGCGGTCAGGTGACGGGTCAGGCGCGCGACCGCGGCATCGAGTTCGTCGCCGGGAGCGAGTTCATGCACGAAGCCGATGCGCAATGCTTCCTGAGCGGAAAAGCGTTCGGCTGTCAGGAAATAGCGATGCGCGGCACGCTCGCCCATCGCGCGCATCACGTAAGGTGCAATCGTGGCCGGGATAAGGCCGAGTTTCACCTCCGACAGGCAAAACTCGAGCGCATCGGTCGCGACCGCGATGTCGCAGGCTGCCACCAGCCCCATGCCGCCCGCATAGCAGTCGCCCTGCACGCGCGCGACGGTGGGCTTGCTGCACGCATAGATCACGTGCAGCATGTCGGCCAGCGACTGCGCATCGGCACGGTTCTCGGCTTCGGAGTAGCCGGGCATCTTTTTCATCCAGTTCAGGTCGGCGCCCGCGCAAAAAGCCGTGCCGCGCGCAGCCAGCACGACGGCACGTACCTCACGGTCACGGTCGAGCGCCCGGAAAGCATGGGTCAGCTCGGCGATCGACTGCTCGTTGAACGCGTTGCGAACGTCGGGGCGGTTCATCCAGACCGTGGCGACATGGCCGTCGCGCACGATCTCGAGGGTCTGGTAATCCATGGTTCTTCAGTCGGCTGGGTCGGATTTCGGTTTGGCCATGTCCTGCGGATTGTCGATGCGCAAGCGGCGGCGGTCAGGTTCGACCGCCGTCAGCGGCGCCACTTCCTCCATCTCGCGCAGGCATTGCACGGCCAGCTTCTGGTACTCCAGTGTCCCCTTGCGCTTCCACGCCATTTCTTTTTCCGTCAATTCTCTCACTACCTTGGCCGGCGCGCCCATCACCAGGCTCTTCGGCGGCACCTGCATGCCGGTCTTCACGAAGGCCATCGCGGCCACGATCGACGACTCGCCGATCACGGCGGTATCCATCACCACCGCATTCATGCCGACCAGTGCATTGCGGCCGATGCGCGCGCCGTGGATCACCGCGCCGTGGCCGATGTGGCCGTCGACCTCGATCACGGTGTCGCTGCCGGGAAAGCCGTGCACCACGCAGGTGTCCTGCAGGTTCGCGCCCTCTTCCATGATCAGCCGGCCGAAGTCACCGCGCAGGCAGGCGTTCGGGCCGACATAGCAGCCCGGCCCGATGATCACGTCGCCGATCAGCACCGCGGTCGGATGCACGAACGCGGTCGGGTGAATCACCGGGATCACGCCCTCGATCGCATACACCTTCGGCTGGCTCTTCATGCGCGCGTCCGGATCACGATCTTGCCGGTCACCTTGCGCGAGGCCATGTCGATCAGCGCCTGCGGCGTCTCTTCAAGCGCATAGGTCGCCGACACATGCGGGCGTATCTTGCCGGACGCATGCCAGCGCATCAGCTCCTGCATGGCCGCGGTGTGCTTCGCCGGCTCGCGGCGGATGAAGTCGCCCCAGAATACGCCGACGGCGGACGCGCCCTTCAACAGCGGCAGGTTCAGCGGCAGCTTCGGGATTTCGCCGTTGGCAAAACCGATCACGAGATGGCGGCCGCGCCACGCGATCGAGCGGAAGGCGGCCTCGGTATAGCTGCCGCCGACCGGGTCATAGATCACGTCCGGGCCCTTGCCGCCGGTGCAGCGCTTGATGCCCTCGCGCAGGTCTTCGCTGCTGTAGTTGATGGTCTCGTCGGCGCCATGCTCGCGGCATACGGCCAGCTTCTCGTCGGTGGACGCCGCCGCGATCACCTTCGCACCGAGCGCCTTGCCGATCTCGATGGCCGCCAGACCCACGCCGCCGGCCGCGCCGAGCACCAGCATGGTCTCGCCGGCCTGCAGCTGCGCGCGATCCACCACCGCGTGATGCGAGGTGCCGTAGGTCAGCGTCAGCGCCGCGGCGGTATCGAAATCCATCGTGTCGGTCATGCGGATCAGTGCGGCGGCGGGCGCGACGATCTGCTGTGCAAACGCGCCGTGCGGCACGTAACCGAACACGCGGTCGCCGACCTTCAGCTCGGTGACGCCGTCGCCGATCGCGCGCACGGTACCGGCCAGTTCATTGCCGGGCGTGAAAGGCAGCTCGGGCTTGAACTGGTACTTGTTCTGGATGATCAGCACGTCGGGGAAATTCACGCCGGCGGCGTGAATGTCGACCAGCACCTCGCCAGCCTGCGGCTGCGGTTCGTTCAGGTCTTCGACGACCAGGGTTTCAGGCAGGCCCCAGGCCTTGCATACGACGGCTTTCATGTGTCTCCTCGTTCTCTTCTTGGCTTGCTTGGTTGTCTTGTCGGGGATGCGCGGCGCCGGCTCACTGGAATTTCGGTGCGCGCTTCTCCATGAATGCGCGTATGCCCTCGCGGCCGTCTTCGGTCGCACCGGACGCGAACATGGATTCGCGCTCGAGGTCGAAATGGCTGTGCAGGCCGTGGTGCTGCGCGGACTCGATCAGTGCCTTGATGCGCGCCTGCGCCTGCGCCGGCCCCTGCGCCAGTTGCTGCGCCAGCTTGCGCGCCGCATGCGGCAGTTCGGAATCCGGATGAACCTGGTCAACCAGACCGATGGCCAGGCACTCAGCCGACGAGAAAGGCCGGTTGGTCAGGAACACTTCCTTGGCCTTCGCCGCGCCGGCGCGGCGGGTGACGAACCACGAACCACCGACGTCCGGCGTGAGGCCGATGGCCGAGTAGCCGCCGCGCAGCTTCATCGATTCGGCCGCCAGCACGATGTCGCCGCACAGCGCGAAGCCGATGCCGCCGCCGCCGACCGGACCATTGATCGCGCACACGACGGGCACCGGCAGCAGCGTCAGCATCTTCATCGCCTCATGAACCGGGTCGAGCAGCTCCTGCAGGATCTCCGGCAAGGGGCGCGAGGTGTCGGCAAAGGCCTTGATGTCGCCGCCGGCGCAAAAATGCTTGCCCGCGGCCGTGATCAGCACCGCCCGCACTGACTTGTCGCCGGCGATCTGCTCGACCGCTGCTGCAAAAGCGTGCGCCATCGTCAGGTCGAGCACGTTCGCGCGCTCGGGTGTGTTGAAGGTGATGACGGCCAGCGACTGGTCGATTTCGAGCATCAGCGGTGAGGACATGAACGGGTCTCCGTTAGGGTTGTCGGCAAGCGGTTCCTGGCGACCGCAAAAGCCTGTCATTCTAACAAAGGGGCGCGGGCCGGAATTCCGGCAAGGCCTTGAAAGTTATGGAATTCCCGCTTGATCCCGGTGCAAGCCCGGACCGGGCGGCTGCATCACAAGCTGCCCCGGGCCGGTTGCCCGGCCAGTGACGAATGTGCCACCATGGACAAGCAATTTCCTTCCACCAGACGATCAGGAGGCCGCATGAAAAATTTGGGAATGGGCATGGCAATGGTGGCCGTGCTCGGCGCCGGCGCGATGCTGTCCGCCCACGCGCAATACCAGGGCCCGGGTAGCCGGGCGGCCAAGTCGGCGCAGCAGGGGCCGGTCGGCACCGTGGCCGACGTGCTCAAGCGCGGCCGCGACGACCAGCGCGTCACGCTGACCGGCAATGTGGTGAGGAAGGTCGGCTGGGAAAAATACCAGTTCCGCGACGCCAGCGGCGAGATCCGCATCGAGATCGATGACGACGTGATGCCGACCGAGCCTTTCGACGACAAGACGAAGGTCGAGATCACCGGCGAGGTGGAAAGGGATTTCCTGCGCTCGGTCGAGATCGACGTCAAGGCGATCCGGATCCTGAAGTAAGCGCGGCGGTTGCCGCCCGCCAAAACACAACGGCGACCCGCGGGTCGCCGTTGTGTCACATCAGGGGACCGCCAGGCGGTGCCCCGTCAGAAGCGGTAGCGCACACCCACCATGAAGTTGCGCGGCGCACCCGGCGCGACGAAGCGGCTGACCGTCGGCGGCGTCGTCGGCGAGCTGTACTGGTTGCCGAACTGGTCGAACATGTTCAGCGCCATCAGGCCATAGGTCTCGAAGCGCGTGTCGAACACATTGTTCAGGCGGACAAAGTAATCCAGCCCCTTGCTCGCCTCGTAGTTTGCGTGCAGGTTCATGATCGCGTAGCCCTTCACTTTCGCGTTCACTTCCTCACCTTCGCCGATCAGGCCATCCTCGTTGCCCTGCGTGACCAGGCTCGAGGTCGCCAGCACGTTGCCGCCGATGACCAGCTTCGGCTGCGCACGCCAGTCCGCGCCGATACGGATCGTGTGCTTCGGCAGGCCCGCGATACGTGTGCCCGGACGTACGGTGATGTTGCGCTCACCGCCGAACAACTCGGCTTCGTCCTGGTAGGTCGCGTCAAGGTAGTTGTAACTTGCGTGCACGCTGACCGTGCCGATCTCGGTGCGCGCAGACAGGTCGATGCCCTGGCGGCGCGTGCGCGAGAAGTTGCTGAAGTAGCCGAGGCCGCTGACCGACACTGCGCGGAACAGGATGTCATCCTTGTTCTCCGAGCGATAGACCGACGCGGTGAACTCCGACGTTGAGTTCACGCGCCAGCGCGTGCCGAACTCGATGGTGCGCACGATCACCTGCTTCAGATACGGATCGGCCTGCAGGCCGGTCGGCAGGCGGCAGGGTTCGTTCGGATCCGCGCAACCCAGCTCGATCACGGTCGGCACGCGGTTGCTCTGGCCAATGTTGCCGAACAGCGTGACCGTCGGCGCTGCCTTGTAACTGACGCCGAGCGAAGGATTGAGGCTGTTGTAGTTGAAGCTCTCGCGCGGGCGATCTGCGCCGATGCCGCCGTCGTAGTTGGTGATCGTATTGGCGACGTTTGCATGGTTGAAACGTGCGGCGCCGGTGACGTAGGTGCGGTCATTCACGGTCCAGGTGTCCGACGCATAGATACCCACCGAATACGTTTTGCCGCGCACGCCCGATGTCGATTCCGCCTCTTCGCAATCAACTGGCGAACGGGTCGCGCTCAGTCCCTCGCACTCTGCCTGCGAAGCGCCGTAGCGCATGCGGCTGGCATCGACGCTGGCGCCGAAGGTCAGCTGGTGCACGTCCAGCAGCTTGGTCAGGTTCACGCTGCTACCGTAGCTGGTCTGGCGGCTCTGGTTGTAGTTGACGACGACCTCGTCCTCGTAGGCGCCTGGCAGTGCGTCGGACTCCTCGCGCTCGGCATCGCCGCCTGAGGCCCTGCGCTTGCTGTTGCGCACGTAGGCCATTGCCGACAGTTCGGTGCTGCTGTCGAGCAGGCGCTGAAAATTGAACGTCAGCATGTTCAGGTCGTTGCGCGTCTTGTCCGGGTGCGTGTAGATCCAGCGCCGGTTGTTTTCGTACATGCTGCGGGTCGGCTCATCCTCGCCCTCCGGGCCGTAACTGCGACTCGGCAGCAGGCCGTTGCCCAAGAGGTTGCTGCGCGCGACCACCAGAGACAGGTCCCAGTTGCTGTCGTTCTGTTGGCGCCCGATCTTCGCGAACACGTTGCCGAGGCTGCCCGACGAATGGTCGCGCCAGCCGCTTTCGTCAAATGCTGTCGCGCTGATGAATCGGTGATAGCCGTCCTCGGACTTGCTGCCATGCGAAACGTCAGCACGCTTGCGGCCGAAGCTGCCGGCCTGCAGCTTGACTTCGTTGCCCTGCGTGGTGAGGCCCGACTTGGTGGTGAACGCGAGCGCGCCGCCCAGCGTGTTCAGGCCATAGATCGGGTTCGAGCCCGGGATCAGCGTGACGTTGCCGATGGCCGCCTCGGGGATCATGTCCCAGTTGACGACGTCGCCGAAGGGTTCGTTGACGCGCACGCCGTCGAGGTAGACCGACAGGCCCTGCGCCGAACCGAGGATGCCGGACAGGCGGAAGCCGCGGTACGCGATATCAGCCTGGAACGGACTGCCCTGCACCTCGTTGATCGTGATGCCCGACAGGTTGCGCGACATGTAGTCGGTCAGGTTCATCGTCTGGCCGCGCGCGATGTCCTCGGCGGTGACGCTCTGCACGTCATACGGCAGCTTGTCTTCCTCGATGCCGATGCCCGGCAGCGGCGAGGTGCCGACCACCTCGACTTCCTTCAGGGTCTTTTCTTCCTTGCCCGCGTCCTGCTCCTGCGCATGCAGGCCGGGCGCGCCGAACAGGCCCGCCACCGACAGCGCGACGGCACTGAGCCGGAATGCACGCGACGTTGACTTTTTCATCTGGTCTCCTTCGTTTCTTTTTCTATAACTTTGCAGGCGAACTTGGCCCGCTCCGGACAGCAGCGACGGCCTGCCGGAAGCTGCCGGATTGTAATGGTGATCCGCCGCCGACGGATCGGGAATTTTTCCCGATGCAGCAAGGCCGGCGGTGGCCTGCCGACCGGACCGCATCTCGGGAAGATTTCCTATTTATTTAACAAGGGCCGGCGTCTACAGTTCATGCCTGTCGGCGCAGTGCTTCCTGTGGCGGCGATTCCTCCCTCCTGGCACGAATCGAGACCTTCCCCCCTGGTAGCGATGTGCTGCGGGCGATGCCGGTGGCATCGCCCGTTTTTTTCCGTAGCGCGTACCATGGCGCACGCGAGGACTTTTGCACCAGACATGTCGAACCCGAACAAAACCACCGTGATGCTGGTCGACGACCATGCGGTCGTGCGCGCCGGCTACAAGCGCTACATCGAACTCGACCCGGCGCTGCAGGTCGCGGCCGAGGCATCCAGTGGCGAAGAGGCGTATGCGCTGCTCGGCGGCCTGCCGGTCGATGTGGTGATCATGGACCTGTCGATGCCGGGCCAGGGCGGATTCGAGTCGCTGCGCCGCATCCTGAACCGCTACCCGGCGCAGCGGGTGCTGATCTTCTCGATGCACGAGAACGCGTCGATCGCGAACCAGGCGCTGCGGCTGGGCGCCTGCGGCTACCTGACCAAGAGCATGGCGCCGGACGAGATCATCGACGCGATCCACCAGGCGATGCGCGGCGGCCGCCCGGTCGCGCCGTCGCTGCGCGCCGATCTCGACGAACTGAATGCGCCGAACCTGCCGCACAACGAATTGCTGCCGCGCGAGTTCGAGGTGCTGATGCTGCTGGCCGGCGGCGAGAGTGTCGAGGCCATCAGCGCGCGGCTGCACCTGAGCCCGAAGACCGCGTCGAACTACCAGGCCAACATCCGCAAGAAGCTCGGCGTCGGTTCAGCGATCGAGCTGCAGCGCTACGCGAAGGAACACGGGCTCATCCCGTGAACGCCGGCTGCGGCCTCGCCGCATCGCCGTCTGCCGGCAGCGGAAAATGCGCCAGCAGCGCCAGCCCGCCGTCGGGCCCGCTGCCCAACTCGAGCCGGCCCTGGTTGGCCAGCACGCGCTCGCGTATGCCGGCCAGTCCGATGCCGGCCGGCCGGGCGTCAGCGCCGCCGTCGCCGCTGCCGTCGCCGCTGCCGTCGCCACCCAGGCCGCTGCCATTGTCCGTCACGCTCAGCGTGAGCTGGCGCGCCCGCGGGTCGGCGTCCAGCGCGATCTGCACCTCGGTCGCGCCGGCATGGCGCATCACATTCGTCAGCGCCTCCTGCGCGATCCGGTAGACCGCGACCGCCAGCCGCTGCGGTATCGCCGCATCGTGCAAGGACACCGACAGCCGGCAGGCCAGCGCAGCGCCGGTGCGCGACTGCCGCTGCCGCAGCAGGTCGCGCAGCGCCTGTTCCAGCGCGATCTGGTTTTCTTCACCGGCCTGCAAACCGTAGGGGCGCAGCTGCGCCAGCAGGCTGCGCAGCTGCGCGAGAATGCTGCCGCTGTTCTCGTACATCGCCTTCGCGCACTCCTGCAGCGCCGGCTGGCCGGCGGTCTGCTTCAGCAGGTAGGACGCATCCACCTGCAGCGCGGTCAGCAGCTGGCCGAATTCATCATGCAGCTCATGCGCGATGCTGCGGCGCTCCTCTTCCTGCACGTCCTGCAACCGGTGCAGCAGTTCGCGCTGCTTCGCCAGCTGCTCGGTCAGCGCCTCGGCGAGATGATTCAGCGCCTGCGCGATCTGGTTCAGCTCGCGCGTCGCGCAGTCGCCGATGCGGGCCGCATAGTCGCCCGCCTCGATGCGCGCGATGGCCGCAAGAATGCCGGACAGCGGCGCCAGCGCCCGCTTCACGCTGACCCACAGCGCCGCGATCAGCGCCAGCGTGATCGCGCCGAACAGCGCGAACTGCAGCAATGCCGCGGTCACGGCCTCACCGCTCTCGGCCTGCGGTTGCGGCTCCAGCACCAGCGTCAGGCGCGTGCCGTCCGCCAACGCCAGCGGCAGCTGGTAGGCGCTGGCCTCGCGGCCGCTCAGCAGCCAGCCGGCCAGCAGCCCGGGCGCGCGCTCAGGCACGGCGGCGGTCAGGCGGTGTCCTTCGCTGAACAGCGCAACGCGGAAATTGCGCAGCGTGCCGCCTGCATTCAGCGCATCGATTGCCGCGACGCGGTCCGCCAGCGCGGCCTCGCCATGCAGCGCCGACAGGGTGGACACCAGCCGGCCGATGCGCTGGCTGCTGTCGACCTCGTCGGCAATGTCGCGGCGCGCCGCCAGCAGCGTCAGCGCAAGCGCGATCAGCATCATCACGCCGCCGACCAGCAGCAGGCGCAACAAAAGGCGGGTGACGAGTTGCATGTACGGCCTCCGGTGGTAGGGGTCCTGGAATGGAGATGGACCCCGGCGCGCCGATTATAGGTGCGGCGTCCGCCAGTGGAGCCCGGGCGAGGCGCCTCCTGGACGCGCCCGGGCTTGCAGCCTGCTCGCGGGCCGCGCCGGGCACCGGGAATTTGCAAAAAAAAGGAAACCGCCCCCCGAATCCAGTTCGAAATCTGATGCCGGAATGGAAAAAACCCCCTGTCTGCCGACCGAAATTTATGTTTCTAAAAGCCAGTATCGTTAAAAGGGTTATCACTTTGGCGGGGAATTTACTGCACGATTACAAGGTTTTACCCGCAGCTTTCGTAGCTTTACCTAAAGTTACTTGTAATAAATATCACTTCATGCGAACCCCGCTGGATAATTAAGTGATTTCATTTATCATTGTTTCTTAAGTGAAAGTTTCCCCTGAATCCGAAAGGTTTGCCATGTCCAAGCGTACCCGTCCGGCGGATATTTACCTCCGCTTCCTTCAATTGGCTGAAACGCTGCGCGCGATGCCTTCGCTGCCGCCGCTGGAGCCGCTGGAAGAGCGCATCCTCGAACTGATCGCCTATGCGCGCCAGGCCGAAGAGCGGCTGTCGGTAAAAGACCTGATGGGCAAGCGCGAACTCGGCTCGCCGGCGATGCTGCACGGCCGCCTGAAGTCGATGCGTGAAAAAGGCTGGATCCTGCTGGCCGACACCGAAGACGCGCGCCGCAAGCAGCTGGAACTGACCCAGGCTGCGCTGATGCATTTCGACAAGCTGTCCAGGTGCCTGCAACAGGCCGTCAAAAAAGCCGGCTGAGCGGCTTCCCTATTTCTTCCTGAGAGCAAGCCAGAGGGCGATCGCAATGATCGCTGCCACAGCCAGCTCGATTCCCACCATGATCCAACCCATCGCGCCCTCCGCAAACAGGGGCGGATGATGCCATGTTGCCGGCGGGGTGTCAGAACAACTCGATGTCACCCTCGAGCGGCGTGGATTTCAGCGCCGACGAATACTGCTGCTCGACCCGGGCGATGCGCGGGCTGGCGGACTCCAGCTTCCTGACCAGCGCGCGCCCGGTGGTGGGAAAGTAGGCGATCTTGCGCGGACAGGTATCGTTCAGGTCCGCCGCCAGCACCGGAATGTTTTCCGCGCGCAGGTATTCCCGAACGAATTGCGCATTGCGCTCGCCGACGTTCAGCGCGTCCATGCCGGCCAGCACGCGACCGCCGCCGAACACCTTGGCTTCCAGCCGACCGCGCTGCGCGCCGGCTTTCAGCAGCTGGTTGATCAGGATTTCCATCGCCATCGCGCCATAGCGCATCGACGCCGACGCCGGGCCGTCGTCGCCGCCGCCGGGCAGCATGAAATGGTTCATGCCGCCGACGCCGGTGTCGCGGTCGCGGATGCAGGCCGACACGCAGGAGCCGAGCACGGTCAGGATCGCCATGTCGGTGCCGGTGAAATAGTATTCGCCCGGCAGCACGCGCGCGGCCATGCGGCCGAAGTGCCGGTCGAAATACAGGTGTTTCGCGAAATGCGGGTCGGCGGCGTTCATTTTGCGCCCGCCGCCGAGGCCAGCTCGTAGACGGTCTTGCCGCGCAGCCGCAGCGCCTCCGACGCGTACAGGAAGTTTTCCGAATGACCGGCGAACAGCAGCGCATCCGGCTTCATCAGCGGCACGAAGCGCGACAGTATCTGCCGCTGCGTCGGCTTGTCGAAATAGATCATCACGTTACGGCAGAAGATCGCATCGAACGCCGTCGACAGCGACCAGCGCGGCGCCAGCAGGTTCAGCGGCATGAATTCGATCAGCCGGCGCAGCTCCGGGCGCACCCGCACCAGCCCCGACTGCGTGCCGCTGCCTTTGAGGAAATGGCGGCGCAGTTGCGGCGCCGGCAGCGAGGCCACGCGCTCGGCCGGATAGATGCCCGCTGCGGCGGTGGCCAGCACGTCGGTGTCGATGTCGGTGGCGACGATGCGCACCGGCGGCTCCTGCGTGCCATATGCTTCGCACAGGGTCATCGCAATCGAATACGGCTCCTCGCCGGTCGAACTGGCGGAGCACCAGACCGTCATTTGCGAACGACCGCGCGCATGATCGGCCAGTAGCGGGAAATGGTGCGGCTCGCGGAAGAAGGCGGTCAGGTTGGTGGTCAGCGCGTTGGTGAACGATTGCCATTCGTGCGCATCGGTGTCGCGCTCGAGCGCGTCGAGATAGGCAGTGAACGAGCCGGTGCCGGTCGCGCGCAGCCGGCGCGCCAGCCGGCTGTACACCATTTCATGCTTGCCGTCGGCCAGGGCGATACCGGCGCTGCGACGGATCATCGCGCGCGCACGTTCGAAGTCCGCCTGCGTGAACGGAAATTCCTTGCCCTTGTTTGCGATCTGCACGCCACTCCCCCGATTCTGATTGCTCTGCGGGCTGATGACATCATGGCAGGCAGCCAATCAATACCCTGAATAACGGGCGGGAACTGCTGCTGTTCCGGCGAGTCTGAGATTCATTTCCCGAAAGAATCTAATTCTGTAAAAAGGCGTGGAATTTCGGTAAAAAACATTCCTTATTGACATCTGTTGCGGAAAATCAAATCTTCAAAGGTGCGTTGCACCGATGCTAAGTTTTCCGTTCGATTACCTGATTTGTTCTTGTGCCACGTCCCGCTCCCGTAAAGAAACGTCCCCAGACGCTTGAAGAAACCTGGCTTGCCGAGCTGATTCACAGATCGGCCCGGGAAATCTTCATCATCAACGATCGCACGCTTCAGCTGCTCGATGTCAGCGATGCCGCCTGCGACAACCTGCAATATCGTCCGGACGAACTGGCGAAGATGCATGCGCCGGACGTACTGCCCGAATTGTCGGAGAAGCGTTTGGAGCGCATCGTCGCCAGGCTGCGCGTTGGCAACAAGGCCGAGATTCTCGTGGCTGCGAGCTTGCGCCGCCGCGACGGCTCGATGATCGAAGCGAGCTTGCGGCTCTCTTTGCTGCAGTTGCCGGGCATTTCGGCGCTGATCGCCGTCGTTGAGCCGGCCGGCGAAGAGTCGCACCGCGAAACGCAGGCGATCAGTCGCGAGGAAAGGCTGGCGCAGATCGAGGGCCATGTGCCGGGACTGCTGTTCCAGCTGCGGCTCGGGCCCAGCGGACAGCCGCAGTTCGGCTTCCTGTCGCAAGCCTGCCAGGACCTGCTCGGCCAGCCCGCCGAGGCGCTGTATGCCAACCCGGCGCGCTTTCTGGCGCAGATCGTCGAAGAAGACCGGCAGGACTGGGCAGAAAAGCTGCGCGAATCGGCGGCCACGCTGGGCGTGCTGAACTGGGAAGGCCGGATCTGGATCGAGGCCTGGCAGGACACCAAGTGGATCAATGTGCGCGCGACGCCGGCCGACGAGGGCGAAGACGGCATCCTCTGGACCGGCCTGATGACCAATATCACGCTGAGCAAGCGGCAGGCGGAGGAAATCCGCCAGTCGCGCGCGCAGCTGGCCGAACTGAGCGCCTATGTCGACAACGTGCGCGAGCAGGAACGCGCGCGCATCGAGCGCGACCTGCACGACGATCTCGGCGGCAACCTGTCGGCGCTGAAGATGATGCTCGGGCACGTGTGGAAGCAGCTGCCGCAGACGCCCTTCCTCGAAGAGCGCAGCGCCTACCTGAACCAGCTGATCGACCGTTCGATCGAATCGATCCACCGGATCTCCGCCGACCTGCGCCCCGGCATCCTCGATGCCGGGCTGGTCGCGGCGCTCGAATGGCTGGCGCAGGAACAGCAGCAGCAGACCGGCATTCCCTACCTGCTGCACTGCAGCCGGCAGGACATCGAGATGCCCCCGATGCTCGCCACCTCGCTGTTCCGCATCGCGCAGGAAGCCTGCAACAACATCCGCAAGCATGCGCGCGCGACCCAGGTCGACATCCATCTGCAGGTATCCGACGGCGAGCTGGTGCTGGAAGTGATCGACAACGGCATAGGCATCGCCGACGAGCGCCGCAACAACCCGCGCTCGTTCGGCCTGCTCGGCATGTCCGAGCGGATGGCATCGCTGGGCGGCAGCTTCCATCTCGCCTCCCGCAGCGGCAAGGGAACGATGGTGCGCGTCAAAGTGCCGCTGCACGACCAGTGACCACGCATGCGAGCGACATCCATGCCTGCCCGGGGAATTGAACACGGCCAGCCGGTCCGCGTGCTGGTCGCCGACGACCACGCGATCATCCGCGAAGGCCTCAAGCAGATCATCGCCGACAGCGGCGACTTCGCGGTCAATGGCGAGGCCGAGACCGGCCTGCAGGCGATACAGCAGGCGCGCAGCGGCGCGTTCGACATCGTGCTGCTCGACATCTCCCTGCCCGACCGCAACGGCATCGACGTGCTCAAGCAGCTGAAGAAGGAGCTGCCAACGCTGCCGGTGCTGATCCTGACCATGCACCGCGAGGACCAGTACGCGATCCGCGCGCTGAAGGCAGGCGCGTCCGGCTACCTGAACAAGCAGGGCGCGCCGGCCGAACTGGTGAACGCGCTGCGCGAAGTCACCGCCGGGCGCAAGTACATCACGCCGGCGCTGGCGCAGGAGCTGGCCAACCAGGTCGGCAGCGGCGACGACAGCGGCAAGCCGTCGCACGAGACCCTGTCCGACCGCGAATACCAGACCCTCGTGATGATCGCCTCCGGCAAGACCGTCGGCGAGATCGCGGCCGAGCTGGCGCTGTCGGTCAAGACGGTCAGCATGTACCGTTCGCGCCTGCTGCAGAAGATGAAGCTGCGCCACAACGCCGAGCTGACACACTACGCGATCCGGCACAAGCTCGTGCCCGAGATGCCCGAGTGATCCGCCGGCGGCCGGCACCGCAGCAAGAAATTTCTCCGCCGGCCCTAAACAATTCGCTCTCCCCGCCCGTAACCGGATTCAACAGCGACAGGCAAATCCGCCCGAGCTGCTGAAGAATCGGCCAGCAACGCTGGCCAGACCATCGGATCAAGCCAAGGAGAGCATCATGCCCGCAGTCATCAATACCAACCTCGCGTCGCTCAACACCCAGCGCAACCTGACCGCTTCGCAAGCCTCGCTGAACACCTCGCTGCAGCGCCTGTCTTCCGGCCTGCGCGTCAACAGCGCGAAAGACGACGCCGCCGGCCTCGCCATCGCCGAGCGCATGAACTCGCAAGTGCGGGGCATGAACGTCGCGATCCGCAACGCCAACGACGCGATCTCGCTGTCGCAGACCGCCGAAGGCGCGCTCGGCAAGGTCGCCGACAACCTGCAGCGCATGCGTGAACTGGCCGTGCAGGCCGCCAACGGCACCAACAGCACGGCCGACCGTACCACGCTCGACCAGGAATACACCGCACTGGCCGGCGAAGTGACCCGGGTGCTGGAGAGCACCAAGTTCAACGGCCTGAACCTGCTGAACTCGACGGCACCGGCAGCCGGCTTCGACTTCCAGGTCGGCGCCAACAACAACGCCAACGAGAAGATCAACATCGCCACCACCGACATGACGGCCGGCGCAGGCATCGCAGCAGTCACCAGCGGCGGCGCCAGCGACAGCATCTCCGACGCCACCGGCGCGCTGGCCCTGACCGCGATGAACGCCCTGTCCACCGCGATCGACGAAGTGTCGACCGCACGCGCCACCTTCGGCGCCGCGCAGAACCGCTTCGAGGCCGTGATCTCGAACCTGCAGATCGCGTCCGAGAACCAGACCGCATCGCGCAGCCGCATCATGGACGCCGACTTCGCATCCGAGACCGCAAACCTGACCCGCGGCCAGATCATGCAGCAGGCCGGCACCGCAATGCTGGCCCAGGCGAACTCGCTGCCGAACGGCGTGATGGCCCTGCTGCGCGGCTGATGCCAGGCCCCGCAGCCGGCTGAATCACCGGATCCCGGCCCGCGCCGGGATCCGGCGTCGTCACTTGAAGGACAGCACCGGTACGACAAGAGCCCTTCCCTCCCCGCCCGTTCGCGCAGCGCGCCCGGCAGGGATACGCTCAACAGACATCGAGGCAGACATGAAACTCCCCGCCATCGCAAGCACCCCGCCAGCCGCCGATGCGGCGCCGGTCGCAAGCCCGGCCACCGTGTCCGCATTGCCATCGGCCGTCTCGCATGACCCGCCGCCCGACCCGAAAGTGCTGCAGGAAGTCGCCGACCGGCTCACCCAGGCCATCGGCATGACCGGGCAGCAGGTGCTGTTCTCGGTCGACAATGCGACCGGCAAGACCGTGCTGCGCGTGACAGACGCCGAATCAGGGGCAGTTTTACGCCAGATTCCGGGGGATGAAGCGCTGTCGATGGCGCGCATACTCGACAGGATGCAAGGCGTGCTGATTCGGCAAAAAGCCTAAGCGCGCTCGCGGAGAATGACATGGGAATCAGCGTATCCGGAATAGGCTCCGGCCTCGACATCAACAGCCTGGTCAGCCAGCTGATGACGGCCGAGCGCCAATCGATGAACTTGCTGAAAAAGCAGGGCAGCGCGGCCAGCGCGAAGATCTCGGCCTGGGGACAGCTGTCGTCCTCGCTGTCGAGCTTCCAGGCGGCGGCCAGGAAACTGACCGGCACCGGCATCGCCGCCTGCACCGCCACCAGTTCGGCCGCGGCCGTTGCAGTGACCGCCGGCAGCGGCGCGACGCCGGGCAATTACAGCGTGCAGGTGACGCAGCTGGCGCAGGCGCAGAAGCTGGTCTCGCCCGGCTACGCGGATGCGTCCGCGTCGCTCGGCGCCGGCACGCTGGCCATCACGCCGTCCGGCGGCGCGACGGTCACGCTGACGCCGACCGGCACGTCGCTGAACGAATTGCGCGACGCGATCAACAACGCCGGCCTCGGCATGACCGCCAGCATCGTCGATGACGGTGGCGCCAGCGGCAAGCGGCTGATGATCACCGGCAAGGACAGCGGCGCGGCCAAGTCATTCAGCGTGGCCGGCACCGGCGCGCTCGCCGCGTTCAGCTTCGATCCGAACGCAGCGGTCAGCTTCGGCTATGACGGTTCCGGCAATGCACCCTCGGTGATGAGCCGCACCCAACCGGCCCAGGATGCCGCAGTGACGATAGACGGCATGAAAATCACTTCGCCGACCAACGCCATCAGCAGCGCCATCCCCGGCGTCTCGCTGCGCGTCAGCCAGCTGACCACCAGCGCCGTCACCGTCGACGTGCAGCGCGATGCGGCCGGCATCAAGGCCTCGGTGAACGACATGGTGAAGGCATGGAACAGCCTGAAGTCGCTGGCCGGTACGCAGACCGCATGGAACGATGCGACCAAAACCGGCGCCGTGCTGCACGGCGACAGCGGGCCGTCGTCCATCCTGTCGCAGCTGCGCGGCGCATTCACCAAGGCCGTGGCCGGCGCCGGCAGCCTCGCGCAAATGAACGACATCGGCATCAGTTTCCAGAAGGACGGCACGCTGGCGGTGAATGACGCCAAGCTGCAGTCCGCCATCGACAAACAGCCGGCCGACCTGCAGGCGCTGTTCGCCGGCGCCGACGGCATCGCCACGCGGCTCAATGCGCTGACCGGCAACCTCCTCGGCGAGGGCGGCGTCGTCACCACCCGCACCGGCGGCCTGAACGCGACGCTGCGCTCGCTGTCGCAGCGCGAAAGCAGCGAGCAGTCTCGGCTCGAGCGCCTCGAGGCGAACTACCGCGCGCAATTCACGCGGCTCGACAGCGCGCTGTCGAGGATGCAGAACACCAGTACCTTCCTGACGCAACAGCTGTCGCAGCTGTCGACGTCCTGACCATCGCCACAGGAGAAACATCCGAATGTTCGGCAACACGCGCTCCGGCGCCAACGCATACCGGCAAATGGGCGTCGACACCGACGTGCTCGCCGCCAGTCCGCACCAGCTGGTCACGATGCTGTTCGACGCGGCGCTGCGGGCGATGGACGCGGCGGCGATGCAACTGGATGCCGGCGACATCGAGGGCAAGGGACGCTCGATCGGGCAGGCCATCGAGATCGTCGGCAGCGGACTTGCGGCCAGCCTCGACCTGGCGCGCGGCGGCGAGATCGCCCAGCGCCTGTCCTCGCTGTACGACTACGTCGTGCAGCGGCTGGTCGAAGCCAACATCGCCTGCGACCGCGCCGGCATTGACGAGGCGCGCGCGCTGCTGGCGCAGATACGCGCGGCCTGGGTCGAGATCGGTCATGCCAACCACCACCACGGAGTCGCCGCTTGAGCCGCCAACCCACACCGCAGGACGTGCTCGCGCTGTACCAGGAAGTCGAGAGGCTGACCGGCAGCATGCTCAGCGCTGCCCATCGCGCCGACTGGGACAAGCTGGTCGAGCTCGAGGCAGGCTGCGCGGATTGCATTGAATCGATCAGGGGCTGTGAAGTGCCCGCGCAACTGTCCGAGGACGCGCGCCGCGAAAAGGTCGAGCTGATCAAGCGCATCCTGTCCAACGACCGCGAGATCCGGCAGCTGTCCGACCCCTGGATGAAACGCCTGGGCCAGCTGCTCGAGAGCGCGAAAGCCGGCTGCCAGGTCGCCAAGACCTACGGCAGCGACTGACACCCGATGGCGAGCGACAGCCTGATCGGCGCAGTCGGAGCGGCCATGCCCGTGTCCGGCCCCGACCCGGTGGCCACGCTGGTCGGCGAGACGCCCGCCGACACGCGCGCGCTGCGCCGCGGCACGCCTCCGCTGTTGCCGGCGCCGACCGGTCAGGCGCAAGTCATCGCCGAACTGAGCAGTGGCGCCCGACTGTTGCTCACGCTGCTGGGCGGCGGCGGCCAGCCTGCGCCGGCCTTGCAAGCAGCGCAGCCCTTGCTGGCCGCTGCACCCTTCACTGATCCTCACACGGCATCTTTGCCTGAATCGCATGGCGCGGCCAGCACGGCGACAACGCCCGGCGCGCACAGCGGCACCGCCATCATCGCGCAGGCACTGCAGCGCGCGCTCGAGACCAGCGGACTGTTTTACGAGTCCCATCTCGCGGATTGGGTCGGCGGCCAGCGCAGCCTCGACGCGATACGCACCGAACCGCAAGCGCTGCTGCACAGCCGCGCTTCTGCCCCGGAGTCCGCAGTCGATGCGATGGCCGACACGGGCAGCGCCAACACAAGCGCGCTGCACAGCATCGTCAATGCGCAGCTCGACGTGATCGACAGCGGCCAGCTGCGCTGGCAAGGCGAGCTGTGGCCCGGCATGCCGGCCGAGATCTGGCTGCAGCGCGACAGGTCGGAAAGCGACACCACCGATGCCCAACAGGGTGACGACCAGGAAGCCGATGAAAGCAGCGGCCGCCGCTGGCAGGCACGGCTGGTGACCACCCTGCCCGTGCTCGGCAGGATCAGCACGCAATTCACGCTGCAGGGCGAGCGACTGGAGCTGATGCTGTCGTCCAGCGACGCGGCGACGGCCGGCGCACTGAAAGCCGCCGCCCCGCAACTGGCCGGCAGCCTGCAGGCCACCGGCCTCACGCTGCAAGCCTTCGCCAGCCGGGTGGACGATGCCCGCAGCGGCAGTAACAGCACGGCCCGCCATGCCCACGAAACCAGCGACGCCGGCTGAGCAACGTGCAGCCGTCGCACTCGCCTATGGCTCAGGTGACGGTGCGCCCCGCGTAGTCGCACAAGGCCGCGGGCTGGTCGCCGATGAAATCATCCGTGTGGCGCAGGAACATCAGGTTTTCGTTCACCAGTCGACCGAACTGGTGGCCCTGCTCATGCAGGTCGACCTCGACCGCGAAATCCCGCCTTCGCTTTATCGCGCCATTGCCGAACTGCTGGCCTGGCTCTACCAGCTGGAGAGCCCTTCGCCGAAAAACAACCAACGCTGACCGACGCCGATCGCGCGCGGCATAGTGCATTTTCAGTAAGGGGTGAGCGTGAACCCTGCGCATCACGTGGCCGACAAACCCTCAAGGTGCACCAAGCCGTCATCGCGGCACTGGAGTGGCGCCGTACATGAGGAGAATATTCATGCCCACCGTACCCGGCACCGGCACCACCGGCAACGACCTGAACCTGATTGGCGATAAAAACAAGAACATCCTGACCGGCAATGCCGGCAATGACTTCCTCGATGGCAAAGGCGCCAGCGACGCCCTCTCCGGCGGCGCCGGCAATGACACACTGATTTACGACCCGCTGGATTCGAAGATCGACGGCGGGTCAGGCTTCGACACGCTGCAATTCCTCACCGACCAAAGGCTGAACCTGACCGGCAACAAGGTGGTCATCCAGATCGAGGAATTCAAGCTGTCGACCCATGGCCGCAACACCTTGTCATTCACCGCGGCCGATGTCATGCGCGTGTCCGACAACGACAAATTCCGCCTGTGGGGCGACAGCACCAACCGCATCATCTTCAGTGACAGCGGCTGGAGCTTCAATGGCTTTACCAGCAGCGGACTGATCCAGTTCAAGAATGGCGGTGCCGGCATCGAAGCGCAGATCGGGCTGCAGATCGATGGCTTTTCGAACAATGCGCAGATCGACTTTGCCGCCGATGCGGACACGGTCGTCGTCGAAGACGAGTCAGCAACGACCCTGAGCGCCGCTGGCAGCATCGTGGTTGGCGATCCGAATGCGCAGAATTTTTTGACCACGCAAATTACGCCGGACGCCGACAATCTCGGGTCGCTCAGCCTGGACGCACTGACGATCGGCGGAGCCACTATTCCTGGCGTCTCGAATGGCAACTACCAATACAGCGTCGCCAATGCAGCGACCCAGTATCTGGCGGAGGACCAGCAGAGGACGGACAGTTTCACCGTCATGAGCATTGACGGCACAAGCCAGTCGCTGTCATTCATCATCACCGGCATCAACGACGCGCCGGAGCGTACCGACAGCGCCAGCCAGTCGGCCAACGCCGCCGAGATCGCCGATGGCGCTGACGGTGAAAATGCGAGCACGACCACGCGCACCGGCAGTTTCGTGATCACCGATGTCGACCTCGCAGACGAACTCTTCTTCTGGGTCGAATCGCCCACCGGCAATCACGGCACGCTGAGCGTCGAGCCCAGCTCCGACCCTGACGCCACGGGCGAGCGTACGGTCATCTGGACTTACGTCGTGAACGATGCCGACCTCGACAAGCTCAGGGACGCGGCCTTCATCGAGTACAACACGATCCATATCAGCGACCGGCCGGAAGGCACCGAGGGCGCAACCGTCATTGACGTCGACGTACAGGTCAACCTGCAAGGCGCCAATGATGCGGTGGAAGTGCGGCCCTTGCGTACCGCCGTCGATGTGATCACGCGCACCATGTACGAATCACCGAACACGATCGGCAGCACCACCAACGAAGCGCTGGAATTCCAGTTCCAGGCCAGGGACGTGGATCTGGACGACGAGTTTTCCGTTTCACCGACCGGCACCACCTCGTCCACTTCGCCGATCGGCAGCCTCGGCAATGGACGCAGCGTCAATTACGACGCCGCCACCGGCACACGCGACGTGCTGTACACCTTCGAATGGCAAGACAGCGAGCTGGATTACCTGGCGCACAATCAAACGCAGGAGCAGCAGTTTCAGGTCAAGGTATCCGATGCACAGACATCCGCAAACCAGACCATCACCGTACGCTTCGTCGGTACCAATGACGCACCGGTGCGCACCGACAGCGCCAACCAAATGGCCAGCGTCACCGAGATCGCCGATGGTGCTAACGGTGAAAACACGGCCTCGTCCACGCACACGGGCAGCTTCGTCATCACGGATGTCGACCTCGCTGACAGCTTGTATTCCTGGATCGAACCGCCCACCGGCAGTCGTGGCACGCTGACCGTCGAGTCCATCACCGATCCCAACGGGACGGGCGAACGGTCGGTCAACTGGAAATACGTGGTCAGCGATGCGTCCCTCGATTCGCTCGGGGAAGATCTCTTCGATCAGTCCTGGACGATCCATATCAGCGATCGGCCGCAAAACACCTTGGGGGCAAGCGTCGTCGACGTCGACGTGCAGGTCAAGCTGCAGGGCGCCAATGACGCACCAGTGCGGCAGTCGTCAGGCTCGATAACGGCTGCCGTGACGGAAATGGCCGACGGCGCCAGCGGTGAGAATACCAACTCACATACACTGACCGGAAGCTTCGTTGTCCGCGACGTCGATCAAATCGATACGCTGTCACGCTGGATCGTCAGTCCGGCCTCCGCGCGGGGAGGCCTGAGCGTCACGTCGATCTCCGCGCCGACGACGAGTGGGGATCGCACCGTCAACTGGCAATATGTGGTCGCCGACTCGGAACTCGACTCGCTGCGGGGACAGCAGTCCGTCGTCGAGAATTACAGCATCAAGGTCAGTGACCGTGTCAAGGATACGGGCGGGGCGACGGTGCTCGACATACCGGTAGCGATCACGCTCAATGGTGCCAACGATGCACCGTTCCGGATCGGAAGCGGCGGCGTCACAGGTGCGGTCACGGAGCTGGCCTCGAATCATGCGAGTGCCAACAGCAGCAGCTACCTACACGAGGTATCGGGCAGTTTTCAGGTGAAGGATGTCGATATCGGGGATACGCTGTCCAAGCAAAGTATCGTGCGAACCTCGAACAATGTCGCGTACGGCACGCTGGACATCAACAGCATCAGCAACGCCGATGCCTCGGGCATACGCACGGTGACCTGGACCTATTCCGTGTCCGACCAGGCGCTCGACGCGCTGCCGGCCGGCAGCGGCCCCGACCAGACCTTTGCGATTGCGCTGACCGATGGCACAGCGTCGGTGACCCAGAACGTCACCATTTCGCTGACCGGCGCCGCCGACGGACCGAGCTTTGGCGGCGATCTGGTGGCAACCGTTTTCGAATTCGAGGACGGCCATGGGTTGGAAAACTATGGCATGCACACCATCAGCGGCACGGTCACGGCGACCAACATGCCGTCCGGCAGCCTGTTGGTCAATGAGGTGGGCTTCCCCGGCGATTTCGCACTGGGCAGTTTCTCTGCATCGGCCAGCGCCATTGATGCGAACGGCAACGCGACGATCAGCTGGACTTACACCGTGGCCGACTGCTTGCTGGATGACCTGAACGGCGGCCTGTTCGATGATGTACAACTCCAGATCACGCACTCAAGCAACGCAGCGATCACGCAGCGCGTGAGCATCGGTCTCACGACGGCACCTGACTCCCCGACAAGTGCGGAAGTGACATACCACGACGCCTTCGGGAATGCTGCGGATTATTCCACGACAGGTCTTCCTCCGCTATCGATTGCGGCCTTGCAGGTCTACGGTCTCGACAACAACGACACGCTAAGCACCGGCACCAACGCGACCCAGGCTTTGTTCGGCGGCGATGGCAATGATGTTTTCAATCTGAGTTCGGGCACGGTGCTTGCCATAGGTGGCAGTGGCGATGACCGCTTCAATTTCCTGGACGGCGGCACTGCGGTGTGGGCGTGGGGCCGGCAAAACGGGGATACTTTCGATATCACCAAAGCCGATCCGGATGCAGACCTGTGGGTGATGGACTACACGCACAATCTGGACCATATCGTCATGACCGCTGGACAGTACACACTGACCCAGAAAACGACATCAAAGACCAATTCGGCATCCGATGGATTCAATCCGTATGTGGCCGATGGCACCCCGTACTACCTGCTGACGGGGCCTAATGCAAGCAACGAGACCATTCATCTGCAGATCATTGGCAGTGTACTGCCGAGCCTCGACCCGGCGATCCTCGCGTAGTCCCGGGCCATCCATCGAAACCGTTCACGACCAGACCAGCAAGTCTGAACGGCGGCCTCAGCAGGCCGCCGTTCACACCTGCATGTTCATGATCTCGTGATACGCACTCACCAGCTTGTTCCTGACCTGCACGGTGGCCTGCAGCGACAGGCTGGCCTTCTGCCGCTCGATCATCACGTCGGACAGATTCACGCTGTCGTCGCCGAGCGCGAAACGCTGCGACAGGCCGTCGGCCTTCTGCTGCTGCGTGTTCACCTTGTCCAGCATCGCCTTCAGCGAGTCCGAGAACGTCACCTTCGTGCCCTCGGACACGCCGCCGGCCGGAGCGGCCAGCGTCGGCTTCACCGGCGCCTGTGCGCGCGACGCCGCCTGCAGCTTCGCCGCCATCGCCTCGATACGCGCTGAATCTATCGGTCCCAGTTTCATGCATCGCAGCTTAATCGCCGCCCGGCCGGTGCAAGCGCCAAGAAGGCGGCACAAGTCCCCGCTGTTCCGCGCATGGCAAGCCGCCGCCACGCGGACAATCGACGCTCATCCGACATGCCGTTTCCGATAGCCGTGCGATATCCCGCCCTGAACACCGGAGCCCCCTGATGGCTGTAACGACCGCTCCTGCCGAAAAATTTAATCTGTCTGCGCTGATGCAGTCGTCCACCGCGCGCGTCGCGCTGATGGCCGGCGGCGCCGCGACCATCGTCGCGCTGATGGCCTCGATCTGGTTCTGGGGCCAGCAGCCGTCCTACCGTGTACTGTTCGCCAACTATTCCGACCGCGACGGCGGCGCGATCGTCGCCGCGCTGCAGCAGATGAACGTGCCCTATCAGGTCGCCGACGGCGGCGGCGCGATCCTGGTGCCGGAAAAGCAAGTCCATGACGTGCGCCTGAAGCTGGCCTCGCAAGGCCTGCCCAAGGGCAGCGGCGTCGGCTTCGAGCTGATGGAAAACCAGAAGCTCGGCACCTCGCAGTTCCTCGAACAGGTGAACTTCCAGCGCGCACTCGAAGGCGAGCTCGCGCGCACCATCCAGGCGCTGGCGAATGTGCAGTCCGCGCGCGTGCACCTGGCCATGCCGAAGGCCTCGGTGTTCCTGCGCGACCAGCAGAAGCCGACCGCATCGGTGATGCTGAACCTGCATCCGGGCCGCGCGCTCGAGCCGCAGCAAGTCAGCGCGATCGTCCATCTGGTCGCGTCCAGCGTGCCGGAACTGCCGGTGGCCGGCGTGACCGTGGTCGACCAGGGCGGCCACCTGCTGTCCGAGAACGACCGCCCGAAGGCGGCCAACCAGCTCGATCCGTCGCAGCTGAAATATGTCGACGAGATGCAGCAGGCGATCGCACGCCGCATCGAATCCATCCTGACGCCGGTCGTCGGCCCGCAAAACGTGCGCGCCGAGGTCAGCGCCGAGATCGACTTCTCCACCAGCGAGCAGGCCGCCGAGAGCTACCGGCCGAACCAGGCACCCGAGACCACGGCGATCCGCAGCCAGCACCAGTCCGAATCGCAGAATACCGGCAGCGCGAACGCCGGCGGCGTGCCCGGCGCGCTGTCGAACACGCCGCCGCAGCCGGCCACCGCGCCGGTGACGAATCCGCCGCAGCAGGCGCAAGGCGCGAATGCGCCGCAGCCGCCGAGCGCGCGCCAGAAGGACAGCACGGTCAACTACGAGCTCGACAAGACCCTGCGCGTCACGCAGCAGCCGATGGGCGGCGTGAAACGACTGTCGGTCGCGGTGGTGGTGAACCACCGCACCGAACTCGACAAGCAGGGCAAGCCGGTCACGCGCGCGCTGAACGACGACGAAAAGGCCGCGATCACCGACCTCGTGAAAGAGGCCATGGGCTACAACAAGGAACGCGGCGATACGCTCAACGTGCTCAACAGCGCCTTCGTGCGCAATGCGCCGGAGGCCGCGCCCGAGCTGCCGCTGTGGAAAGATCCGGAGAATATCGCGCTGGCGAAGGAAGGCGGCCGCTACCTGCTGATCGCCGCCGCCATCGCCTTCCTGTACTTCCGCCAGCTCAAGCCGCTGCTGAGGCGCCTGCGCGAACCCGCGCCACGGCCGGCGCCCGGCCCGGTCGAGCCGGTGCTCTCCGCCGACGGCGAGCTGCTGCCGCCGGCGCAGCCGAAGCGCAATGACCTCGAACTGGCGCGGCAGGTCGCGAAGGATGACCCGCGCGTGGTCGCGAACGTGGTCCGGCAATGGGTGGGCGCAGAATGATCGAGACCGGCGTACAGAAGGCGGCCGTGCTGATGCTCGCGCTCGGCGAGGACGAGGCCGCCGAAGTGATGAAGTTCCTGTCGCCGCGCGAGGTGCAGCAGCTCGGCGCGGCGATGTCGACGATGAAGTCGGTGCAGAGCGGCGAACTGGAACAGGTGCTGGCCGAATTCCGCCAGCAGACCGAGCAGAACACCTCGCTCGGCCTCGACTCCGACGACTACATCCGCAGCGTGCTGACCAAGGCGCTCGGCGACGACAAGGCCAGCTCGCTGCTCAACCGCATCCTTGGCGCGCGCGAGGCCTCCGGCATCGAGAGCCTGAAATGGATGGACGGCCAGTCGGTGGCCGAGCTGATCCGCAACGAACATCCGCAGATCATCGCCACCATCATCGTGCACCTCGAGCGCGACCATGCCAGCGAAGTGCTGGGCTACTTCACCGAGCGCCTGCGCAATGACGTGGTGCTGCGCATCGCCACGCTCGACGGCGTGCAGCCGGCCGCGCTGCGCGAACTGAATGACGTGCTGACCAAGCTGCTGACCGGTAACGAAGGACTGAAGAAGAAGCAGATGGGCGGCGTGCGCACCGCGGCAGAGATCATGAACTTCTTCAGCGGCGAGCACGAGGCCGCCGTGATGAACAACCTGAAGAACTACGACGCCGACATGGCGCAGCGGATCATGGACGAGATGTTCGTGTTCGACAACATCATCGACATCGACGACCGCGGCATACAGACCATCCTGCGCGAAGTGCCATCGGAAGCGCTGATCGTCGCGCTGAAAGGCGCCGGACAGGATCTGCGCGAAAAGATCTTCCGCAACATGTCGCAGCGCGCCGGCGAAATGCTGAAGGAAGACCTGGAAGCCAAAGGGCCGGTGCGGCTGTCGGAAGTCGAGACGCAGCAGAAGGAAATCCTGACCATCGTCCGCCGCCTCGCCGACGAAGGTGCGGTGCAGCTCGGCGCGAAGGGCGAGGATCCGTATGTCTGAGCCCCTGCTGGACATGCCCGCCGACGCCATCGCGGAACGCCTGCAAGCGCTGGTCGCCGACACCGACATTCCGCTCGAGCGGCAAACGCCGTGGCAGCGTTACGAGATGGCTTCGTTCGGCGACAACCGGCCGACTGCGGTGGCACGTTCTGTCGCGGAAAAGGCGGCGCGCTCGGCGCTGCAGCAACAGCTGTCCGAGCAGATTGCACACAGCCGCCGGCAGGCGCGCGACGAGGGCCATGCCGAAGGCCATGCCGACGGATATGCCGCCGGCCACGCCGAAGGGCTGGCACAGGGCCGCCTCGATGCGCTGGCCGAGCGCGAGCAGCTGCTGCAGCTGGCGGCCGCCTTCAGCGGCGAACTGGCGCAGGCGAACGAGGCGGTGTCGCGCGATGTGCTGGCGCTGGCGCTCGATGTCGCCAAGGCGATGCTGAAGACCGCGCTGCCGATGAATCCCGAACTGGTGCTGCCGGCGATTGACGACGCGATGCGCCGTCTTCCGTCCGTACAGGCGCCGGCGCTGCTGCATCTGCATCCGGACGACCTGCCGCTGGTGCAGGCGCAGGCCGGCGACGGGCTGGCCGCGAACGGCTGGCGGATGCTGGCGGATGCCGCGATCGAGCGCGGTGGCTGCCGCATCGAGACCGGCAGCAACCAGGTCGATGCCGAACTGTCCACCCGCTGGACGCGGATCGCTGCCGCGCTGGGAACAAAGAACGCATGGTCGGAATGAACGCGACCAATGCCGCCCGCTGGCAAAGCTACCTGCGAGACTGCAGCCAGCTGCTGCAGATCGCCGACCCGCTGCAGGTCGCCGGCCGCGTCACCCGCGTGACCGGCCTCGTGATGGAAGCGGCCGGGCTGAAGCTGCCGATCGGCGCGGCCTGCCGCGTGCTGACCGGCAGCGGCGCCGAGGTCGAGGCCGAAGTGGTCGGCTTTCGTGAAGACCGGCTGTACCTGATGCCGCAGGGCGATACCGACGGCGTGCTGCCGGGCGCGCGCGTGATGCCGCTCGAAGTCGCCGAATTCCTGCCGCGTGCCGGCAGCCTGAACCATCCGCGCCGCCGCAGCTCCGACCGCAGCCGCCACCTGCCGGTCGGCGATGCGCTGCTCGGCCGCGTGGTCGATGCCGCCGGCCGGCCGCTCGATACGCACGGCCCGCTGAAGGCAGCGTCCTTTGCGTCGCTGAATGCGCGCGCGATCAATCCGCTGGCGCGCGCCCCGATAGCCACCACGCTCGACGTCGGCGTGCGCGCGGTGAATGCGCTGCTGACCGTCGGCCGCGGCCAGCGCATGGGCCTGTTCGCCGGCTCCGGCGTCGGCAAGAGCATGTTGCTGGGCATGATGGCGCGCTACACGAAAGCCGATGTGATCGTGGTTGGTCTGATCGGTGAACGAGGCCGCGAAGTGAAGGAATTCATCGAGCAGATCCTCGGCGACGAAGGCCTCGCGCGCTCGGTCGTGGTGGCCGCGCCGGCCGACGCGCCGCCGCTGATGCGCTTGCAGGGCGCGACCTACACGACCGCAATCGCCGAGCATTTCCGCGACCAGGGCAAGCATGTGCTGCTGATCATGGACTCGCTGACACGCTATGCGATGGCGCAGCGCGAGATCGCGCTGGCCATCGGCGAGCCGCCGGCGACCAAGGGCTATCCGCCGTCGGTGTTCGCGAAGCTGCCGGCGCTGGTCGAGCGCACCGGCAACGGCCGGCCGGGCGGGGGCTCGATCACGGCCTTCTACACCGTGCTGACCGAGGGCGACGACCAGCAGGACCCGATCGCCGATGCCGCACGCGCGATCCTCGACGGCCACATCGTGCTCAACCGCAGCCTTGCGGAGGCCGGCCATTACCCGGCGATCGACATCGAGCAATCGATCAGCCGCGTGATGCACGCGATCACGGAAACCACGCACCAGCAGGTGGCGCGCAAGCTCAAGCAACTGGTGTCGAGCTACCAGCGCAACCGCGACCTGATCAGCGTCGGCGCGTACAAGCGCGGCAGCGATCCGCAGCTCGACGAAGCGATCGCGCTGCAGCCGGCGATCACGGCCTTCCTGCAGCAGGACGTCGGCGAGCGCAGCGAGGCCGCCGCCAGCCTCGCGCAATTGCGCGGCATCTTCGGCGGCTGATTCGAGCGACAGCGCCTGTGAACTTGCAACGCTGCGGCAAAGCCCTGAAATCCGCACAACTTCCCCGCCTGTTCACCTGATGGCCCGATGGCGCCCGCTCCTACAGTGACAACCATGAGCCATTCCACCGCCCTCGACACCCTGCTCGAACTTTCAGCGCGCGAAGCCGACGCCGCCGCCGAATCGCTCGGCAAGGCGAATGCGCAGCGCGCCGACGCCCGGCAACGACTGGCGATGCTGCAGCAGCTGCGCGACGAGTACGCGCAAAAGCTGCAGGACCACACGCGCACCGGCCTGTCGTTCGCCAGCTACCGCAACTTCGTCGGCTTCATGGAAAAAATCGATCTCGCGATCGCCGGCCAGAAGGATATCGAGGCGACCGCGTCCGCTCGCGTCGAACGTGCGCAACAGGCGTGGCAGAACTGTCGCAAGGAAGGCAAGACCTGGGAGCGCCTGCTGGAACGCGCGCAGTCGGCCGCCGACGGCAAGGCCGCACGCGCCGACCGCAAGCTGATGGACGAATTCGCCGCGCGCGCGAGCTTCACGGCGAAGGAGGCTGGCTGAATGCAGATTGCTGCCCGCCTGCTGATGTCGGCCACTGCCACAGCCGTGACCGCGGCGACCGCAGCGGCGAAGGACGCCGCTGACGCCGAGCCGGCCGCTGACGCTGATGCCGGCGGCGGCTTCGGCGCGCTGTTGGCCGCTGCGCTGTCGGGCCTGGCACCGGACACTGCGCCGGACACTGCGCCGGACACTGCGCCGGACACTGCGCCGGGCGACGCCATGCCGGCGCTGGCCGGCGCGGCAGGCAAGGCCGAAGCGGGCAGCGAGGACAACGGCCGCGACAGCGCGGCCACCCTCGCCGAGCCGACGTCCGCGCTCGCGCCCGAGCTGATGCTGCAGGCGCTGCTGACGGGGTCGCCGGCACTGGCCGCAACCGCACAGCCGCAGCCACAGGCCGCCGATGCGGACACGCCGCCGCTCGCCGTCGCGGCGCGCACGGTCGATGGCAGCTTGCCGGCATCCGCTGCGTTGAACGGTGCGTTGGAAGAAGCCATGGCCGACCGCTTGGCCGATGCGTCGGCCGACCTGTCGCAGCGTGCCGTCGGGCGCAATGACGCTCACGACGCCCGCCAGGCGCATGCCGCTTCACTGTCGCTTGCCGGCGAAACTGCCGCAGCGGCAAAGCCGTCGCAGTCCTTTGCCGAGGCGCTGCGCCGACCCGATCGCGAACCCGACCTCGGCATTACCGTGCCCGCCGCGACAACGCAGGCGGCCGCCACCGAGCTGCCGGCCGCGCAGGCCGTGCGCCACGTGAGCGCGCCGCTGTCATCGGCACGCTGGGAGCAGGCGCTCGGTGAACAGCTGCTGTGGGTCGCACGGAAGGAATTGCAGACGGCCAGCCTGACGCTGAATCCGCCGGAGCTCGGCCCGGTACGGGTCGAACTGCAGCTCAGCGATACGCAGGCCATCGCCAGCTTCAGCAGCCAGCTGCCGGAAGTGCGCAAGGCGATCGAGGATGCACTGCCGGCGCTGAAGACCCTGTTCGCCGACGCCGGGCTGCAACTGCAGCAGGCCAACGTCGGCAGCGGCGACGCGGGACATCAGTCCGCGCACCGGCGTCAGGTGGAGGATGGCTCCGGCGGCGCTGCGCGTCCCGACGAAGAAGCGCCGGCATCCATCGTGCCGGCAGCCGCGCTGGCACGCACGTCGAACCGGCTGCTCGACACCTTCGCCTGATCAGGCGACTCCAGCAGCAGCAGCTCGGCCGGCAGCGGCACGGGCACGCCGAAGCTGCAGCAGACGCGCAGGTACTGGCCCGTGAGCTTGCGATGAAACTGCTCGATATGCTCGGGAGCGAGGCACCGCAACGCATGCAGCTCGGCTTCGCTCGGCCCGGTCTGCCACTGCTTCGCCAGGCATGCAGGAAGGCGCTGCAGCAGCCCCGCTTCATCGCCACCGCGTGCCGCTTCGGCAAAGGCGTTGATCACGCGGCAGGCATTGGCATGAAACAGCCCGAGGTCGCGGGTCAGGTAGCGGTACAGCCCTTCCTGCTCCGGGCCGCGCAGTTCGACCAGCGCATCGCTCCACAACACAAATACGTCGCGCAGCCTGTCGAATTCGGTCAGCTGCTTCGCGCCGCTGACCAGCAGGGCCAGGTGTTCGTTCTGCTGCCCTTGCGGCAGTTGCTGCAGGGGCAGTTCCGGCGTCAGCCCCGGGCATCGGTCCATCGTGAACACGCACCGGTTCAGGTCGAACACCGACAGGGCCAGCGCCTGCGCAAACTGCGTCGTGCAGGCATGTGACTTTCCGCCCGTCAGCGCACGCATCACCGGCCGGTAAAACCTTCTCTGCTCGAGGATGGCATCGATCAGTTCACTGCCGAAGCCTGCTTCCTGCATCAGCAGGTCACCCTTGCGGACTCCGAAATGCGACTTCAGCTCCAGCTCCTGCCCGAGCTGCAGCAGGAACGCGCGCGCACGCGTTCCCGTCGGCACCCTCGCGCCCGTCGTGGCCGATGAAGATGACCTGTGCCGCAGGGTGATCGCGCCGCCCGCCGCAGGCACCGGCTCGCCGTTGCTGCGGCTGTCGGCCAGCGGATCATCGGTCGGCGTCGGGACGGACAGGGACGGCTGCGGCTGCACCAGCGGATGCGTCGAATGGGTCGGAGTTGTCCGATGGCCTTGCCCCAGAGAGGATGATGACGGCGCGGTGGGTGCAGGATTCGGAATCTCCGGGACGACATCCGTCGTCGTGCGCATGGCCATGATGTTCTCCGCGATGAAGGTCGACATGCCCGGATGGCGCGCCTTCGACATCGGTCGCAAACGGCCGAATCGGGGTTCCGGCGGTCTGATCCGCATCCAACGGCCGGATGCAAACGGGATCAAGCGGGATCAAGCGGGATTTCCCGGCGCTGCTCCCGGCGAAGGACGCTGGTGCGCCGGTTCAGAATCGGGTCAACAACATTTCCGTGAGCGACGATGGCCTCCGCAGAAAAAGCCGCAGACAGCAATGTCACCTCGATTGATGAAGCCCGGCCGAAGTCGAAAAAGAAAGTCCTGCTGATCGCGCTGGTCGCCGTGCTGTTGCTCGGCGGCGGTGGCGCGGGCTGGTGGATGTTGCAGCCCAAGCCCGCCGAGGCGCAGGCCGCCAAGCCGCCACCGCCGGCGCCGCCCGTGTTCGTCGAACTGGAAACCTTCACCGTCAACATCGCCGCCGACCATGTGCTGCAGACAGGCATCACGCTGCAGGTCAAGGGTGCGGAAGATGCCGAGCAGCTGAAGCTCTACATGCCGCAGGTGAAGAGCCGGCTGCTGTTGCTGCTGTCGGCGCGCGACATCGAGATCCTGCGCAGCCCCGAGGGCAAGGTCACGCTGGCCAGCGACATTGCCACTGCGCTGCGCGCGCCGTACGTGAGCGGACTGGCAGCGCCCGTGATCAGTGGCGTGTTCCTGACCTCCTTCGTGATCCAGTAAACAGGGCCGCGCCCGTCAGTACTCGAAGCGCTGATCATCCAGCATTTCCGCATGCCCGGGCAGTGCCTGTACGAACTGATCGAAGGGCTTCATCTCGCGCTCGAGCAGGTTGGCCTGTCCATCCAGCGCCAGTCCGAAATGCTTCAGCAGCGCATCCATCTGCCACCAGACCATCTCTGACAGCAGCTGGATCGCGTCGAGCATGAATTGCGGCGTCAGCGCCTTGCCGTCGCCATGCTGGCGCTGGTAATCCTGCTGCGACAGGCGAACCAGCGCGTCGGCGACCTCGCGCTGCGCCAGGGTGTCGAGCGCGACGGCCTGCCTGGCCTGCGCGTTGTCGTCATCGTCGGCGCTCGCGGCCAGGACCTGCCTGATTTCGGCGAGCAGCTGCCCGGCAAACCCGCGGTACAGCTGTGCCGGTGTGCCACTCATGCCTGACGACGAGGCGGCCGCCGTCGCCGACACGACTTTCGCATACGCGCACTGCAGCGCGAAGGCCAGACGCTTCGTGTTCGGCATTAACACGCCCAGACGCTGCAAGGCCGGCGCGGCTTTCTCGATATCGACCCGCTCCGTCTCTGCATCGACGCAGCTCACGCACAGCAGCGGCAGTTGCGCGACCACCTGGGTGGCCCACGCAATCGTCCTTGACTTGCCACCCTCGCGCAGGTCTTTCACTTGCGCGACGATACGGTGCGTGAGCGCATAGGCCAGCGGCAGCGACACGTCCTTGTCACCGTTCTTCACCATGCTCGGCTTCAGCCAGCTCTCCCACACCGGCGTCGCCGGCAGCCAGTAGCCGACGAAGCTGGCGAACTGCTGCCCGGCGACTGCCGCATCGCGGTCGACATCGATGATGGCGGCGCGCACGTAACTGTAGCGCTCCCACAGCAGCTGCAGCGTGGCGCCGATCTCGCCGGTCAGCCCGGAGGCTTCCAGCCGCCCGGCCACGCCCTCGCCGAACGCCGTGCCGTCCTTCGTTGCCTCCATCCCGATGTGCTCCAGCAGCTGGCCGGCATTCGCGGACGCTTGCCATGCCGGCGTATCCAGCACCCGCCGTGGCCTGTGCAGCAGGTCGGCCTGCCGCAGGAAGCTGTCGAGCTGCGTGCGCTTCGGCTCGGGAAAGCTGGTCTTCACGATCCGGAACCAGTCAGCCAGCTTCGCGGCGTCAAAGGTGAACATGTACTCGATGGATTTCCAGTCGAGTGCATTGCAGGCCTTGACGAACACGGTGTAGCGCGCGGTATCGGAGAACTTCAGCATTCGACCGGACAGCAGTTCGTCACCGAGGCGCTGGTTGCGGGCCTGGGTCACGGCATGCTCATACAGCCCGGCGAAGAATTGCTCATCCGCGACGATGTGGCTCATCAGCAGTTGCAGCATCGCCGACTCGCGGCGCATCACCGCCAGTTCGACCGGGTACAGTCCGGCGACGCCCGGGAGATGGAAATCCTGACCGGGAAACCGGTCTGAATCGCCCCGGAATTCGTGGAGGCTGGTTGGTTTAAGTTAAAGCCACCGGAGTGACTTCACTGGCCAGTTGCCGCCAGTAGTTTGCCTCAGCTTCTGCCGGTGGAACATAACCGATCGGTTCGAG
>JACCDX010339165.1_pt1 | contig 33323 bp, 42 predicted proteins | sample 7449681 | NCBI WGS metagenome assembly JACCDX01 (sample SAMN15323450, study PRJNA562643) | freshwater metagenome | isolation source: river surface water | place: USA:Blue River Watershed | collected 2017-08-18
GCTTTCTTACATGCTTCCAGCTCTTCCCCTTCTTTTCCCGCGCATGGATCTGCTACTTCTTCCTCCTGCGACCAATTACTGAACCAGTTTCCCATTTTCTATTCTGGACTTAGAATGCCTTTAGACCCCATGTACTACGTATCCAATCCATATCAGATTTGGCAGCCTGAGATGTAGCGGGGCTTGTGCGGCGCGTGTAAATGGAAAGTGCATTGAGTTTGCGCCAGACGGTCAGGGATCCATAGGCTTCCACGGCCTGTTTCAGGGCGGCACGACGGGCTTCCTGGGACAGGCCAGAAATTTTCGTGTATCCGTAGCGTGTTAAGTTTCCCTGTTTGAGCGGTCCAATACCGGGACCACCACGAAACCCTTTTCCAGGTGCACCTACATCAGGTATACATGCCGCCGGTACCTGCACGTGTTTGCCTCGCCTCGTATACCGCACATACGGAGCACGCAGGATCATACCGGTGGGACACGAACGTACACTGCGTACCGATTTACGAAATCCCCGCATACGGATTCCCATCGTGCGACGGGTTGCCGCTACATGGATGCGACTTGGCGTACTTCGTGTTGTGCTACGTATGCAGCGTCCTGCGATGCGCCGACCTTTTCGCGTGTAAGATTTACGATATATCTGCCCTTTCTTGCATGCATGGGTTTGCATTTTCCTAAATCATACCGCGATTTTTTGTGAGATACTGATTTCCTACAGATCAAACAAGGAGATCCGAGAAGATGACAATCTTTCTCATAATGACACTGGGATTTATCCTGGTATTTGTTATGTGCCTCGGATATGGACGGCATCAAGAAATTGTCGAGAACTGGGAAACATACCGCAGAAATCCCCTGTATATGTTTACGGCATTTTTGTATAAACCAGCAGATGATCCGCGATCCCGGTGGCAGTTTGCACGTGATAACTTCCGTGAAGTCATGCAAGAGAATATTTCCAGTACACTCCGACTTTCCATGGCACCAATTGCCCTTATTTTTGAGATAATGGGGGGCGGACTGGATCAGAGTGTAGGGGGCGTTGGAAAAATCCAGGGAATCATGGCGGTTATGTTCGAGCAGTTTGGAAAAATAACGGAAGTCTTTGAACGCCGGTTTGAGTCAGTGTTGCACCGGTTTGCCATGACATTCCGCAAACTCCAAACAACTCTGGCGCGCATTTGGGGCATTGCGGCAAGCACCATGTACCAATCTCTCGCAGTCGTAAGTTCCATCTTGTCAACCTTGGATCTCATTATGAAAATTGTAATTATTATACTGGTAATTCTTGTAGCCATTGTTATTTTTCTGTTTTTGTTTTTGTGGCCGGTGATTCCCGTAATTCTAGGTGTCATTGGGATCATTACAGCCGCGGGAATGGGGGGGGCCGTGGGAGGAATGGCATCTACCTTTTGTTTCACAGGGGATACCCAGGTGGTTCTGGCTGATGGGCGTACTACACCTATTCATTCCGTTCCTGTAGGAACAAAACTACAGGGAGGTGAAGTGTTGGGAGTTCTGGAATTCCAACAGACCGCCGAGGACCTCTATGATCTTTATGGAGTCCGTGTATCTGGTTCCCATATTGTATGGGAAGCGGGAAAACCCTGTTTTGTCAAAGATCATCCCAATGCACGACAACAGCCCCCACAGTCTATTCCCTTATATTGTCTTTTGACATCACACCAACGGATTCCCATATTATCCGAGATGGGTGTGTTGGAATTTGCGGATTGGGAAGAGATTGGTGAGAACGATCAGATGGAATGGAACCGTTTTGTATTTGAAACTCTGAATCCCGGTATTGATTGGTCGGCGGAGAAAGCGGATGTGGAGGGGGAGGCAGCTTTACATCCGGCTACTCGTGTTCTATGTGCGGATGGATGGAAACCCATATCAACAATTCGTCCCGGTATGTTTGTTATGGATGGAACAGGTTGCTTGACCGAGGTGCTAGGACATGTTGTTATTGCTTCCGAGTATGTAGGAAGTTCTTGGCAACAGAAGGGAGTATTTTGGCAGCAGGTGCGAATTCCGGTGGTTCCTCATACATTAGAATATCATAATTTGTTGACGCGAGCGGGGTCGTTTATGTTGGAAACAGGGGCAGTACGTGATTTTTCCGATGTGGGAATCGATACTTTGCCAAACTCCTATGAGTGGGTGTTGGAAAAACTAACACATTGATGCAGATCATTTCCTTGTCAAAGGATAGAAATGAGCCCACGGAATACTTTCCTCGCAGTTATGTTTGGTCTTCTGCTGATCGCCAATGTATTCATGCTGATGGGGTATGTCAACTATGCAAACCATGTTCCCAATGCGGAAGGATTCATCTCTAGTCTGGCAAATGCCGCTGGTGTAGGTGCTGGATATGAGGCCATTGGAACATATGACAATCTGAAGAAGACACCATCCCATGGGCTTTCCGAATGGCGTGAAAAGGCACCCAATGAGCCACTGCTAGGCCCCGAAGTGGAGGTGGGACCCGACAATCTCTTCATCTTCAAAAATAACCAGTGTAAACCTGAATGCTGTGGTGCAAGCTTCAGCTGCGGTGGCGGCTGCGTGTGCACTACTCCCGCCCAACGGGACTTTATCAACAGCCGCGGCGGAAACCGAACCGTCGAGGAGTCCATGTAATTTCATACAGTATTTTCATAAATATAATATATATGTTTATTATATTATATTTATAAATATTTATTTAATATTTTACACTGCCGGTGGAATGGGGTGTGTTGCGGGAGGTGCAAATGCCTCGTCTAGCTCGGTTCCTCCCATGGCAACATGGGGTGTAAATCCATTCGTGTTGGAATCAATGAGTTCATTGGATTCTTGCTGGACTTTTTGTTTCAGTTCAAAAAGACGCGGATCAACGGAGGTGCCCCCCAAGGAAGTTCCAATAGAATCCACAGAGGCCAACAGAGGTTCTTTTACAAATCCTTCCATGGGAGATTCTGCTACAAGTGTCATAGTTTGAGGAACTTCTTCAATGGGAGCAGGCTGTTCTATGGGTTGCATGGGCTGCTCCACAGGTTCCACAGGTTGTTCCACAGGCTCCATGGGAGGGTCTATGGGAGCCTCCATTTGAAAAGCCTCTTCCAAAAAGTGGGTCTGAACGGGCTCTAACCACCCCCCATCCCTGCATTGCCGATAATGCACGTGGACCTGTAATACACGGTTCATACCAACTGTGTAAGGTTGTGGTTTGCGGAATTTCAGGATGGCGACACCATTGCCATCCGCTGTTGCAATTCCGGCATTTTCCAAAGAACCATAGGCCTCCCGCCATGATTTGATTTCTTTGAGACCATCGGTTGAAGGTTCGGAAGCCCAGTACAATACTTTGGCACCGGGACGAACCGAAACACTTACAGTTGTATCAGCCCCCTCGGGAACTTTGTCTTGCATAACGGAGCAGGGATAGATGGTCTCTCCCAAAAAGGGCAGAAAGGCATCCCGTCCAAACATAAGTAGGAAAAGTGCTGAAAGACCTACCAGTCCATAGACCACACCGGCCCAGGATCCAAAGAAACGGGATACGAAATTGCGACCCGTTGCCGCCATCCATCCCCAGGCCATTCCTCCCACAATTAAGAAAAGTATGGCAGCAATGTATGCTTTACGAAGCACCGACTTCATTCTATTCAAGTCGGTCAAATTCTTTCTGAATGTTGGAGAATGTCTGCTTTGCATCTTCCTCTGTTGGCATTTCAATCTTCTCATAAGACGGTTGCGGCTCCACCTTTCCATAAAAGGTATCCCCCACAACACAGGGAAAATTGTACTCAATATGTATTGTTTTATTATTTAGTGAAACAGCGCATATATTACGTAAATGAAATAATTTTGTCATACCATTTTTGAATTGTAGTACAAAATATCCAGTCATTCTTTATTGTTATATTGCCAAAGATTGGTTTAGATTTACCATTGCGACCACACGTTGCTACGACAATACACACAGGATGCTTTGCGTTCTAGCCATACTTCCATGCATTCGCGATGGATATTGTTGGAACATGTGGGGCATGACAAACACGCGCTGGTCTCCATTGTATCACAACAAATGGGACAGGTGTCCTCATCGGTTATGGGTTTTCTGCTCTCAAAAAAGATGGAGCGGCGTTGTTCTACCAATGAAGCGTTATCAGTAGGAGGTATTAAAAAGGAAGCACGTACATACTGATTGTCTGTGAAGATCGTGTTTTCCTGGACGGTCCGTAAGAAAAGCATGTGTTGTTCGGCGGTAAATTGACGTGTTTCAAAGAAACCTGCATCAAGGAGTCTGGCTACACGACACACGAGGAAGCAAATGTGTTTACAGACAATCTGTTTTTTGGTGGAATTAAATTTGTGATCGGGACAATTGCACCAAAATGATCCGCGGGTCGCAGGCAATTTGAACCATTTAATTTTGTAGGATTCCCGCTCCCCATGGCGATTCCGTGTTCCCAACATGGTGAATTCGCCCTCTAAATCGGCACGGTCGCGTGCACCGAGGAGATCCTGTGCGGATGTAAATCCTGCAAGATACATCTGCCGAGATTCACTGGGATACCGTAGCCGTTGCAGGGTATCCCGTTGATGCTCGTTGGAAACACGGGGTATTAGCTCTTCAAGTGTAATGGGTTGGTGTAGTTCCGCCTGCTGACGAAATGCTGCAATCTGAGTACGGAGAATTTCAGAAGCCCGAAATCCAACACCACTCCATTGCATTGCTAGGCTTTCATGACGATCCTGTTCGACTGCAGCCCGCCGCTGAATGTCCTCGATTTCTCCGCGTATTTGATCGATCACACGCGGCGCTCTTCCTTCACGCATTACATCGATGTAGGTATCCAACATCGATACCTGAAATTCAGGTGTTGACATTGGATTCATTGCAATACAAATCCATGGTTTCACTGCCTTAGAACTACTCAATGACATCCTCGATGATATGCCGCGATCCCTTCAACTCCCCATGAATTTTCCAGAGTTTTCCCTCCTTCATTTCATTCTCATCAGGTCGTACTGCATAGGCAACATGTTCGGATAAGACAATGGATTTGCCGGCTTTTTTGGCGTCTTGCAATAAATAAAAGTCCTCGGCATAAATTGGCTTAAATTGAATTTCCTGAAACACCTCCTTTTTCATAGCAAATGAAATACCCACATGGCTTATGCGTAATTTTGCATCACTATCTAATTCTGGTAAGGTCCAACCACTATCACTGAATCGCATCCGAAAGACGACTACATCAACAGTTGGTTCACTGTGTATTATTTCCAACAGTCGATCTACATATTGCGGCGAGACTGCGTCATCGTCATCCAAAAATGCGACCCATTCTGTTTGAACTAAATTGGCAGTTGCATTTCGTGTAGCTCCTGCAGATCCCAGCTTTTCATGATGCACAATACGAATACGGGGATCTTGGACTGTCGGGGTCTCTTTAGAACCATCGTACATGACAATTGCGCGCCATCGTGGATTCGTTTGGGCCATGACTGATTGAAGTGCCCTATCAATGGTAGGTCGTCCAATACATGGAATTACAAAGGTAACCTTGGCTTCTTCCGAAAATTGTTCTCGAACATCCCTCCCCTTTTGATAGTAAAGGATGGTTAATCCAATGACAATCATTGTCATTGAAAAAATGAGTAATTTGAGATTCATCTCTACTTTACCTGCATAAATCTTATTAGTAACCAACAGAAATGCTCGAACATATATGGTTGTTTGCAGGTTATGCGGGATCTGGAAAAGATACGGCCGCCCAACTTCTCGTGCATCTCCTAGGGGAATCCCAGGCTACCATTGGATCCTTTGCGGGGGCAGTCAAGGATGAAGTGGCGACCCTTTGCGCGATTCCACGACACCTCTTGGATTCACAGGAGGGCAAAGCACGCATTCATGTGTCCGGTATGACCTATCGACAACTTCTCATCCAACATGCCGAAGAAGAGAAGAAACGTACACAGAATCCGGCAATCTGGGCGATGCGTGTGCAGGCCCCCCCCACTACCCATTGGGTTCTCAGCGATTGGCGGTTCCTCGATGAACTGCTCCATATCCGCTTTCGATTTCCTAAAGCCGCCATTCATACAGTTCGCATTATGCGACCCTCCGTACATCCTTCGAACTCCTACACCGAACATGAACTTGATACGGCCATGTTTGATACCATCCTGGATAATTCTGGATCTCTGTTGCATTTGTCAACACAGATTCAGATGATGTTGGAACGATTGAAAATCCCCTTTCTCTTTGAGCTCAATACATCCAAAGAGAATAACTAACAACATCGGAAGGTAGTTTTTCAACCACGTAGTCTTTGAAAATGGGTTTCTCAATTTGCTGCCAGGGGACAGCCTTATGGACGTCGGCAGCAATCGCAGAATATAGATCAAAATCAGGGTAGCGTTCTTCCCCGTTGGGACACCGCAGAATGTTCTTGCCATCGTCGTCGGTTAACCACTCCCACATAAGGTTGTAAAGGGGAGACACAGTTTCTGCATATGTTTTGGGTCCTTCGCGACTCATGATCCGAACAGGGGTTGCATTCGCAGGCCGTGTTGGATACAGGGCCTCCAACATGGAGACAGCCAGGCGCGCCAAATCGAACGATGGATTCGGTTCCACCTTCTTGCCTTCCCGTGAATCAAAGAAGGGTTCGCAGTTGTATTGGTGAGCTGCATCATTTCCAGGATAGAATGCGTCACTGATAAAGAAGCCGGCGGGTTCCGGTAAATGATAGGATGCGCGACCAAAATCAATGATTTTCATAATATATCCGTGGGTCGGTACACGCATGTGGGTCTTGGAACCACCTTTGCCTTCTAGGGTGTAATAGAGATAGGGTTCCTCGGTGCGCGTCCACATAACATTGTTAGTATGTAGGTCATTGTGGACGAACCCGAACCAATGTTGGGCTGCGGCGAGTCCGGCGATCACCTGAAAGATCCAGGCACTCCATTTGGCTTCTGCGGCGGCATCCAGAGGTCCCTCAGCTTCCAACAATTCGTCCATGGTTCCTTCGGCGCGTTCAAGGAGTGATACTTGAACGGGGAAATCCTGGAACTCCGCGAAATAATCCATGAAATCGTCCTCGGATTCCTCCGAAGATGAGGAAGAAGGACTTTCAATGCGCTGAATGCGCACGGGGGGCGCATGGATCTGTAGGGGCTCCTCGGCTTCGATAGGAATGTCAATATCCTCTTCGGCAATCGGTGTGGGTGTTGTGGTCGGTGCAACGGGTGCCGCCACTTCGAAGTCCGCGTCATCTATGGCCGCCTCCTCGGAAAATACGACATTCAGCGGTTCCTTGGCTGTCCTTGTTCCCTCCTGGGCCACCTCCTTACGAAGTTGAAAGATCCCCATACGTTGGTGGCGCGTCCAAAACGACTTGCGACGCAGAGACGAATACTCATCCGAAATATTAAACATGTATTTGGCAACACGCGCAGGGAATGTTCCAAAACACCGCAACCAATGAGGGGAGAGTTTGTTGGAAACTAGGCGATCCGCCACCATCGCAAACACCGCGTCCACATAGGCCTCGTTCATGGGGTCATTCAGCTTCTGTAGCGCATTGCCCCACAACTCACTGGGAGCCGGCAAGGAACCCTCGGTCGGCCATATGCATTCGCCCTCAATGCAATCCAGGGGATTCAGGAGATGTGTCCGCTTGAGAAAGACGGGATACGTGGTTCCCTGTGTAGTGAGGGTGGCACGAAATCCGTCCTCCGCCTCCCTTTCAAATCCGTCAATTTCAGTAGTACCCATCCAACAGTTATGTGCCCGAGAAAGTGAATTTACATCGGGTGCAATTCGCTCAAGTGCTGAGAAAAATGGCTGGGCGTTCCGGAACTCTTCTAGCTTCTCCACAATCGCGGACGGAATCGTCGCCTCTTGGGGAAGGGGAAGGAGCGATGTTGGAAGTTTGGCAGTCCGAGGCTTGCAGGATGGATCTTTAGCACCGTGTTTCTTCTTCGGAGGCATGCAGTTCTACAAGCAATCGCGTATTCGGATACTTCGGTATACCGCATACTTTTTATAAACCATATGTTGATAAATTATATTGACAATACATATTTATCAATAATAATGCGTATATATTACACACTCAGTGTCAGGGTACCGCCGACGGGTTGGGCGGTACGACGACGGCTGCGTCCGGCAGCACGGGCGGTTTCGGTAGTGAATCCGCTGCGAACACTATGGACTTCCTCGGCATCGATTTGGGGGGATGCCGGCGGAGGAACGGCGCGATCTGGTATGGATTCACCGGCTTGATTGAGTGAGCGGAGGATGTCGTCGACGCCTGTAGGACCCCGCATTTCACGACGAGCTGTCATGGGAGGCGGAGAGGGCGGTGGATTGGATCCAAATCCGGCGGGGAACAGACCAGCATTGGGATTGTAGGTAGGAGGAGGTTGTTGAACGGAGGGACGACGACTGGACCCACGGTCCGACATACCCATTCCCACAAAGTTGGCGAACCCTGGACCCACTGCTTGGGATGCCGCAGCTTGTGCGAACTGCTTGGCAAGATCTGGGTTGTTACGCAGAATATCATCCATTCCTGGCATCTTGCTCTTAAACATAGTATTGGTCACGTGGCACATAGCGGCGCTCAGACCAAGCGACATAACCAGGCGTACTTCAGGGGCCACCTTGGATTTGTCTTTGTACTTGTCATACAGTTCCTCAAAAATCTCATCGTAGTCCTCAATATTCTCGTTCACCTGTTCGGACCAACCATCCAATTTTACACCCAATGGGTCAAACCGAGAGTTCAGGAACTCGAGGCCATTGGTAACAGTTGTCAACATAGATCGCTGGAAACGCACACTTGCCTCCAGTGCCTTGGAATCTTTACGACGTTCTAGCTCAGCCTGAATTTCATCAAGCGTATTTGCCATTGTCATTTTATTCCCAGTAATCCCCTTGCGATCCATACGTTCCAACATTGTCAGACTCTCGGTTTTCTTGGCAAATTCCTGTTCGGGTGTCAGATACTCCATGGGCTTTTCCGCTGCAATCGACGAACTGGAAGAACTAGAGGAACCGGAAAACCAGCCACGGATCCCACTAACAAAACCACCTGATTCAGTGGCAGGTGCGGTTGCAGCTGTCTCAGTTGCTGCCGATCCAAACCAATTCTTGACGGAACTTCCAAGACTGGGTGCAGGCGCTGTAGAGATGGCTGGCTGTGGAATGGGGGCAACAGGGCGTACTGTAGCGGAATCACGTATAATCCGAATCGGATCGGCCTGTACGGGTTGTGGTACATTGGGCCGAATCTCCATAGATATATTGTTGGATTTCCCGATATCATCAAGATTCACAAGTTCAATTTCATCAGCTTTGATGTCGCTACCGCCACCAAAGGAAGGAGATGCACGGCTAGGGCTTCCCAGTTTCTTCTGATTTGCCAACAGACCCATATCAAGTGCATCTACACTACCAATGTCAATGGTTGCACCCACATCTTCTGCTATACCAATATCCGGAAAGGAAACCTCCTCAGCAAAGCGAATGGTCGGGCCAGACATCTCTCTTATCCTATACGCCATCTCATTTTAGAACTCCTTCCGCACAATTTCATTGCGAATTCAAACTTTGTTGGAATTCGTAATTCATTCAAAAATTCATTTATTATTTGCTTGCGGCTTTGCTTACCTGAAAGGTAGCAGCTTGGTTGCGAGGATAAGATGGGAATTCCCTTAAGCTCTAAACAGCTTTGCTGTTTAGTGCTTGCGGGAACCCTTCTTACCCTTGCGGCTCTTGCGGCTTCCCTTGCGGTGGCGCTTGCCGCCCATCATGGTTTTGCGGCTTGCCTTGCGGTGCTTGCGTCCCTTGTGGGCCTTGCGGCTCTTGCGGCTGCTGCGGCTGCTGCGACGGCGCTTGCCACCCATCATGGTCTTGCGGCTCTTACGGCTGCCCTTGCGGCTCTTGCGGCTACCACGGCGGGTCGTGCGGCTGCGCTTACCACCCATCATGTTGTTGCGGCGGCTCTTGCGACCGTTCACCAGACCCATCACGGCAGAATCCACACCGTGAGTGGCCTTCTTCAGCACATTGCTGGCAGTTCCAGTCACAGTGCGGGCGGTATTACCCAGCACACCCAGACCAGTGCGACCCACACTTGTCACGGCACCAGTTGCAGTACCCCACAGGTGGTCCACACCCTTCACACCAGTTGCCACGATGTTGCCAGCGGCATCCACCAGGCTAGCGGCGCTGTTTCCCAGGCGGCCCACTACAGCACCACCACGGCGGCTCTTGCGGTTATTGCGGCGGCTCTTGCGCTGAGTCTTACGGTAATTCTTTGCCATGTTTCTACAAAAAACAAAGATTTTGATTTTGGCAATCCGCTTATTTTTTACCCTTAGTCGCCAGATCCAGAACATCCATCAACCCAAAACGGGCCTTGTTGGTAAGTCCGGGTGCCGATTCGCGAGATGCACCCACGATCAAACGCATCTCTGCCACGTATGGCTCCACCCACTCCTGCTTTTTAAATAGTGATGGATTCGCCTTCCACATGGCAGAGAAACAATCCACTAGTTCCTCACAGAGCACTTTGTTCGCCTCCTTCGTATAACAACTTGCCAGATTCTCAATAATTTTTCCAACCAAGGTCCGGAAATCTTGCATAGATACCTCGCCCAATTTTGCCAGCTCGGCAACGAATTGGCTGTAGCCACGTCGGAACTTCTTCTGCTCCTGTGCTTCAACGAATGCCTTGTAATCCGCAGTTCCTACATCTGGTGCAGCCGCCATCTCGTCAAAGATACGAATGTATTCACGGAACCGGAACTGCATGGCATGGCGCAGGTGCTCGAACTCGTCCGCCAGTTCATGCAAAAGCCGGGCATACAAAGCACAGAAGGCCGTTTCAGTTGCCGCCTTCTGAAATACAAAGCGCATAAACTCCTCGAGGAAATCCTTCTCACCGGAATCCAGAATCTGCTGCATAAATGCCTTGGTTGCATCAAAGGTAGATGCGCCGATCTTATTCACCTTGGCGCGTACCTTTCCCATAATACGATCCTCCATTGTTGTTTCAGTTGTTTCATCCATGGGCTTGAAACGAGATGCGCGCCATACACCCTCCTTCACTTCTCGCTTCGATTCATCGGCAGGAATGTAGGGAGCCGAAGAACCATACCGCCTGGGTGGGGGTCCTGGACGTTTGCGTACGGAAGTCCACTCCTCGTCCTCCTTGGCACGCCATCCATCAGGTGCGGGAGTTCCGGCCAAATTTTGAAAACGCGTCCCCGTTGCCTTGGGTGGACTGAAGAATGCAATTTTACTCATTGCATCCAGTACATCTTTACGACAGGTTGTGGAAGAGGAACGGAGTTGCAGAACCTCTTGAAGATTTGTAGGAAGAATTGCAGGTGAACGGGTCGCCATTTGAGAAAGGAACGGAAAGATACTTTAAACACTCGTACGCGGCACCTCACATAATACCACACCAGTTCAATTTTTGCGGTAGGTCAAATCGTCTTTTATATACAGTGTTTATAAATGACAGATACTACTCCAAATACTATTTTGGGTAAACACGTACTCACAGACTTGGATGTAGGAAATGCAGTGTTGCCTACACGAACTTCCTGGGGTTCCCAGATGTTTCAAAACAAACTCAAGTCTCCTACAGCTGATCGCAAGGAGCTTCGATCTCGTCAACTTCCACTGTTAGCCCTTCGCACAAAGGCGACTACCGAGTTTCGTTCCGTCTGTCGCGATGAACTTACCAGAATTGGCAAATTGGAATCCGCATGGGATGATTTTACGACCGATATAGATCCCCGAATTCGTGAATCTGTCGAACAAATTCTATGGTCGAAGGATTCCATGGGATCCTTTCTCAATACAACACCCCGTGTGGTGTCCTCGATTGTCTTTTGGAAAACACTGTTTCTTCCCATTGTATCGCTCTTACTTCCCATACTGGCCGTGGTTGCACCTCTGTTTATACTGCGGTTCGTCCATGGAACACCTGTGGAAACCCATGCCTATTTTGAGAATTTGAAAGGGATTGCTCTAAAACAAGTGGCAATTCCGGATATTTTACGGGCGAAACATGATGCAGATTGGATCGGACACGGATTTGAATGGGGATTCCTTGCACTCACTGTGTTTACATTCTTCAGCTCTATTTGGACGCAGTGTACCGCGGCATTCCATTTGCGGTCCATTGCCCTCGAGATTGCCAAAAAAGGCGATACTATTCTCGAAATGGTAGAGGCAACTAGACGAATCGTGGCGGCTGGTGTAAACATTGGCGGTCCCGCCAAGAAGGCACTTCAACCTTTTTTAATGCAGGGAGAGAAGGTGTTGGAAACCCTGGCTGCCCTACCTTCCACTGGATCTTACACAACCTACGGGTTTTTTTGGAATGCCCCACACTTGATTCCGGCCCTACCCGAGTGGATTGGAATGCTGGATTGTATGTTGGCAATTGCGGAAAGTCCCGTATGCTTCCCAATCTATCGTGGCTCCCTACAGATTCGCGGCGTATTTCATCCTTCGCTCGCAAGTTGTGTAAGAAATGACGCAGTGTGGGAGAGACCCCATGCCATTTTAACGGGTCCAAACCGTGGTGGAAAATCAACCTTCTGCCGCGCAGTCGGTCTCGCTGTGCTGACAGCACAAACATGGGGATTTGCCTTTGCGGATTCCATGCAATTTCAGCCTTTTTCGTTCATTGAAACGGCCCTGCATCCCGCAGACTCCCTCGGCCAGCTTTCGCTCTTTGAGGCGGAGATTGAATTTGCCAAGACAGTTCTACAACGAGCCAAAAAGGATCGTATGTTTGTCATGATGGATGAGATTTTCCATTCAACCAATGCCCGTGATGGACTCGCTGCTAGCCGTGTGTTTCTTTCCCAACTCTTTGCCTGCCGTGAAACTACCTCGCTGATTTCCACACATTACAAAGAGCTGCCGACTGAGTTCAATGATGCTGTGGCCTGGTGCATGGAGGCCGAGGATGGTCCCAACAATTGCCTGACGTATTCTTACAAAAAGGTGCCCGGTATATCGGACAAAAGTAGTGTTATGGAAATTTTACGGGAACGTGGTCTGGTTCCTTCATAAGTGCGGTTTTCGGCATAAAAAGTCTTCAAACCCATCTATCAGAAGTTGGAAATGACCCTTCCCGATTCGTTCTATCTGGCACTGTGTATGACAATTCTGCTACTGGGTGCTGTTTATTGGGTATGGACCCAGATTCAATACGTACAGAGAAAGGTGAATGCGCTAGAGAATATTGTGTATGAACTGAAGACACTCTGTAGTACTCGATCTGAACCAGTGGCACCCTTGGTACCTGTGTCCTATCCTCCTGCACCACCCTCTGAAATTGGGGAGGAGGATGCAGATCTTTTGGAGGAAACGCTTCGCAAAGAAGTTGATGCTGAACCAGAACACGACGATATTGAAACCTTTGCGGGTATGCAAGACAATGGAATCGAAGGACTTCCAGAACATGAAACGAGAGAGTTTGAGGAAACAACGCACCCGTTGATGCAGTCCCAGCAAATTCCACAGGATCTGGATGACCTGCAACCAGGCGGGAGTGCAAACAGTGTAGTTGCACCTTCCTTTAGCTCCTCCCTGGATTCTATGAGTGTCAAGGAACTGCGTCGACTTGCAACACAAAAAGGGGTATCCGGTGCCGCTGAAATGAAGAAGAAGGATCTCATAACTGCCATTCGCTCCATCCCCATGGAATCCTTTCTTGAATAATCCTCCCCATCTGTAGAAGATGAGTACACTTGGCTCAAGTCCTTTGACAAATGGGGGATCCTGTTTTACAACCATCAATCCTAACCATGCAGCTACCGGATCTCCAGCACGTATGTATGATGGTCGTCTGTTTACGGATTACCGTCCCCGTTGCCATCAGTATCCGGTGAAAGCTGCAGAGGCATGGGGTGAGAATGAGTACCGCAAGCGTATGGTGGAGGGTGCCGAGGAACTGATGGAAGCCGCCCGGCAACTCAACAATCGCAAGGTGTCCTCGGCATCTTGTGTGGATACCATGGTTCCTGAAATGTACAAACGTGTCTGCACCTGGAAGGGCTGCAAAGTCGTCCCTGCAAACCCTGCCGGTGTGGGAACTGGCCGCATATATGTTCCCTCCATTGCCTCGGCCGCTGATGATCCCCAGATGCTTTCCGATGTGGGCGTTCCGGAAATCTTTGGGACATTCCCGCGTGCACCTCCTAGCGAAGTCTCACAATGCGGTGCATCCGACATGGAGAAGCTGTGGACGCTAAAGGGTGCTGAGGCAACCGCGAAATCCCATCCGTATTCTGCACCACGTGTGTAATGTTTCACACCCTTACAATAGAATGGAACATCGTTCAGAAGGACACGGAGTGAACGCAATTGTACGTCGCGATCCTACAACAGGAAAGGTTTCTGTTGTAGGAATGCTAACACAATTTGCAGCCATGCCACAAACTGTGGAGTGGGTTGCAGCTGCACCGGTGACCCGTGGTATCAGCTTTGCCGGATCCGGTCAACCCTATCCGAACCGCTACATTGCCATGGAAGGAACACCGAATCAGGGTCAATTCACAACACAAACAGGAGAATTCCAAATCGAACTGGCTGGAATTCCTGCAGGGTATTATTCGGGCCTCGGTGCGATCTATGTACCTCCCACCATTGAATTTTACTGCACGGCTGGCGAACAAAAAACCAAGGCAATTCTTTCCATCTCGGAGACTGCAGTTCCGTACCGATGGATTGGTGGTGCACCGGATACCATGACTCCTGAGGCAAATACCGAAGAGTCCACTGGTCGCGCCATGTATTACGGGGGACGCGACAACATCCCTCTGTTTGAAAACCAAGAGGCACTCCTGCGAGCCAAGGCATTCCCTACCGACATGACCGCCCGTGGATGGCCCGAAGCCGAAGATGCCCGCCCCTGGACCTACATCCCTGCTCCCTAAACTCCCAACAGAATCCCAAAAATAATTTGGGTTTGTGTTTGGTTTTTTTGATTTTTATGGGAGTTTAGGGTGGGTTTAGGAAATATAGAAATCGGTAGTATTCTCGTCAAATACCACCTCTGTAGACTTCCTATATCCATCCTCACACATAATGGAACTATCCGCCAATGCAGGACGCTCCTTGAGAATCATTGATAGATAGGCATGCAACTGCCGGACAGTGAGATTCGAGGTCTTTAGAGTAGGCACAGTAGAGGAAAGGGTCTCCTTTGCCTCAGACCAATTCTCCTTGACCGCCTTGGCCTTCGCCAGACTCTCCTCGGCCAACCACTTGGAATGCAGAGAATACCCCTCAGCCGTCGCCCATGCATGGCACTGCATGTACTCCTCCTCGGTACAAATGGAACGCAGAGAATCCAGAATGGAAATCATATTGACTAGTTGGCTAGTAAGAAAATGAATTTAAGAAACAAGGACACATTGTAGTTCATTGTGTCCCTGTTGTGTTTCAATTTTTTCAACTGCCTGAAAAGTTGAAATGGAAACATCGAAGTGCCTAGAAGATGCTACGATGTTTCCACCTAATTCTTACGTGGCCCTCACCGGCCAATGGATCCTACAGGATCCCAAAGCATGGATTCGAGCCCATGGAGGGATACCCGTTATTTGGAGTTCCCGTTGTACTCATTTGGCTATCGGCAAACAGCATAGGGCCGACTGTTGGAAACTCCAGCAGGCAAAGGCAGCCAACATGCGCCTTGTATATGAGGCCGAACTACCGCCTCCTCCCAAAGATCTCTGGGTCGATATCTTTGCACCCAAGGAGTTGAAAGATGTCATAGGCCACGCCCAGACGGTCAAGGATTTGCAGGGATGGTTGCGCGCCTGGCCCTCCAAGGGGCGTGCCGCACTTCTCACAGGTCCCCCTGGGGTTGGCAAAACCACCGTCGCCCATCTCTTGGCGAAAGCCGAGGGATTCCAAGTAGTCGAGATGAATGCTTCGGACGAACGATCCGCCAAATCTCTGCGGGAAAGCCTCGCAAAGTTCGTGAAATCCACGACCCTATCTTTAGGCCCGAAGGCAGAGAAGCGCCTCGTGATCCTCGACGAAGTGGACGGGATGTCCGCAGGCGACCGCGGCGGCGTCGCCGAAATTACCCGTATGATCCGTGAAGGATGCACGTTTCCCATTGTATGCATTGCCAATGAACGATCCCAGAAACTCAAGGGGCTGACGGGAGTCTGCCTGGATGTTCGTTTCACACGACCACAGAAAGGAACCATTGCCAAGGCCATCGCCGCCAAACTCAAAGGACAAATGGGAATGGAGAAGATGGATGTAGGAAGCCTGGAAGATCTCTGTGAACGCAATGGGAACGACATTCGGTCAATCCTAAATTCCCTACAATTCTCCTCCCTCTCCTCGGGCGAAAAAGACGGCATTCATCAAATCGACGCATTTGATGCAACACGCCGCCTGTTTGGAACCGCGGCATCTTTGGCGGACAGGGAGTCCGCGGCTTTCGTAGACCACTCTATGGTTCCCCTGTTGGTGCAAGAGGCGTACCTGGGTGCTGCCGAGAAATGCCGTGGGAGCGATGGACTTGCCGCAGCCGCCAAAGCAGCCGATCGGATAGGCGATTGGGATCTGTTGGATGCCCGTATTGGTCGAAGTCAGGCATGGGGACTCCTGCCTTCCGCTATGATGTCCGTGGTTGCCGCTGCGAAAGCCGCCAATGGACCCCCGCCCTGGCAATTCTTTCCCGCCTGGCTGGGGAAAAACTCCAAACGTCTGAAACATCGACGGCTTTTGCAGGATATGCGGGCACGTACCGGTGCAACAGACCCTCATCTCATGGATACCCGCAACCTTCTGCGCGCATCGTTATTTTATGCAAATAAACCCGTTGGTAAGATTGTTGCCGAACTCGACTCACTAGGACTCACACGTGATGATATGTTGGAAACCCTGGTGGAAACCTGTATGAAGGGAGATGAGATCGCCATGGAAACCAAGAAGAAATCAGCTCTTACACGCGAATGGAAAAAAGCCCATCCTGAACCGAAGGGTATCAAACAAACCTCGGAAACAGAAATCGAGGAAGAATATGTTTCTGAGGATGAGGATTAGGATCTATGTGATGAGTATTTTTCAAATATTGATGCAACAAAAGCAAGTGCCGCCATTTTTGCTTGATTTGCAGATACTTCGTAGCGCCCATACAGTTCCAGCATAGTGTTAATGGAGAGAACGGGAATTCCGCGAATTTCTACAGTCTCCATGGGCTTGCGACGGAATTCCTTGGGTGCATGAAACTCGAGTTTGGAAAATGCCGAGGTGGTCCCAGGGAGTTTGTGGAAAATGGGGGATTCTTCATATGGGTCGCAACATCTGAAGCCCGCAAGGTCCACATAGGACAGACAAGATTCCAGATTTGGTTCTTCGAGAAACGCCGAGAGATTGAGTGTAAGACCTCTGGATGTGTTTGGTAATTGTCTTGGTTTTTCCACAACATGATTGGCAAACAAAGGTCCATTGCGTTTGTATTTGAAATCCAGATCATCTGGTGCAGCCAGAGTTTCCAACAGTCTCTCTGCCTCCTCTTTGTCCGCCAAATCCAAGGGATGTGTGAGGAGTTCCTGTAAGTACAAATGGACGGCTGTGGATCCCGCTAGGGCAAATACATGGGAAGGATCCATCGCAGTGGCTTCCTTGGCAATCCGAATCGCCTCCTCCAAAAAGTGGGAACCGCCCTGCCGCCTTTGCGACCTGGATCGCCGTCTTGTCTTTGGTGCCTTCCGTGTTTTTCGTGTTCTCCGCATCTCCTACATCCTTCCACGGTTTATTCTTCCTCGTTTTTTCGAGCAATGAGGGAGATGGATTCTGTGTTGGAACCAACGAATACCAAGGCAGTCTTTGATGTGGTCGACAATGTCCCAGGATTCCTGGTGTATGCCGAGGGAGTCCTGACTGCCAAGGAATGCGAGGCCATTATTGCAATTGCGGAAGAAAAAGGGTTTATACCAGCGGCCATTTATACGGACCAACAGGGTCGCGATCACTTCTCGGACATTCGAACTTCCCACAGATGCATAGTCGATTCGGAGGCTTTTACGGCACAACTGTGGGAACGCATCAAACACATGGTTCCTCCTAAATGGAAGGGGGCGACCTGTGTGGGTCTCAATGCACGCCTTCGCATCCTACGATATGACCCAGGAGAAGAGTTCAAACCACATCGGGATGGGTGCTACATGGCACCTTCTGGCGCCCTTTCCAAACTCACACTGCTCTTGTATCTGAATGAGGGATATGTAGCAGGGCGCACGGAGTTTTTGGATAAAACAGAATCCGCATGGGTTGCCATACCACCTCATGTAGGTGCCGTGGCAATTCAAGACCAAGATTTAGTACACTGTGTTCCGCCGCTACAACTCGGACGAAAATATGCACTTCGGACCGATATCATGTATATGCCAAAATATACGCAGGGTCCTATAAAAGAAATCAAGATTTATGAATGATTGTATACAGCCAGAAACTCCTCAGGCCAACCTGTGATTGGTCGAATGGAATATCCGATACTTTTGATAAATTCAAATAATTCTTCACGAATTTGTTTCCTTGGAATTTTGTCATCATCCACAGGAACCCATGATTCAAATAAAAAAGGCGGATATCCATTGTTTGCAAGGGTTTCCAGGGAACCTTCCAGAACTTCTTTCTCATGCCCCTCTACGTCAATCTTTAGGAATCCAATATTTTTAAATTCAAAGGAATCCAGAGTCTGTGTAGGAACTTCAATTGACTGGATGTGATCGTTTGTATCCCATGGAAATTCGGAAATTCCATTGGCACCACCGTCTTTTGGATCACGAATAAAATATTTTGCTGTCCCTTTTTTATTACTCAGGGCAACATTGTATTTATCAACAGTGTAGTGCTGATCCTGAAGCGCGATGTTAGCACACAGATAATTAAAGGATTTAGGGGAACATTCAAATGCATATACATGTTTGGCTTTTTGTGCCATCGCAAGTGCATACATTCCCATATGAGCTCCAATATCAATACATGCCTTGTCTGGTTTTACAAAAGTATCAACCGCCCAATTTATAATTGGCTTTTCATACAAACCTGTGCGAACATAGTCCTTGGCAACACGAGACTCCGCAAAAAAGTAATAATCCTTTCCGCCCTGAAGGCGCTGATAGACAGGATCATCACTTTGAAAAGATTCAGTACGACAATAATACATACTTTATATTTTTTTGTAGTATGTATTCTTTAGACTTTTCATAGATAAACAATACATATGGTTTATCTAAAAATTATTCTATAAAACTACAAACCAACCAATGGGTACTGTAATTACAGTACTATTTAAAGTTTCCCGGGAAACCCAACTAAACCGGCTCCCAGACCAAATCCTGCGCCTTGACGGGATGTCAGACCGATGGAGGGGCTCAGCATATCCAGGATAGCGAACACGGTGGAGGCTACCACTGCGGTAGTCAGCACCTCCTCCATCTGAGGGGTCTTGCGGGGTATGATAATCATGGCGACGGCCACGGCCAGACCCTCCAGGAAGTACTTGATAACGCGAGTCAGCAGTTCGCTTGCAGAAAATCCGTCCATTTTGATCTTTATATTCCGGGCATCGAAAATGTTTTACGCAGTAGTCTTGTTGTCCCGTTCGTTTAAAGAGGACTAAAGCAATCCTGGAATAGAACAGAAGACATGGCAGAGAATAAGGAGGTGTATCTGGAGGCAGACAAGGAAATACCGGGACAGCATTATGTCTGTCTGAGTTTTCTGAGTCCCGAGAAGGTACTGGCAAATAAGGATATCTTTTTTTTCAATGAATTCCTAAAGGATTATGAGATTCAGTACAAGATTAAGGCAACTGAGAGTTTTATCATGGCCGAGGTGCAGAAGGTGCAGGAACATGCTGCCAAATTCCAGGATGCCCTGGATAATCTGCGTACCAAGGACACTGTTTCGAAGGATGAAATGGAGAAGGTGTTTGAGGAGGTGAAGCTGGGTCGTCTGGAGCTAACCAAGGTGGCCCAGGCGGACCTGGAGGCGCATGTGAAGTCCAACATGACCGATTTCAAGACCACTGTGATTCAGGAGGCTTATGAGACCTTCCTGTTTAAGAACCGCAAGAAACTGGAGGACGAATTCTTTGCGAAGAATGATTTCCGTACTACTGTACGCGGACTGAAGGTCCGTGGTGTATATGATACTTACAATGAAGCTGTGGGGCGCGCAAAGACCCTACAGAAGATTGACCCTTCCTTCAATGTATATGTGGGACAGGTGGGTTTCTGGCTGCCATGGGATCCGGAGCCTCACGATGTGGCGGACCAGGAGTACGCCGACGATCAGCTGAACCAGCTGATGAAGAAGTACAAGGAAAATGAGTCTCAGCGCGATGAGTTCTATGAGGAGATGAAGCGCAAGCGTATTGGGGACAAGAAGACCAAGGAGGCCGGTGTTCCAATTGGCGCGGTTCCCAACACACCGAATGATATGTTTGGTGGCGAGGATCTGGCAATTAGCCGCAAGCGGGAGCTGGAAGAGGCACGGAAGGTGGCCCACGCATAAACACAGAACCAAGAAGAAAGTCCCAATGAGAGTGGGGGAGTTCGTGGCGTTTCTGCGATTCGAGGCGTTTCCCTTTATTCCCGACATGCTTAAGCATCGTATGATACGACAGCTTTTTGAAATGCAGGTAGATCATCCTGCACTTCAAATGGCAATGAAACCGCTGTTGGAAGCCAATCAATTTACACGGTTCTGCAAAACAATCGCGCATTTCTCCAAAAAACGGTATTTTTATGTTCCTCGCAACATTGATTTGGATTTGGTAGAACAGTTTTTTTGGGAAGAGTCCAATGCGGTATTGGCAGCCCGTTGTGTCAATGCCTTTTTGAATTTTCCAGAGACGGACCGGTCGATTTGGAATACCGCAACGAACCTGTGGAATTCCGCGCGAAACCAGGAAGATAAAGAGATTGCATTGGGGTTCGTTGCACTTATGCGAACATAAAGCCTAGGAAGTCAGGAAGTATGTAGGAAATCATGGAACTCTACATTGCACCTACATCCAATCGCGCTCGGCAATGGTATGAGGCGGCGGTCCGTTCTTACGTGGCAAAGCCGGTAGGTGAACGGGATGCGGGCCTTGATACATTTGTTTCCACATCGGTTTCAGGGAAAGCGGGGGAAACCGAGCGCTTGGATTTATCGGCCAGAGCGGCCGTGTTTGATACGGAGCGCCGACAGTTTCGTGCGTTTCTCCTAATGCCGCGTTCCTCCCTATCCAAAACACCGATGCGTATGGCAAATTCGGTAGGCCTAATTGATGCGGGATATCGCGGAGTACTGTTGGGAGCTGTTGACTTTCGGGCTGATTTTACAGCGGGCGCGGGAGAGCGCTATTTTCAGATTGTGGGAGCAGATCTGATGCCTTGGAAGGCCATTCACATTGTGGATGAGATTCCAGGAGGACCCACCCTTCGTGGAGAGGGCGGGTTCGGTTCTACAGGTGAATCTGTATCCTATTTTACTTAGTTTCCTCAACAGGTAGTACTTCATTGACCTCATAGATATGGACGCCTGTTTTGGTTATGACCGGTTCCCAATTGGGATCATTCATAACTTGTCGTACAACTCCACGCACGCGCTGGGTTTCATCGTCTTCCTTAACCAATTCCATTGGAAGGTTCTTTGTGTCAAATAGGACACCTTTGTACCGCAGTTTGTCCTCCATATCGTAGGAATCCTCGGGTAATTCTGTGATTTCTTCGCGAATGTAATCCTTGGAAAGCGTAGAAAGGTCCAGGACGAAAGGGGATGTGAGGAGTTTTGCCATGTCGTGGGAGACGCGTGAAGGCCGTTCTTGGGATGTTATGAGATCTAGATCCCATGTAGGAAGTTTTGGGACAAGCGATGGAAGTTGTATGTCTGGACCTGCGTTTGTAAGATTGGTGGGTGTAGGATTGGAAGACACATGAGTTGGATTGCTGAGTGCAGAGACATTCTCTGTTAACGCCTCTTTTGTCTCGGGACCCCAGGGTATTCCAAGTAGAACTGCACCAACCAGAAATAACATAAGTCCAACAAGAAACGGATTCATGTTATTTACTTCTATTTAGAGAATTGTCTAATACTTTTTGACCTGAATAATTGGCATACTCGTTTTTTTCTGGAAATCGGTGGAAGATAGAGGAGTTCCAGATTCGCCCATCGCCTCTTGGCGTTCCTTCTCCTTCTCAAACTCCGCTGACTTAATCCACAAATCTTTGGACCCCATCTTAAAATCGGGGCGTGTTTCAGCCTTGTACCAAAACACACACTCCTCCAGCTTGTTGGACTTGGAACCATTGTGGATCACAAGGCATTCGTAGTTTTCCGTACACTGGTCCATGATCTGACAAAAGAACTCGAAGGTAGGGAAAATACCCGCGAACTGTTCGTAGATACGCCGACGATTTGCCACCATATTCTCACGCAGAATAAACACGAAATCCACATTTCCACGGAGAACCGGTGGGATTCCCATTACATATTGGAGTGCCAGGATATACATAATGCCGTAGTGGCGACCATTCATAAACAGGGAGCGAATGAACTTGTCAGACACCCATTTGTTGTCATACATACAATCATCCATGATAACAAAGGTACGCCGATCAATTGCCGAGGATCCCTTGGTCGCCTTCTCCTTCATAATCATTTTGGTAATCGTCTGTTGGCGTTTCAGAACATTTGAAATAATTGTGGGGGAAAATTCTTCATGAATCAGGATGCTGGGAACAATCTGGGAATAAAAGGCATTGGCACCCTCTGTTCCTGATAATACGGTTCCAATCGGAATGGACCGTTTGTTCCACAATAAATCACGGATCAAGAAGGATTTGCCAGTGTTGCGTTTTCCTATAAAGACTACTACGGAATCATCGGCAATCCGGGACATGTCGAACTTCTGCAGTTTCAGATTGCGTGTGGGGCGTGCAGGTGTATCTGCTGCCGAAAGAGAAGGCAGCATGGAAGAAAGAGTAGGCTGGGCCATGTTTCTATAGTACGAATCCAAAAGAACTGGCATATAAACGCAGCATGGATGAATATGTAGGAAATATGGGAATTGACATTGTATTCCTGGGACATCCAGATCGTTTAGGTATAACGGATATTACGAGTGGCTGTTTTTCAGCTCGTTCAATGATAGAGTATTTACCAGATGAGCTGAATCCAATGTCTCATCTTCCCTGGGATGAAGTACGGGCATGGAGAGATTCCACAAGATCCCTTCAAAAACTACGGGAGTATGTGGAACTGCTTCGGGATTTTACGCGCTACCGAGATCCAACCCTTGATTTGCGTTGGAATTGCCATGGGGTATACGCGGTTCGTCAATTTATTCGTATTGCAAAACAGTATTTGCAATACGATATACCGGCCTATATTTCTATGTAGGATATTTAGGCATGATGTTGGAGTGCATGGATGTGTTCGATGATTTCCATGTTGGATTCGTAGTTTACCTTTTTCTCATCGGTGTTTTGGTGGGGTTTCCAGCTGGGAATTATACAGAAGGGACTCTGTTCGTTGGCAAGAATCCAGAGAATTAGAAAGAGGGCAAGTGTCATCCAGAATGCCACGGCGATATTACGGGTGGCAACAAAGATAACGATGAAGAAAAGAATGGGACGCAACCACCTTGTTTGTAAGAATTCTTCTTGTTTGGGAGTTAGTTCACTCGCCAGGAAACGACCTCCTAAGTTCAACATTAACATTAGCATACCAATAAAGTAAGGGTTTGTATTGAGGGAGTCAATGGTTAACGAAAGAATATCAAGAGTTCCACCATCCTGTTCTTCGGGTTGAGGTTGTGGCGGTGGTTGCTGCTGTGCTTGCTGAGGCTGCACGGACTGTTGTGGTTGTTGTGGTTGTTGTGGTGGTTGTGGTGGTTGCGGTATCGATAGTTGTCCGCCTTTTATATCCTCCATGAATTTGGAGATGGGTTTCAACCAATCTTCAATTTCTTTGCCGGATGGCATTCCTACAGTGGAATCCTGTTTTACCAAATCTAGCGATTTGACGCATGTAAACGAAATGACGAAAAGAATTGGACGTCTGCAATCCACAAGAAGAACACCAAAAATGCCAGGGATCCCAACAAAGGGTGTTCGGTTGCCAACCAAATAACAAGCAGTCCAAAAAAGAATTGCAAACCTGGATTCTGTCCCATTTGAAAGAAACGTTCCGTATACCTTTTCTCAAAGGGTAGACTGATGAATAGTAGACATGCAAGAAGTAAGATCCCAAGGACTGTTTGGGTTTCCACGTCCATTCCTACATGCTTACGGGGATTTATCGACCACCAGGCATCGAGGAATCGCCCTGCACTGGATAGGTCGTCACATCCTTCTCCTTGATTCCAGCAGGCTTTTCCTTGAGAACCGATTCCACAAACCACCGATTGTTTTGTTGCACCCAATCAACAGTTCCAGATGCAAATCCCTCCTGCTTCTGACGGTGCGTCCATATCATAAAGATGAAAAATAAAAGCGAAAATGTTATAGGTGTATAATTGGAATCGTAGGCACATATGGCACCTACAAATGTCAGGAAGAACCCGGCGGGATGTAGGAATACATGAAACACCTGCTTGGGAAGCGCTGCTACATTGGTAGATAGAATGACAAGTACTATGGCAATGATCCATTCGATACCAACAGGCGGATGCCAGATTTGTTTGATGGCTCCACCGGGGGGATTCATAGTCTTTGTAGTGGGCTATGATAGTTATCTAACAGACGGCGAACATCCATATCGGTCCGAATCTGGGATCCTTCCTTCATAAACCGGTCGCGAAAGTCCATGACGAATTTAACACCCTGAGAATAATCCTGGCCGATAAATCGCAAAACGGTCTGATAGGCTTCATTTGCAGCATCCCCCGAAACAACCGGCTCATTGTTTTTGGCGATCATTTGAATCACCTGGTCGCTCAGGGCACTGTTCTTCAACATGTTGGACGCCGTGGTAAACCCCTCTTTGGATCGCGGGGACAATAGGTATTCCCGCCAAAACAGAATGGTGAGTACCGTCAATACCGTACAGATTCCAATGGAGAGTAGGAGTTTCAATTCCATTCTTGTCATGGGTGTAGGAAACTTACGGATCCCAGTAAAATACGCAACCAAATTAGGGAGATCCACCAAAGGATCATGTATTGTTCGATTAATGAAGCTTTCCAAGATGTTATGACACATTCCCCGCCATCCGCGCTACCCAAACGCCGTAAAAAACGGCCCGCGCTACCCCCGGAACCGTTTCAAATCGATCCCGACCGTCCCGCCAATCGTCCGCCTGCCGAGGTTCCTACCAACAATCCTCCTTCCGAATACAACAATTTGCTAAAGGCGGTGGCTGAGGATCAATCCTATTTCCTACATTCACAACCTGCATCAACACAAGATGAATACACGTTGGAACCGGATTGGACTAAGCAGTTTGAGGGACCCTCGGTTCCTCCGTGGATTAAAGAGCGGATCGCTGCCAAAGATGCAGAAATTCCACTGAAACCTACTGTAGAACCAGTATCTTCTTGGATGCAAGGTCTCTATCAAAAAGTTCCATCGAATTATTTGGCACCTGCACCCGCCATTGTACCCGAATATCCTGTTGCAGCACCCACAGGACCTTCCATTTCTGATGAACGCCTCCTACGCCTCGAATCACGCCTTGACAAACTCTTTGACAAACTCGAGGCCGTCGAGAAAAACCGGAATGAATCCAATCATATCGAAATTATACTTTTTATATTGGGTGGATTGTTCCTCATTCTCATGTTGGATTTGTTGGTAAAACAGGGAACCAAGGCATGTATCATGGTTGCCAAAGCGGGAGGAGGAACACTCCTAAAAAATATTATTGGGTAGTTTAGTCAGATTTAGACTTATTGTAGGAAGTCCAGGTGTTTTGAATTGTATCGATTAGCAAAACAATGGGAAGTGCGATTGTAGAGAGTGCGGCACCTATCAGAGAACCCACTAGGCCGCCTACACTCCCTACAAGTAAAGTGCCTGGGATAACTCCATTCGCGTACACATTGAGTGCAATCATTTGATATCTACTCAATTGAACTCCATTCAATGAAATGTTCTTTTTGCCAATTTCAATACGATAGGGAATTCCATTTGGAGTTGTGAACTCTAAATCAATTTCTTTCTCTGTAAGAGTCTCAGAGGTTGTGGGAGTTTCTGGAGTCTCTGGAGTCTCTGGAGTCTCTGGAGTCTCTGGAGTCTCTGGAGTCTCTGGAGTCTCTGGGGTCTCTGGGGTCTCTGGATTCTCTGGGGTCTCTGGGGTCTCTGGAGTCTCTGGGATCTCTGGAGTCTCTGGGATCTCTGGAGTCTCTGGGATCTCTGGAGTCTCTGGGATCTCTGGAGTTTCTGGAGTCTCTGGGATCTCTGGAGTTTCTGGAGTCTCAGAGGTTGCAGGCGCCACATCATTTGTGGCAGAAGAAGAACCAAACCGAAAGGAAAAGGAAAACATTTGGTTGTTTGCGAAAGAGAACGAATCTGTAGGACACACTCGTTCTTCTTGATGGTATAGTATTTCAAATTTTTTAAGCGATCTATGCGAAAAACTCCTTCTCAAAGGCTGCACGGTTGTAGACAGTCAACACGGATGCTGCATCCCATTTGCTATATGTCATCAGAATGCGATCTGCCTCTACTACCAGTCCTAGGGCATACTCGATCTTCTCTCCTTCGAATTTAAAGAGAGTGGAATGCCGTTTGACCGCCAAGGTCGTCGCATCCAACACCACAATGCAATGGTAGTAATGACGGGGTGTAGAGTAGGCAACATAATGTGTTAGAAACCACACTTCATCCCCGTCTGCTGCAGGCACCAGGGTTCCACAGGTAGATCCCCGCAAATCACGGAAAAACCCTGGAACATCCGTAATGGTTGTGTCGGATACAAAGGCGCCGTCTCGGAGTTCCCCAATTGTCAGAGGAGACCAGTTGTAAATTACTTTCAGTTTGCCTTCGTAATGGAAATAGACCCAGTTCTTCTCACAGCCACTATTAACAGGTGAAGGATAGACAGTTGGGACCAATACATTGGATCGAAGTGAATAGGAACCTTCGCCAACCCGCGGACGACCCAGTTCATCCTGGACTGTTCCTAGGAAACGCAGCTCTCCTTCATGCGAAAATACCTTCACATCCTCGACACCCAGGTAGCGAGTGTCCTCACGGTGCACCTTGTCAATCCAGTGGCCGCGTACCACATCCAGATTCCGATTCAACACAAGGGCCTTATTGAGTGTTATAATCTTCTGATCGTCATGTCGGTATGAATACGTTCCATGGGTCTTGTCAAGATTGTAATTGACATACCGGACATTCACAAGGTATCCCTCGCTAAAAGGAATGATACACGGTGAGCTTGATTTAAAGGAATCGAGTTTCCCCCGTACGGTCCGTTCAACGGCATTGGTCCAATCAATACGACGCTGTAGGAGTCCTGGTATTGTATGAAGACTGCGAAAATAGAAAGAGTAATTGGAGAGAACATTGTCGCGATTGTAGCCATGACTCAGTAGCTTCAGGTACTGCCGGTGATCCACAGGTTTTTTGCTATAATAATACAAAATCGACTGTTCGTAATCCAATAGATAGTCGTATATATCCCGTTTAATAAACAGAACATCGTTTTTAGGATATGGGATTGCCTTGGCCGTGTCGCAAATCATTTGGGCGGCCATGTTTTTGCCCCGCAGACGAAAATGCATAACAATTTCATGTAGGGGTTCTGCACGGGCCGAATGGTAGTTGTAGGCATCTAGGAGTGTGTAGACACCCTCGGCCTGTTTACCAATCGCAAGTTGGCATTTTCCCATCTCATACAGAGAGTTCCAGACTTCCTCATGCCATCCACCGAGTGCCACACGTTTCTTGTACCATTCAATGGCTTCCGCATGTTGTCCCAGATCACGGTATGAATTGGCAATGTAAAAGTGGTAGCGGCCATTCGCGGGTTCCTCCTTGAGCCCCTCTTCCAACAGGCGAATATCGCGGGTAAACTTGTCGGCTTTGCACCCGCCATCGCCGATATCGTCGATACGAAGGAAATCCCGCGGTAACCGCGTATTATGGGATGTATTTGCCGGAAAATCATAATACTCATGGGTGGGACATACGCACTTAACACCGATCCCCAGCTTCACAATTCGAGTATTGTAATACTCGAAGTTGGGGGAACCCTGTAAGAGCAGGTAGCCTGCCTCGGTAAAAAGGTTCTTTGTAAATTTGGGACCAATCACAAGTTTCATATCGGCATCCAACAGAAGTGCGTATTCTCCAGGAAACAACTCACCTGCGCGTGTAAGCGCCTTCGAACGATTATAACCAAAATTCCGAAACGGTTCCACAAAGACTTCCCCTGAAATACCGCGGGATGCCATGAATTCCGTTATTTTCATGGGGGTGTCATCCGTCGATCCTGTATCACAAATAACGTATCCGTCAATTATGGGAGCCACCGTTGTGAGAAGTCGCTCAATAATACGACTTTCGTTCTTGACAATCATATTTAAAATGAGCTTGGGAGCCATATTTGCAGATGTTGGAAATTAGAGCGTTGTCCTTTAGGTTCCGAAAGTAAAGTTGACATATAACAACATCAGACAGTCAGTATTGTAAACCATGTTAACACGATACTTGTATCCGTGTGAGGGAGTGGGAGAGGCCCTTCTTCTTTCGTTTTCATTAACGAATCGCGATCCACTTCGTAAGCAAAAGGCAGTCTTTTGGGCCCATGAACTCATGCAAAGTGAGGAGGAGGAATATTTGTGGGGAATCCTCAAAAAAGTTGTAGAAAAATATGGGTGTTCGAAGGATCAGGACCTGTGTGAAACAAAGCAACTTCTACCTCTTCTGACATCCCTCCTTGCGATTGCCTGGCCCACACCGTATGGACCTCCTACACCCCATCCCAGCCCACTTCCAGAGGGACTTCCTGAGGAGCCGGCCATGTGGATGGAATGCCAGCGGGCGCGTCTTTGGTGGGCGGTCCAAGATGCCAAACGCCATCGCCGTCCAGAACGTCTTCTACGACTTCTGGGTTCTCTACAACCTGCTACGGCCGCTCTCTACTTACAGACACAGAAGAGTGGATGGAGGAAAATGTTGGAAGCAGTGGGATGTCCTTGGAATCCGGTGGTGCGTCCTGGAACACCTCTTGTATGGCCCAAACAAACCCGCCTCTTCGCCCTTCCCAAACATCTGCAATCCCGTACAGCCCTACATCCCGCAGGATGGTCCGTGTGGAATGGGTGCCGCGCCTGGAAACGTATCCTGGCCGCCCATGGCGCCCTTGCCAAACCAGGATCCTTTCAAACAGTCGAACAAGAGGAAGCCTTTTATTCGACATATTTTCCGAATGATATACCAGATGAATGGAGTCCGGCCGAACTCGCAAAATCTCATGCAAACTCCTCCTCCAACCAGGTCAGCCATGAAGGCCCCCCTTCCGTCGACCAATGCGAATGACGATCTATGGAAAGCGACCAACGCCGATTCAACACTGTCAGATCCGCGCGTGTGGGCTTAAAGACCGAGAGATGATGTAGAATTTTTTGGATTTGATGCTTTCGCAGGGATCCACATGTATACAAATCAAACTCTAATAAACACCGGCTTCCGCGCGATTTCAGAATAGCCGGATTGGGTTTGGCCCAGAAATGAAAGGCAAGATGACTCGTCTGTATGGGAAGAATCGCTGTAAGACCCCTGTTTTCCACAGGAGATTCCACATAATATACCCGTGCAGAATCCAATGGTTTCATATCAATATCTTGAATGATTTGTTCGATCAATGTACCTGCCATAGCGGTATCGGCTGGTCCAGGGCACGTTTTGGTTTCCATTCGCAGAAGCAAATGGTGATGTTGGATATCACCATTTGCATGTCTATTTCGGTATGTCTGATGTCGTACGGTCCTAATTCGCACCGTTTTTCGTCGCGTTTTGCCCCCCATTCTGATGTGTCTTGCGATATTTCCCCCACTCGGATTCCCATGCTCGAATGGCCCGCTCAAAATTGGCGGCGGGGAAAAACGCAATCGAACGCACCTGTTTGACAGCTGCCATCGCCTGGTCCGCTGTAAATCCCCGTGTTGTGATAAGAAACATGGCAACAACCGCGGCAGACCGTTGCATACCTGCATGACAATGGACGAGTATGGTGCGACCTGCCTTGTATTCGCGCACCAGCTTCATTTGCGTTTCCGCGGCCCAGGCCGCCATATTCGAAATTTCCACGGGCTCCAAATTGTCATCGACGGGAACACGATACATGTAGGGAATGGAGGAATCAAATGGTAGTGTTTTGGTGCAATTAAACACCACAGTTATACCCTGGGTTCGCAGCCATTCCGTGTTGGCAGCGGCTACTTTATTACCAAGCCATAACCGGGGCACGATTTCATGTGCGTCCATCCTTCTCCTGTGGTTTTGCTTTTTTCCGTAGCATTTCCATATAATCTCGGGTGCGTTCAACGAGAGTTTTTCCACTTGCAATAAGATCAAAAATCGAACTCGCTTTTATAATAATTCGATCCAAATTTTGATATCCCCACACACCTAGTAGGAGTTCATCCCATTGTTGCAGCAAGTGGGGAGGAAATGTTCGATCCAGCAGTTTCTGGCGTATAACATGTCCTAGTTTCACATGTAGAATTGTTTCAAGATCTTCAAGTGTTTCACCGTATACAATCATCCATTCCTCCCCATGTGCTTCGCGGAAAAAGGCCCTCGCGCACTCCACATCCAATTGGGCGCCAACGCGTACCTGAAACATTTCTAGATCAAGTCGACACATGCGAAAGGACTGTACTGCTGAATCCATGTGCCGTTGCCGCCCTCGCCAGAGATTTTGATGAATCTGGTCGATCAGGACAAGGAGTTGGGCGAGCGACCAGGGGAGATTTGTGTAGGGATTTTTGGGTGCCCGTGGCATACTGATTCCAAACGATTGAAAGCGCAGAGCTGCCATCATCTGTTTGTGAATGGTATGAGTATGAAATTGGTAGACCGCTTTGGAATTCCAATCATACACACGGACTTTGTGGTGATCTGGGATCAGTTCCAGAGTTCCTACATCCACCTCCCCAATGAGTCGGCGATCCATGATGCGTTTTCTACGGTGGCGAAGAAGGGAACGAATACGCGCCCGTATCCATTGCGACCGAAAAAAGTAGGATTCAAAGATGGCACCGGCTTCCTTGCGATGGAAAAAAGGATCTGGAATATCTCCTAGTACATATTCAGGTGTTCTGTATTGAAAGGAAAAAGTGGACTTTGGAAAAATGGGCTCTTTGAACCCTTTCCATATGGATAACCAATTTGCAAATGTTTGAGGATAACTCATATACCGGTGTAACCAATTTCGGCCAGGATCAAAATTAGGTGGTTGATAGAGAAATACAAAAGTCCCAGGGACTTTTGGAATCAGAAGGTTCTGAAACATACTTGTATTCTTTGGTATATTGGCAGGGTTTAGAATCAGTATGCTAATAGGTTCCTCCTTGTACTAAATTAATAAGAAGAAGAGTTGCCTGTTTCCACTCTATATGTATGTAAGGCCAGGTAGATTTTAGGAAATCATAGTCTTCACGTACCTGATTATAAAGGGCGGTGCGGTCGAGGGGGCCTAAAGACTCCATCGGCGGCTGTGGTTTGCCGAGACGCGCATTGACCGAGTTGTGAAACGCATGAAGCTTTCCACGGATATCGTGTCGGATATCTTCACCCCGCATGTATTCCCAGCCTTTCGGTAGGAATCGATGCGTTTTCCAATATTCCGACATATGAATCTGACATTTTTGACAGGGAATGTTGGAAATGGTGGCGCGTAAAAATGTGTTCCAGAGGGGATATATATCGCGACGATCACTCAGATCCGCCAAGGTATGCAGGAGTCGCCATAATCGGGGACCCCATATTTCAGGTGCCGCCATTCTTGTAGCATGGTCGGTAAAAAGTTGAAATTGTCAAACGAAGCAGGGGTCATCCTTGTGTATGATTGAAAACCATGGAAAAAACAACGGCCACAACGGCCACGCGGATTCCGGCATATTTGTGGGAGTCCCTGCAAGATGCCTTTTACGAACACGATCAATCCTTTCTACGAATTCTGGCACCGCATATCAAGGTCCCGTTCGCGGATCTCAAACGAACTCTGTTAGGAGCACGGGGACAACTTGTCTCTCTTGCCATTGCCGACAGTGATGCCTGGTGGGAAGGCGAACTCTGTCCGCTGCGTGTACGAACCTCCGCAGGTATCTGGAAATCCTGTGGATTCCCACGCGAAGCCCACGGTGTGTGCCGACATCACGCACGCCATGTACCAGGGATCGACTTGAAACACAAGGATGATCCATGGTTTGCCACTGTACCCAAACGAGTTCCGTGGCGGTATGAAGGAGAAACAGTATGGGTCGCAAAAGATCAAACCGTCATCAATGAACTGGGTCATCGACTTTCCATTCGTATATGCCCGAAAACGGGAATTCTACAACATGACGAGTAGGTTTATTTGGGTGGAACACACATGAGGGGTGTTTCCGTTGCCGCCTTGTCTGGACTCATCGATCCAACCACCTGTAGGAGATCTGGGATTTTTCCACTTCCACTGCAATCCACTAAATGCCAGAATCCAATGGCAACCAGGGCCCCTACAACAACACCGAGCCCCCCTCCCAACCATGTATCACACTCGGTTGCCATACGGGCAAAAATCAATAACAAAAACACAATTCCCACAAGGAATGTGGAAATGGAAAAGGCACGTCGTGCCGACACCAGTTTTTCATCGGCATTCGCCTTGGGTTTCCGCATCGTTACACGAATCGAGTTGTAGATGGTAAACATGGCAAAGAAGGCTGAGGCCGACATCCAGAGCGAGGGGACTACAATGCGATCCTTGGGCTCCGTCCCTGAAAATCCGACCGAACAGGAGCGCGGCATGGTACGTGTTGCAAATCCTGGTTTGAATTGACCGATTGCTCCCGCAAGCATTTGGAGCCCCACAGTGACAACCCAGTTCAAGGCGAGTCCCGCTGCCGCCCAAATCAGCGGTACATAGCCACTCACAAGCCCCAGAAGCAGGGATCCCACAAATAAAACATTGGGAAGATCATGATAGGACGCCAATAAAAACTTTCGCACCTCGGGAAAGTCCATTCCTTACTTTGGACCCTGAATTTATGCTGCTTCCGCACGTTCACATACATAAATAGGCTTTCCATCGGCCGCCTTGTTGCGAA
>JACCDX010602452.1_pt1 | contig 33322 bp, 37 predicted proteins | sample 7449681 | NCBI WGS metagenome assembly JACCDX01 (sample SAMN15323450, study PRJNA562643) | freshwater metagenome | isolation source: river surface water | place: USA:Blue River Watershed | collected 2017-08-18
AGGAGCATTAACTGCATCCTCTACTCTTGGAGTTACTGGTGTAGCAACATTAGCATCTACTCTATTAGTTCAAAATGGAGGCGTTGGAGTAACTGGTGCATCTATATTCCATACTTCTTTAACATCTTCAGGAGCATTAACTGCATCTTCAACTCTTGGAGTCACTGGTGTAGCAACATTTGCTTCTAATGTAAACATAACAGCTGGTGGCTTAGGAGTAACAGGCGGATTTACAGTCAGTGGTGCATCAGTATTTGGATCAACATCAAGCTTTGCAGGAGTGGCATCACATTCTGCTGCTGTATTAGTAACCTCAGGTGGAATTGGTGTAACAGGTGCATCAATATTCCATGGTGCATTGCAAGCATCTTCATTGACTCTTGGAAGTGCTTTGACAATAGCAAATGGTGGCACTGGATTAAATACTGTCCCAGCTGCTTATACATTATTAACAGCCAATAATGCTGGTACTGGATACACTCAGAAGACATTACTTGCTGGCACTGGTATAACAATTACTCAAGATGTCAGTTCGATAACTATTGCAGCGACAGGAAGTACTGCAGGTGGTGGTACCCCTGCTGGTACAAACAATGGGGACATCCAATACAAGTCAGGAACTGCATTCGCGGCATCAACAAGCTTCAATTATGATCAAACAGTAAGCCAATTGTCAGTAGCAAGTTTCCCAGCTGCTGCGACAAACCAAACTTCTGCAGCTCTTAAATTAACAGGAACAGGCGTAACATGGAGCGGTTCCACCATTGGTACATTCTTAGCAATAAATGCTGCAGTTGGATTTGTCGGCGATCTTATAGATGCTCAGGTAAATGGAGTTGAAAGATTTAGTGTAAGTGGTGGTGGTGCAGTCAGAATAAATAATGCATTTACTCTTCCAACTTCTGATGGTTCACCTAACCAAGTATTGCAAACAAATGGTTCAGGCACAGTTACATGGGCTACCGCTTCAGGTTCGGGATCTGGAACAGTTGGAGCCGGTGGCGCTGGTGCACTTGCATGGTATTCTTCTGCGGGTACAGCAGTAACAGGTGCATCTGCTTTAGTATATGCAACTTCAGGAAACAACTTAACCATTACCGCATCTGGTGCAGCGGTCACGCCTCTTGAGCTTATTGGTGCAGCATCACAATCACAACCTCTCTTTACAGTTGCAACAAATGGACCATCAGTTCAATTCGAAATCAATAGCGTTGGCGCAGTTACAACTGGTAGATGGAATGGTTCAGCAATTGGCCATACATATGGAGGTACTGGTTTAGTTGCTACACCAACTAATGGTCAAATCCCAATCGGAAACGGAAGCGGATATACACTAGGAGGCATTGGTGTCACAGGATTACTTAGAAAGACAGAAGGAGCAGGTTCTATAACCCTCAAGGGAATAAGAGCATTCTATCTCACATTCTGTGCTGGATATACTCCTCTGGCAGCTGGTGCTGACACTGTTATTATTAGAATACCAGATAACTCATATGATACAGTTTCGCCTATTACTTATAACGTAAAAGAATTTGTAATGAGAGTTGAAACCCCATCTTCTGGAACAACAACTGTACAATGTGAATATTACACAGGCACGAGTGCGTTCACAGGTACAAACCTTTTATCTGCTGGACTTTCCATGACAGGTACTGGAAATTATGAGGTTGGAACTACATCCTTTACGACTTCTACATTAGTATCTGGCACAAAACTTAGAGTTAACTTTACAGCCTTGAACTCAACTCATGCCAATTTCTTTGTTAGGTTGATGTTAGAAGAACAATAAGCATGAAATCATATATAGTTAGAACAAGAATAGAAAATAACGAAACTACTGGGCCTAGGCCAATATATTTACCTGCTGGATTCGGCACTGTCAAAGGTGCATTATTTTATTATGCGACATCTAACGCAAATCTGAATACTTTAGACTCCACAACAAATGATCAAGTTTTTGGTATAGGATTTGCCGGACCACCATTAGGAGCTGCAGGAGTAACCAGCAAAACTATGGGTATAATCATAGACTCCAATGGATCTGCTGGAACTACCAGAAACTATAATTATTCGTGGGCTGACAGAGTAGCATATAGCGGGTTGCCAGATGGATCAGTAAGCAGACAATTAAGAGTGACTAGCTTTGCCCAAGATAGAATAAATTGTGATTTGACAGTTACTGGGGTTCAGACAGTTCCATTAGATATAACAATAACTGTTTTTTCAGGCACAGGCTTGAGCATAGCAGTTAATTCAACAAGCACAACGGCAACTGGCATAGGCATTACCAATGCTAGATGGATAACTGGTTTAACATTTAGGCCAGATTTAATTCTTGGTACTTACACACAAAATGCCGCTTCATTAACAGGCGTATCATCAATCGCAGATGCACAAATTTCTTTTGGAGCAGCTCTAAGAAGTCCCGGTGCTGGAACAACTTCGGCAACAGAATCATGTATTGCTTATCGTAATCAAAATAATGCTGGTTCTGTAGTAGTGTCATCTACTGTTTCTGATTCTTCATTCGCAAGAGGGCTCAGAGGAACTCCTAACACCAATGAAATGCGTGTTACAAATTGGGGTGGCACAGGCTTCTCTGTTTTCAGCTTTGGAGCTGCGGCTGGTGGATCATATCCTATCCACTTTATGGCTTTCTATGAATATAATACTCAGCAATATGATATTGAGCCACTCATATATAGATCTGCTATTGGTACTTCCTTTTATAGCGTAGGGTTCATACCTCAACTTATTATCGGTGCTGCAAGCAATACAGACGCAGCATTTGATACTATAGACACAACTTTCGAATCTGATTCAATAAATGTTTTTACAGGATATGGTTTTCAAAGAAAAAATAATACAGGCCTTGGCACTATTACCTCTTCAACAGGATCGACTACAATATCTGGCACAGGCACTTCTTTTAGGGGGACAGTTGCCAAGGGTGATATAATCTATAATTCATCTCTAACATCTTTAGGAACTGTAGCGTTCGTTGTCTCAAACACTTCTTTACAGCTGACAGCAAATGCTAGTGCTACTGTTTCTTCTGGTACATGGATGTATGAACAAAGTTCTCAATATTCAGTATCTATTATTGCTGAAGATACGGCAACCCCAGCTGCCGGATGTAATTCTACAATTATATCCAGCAATATGATAAGATCTTATAATGGTGATGCAGGCAATAATACAGCCATAGTATCAATGTCGGGCAATTTGACTAATTTTGATTCCAGGCAAGGTTTTGGAATTTCTTACCACACAGCTACATATGGTCCGATTGCCAGAAAAGGTTTTTTTGTTGCGTTTGATGATACTTTTAACAGAGGAAGAAGAGGCTTGATCAATTCCTAACAAAGAATTTCATTAAAAATAATAGAATAAAATAATTAAGAATCTTAAATTTCAAGGATTTCAAAAGATGCCAAGTTTCACAATTAATATACCAATCAGAAATGCTGATGCTGATGATGTAAAAGCTGCATTCGCTTCTGCATATAGCTATAATGCAACAATCACTCAAGGCAATGGAATTGTTATTAATAATCCATTAACTCAAGAGCAATTTGTCCAACAATGTTGCATTAATTTTATGTTAGAAATAACTAAAAAATATTTAGTTCAAGTTGAAGAAATTGCTGCAAGAGAAGCTGCATCACAAGCGGCTACACAAAGAGCAATTGAAGTAACAACTTGGTTTGATGATCGCAGACTCGAGTCTATAGGCGGAATTGAAGTTTATAATCAGTTCCCTCAAATAGAAGATATTGATATAAATTGCAATCAGGATAATCCATGTGATATAGTTTTGACTGGTACAGATCCTGATAATTTAGATCTCACATTTGAAATTATTTCAGGACCTTTACACGGAGAAATATCTGGAACACAGCCAAATTTTGTATATACACCAAATTCTGGATATTCTGGCACAGATACGATCACATACAGGGCTACAAATGGTACGAAATATAGTTTAATAAAAAACATTTCAATTGTAATAAATGGCATTCCTGTAGTACAAAATATGACTGTTGAAACTTCAAGAAATACAAATAAAGCATTTACAGTAACAGTTAATGATTATGTAGACACAGGTATGGTATACACAACAGTTAAATTACCAATAAATGGTGTAATTACTGGTGTTGCTCCAAACTATGTTTTTGAACCATACTATGACTTTCATGGATCAGATAGTTTCCAATTAAAAGTTAATGATGGCTTTTTTGATAGTAATGTAGCAACAATTACTCTTATAGTAAATGATCCGCCTTCGGCAGATGATCAGATTTTACAAATTGCTTTAAATACACCAACAAATATAACTCTTACAGGATCAGATCCAGATGGAGACCAATTGACATTCTCAATTGTTTCTAGTCCATCTCATGGAGTTTTAACAGGATCATCGCCTGTGTTTGAATATACTCCAAGTGCTGACTTTGCAGGAACTGACTCATTTACATTTGTAGCTTATGATGGCTATGCACATAGCCAATTAGCAACTGTAATATTGAATATAAGCTAAAGGAATAAATTATGCCAGACGATATAAATTTTATTATCTCTATACCTGTTAGAGAAGAAGACGCAGAAAATGTAATCAATGCATTTTTGAACTTAAAGCCATATGCTCAAACTCCATACCAATATACTGTTAAAGATTTGGCTGGCAATACAATTGACAACCCTGTAACTCCAGCTATGTATGTTGAAGATTGTATAGGATTTTTCGTGATGGAAATGACAAAAAGCCATTTAATTAATCAAATAGCAGAGCAAGCAAAGTCAGCTGCTTTAGAAGCTGCATCAGCATCTACTAATGATTTAGGAACTTGGATTAATCAGAATCTTCCATAATGTTTCTTGATGAATTCTTAGAAGTATCAAAATATTATAGCGAATTAGAAGATAAAAATATTTTTTCTAATCATGTTGTAAAATTTGATACTTCTAATTTTTTGCATATTCAATTAAATAAAAAATATAAAAAAATTAATTTTAATTTTTACATTGACAAAGAAGATAATGAAAAAATTGAATTAGAGATTTGGGCTGATAATGAATTAGCATCAGCTTATGTTTCGGTTAGTGATAAGAAATTTAATATTGAATGTTTTGTAGATTATTGTCAAGATCTTAAAATAATTGCGAGATCAAAAAATAATATAAATATTTATATATATGATAGCTTTTTGATAGAAGATGCAAAAGAAATCATATCAATTCCTTTTGAAAAAAATAAAATTGAGCGAAAAATCCAAAGATATAATGAGGTTTTGATATTTTGTGCTGATGAATCAAAAAAAGATAGATTTGAAAATTCAGTAAAATTTTTAAATGAATTTGGTAAAGTTCATGAATATTACAAAGTAGTAATAAATAAAAATAATTCGTCAGAAATTGCTCGAATTGCTTCAGAACATAATATCATAAATGTGCCTTATTATTCAGAATCAAATTTTTATTCAATTTTGTTTTGTTTAGCACAAATTATTAAAGCAAATAAATATTTATTTTTATCTCCAGATACTCTAACGGTAGACGATATTGGCAGCTTTCCAATAAAAGAAAATAAATTTTATTTTACTAGAGAACAAAGTTTAAATAAGGGCTCGATTTTTGGTTCTTTTATAGATTCTAATACAGAATTTCCATACTATGGTACAAAACAAGATCTTGAACATCTTGAAATTGATGATAATAAATATAATTCAAATTATGTTATCAATGGCGGATTTTTCATTGTAAATCAATTTTCTTATTTAGCTCTTGAATCTTATGTGAGAAATCATGAAGCTAATTTTATAAAATATTATAATTCGCATAAAAATAATGAATATTGCATGTTTGCAATAATAAATTCTGTTCTACTATCAACAGATATGTGTGGTGAATTATTACCTGAATACGCCGTTCAGTTGCAAAATGATGATTGCCAGATTGTAGCTGAAGATAATAGACTGTCATTTTATTACAATAATAGAAAGTCAAAAATACTATATTTTAATGGACCAAATTCGAATTATAAATATAACAAATTAAAAAATTATAGTTTGAATTGGTTTCAGAATAAACAAATTGATAAGCCGATAGAATTGAATCAATATGTAAATTTAAATTTTATTTTAAATGATTCTGTTAAGAATTTAGATGAATGTATTTTTACCATAGCTAGAGCAGGCGATGAAGAGTATTTAGAATCATTATTATTTTCGGCAAGATATTATGGCAAAATTGAAAAATTTTATATAATAAATGTTGATTTTGCACCAACAATATCTCACATTATCACTAAATATTTTTATGTTGAAATCGTGTGTACATTGAATCAACAAATCATAGGCGATGCTTATAAATTATTAGTGTTTGATATTGTGAACATTATCAAAAGTGCTCATTATATTTATTTAGATGTAAACTCGTTAGTTTTAGATGATATTTCACATGTAATGGATCTGACTCATCTATATCATAATAATATTATAATAACACAGAGCAAATATAAAAATGAAAAGATTAATAATTTAAAATCATTATTGATGCGATTGTATAATTTAGATCCAATCAAATTTATATTAGATCATAAGCTGCGCGAGAATATCACAAGCTTTCAAGGCTTATTTGATACCAACATGATTGCAGGAGATTATGAATCGTTTATAGGCTTGAACAATGCTTATAAATCAATGAGTTCTTCTGTAAAGCATTGGGCTATGAGTAATGTCAATGGTTATGGTTTCTTGTTGAATTATGCAATTAAAATAAATCATTTTATGATCATAGATCAAATATATAATTTTTCGTTATTTCATAATTATAGATTGAATGCCTGGAAGTCAGAAAAAATAATAAAAGCAGAGTATTTGAATAATACTGTAAAAATAATTAATTTTCAATATTGCTCTCCAGATATCAAAAGATTCTTTTATGTTTTTAAAGATCTTATTTATCAAAATGAAGAATCAGAATGGTTAGTTTTTTTGCAGATGTTAAATTATTATTTTGATTTTCATCCAAACCAAAATATAGCCAATTACATATATCCCAAAACAACTAAAACTTATCCAAAATATTTAGTAAATAATTTAGAATCTTATTTTATATTCCTCAAGAATGTTATTCAATCAACAAATCCAAAGAAAATATTGGAAATTGGATTTGGCTCTGGTATTTTTACTGCTTTAATGAGTATGGTTTCTTCTGCTGGTACTGAGATTTATTCCATAGAAGAATCAAACAATATTGAACATATTCCATTTTTATGGTTACTACCTAAAAAATATTTAAATAAAATTAAAATAAATAAAAATTTTATTGAATTTTGTTTAACACCTTTTATCACAAGCAAGCAAAAATTTGATTTAGTTTTAATAAATGGCGACAGAGACATACATGAGGTATACAATCTAATAGTTAATTCTAGAAAAATTTTACCACCTGGCGCGCCTGTAATAGTGCATTCTCCAGGCAAAAACTATTCTAATGTCCAGTATATTTATGAAAAGCTGCATGAAGAGGGTTATGCGATAACTAAATTTTGCCCAAATGAATCAGAAGATTTAATTAATTTAATTTTATGTACAGATGGTAAAGTTGTCACTAAAGAACCAAAAATTACTATTTTAACTTATGTATCAGATGACAACAAGTCATTAGTAGATTATTTTATAAAGAGTATGTTGGCTAATGAGTACCCAAAGGATAAAATTACTATTGTAGCAACTATGCCAGTTAATAATACATATTGCAAAACTCATCTTGAAGCTTTAAGGTCGCAATATAATATACAATTTTTAGATGGCATGCCCAATGAAGAAGCTGCGTGGCAACAAGGTCTTAAATTTTATCTTAAAAATCATACAGATAGCAACATGATAATTTGGAGATCAAAGCTGATCATTGAAAAAGATTTTATTTCTTCAATTGTATTGTCAAATCATCACATAGCTCAACCAATCATTTGCAAGCCTGATAAAGCAGAAATAAGCGCAAATTTATATATTAAAAGTGTTAATACTGCTTATCATTTATCTGCAAATGACATTGCACAAGTTAATTTTGTAGATTGGGTTCAATTCGCCCCTGTATATGCAACAAGACAGAAATGGTCACTTTTTTGGAGACTAGGCGGGTTTAAATATGTTAATTTATCAACAGAATGTGGATTGGAAGGCTGGGTATTTAAAGTGTTACAAGAAAAATATTTTCTTGTAAAGAATACTTCAGCCTGGAATATAAACGATAATAACATAGGATATAAAGCTATAGTCTCTGGAGATAAAATTAAATTTTATCAAAAGAAATTTTAGTAGCTGTATAATCATATTAAACCAAATTTTAAGGATCTAAAAAAGATGGATGAGAATACACAGGCGCAGGCTGTAGACGAGTACCTTCAGGGTATTCCTGCTTTGTCAGAAGATGAGTACGAGGACCTTTTTGGACTCAAGCAACGTGTTCAGGAGCTCCGTGCAATTCGCTCAGACGCATTTGACGCAATTGATAATTTGAAGCAGCAGCTCGAGCTTGCACAAAATCAGTTTGACAATATCAATCAATCACTTCGTAGCACCAATCAACAATTTGAGCTCAAGTTCCGCGAGCTCATGGCCAAGCATGGTATCAACGGCGGAAACATCTCGGTTGCTGATACACCTCCACACTATATCACAACTGCATAAACAAAGGTCAAAATAAAAAACCCCCTCTTTGAGGGGGTTTTTTAGTGTATGATATCAATAATTTTTTTAGTTAAAGAAAATACACATGTCGCTGCTGGTGAATGAGAATTCAGAAAATGTATTGAATTGCCAGTCTCTTGAATAATAAAATTTCGTTCTAGCTCTGCATCTTTGTTCAATAAAACAGATCTTACTCCAAATTTATATTTTCTCCACTGATCCATAGTCAAATTCAAATTTAAAAGCTTTTCAGATTGTTTTATCATTGACTGAGGACTTTTATTAAATAAATTATTTAAAAAATATAATTTATTTTTGTTAAAGAAAATTGATCTTCTTTTGATGTCTTCTATGTCGTTACTAATCGTTTTACTGAAAATTACTGGAAAAGCATCAGGGCCTAATTTGACAGTGTCTCTAAATGTAGGCGTGATATGTACTCCAAGGAAAGGAAGTGTCTTATTTGGTCCATTATAGACCATTTGATTGTAATCACACTTGAATTCATGATATCTTCCTAGTATTTCACAAACAGTGTAATCTAAGCTACCAGACAAGCTTCTATAAATGTTATTAGCATAAATGCCTGTCAAGTTAATTAATTTATCATAATAAATATATTTATTATCAATTTTAACACTAGTATTTCCTACTACTATTTCATCACAATTGAATATAAAATCTACTTGATTTTTACAAGACTCATAGAGATGCTGGGTAATTTGCAGATAATCTACAAGCGCAACATCAGGTAAAACTAAAAAATCTCCATCAATGTGGAAATTTAAATTATAATCTTCTGCTCTTTTGATAAGTTCAAATCTATTTTCTAAGTTGGTCAGAATTTTTTTACCAGTGACTTTTATATCAAGATTGTTATCTACACAATAACTTGTCACTAAATGCTTTCCTTCTAGACAATGATCAAGAATGTTATATTCTGGCTTGTAGTAAATTCCAGAATGAACAACGCCAGAGTTTTTACTAGTTTGAACAAGACCTGGATTGGGCATTTTGTCTATAACACAAATTTTATATTTAGTGGATTTAGACAATTGGGCTGCAACAGAGCAGCCCATTATACCAGCACCAAGAATAACTATGTCGTATTGATTATTCAAGGCTAAATTCCTTCATTTCTTTGATTTGTTCAGCAAGTGGCTTCTTGATCAAATTAAGTTTTACAGACGATAAGGTTCTGTCGCAAGATTTGTTAGAATGTGTTGCATTTACTTTGATATTTAAATCATAAATATCACTTACCATCTGTACCAATTCAGCTTTTGTAACAGCCTTTGGGCTGTAAGCGTGAACAGTTCCCTTCCAGAAGTCACCTGTTTGAATCATATTTTCAACAAGCTTAGCCCATTCCAAACAAGTAATTCCGTTCCAGAGGTGATCAATAAAACCATTAACTGTTTTATCTTTTGAACTCTTGATCCACTCTACTAGAGATCTTGCTTGGCCATATTCTTCACCAATGATTGATACGCGAATATTAGTTGCTTTTTCTGATTCTCCCATTGCTTTAGATACTCCATAAATGTCTGAAACATCCATAGGGTCTTCTTCGGTATACATTCCTTTATCACCAGAATAAATACAGTCAGTTGTAGCATGAATAAAATTAATTTTATTTTTATCGCAATACTCAGCTACAATATGAGGCAATGCAGAATTGATAAAAATGCTTTCGTATTCACCAACTACAGCAATTTGCGGCTTGATAATACCAATACAATTGATTAAAACATCACCAAATTGGAAGTTAAGAGAATCTAAAAATTTATTTAACATGGATTGATTTGCTTTTGCAAAATCAAAATCTTTTCTTGTTACTGGGATAACTTCATAGTTTTGTGATAAATATTTAGTTACATATCTACCAAGCATACCTGTGGCGCCAAAAACAACAATTTTCATCTATAATCTTCCTCCCAAATATTCCATTTGTCATAATCAAATCTGATGTCATCATTAAGCGATTCATTCAAGCTAGATGTTGAGAAAAATAAAATAATTGTATTATCTTCTAAGGTTTTAAAACCATTAGCATATCCTGCTGGAATAAAAAGAACTCTTGGAGTTTGGGAAGATAATACAAATTTTTTAACTTCATCTGTCTCCATGTTTACAGCGCCAACTAAAGCGGATCCAGAAGCAACATAAACATATTTTGCCTCATGATTATGACCGTGCCATGCTCTGATAAAATTCTGTCTGTGATTTTGAACTTGATAAAATCTTTTGACATTTTCAAAGTTAAAATCATTTACAAATCTTACACTGCCTCTATCATCAACAGCTACTCCACCTAAAATCAAGGATGGTAAGTTATCTGACATTGAGAACCTCCAAGTTATTCTTTAAGAATACACCATTATGATAGACTTCAGCTTCAGGATTTTGAATTCTGTTCTCTTTGATAAGCTTAGCCAAAACAGCTACTTCAGTTTCTACAGTTTTAACAGGCTTATGATTGAAATCTCTAATAGATTTAGAATTATCTACTTTATAATTTCTGAAATCTTGAAAAGGAATATCGTTCAATTCTAAGACGGTTCCTGGAATTAATTCTGCCACTCTGCGACCTAAATCAGCAAGATGGACATTCTCTTGGCCTAAGCAATAAATGCCCGTGTGTGCCGAACCACAGGCTTCTGTGATATATTTAGCAACATCATATACAGAAATAATTGGCCGCCATTGTTCTCCACCAAAGATACTAATTTTTTTATTCTTGATTGCTCTTAGGGTTAAAACATTTACAACCAGGTCTAATCTAATACGAGAATAAGTATCACCGACACCGTAAACAGTTCCAAGCCTAAAGATAAGACCACCATAATTTATCACAGAGTTTTCTGCCTTAAGCTTTGTCGAAGCATAAGCTGACAATGGGTTAGTTGGTGATTCTTCATTTAGCATGCCTTCCTGTGCACCAAACACAGAACAGGTAGAAATAAAAATTAATCTTTTGCCAGGATTTAACCCGCCAACAAAATTCTTAACTGCTAAATGGTTGATATTTTCTGTATGCTCAAGGTCTACTTGGCAAGCTGCATCACCAACCAAAGCTGCCAGATAAACAATAATATCAAAATTATTTGCAACATCAAGGAGGTGAGAAGTATTTCTAATATCACCAAAAACAAAATTACAAGGCTTCAAATAACGGGATTCATAGAACAATCCATCAAAAACTGTTACATCATAGCCCTCTTCAGTTAGAAAGTCTACTGTTAAACCACCGATATAGCCTGCTCCGCCAACAACAAGTACTTTTTTCATAATTATTTTATACAAAAACCCTCTTTTTAGCCAGAGGGTTTTATTTAGTTTGATATATAATTATCTGTCAAAAGAGATAAAATTTTACAAAATTTCATCTGTTGTCTTAAATATGAATTGAGTATGTTTTATTTTGCTTTTTCCAAGATTCTTCTAATTCTTGCTTGAGGTGTATGGTATTTTTTAATAAAATCTTTAGAGGCTTTTCTGAGTTCCAACAGCTCTTCAAAGCTTGTATTATCAATTTTATCAAAAATTCTTTTAAGATCAGAATTATCTCTCCAAAAAATTACATTTGGAGGTATAGGCATGTCATTAATCTGGAAATAATTACGCTGCGAACACAAAACATAGTTTCCTGTTGCAACACCCTCCCAAAATCTAAAAGCGTCTGTGCCTGCCCCACGGTCGTGCACAATGGCTTTTGAAGTTTCTAATACATCCCAATAATCAGCGAATGGAGTTTGTTGGCAATTGCCAAAATTGTCTGCTCCCCAATACTGCACTTTACTTTCATCTAGTTTGCCATACTGTTGCAATTCTTTATAAAATTTTTTAACAGTATATGCCCGACAAGGATGCGTTAAACCCAACTGGCAATTGATAAAGTATTTAGTTTCTTTGAGATTATCTCTTTCTACCAATGCTTTTGGAGACAAGAATGGCATATATAAGCCAGACTCCCAAGAAATAACTTTATTTGTGTAGAATGTAAAATTCGGATTGGTATTGATAGGCACTGGAGGATTATTTTCATCAATTGCATGTATTTGTAAAACAACACAGTTATCTTTGCATTGTTTTTTAAATTCATAAAATTTAGTTTGATTTTGTACCCATCCTTGGCCAATTATCACAATATCTATTTTGACATCTGGATAATCAATGATGTGCTTTAGCTTTTTGGCAACTTGAATCCAATCATTTTTCCAAGAAAATCTAATATTTTCCGCGCGTTCTTCTATAGTCTCAGGATATCCAAATTCACAGCCCGATATCGCGAAATATACATCATATTCATCTAATAAACTATCTAACCCCATAAAAAGCATATCGTCTGTAAAATCTGCTGAACCGTGGGTTACATATAATAATTTTTTCATAATTTATGAGCGCATCTCAAATCATCTTTTTTTGTAATAATTGTTAACCCTTCAGCATCAACTGGTATAGTTACAAAATTGATATCTAATGAAGGAAAAACTTTATTTAATTTATAGCAATCACCACATCTGGTAGCATCAAATAATTCATCTGAAGCGGGATCCATATCATGCATTACAATCACACCATGCTTATTGAGAACTTTTAATGCATTAGATAAATCTTTTGCAACAGCAAGATGGGAATGATCAGCATCGATAAATATCATATCAAATGTCTTTGTGTTTTGCTCGAAAAAACTGTCAGTAGAACCTTCGTAGTATTCGAAACTACCATCCTTTACTGTCACCCTCAAGTCAACGCCCATGCAACTACAATCTGGGATACTATTCTTGACACCTTTTATTGTGCGGCAATTGTCAAGCCCTAACTCTAAATAACTAGAAGCTCTGATGCCTGTTGCTATTGTTATAACTAAATTTGAAAATTGTGATTCCATGGTTTTTACCTAAAAAGAGTAACTGCAAGGATGAGTATGATTAACAGAAAAATCTAAACCAGGTGCCGTGTCTTTATTATCCATTAATAATAAGTTATTGAAGTATTCCAAAGAAATATCGGTAGAGCTCATATCTTTAATTACATTTAGATCTGGCATTTGTTTAAATATATGGACTTTTGAATATTTTTCATTTAATTTTAAATGTAAAAAGGCTTTAGTAAATCCCACTTCGATAGTTGACCCTTTGAAAAGTTCTTTTGCTACATCGAAACAAGATTGAAAAATTTCCTTTTTAATGAAAAGTACTGGGAAGTTGATAAAAAAATCATCAATAGATTCATTAGTTCTCAACCATAAAGTGTAATTATCAAATGAATAATAAGAAGATGGGTCTAATGCATTTTCTTTAAATTTTTCTTGAGCATGAGGTGTAAATTTTATACCTCTTGCAGCCATTAAATCAATTATACCAACGTTTGTATTTGCTTTGCTATTTATAAAAGTTAACAATCTATCTAAATCTGGTATTTCATTTATGCGAACATCGTCTTCAGTGTATAGTACCCAGTCCGATTCTAATAAATCAATAACTGTGCTTAGATTATTAATCATGCCATTTAATGGATGTTTATCTACAATATAATTGAAATCTTTTAAAAAATTTTCAGTTCCTTCAAATACATTCTGGCCTTCGATCATATCAATGCCTACAAATTTATTTTTAACTTTTACTTTAGAAATATTTTGATAAGAATTCTTGATGAACATTACTTGCTTTTGTGGCTGACTGGTTGTAATAGAAATTAAATCAATTTCCATATTTTTTTCTTCCTTGTAGTCTTCTAACACAATAATTTTTTCCATCCACTTTGCATGAGCTACGACTGACCTATCAAATGGTAAAAAATTATCAATTTCTTTATCAATTTTAAGATTATAGTTATAGTTCTCTTCTCTTAATTTTTTAACACAAACTAAATCATGCGGAGGGTTAGCTTCTTTCCATTTTTTTACATAATGTTGTTTAGCACCATTTCTTTTCCACGAAGAACCTATTTCTAAATAAGGTATTTCATAACTGAAATACATTGCAATGTTATTTAGAGCTATTCTTCTCATATAGTCGCAGTCTTCATACTCTCCGTTAATGAAGCGTTCATCAAAAAAACCAATTTTTTTTACTAATGATTTGTGAAATCCAAAAAAACCAAAAGTATAAAGCCCAACAAAACCATAGCCTTCTTCTAAAAGTGAAAACATTTTATCAAAATGTACTTTTTCAGGCCTTGATTTGTCATTGCAAATAATTACATAATCAGTCGGGCAAAATTCTATACATTCGTTTATCAATTTAGAAAATGAAGGGTATCCTGCACCATCATGTAAAATTGAGTCAAATCCAAGATTTTTTAAATGATTTTTTGTATCATTCTGCATCTGGTATCTACAAGATGGAATTATAATTGAAAAATTATCTAACATTCAAATACTCTATTACTTCATCAATTGATTCTGACAAATTAATTTTTGCTTCAAATCCAATTAAATTCTTTGCTTTAGAAACATCGGGTATTCTTTTTTTAACATCATATTCAAATGGATCATCAGACACATAAGAGAATTCTTTACCAGGATTTAGTTTTTCCCATACCATTTGCGCCAATTCTAATACTGATGTTGGTGTTGCGATGCTAATATTAAAATCTTCATTAATTGCAGCTTCTGATTCAATTATGACTCTAATAGCTCGGCCAATATCTTTCCCATTTGTATAGCATCTAATTTGATCTCCTGTTCCAAGAATATGAACAGGATCTTGTCCATTTTTAATTTTATTAATTAAATCTGGCAACACATGTGATAACATCAATTTGATATTACCTGAAGACACTTCAGAATCTCCCAGGGCCTTTTCTTCGCCGATTCCAACACAATTAAATGGTCTAACTATGGTGTATGGTAATTTATATTGCTCCCATGCACCCTTGGCAAAGAACTCAGAGGCTAACTTTTGGAATCCATATGTTGAACTCGGCGGAGGCGAATTTAAAACTTCCGATTCGGGTGTCGGATAAATATTTGTATTTTCAAAAACCATAGAAGAAGAAAGAACAATGATTCTTTTCAAACCATTGTTCATATTTCTTATTGCAGCATCAAAAGTTGATGCTAAAATTCTTTCATTTGTAGCCATCAAATCATAGGCGTATTTATGGAAGTAAGATATTCCACCAATCATAGCAGCACCTGCTATGATGAAATCTGGCGCAACATTATCTACTAATGTTTGAAAATCTTGATGTAAAATATTTAAATTATATAATTTAAAATTTGGGTGTGAATCATGTGGACGTGCTAATTCACCATATTTTTGATAATTATCAACGCCTACTACATCATATCCATTATTAAGAAGTTCATTACAAATATAACTTCCAATAAAACCTTGACTACCTGTGACTAAAACTTTCATCATAAAACCTCGTGTATATTATACAGGTTTTATGACCTCATGCCATCAAAAACAGTTGAAACAAACTTATTATTTTCCTTATCAATAGTTTCAAATAATAATAAATTTAGCCCCAGTTTTTTAACAAGTGCATCTATGGCTTTGGTGTCTTTTGGAAGGCATGCACCACCGTATCCTCTGAATGATTCATTTACATCCATATAAATATCTTTTGCAGTACCACGTTTGACAAAAGTATCTTTGACACTGGTATAATCTGCACCCAATGCTTTGCAAATTTCATACATTTCATTTGCAAAAATAATTCTCAATGCGTTGAATACATTAGAATAATATTTAAGAATTTCAGCTTCTGTTGGTGATAACTTAGCATATTCTTTTGGATATTTTCCATGGCTTTCTACAATAAGGCTATAGACCTCTTCAACTTTAGAACCTACGGCAAGAACATCATGATTCTCAGTAAAATCAACAAAAGAACATCGCTCTCTTAGAAACTCTGGCACAAAGCATATCTTATCATTATGGTATTGTTGAATCAAGCTTTCAGTTGTGCCAGGCTCTACTGTGGATTTGATGGCAATTACACCTTTGTAATCGATAAGCATCAAATCATTTACTACATTTCTGACAATAGATGTATTGCATGATCCATCTTCATTAGACGGTGTAGGAACGCAGATATAAATAATTTCTGTATCAAGAATGTGTTCAAATTTTGATTCTGGATATTTTGGATCAAAAAAACTTACCTTGTGGCCAAGTTTTTCAAAGCCATACTTACAAGCCGATCCAATTATACCTAAACCTGCGATTCCTATTTTCATTTTTATCACCTATGTAATGTTTGTATTTCCACCATGTACAAATTGACCCTGATATGGATCAAGCGCAGAAAAATATCTACAATCCATAATTTTCATAGCAGAATCTTTTCTATATTCTAAAAATTCTTTTTTTAGAATACTTAATTTATAAAACTTTTTATGAAATCCAAGCTCAAACCATGCTAAAGACAAAGCTTGTTCAATTTGATGATTTCTGTAATATTCTGAGGCATGTTCTAAACATTTCAAAAATAAATCTTTTCTGACAAAAACTGCTGGAAATTCAAAAAAATAGTTATCTCTCATAGTTTCTATTCTTCTATAAGCATAATATTCATCAGTTGAAAATATCATATTTTCTTCAGCATATGCCATGTCTTTAACATCATTAGTTGGCAAATCTACAGCAGTTCCACCAAATGAAAATGACATTATTCCTGGCTCTCTTCCATCTGATTCTTTCATCAAATCATTAAGATTCAAGCTTTTTGGGAAATCAATCATGATATCATCTTCACTATAAAAAATCCATTGGCTTTCAGCCTCATTTAGCCCATGAATCATTGATTTATTTCTAGATTTATGCTGATCTATTAAAATGGTCCATCCAGCTTTGCTATATTCTGTATTGAATACTTCAGGAAATTTCAATCCATCAAATTCATCTATTGCAAGAATTTTTTTATTAAATTTGAAACTTCCTGAATCAATACTCTTTAATGATTTATGCAAATAATGTAATTTTGTAATATTGCATATCCCAAGAATTAGCAAATCTACATTCATGTAGTTCTCTCTCCCTGGACAAAATGGTAAGTTACACAATCTCTCACAATATAGTCTCTATAGCCTGCGTTCATTAAATAATCATGAATTGCAACATCTCCAGTAATCATATTGTCAAAAACTGGTAATGGTCCATATTGAACCCAGTCTTCTCTTTTCATGAGCCAAGAGCAGCCATCACAACGATTAATCCAGCCAACAGTTGTTTCAGCTGGCGTAGGATGCTTCCAATATTCCAAAGCCTTGTAAATACCTAAAACTTCTTCTTTTACTCCAGCTCTGATATCATCTACAAAGCGCTCGAATGCAACCATATCAAAATTATCAAAGCTTTCACCAAAATCTCTTGCAAAATGCCTGGATACTGCATTGATTTTTTGCAATCTGCTTTTGCATTCGATTGTATTAGCTTGCAAAACAAATTTTTTATCTTCTGCATCAAGCTTATTTGCTTGTTCTGCTAGACTAATAAATGAATTTTTATTAAATACTTGGTCGCTTCCGCCTCTAAATACAAATCCATCTTTAGCCTTTTCGTATCCAAGATTCCAACAAGCATACAAATTTTCAATAAAGTTATTGGTAGGCTCATCATAAATTTCTGTACGAATATCATTTTGATGACAATAATCTAAAATTTCATTTGTCACATGGGCAGGGATTCTATTATTTCGATACACAATCATTAGAAATTCTTTTGGGCATTGAAGCATATCAAATCCAGCATGATTCTTAATGTTTTCAACATGGCCTTTTAAAAGATTTAAATCTTTACCAATAATAGTGTAATATGTAAAATGTTTCATTTTAATTTTTTTTAACTTTCTTAAATATATCTACCAACCTCGTGGTATGATTCTGCCAAGTAATATCTTCTACTTGATTTCGCCTTTCAATGTAAGGCCGTTCAATTTCTCTGAGAATATTAAGGAGGCCATTTTCATCGCCTGGTTTAAAAACATAATCAGCAAAATATTCATTGTTAATATATCCGATATCGGCAGCAATTAAAGGCAAGCCGGTGGCAAGACCTTCTTGAATACAAATTGGACCACCAGCCCAAAGTCCAGCAACAAGCAGATAGTCCATGCTCTGGTAGAACTCCGGATAGTAATCATATGATTCATTGCTTCTGATAAAAATATTTGTGTTCTTTTTGACTTCATCAGTCAAAATTGATTCCCATCCACTACCTAAGAAATGGAATTCAAAATTTTTAGTATCATGTTTCGAGAATAGACTTTGCAAGAAAAAATGTCCATATCCTGGCCAGCCACCTCTACCAGAAATTCCTATTTTGATTTTCTTCATAGGAAAATAGTCTGTATTAAGTCCTTGGGGCAAAACATATACTTTATCTTTTGGATATCCAATCTCAATCATCATATCAGCATATCTTTGCCCCATTGCAATGATAGCGTCTAATCCGAAACAACCCTGTCTAATGAACATATCAAACATCCATTTTTTAGAGTCCATATCGGCATGTGTGAATAGACCAATGTCACATTTAGTTTTGACATTAGAAAAACAGTTTTGAATATCTACATAATAGTTTACATCAGCTGTGTAGTCAGGAACTGGAGGTACTCCTCTACTGATGGAGAATGATACGTCATCCCCAGGATAAGACTGAGTAATTCTTTCACTAATTTTTTGTAAAATCCATCCTGAATTTACAGTACAAACATTAACTCTCATGTTTAATTTCCATATTTTTTGACTTCAGGGTTGAAGCCTCCAGAAATGTCTCCTGAATTGACTCTAGAAATTATACTCAACAATTTGTGGTCAATACATCTTTTCAATCTAGCTCTTTCCATAACCAACTTAACGTCTTCAACAGATGCCCAGCTTCTGAAGTTCTCATCATCTTCACGCATCATAACTTCATCTTTGAGCTTATAAAGTTTAAAATTAACAATTGAAAGTCTGTCTACCAATTCACCCATAGAAATTAAATCCTCAAAGGGATTGTTTCCTAATTCAAAAGAATTATCATACTCTTTGATGCTCTTTACAATAACATCATCAATAGCTTCACTCAAATCCATCACTTATTTTCCTTATAATAACTTGGATATTTCTCAATAAATTTATACAAACATTTTGGCCCGTTAGCGTTGATATCAACTAGTCTTTTTTTAGCATAATCATCAGTTCTGTCCCACAGATCAGTGATATCATTTAGCTTTGTTTGAATCTTGTCAATGTCGCCTACTTCATTAATGATCAGGTGACTCTCAGCAATGTTTTCGACCTTTTCTTTGATCTTTTCAGCACTACCCATAAATGAATAATGCCATCCGCCATTCAAAACTGGAATTGGCATGTGTGATCTGGCGTAATTTCTAAGTTGTTGAGGATTTTCATAAGAACCATATGTAGCCATACATGTTCCGTTCCATAGTTGATTTTGTCTGCAGTTTACAAAATAATAAAATAATTTTTGTTGGAATACAACAAATTGAGTATGATTCAAATAAAGCTGAGCAGTTTCTGGGTTCCAAATTTCATCACAATCTGATACAAAAATTTTATCTCCAGGCTGTGCAACGCCTTCGAGCCCTCTTGTAATGCAATTCCTTTGGAAATTTTCTGCTTTCCAAATATCATTTACAGAATAATCTGGAAGATCTTCAACCTTTACATAGATTACTTTATCAAGCCATTGTGCATATTGATCTTTGCGCTCTTCAAAATTCCATGGTTTTGGTTTCCCTGTATGTGTCTTATTGGACTCAACTAAAACAAAATAATCTACATGATCATATAATGTCATGAATCTCAATTCTAGAATTTCATATTCATTAAAAAATTTAAAACAATCAAATATTTTCATAACTTCCCCACATTGGTATTTGTCTATTTTTTATTTGGTGTAACAATCTTGCATTTTGAGTAAACAACTCAGCAAATTTTGGATTGTCTGTAATGTGGCTCGAATAATGCCATTGGTGGAACACAACAGGCTCGTCCATATATTGAATTTTATAACCATTCATGGTAATTCTATGAATAAACTCATCATCTTCAAATGAAAAACCTTCAGCAAATCTTTCATCAAATCCACGCAACTCTCTAAGAGACCCTCTGTGAATTGCCGAACAGAAATGCAGCCCCCTGCGGTTGTACATACTATGATTGTACCATCCTGAATCGCCCTCTCTGCCGCTCCATGGAACTGGCGAGAGGTATCTAAACAAATCTTGTTGAGGTAAATTAGAAATGTATTCAAAATTATTTTCTGTTTCATCTCTGTTTAGTGCATAAACTGGGAACAATACATAATTTGATCTGTTGGTATTTGCTAAAGCCAATGATAATACATCACCATGATGGTAACATTCTGGATTCTGAATTAAAACTGTCTTGAATGAACATTTATCAAAAGCAAGATTATAAGGAATGCAAGGATTATTCCAATATTTATCTTCAGGTTCAATTCGTGTCAATTTGATTTCAGGATATTTATCTAAAATATCTTCAAGCCTTTGATCATCTCTACTGGCATCATCTACAAGAATTACTTCATAATCTTTTACTGCGCTTTTTCTAAAAGACTCTAATGTTCTTAGAAGTAAATCTTTTCTATTTTTATAACCCATAGCAATGGATATCATTACAGCACCTTTTTTAAAATATTAATAATTTTATCTGATGTAGAATTCCCATCAGTCATCCATGATGTGTTGAAATTAAATCTTTCATTTTCAATCATATCAATAGAATATTCCCAGGAAAAATTAATATCATTTACATTCAGCCTAAATGAATTATCGTTCTGTTCGCTCTCTGGGCGCTCTGAAAAATCTCTAGGAACAATAACAGGTGTTTTGAGGAATGCTGGCTCTTCTTGCGCTGTGCCTGAATCAGATACTAGACAAAAAGCATGATATACAGAAGTAATATATCCCTTGTATGGCATTAGCGGAATGATCTTTACATTACCCAGATCGATGTTATATTCTTCGATTTTTGATACTAGTCTTGGAAAATATAATAACTTAACAGGTAAGTTGAATTTGCCACTAATCATATTCAAATAACCGATAATATTTGTCAATCTGTTTTTTGAATTGAAATTCTCTGGTCTGTGTACATCAGCTAATATATATGATTTTGCCTTAGGTTGATTAAGCAAATCATGAGCAAAAGGCTCTACAACTTCACAGATCGTGTTACCAACAACATAGATGTTTTCTGGGTTTAAGTTTTCTTTGATTAAATGATTCTTGTAATTTTCGTGGTATACGAAATGATAATCACTAACAGTGTCACATACTGTGCGATTAATCTCTTCGAACATTCTCTTATCAAAACTTCGCATCCCAGCTTCAATATGAGCGATTTTGTATCCCTCTTTCTTAAGAGGAACCGATGCCAGGACAGAATTTGAATCTCCTAAAAACATTATCAAATCTGGGTTTAAATTTTCATTTTCTATTAATTCAATAATACCATTTGATAAATCACTCACTTGCTGATAATGTTTTTTACCTTGGGCGCCAATATTAAGATTATAATCAGGTTTTCTAATCTTCAAGTCTGTGAAAAACACGTCGGAAAGAAGAGAATCATAATGCTGACCTGAATGCACAAGAATGTGATTAAAGTTTTCATCTAATTTTTTAAAAATTTCAGACATGCGAATGAAATCTGGCCGAATGCCAGAAATTGTTAAGATAGTTTTCATTTTTTTATTTTTTCTAATTAATTTAAAATTTATTTATTTTTTATTAACGCTTTGTTTTCCAACAATCTGCACATCTTTAGTTTGCATATCATCAGTTGAAATAGTATCTTCTACTATAAAGCTGTCAATATTGTCAACAAAAGACAGAAGATCCAAACATTCAGAACCTTCTGTCCCATTAACCTTAACGACAATTGTTTCGCCGTCTTCTCCAATTTCAACAATAACATCTACTGGTTTAGGCATTTTTTATATCTCCTAAATATATTTTTGACCCACGACTCTCACTTTGACAATCTTATTTCTATTCTGCATTTCTGAAGTTTCTGTAGAATTTACTGAGAAATATTGAGACTCTAAAGCTTTTTCAATAACACACTTTGCATAAGATTGCTTGATTCTAGCTGGTATGTTTAATTTGACATCATATTCTGAACAAACCATATCAAATTGTTCTGTTTCTGCATTCCATGTGAATCCCAAATCATTACTAGCCTTTGTAAACAGCTTATTGATTTGTTCTTTTGGAATTATAATTTCTGCTTGTTGCTCTCTTTCATCGTTCATGTAACCTCTTAAACTTTGTGCTGTTTCATGAACTTTAGGAGAAAAACCTAAATCTTCTAATGCTTTGATTAATAAATCTTGGTCTTTGATTGAGCATTTAACTAGCTTATATGCGGACATTCTTCGCTCCTTATTGGCACAATATCATATTGTGGTAAATAGTCAAAAATATATTTGTGACACTTTGGACAAATCCAAACATGAACAGAAACTTCTCTGGTATCTGGGTCATTCAAAAAAATATTATTATCAATCATAAAATCTCTAAAATTTATTAATGAATGACCACCTAAAGTTATATTACCTAATTCATCCTGATCGACATCTTCACTAAAACACACATCGCATCCGATAGGATGATATTGATCTGATTTTAACCAATAATAAATATTTTTATTTTTATCAAAATAGCATTCTGACAAAATAGCAACTTTATTAATTTTGTCTTTTATTGTTTGTGTTAATTCTAGAGTATCACAATTCGTCATCTTGCTCTTTGAGATTCAAAGGATCATCATCTTCTGTATTATTGAATTCAATCCAATATTGAACCAATTCAAGACTTTGAGCAATCTTTTGAATTGTATGAAGTGCAATGCCTTCAAAGGCTGTCATTTGAGCAGAATAATTAAAGCCTTCAACCACCAAATCTGTTTGATCTAATACTCTTTCAATATGATCAAGCATCTCTTCTGCGTTAAATGTGCGAACTTTTGCAAAGTTTTCTCGCTTAAGCCTGATGAGCTCTTCACTGATTTCCTCTGCTGTAACCTGCAATTTAGTTTTTTCCATAGTACCTCTATTATACAAAAAGGGGGCTGGATTAGCCCCCTTAATTTATCGTTCAGAAATTTAATAAATTATCTGATTGGTAAAATGCCAACTAATTTTAAATCACTTGGTGTGATAGAGGAAAAACTGACTCTAAGCCAATATCTATCTGGGTGATACAGCATGCTTCTAGGCACATTATTTGACATATTATCCATAGATGCCTTTAATGAATAAAGAGGATCAAATGTCAGAGAAGAAGTTCCTGAACCTGTCCAAGAAGTAACCTTAATAACGCCAGAGTATGACAACGATGAAGTAACGCCCATTCCTGCAGATGTGTTATCTTGAATATTTGTAGTGGAAGTAAAACCAATACCAGTAGAAAGTGAGAATGTAGCTCTGGTATTATTTTGTGAACCATCAGGTACCAAGAACATGGCACCATTGAATTGTCTGGTTGATCCGATGTAAAGAACATCAGAAGCTGTATCAAATGTTAGAAAGCTTTCTGAATCATTTAATGTTGAACCAAGACCGTATGGATTGCCATTTCTCATCAATTTCTGTGTTAGATCAGTACACACACCAGCTGCGTCAACTCTTAAAATTCTCCAGCTATAATCTCTTACAAATGGCGTTTGGTCATTGTCTATAATATGAGTAGGAGCCATTTGAGTGCCTTCTGCTGTAACTGTAAATGTGTCACCTGCTGCAAAAGTACTGTTGCTAAAATTCAAATACAAGCAGTTTGTTCTATATGCATCTTCTACATATACACCATTGCTAAATGTATATTCAGCAATATTATTAACAACGTTTACTGATGATGCTCCTACAATAAATGGAGCTTTTGCAGCGGTACTTGCAGCTGATCTCCAAGCAGCGCCGTTATTTAATACGGTAAGAGCTGTAGAGGCTGTTCCAGGAGCAGCAGAGGTTCTTAAAGTAATTTTATTTAAGCAGGCGAAAGAAGGCCAAGGATAAATTGTTACCATAAAAGATGTGGTTGAAGCTATGTAAGCTGGTACTGTAACCTGCTTAACGTATTTCTTGTTCTGATTGTCTAAGTATGAATATCCACTACTCATGATTTGAATTGCTCCAGTAAGAATCAAATTTTAGAATTTGAATTAATTTAATTATTAATATTTTATCCTTCACCTTCCTACTGTTGTATAAATTTGTTGTGCTGCTAGGAGATTTTAGGCACGATATATTTAAATGTCTCAAGGGCAAAACCATCCTCTATAAAAGGTATGAGGGGCACTGGTTAGTTCTTGGGGCTTTTTTATTTTCAAAAATCAAAATTTTTTCAGATTTTTGAACCCCTATATTAAGGTATTCTATATTTATTAATTTAATATCAATTAGGCTATGCCTGTAAATTGATTTTGATACCATAATAAATTATAATATGTATTGTTTTAAGGATAAAAAATGAAAGTCCAATATGTGTCCATTGTACCATCTCAGCAAGCGAATGATTTAAATTGCTACGCTTTAACTCCAGAGCTATTAGCTGCTACAGGAGCTCGATATTCTAGAAATAATGAAGGCCTTGATGCTATTGTAGCAAAAATTGACTTTTCTAATCCAGACAAGTCTGTCGATGGTATTTTTAAGATGGTTGACTATGGCCATGCTTCTATTGCAGATATGACTCCAATTGCATTATTTATTGATGGAATATCTCAGTTTGCAGCATATTATATTTGGACTTTATCTCCTACAGCTGGCGGTCAAGAATGTTCTACAAGATACATTAAGATGGATGAATCAGGTTTGATTGATGCTGAAACATTGGGTATTCCAGATGAGTTAAAAGATAAATTTAATGATTATAATAAGAAAGCATTTGAAAATTATCATGCTGCATTAGAGGCTTGGACTGAATTATCTAATTTGCATCCTGAAGAAACCAAAATTCCTAAATCATTACTTCAGTCTACTGCTGATAAAGATGTAAAAGCTGTTTCTAGAATGAAGCGTAACTATGCTTTTGATCGTGCCAGGGTTTATATTCCTCTCGCTGCTTCAACTGGTGTTATGATGGTTCAATCTGCTCGAGCTTGGGCTGGTATTGCTGCAAACCTACAATCACATAAACTAAAAGAATTAAATTTAATTGGACAGCAAATTGCTGAGCAAATGTCTATTGGTGCCCCAAGACTTCTTAAGCATACAAAGCCAACAGAAGCAATTAAAAATTATTTAGAATATGAATATTCTACAATCAAATCTTTAGCTGATTTAACTCCGATTACTAATGACAATGAAACTCAAAGTAAGCTTTATGTAGATGATGATTTATATAAAAATACGAGTAACGCTAGAGAAGCTTGTGAATTCAGATCTAATCGATATTCACCGTTTGGTTCACCTATTTCAAGATTAAGTGTTAGATTTTCATGGAATGGTATTAGTTTTGGTGAGATTAGAGATTTAAATAGGCACCGTACTGGTAATAAGTATTGTCCGTTAATTCCAGTAGGCTTTTATGGTTCTACTGATCAAATACCAACAAAGAAATCAACTAATCTTAATTCTATTGAAAAGATTTATTCTTTATTTAAACATTTCAAATCTACTACTAATAATGCCAGAGATTTGATGATGGAACATCCTGAATATATTTATTTCACAAGCTTGGGACACAAATATTATTTTGAACACACTACCACTGCAGATAAATTTCTATATGAAATGGAACTTCGCACAGGTGTTGGGGCGCATTATAAATATGCAGAACATTGCAGAGAGCAACTAAATATGTGGTTTGAATTGTTCCCAGAAACTCAAGGAATAATTTTTGAAGGTAGTGCAGAACCGGAATAAAAAAGAGGGGATTTCTCCCCTCTTTTTCTTATATACTACTTTTAGAAAATAAATTTATATGAAAAATATTTTCACAATTAAATTTTCTTATTGGCTTAATTTGACTATTTTGTAATTCTTCATTTGTAAGCATCGCTACCATAATTGAGCCTGGCGCTGAACTTAATATATGATATAATCCAGCGCTTGAAGTTTCAGGAGAAACAAATATTAAACCTGGATTATCATCAGTGCATGGATATTCTTTTATAAGATCAGATATGAATTTATTTGCTCTATCATTGAGGCTCACCATTGTTCCCTGAGCAACCATGCCATTTGTAGGCACTAATTCTAAAAACGCATGTTTTACAGAAGATTCATTTGCCGCAGATCCCCTCATTGCGTTTACTAAATCAAGTGTACTCGATGCTTCGCTTGTGCTTTGCAAACCTGAACCAAGTACCTTGTCGAGTCCATAAAGTAGAATATGCTCTTTACTTACACCCCAAATATTTTCAAGCTGTAAAAATCCTTTGTTATTATCTAAAGATTTTCTTACATTGTTAATTTCATCATTGGTTGGTAATTTATTTGCACTACAAAATAATAAATGCCACCATCCAACAGAGTATAAAATACCAGCTCTTATTGCAATTTCAGTGAAATTACCAATTTCTGAAGCTTTACCTAAAGCAAAATAATTATCAATATTTCTAAGCCATGATATATCCTCATTTTTGGGCTTATCTGAGTTCAAGATATAGAATCTTGGCATATCTTTAAGCATAGGCAAAGCTGCCCCTGCATCTAGAGCTTCTTTTGCATCTTTACAAAAAATAATTAAATGTTGTTTGTACATAAGTTCACCTAGAAATAATATACAGGTTAATTAATAAATTTATAATAATTGAAAGTTATAATTTAGGCAATTGTGCCCCCTGTGATTGAAAGCAAGGTATTTTATCATGCAGGTAGCAAATGTCGTTGTATATTTATGTGAAGTTTTAGAGAGTTCGTTCGTAGAGTATTGTCAGACTTATAGTAAAAAACCAGTGTATTTAGTGATGAGTAGTAAGACATATCAAGAATTAGAATTTGAAACAAAATCAAATATAGCTGATTTCATGGGCGCACAAATTATAATCTCTGATGAGATAGATCAAAATAAAATTTTTTATATATAAGCACCATAATTAAAACATCTTAAAAATAGACCTACTGCATCTATTGTAGCATAGGAGTTTTAATTATGTGTAGTTCACTTGTTTCTAGATTAAATATTTTCAATATCAATAAGCCAAAGGTTGAAGAGGTTGTACCAAAGGTCGAAGACATTAAGCGTCCTTTGTCCCTTGAAGATTATGTTGGCCAAGATGTTATCAAAGATCAATTGAGATTAAAAATTAATTTATTTAAAAGAACTGGTGAAGCTATGTGCCATACTTTGCTCCTTGGCTTTCCTGGAGCTGGTAAAACTACTCTGGCTAAAATTATTGCGAATGAACTTGGTGTAAAATACTACGAGTTTATGGGTCAAGATTTACCAAAAGGATTTGCCCTTATTGATTTTTTTAAGGATTTAGTAGAACCAAATTCTGTTATTTTTATTGATGAAATCCATACAATACGAGCTTCTGATCAAGAGTTTATGTATCCCATGCTTGAAGATTTTTCTTGGGGAGACCTATCTTTTGACAAAAAATTTACAATAATTGGCGCGACTACTCATGCTGGTTTACTTAATACTCCTTTCCTCGATAGGTTTGGATACAAGCCTATTATGACTCCCTACACAAGTGATCAATTATTTTTGATGTTGACTAATTATGCACATAAATTAAATTCAAATGTTCAGATTCCTGAAGATGTTCTTATGTCCATAGCCACTCTATGTCAAGGAGTTCCTCGAAAGGGTATTAATCTTATCAAAAATTTCTTCGATTATTGTATCGCAACAATAGAAGAATACAGACCGTTGCAAAGTTATGATTTTTCTTTGGAAAAGTTAACAAAGTGTTTACAGAGTCTTGATATTGATCCATTTTTAGGGCTTGATAGATTGTCAAGAGACTACTTAAACGTGCTCTACTCAGAGAGGGTAAAGCCAATTGGTTCTAAATCAATGTCTACAATGTGTAATATTCAAGAAGTTACATTGATAAATGTGATCGAACCATTCTTGCTTTCACAATACATCAAGATGCCAATTAATGAATGCGAACACTTATCTGGCCCTCTTGTAAGAATGACTAGACAAGGTCGGACACCAACTGAATCCACTGAAGTATATTTGAAATCTTGTAAGAAATTACAAGAAGAACATGGTTGGTTCCCAGGCGAGATATTCTCAGTATAGAGGATTCTCGCCCTTTTTAATTAATAATTTTTATATAAAATAAAAACTTTGGAGCTTATAATGGCTGCTTTTAATGTAGATATTACATATACAATTCTTTCGACAGAAATTGCCTCTGACCAAATTGCGGTTACTTTCACTCTCTCATGTACACCTGCAAATCTTACCACAGAATATACAGAAGTATATCCATTGGCTATGTATTTTCAAAACATAGATGACCAAATGGATGAGAATGATTTACAGGTTCAAGTTAGGGCTAATTTTCAGGTATTAGCAAAACCAACTTTGGAAGATTTTGCTAGAATAGCTAAAGCAACAATACAAGAAGACCAAGGAATCATTGGCACAGAAGACCTTACTGGAGTTGTTACACTAAGTGAAATCATCACATTGTCTGCTGGAGATGAATTAAATATAATAGTCGCAACCTGGGAATAATTATGATCACAATATCTACTAGAAACGAAGATAACTACTTTTTACCAGAAGATGGGGCATTGGCAAGGCAAAGACTACTGCAGACACTTGCATTGCCTTCTGATGCCTTTATTTCTTGTTATGGGTTCACTTTGCAAGAGGCTTATGATGCTATTCTTGAAGTGGACGCAAAAGGATTCAAACAATCATTGTTGTTAGACTATTCACAAGGTATGGGTCCAACAGCTAAACCAAAGATTAAACACCTTATTGAGAACATGAAAAATGGTCAAGTAGTTCTTACTACCGCTGGTCCCAAAAGTGCTAAAAAATCTTCTTATTTTCATACTAAAGGACTTGTAAAGCACGACCCAGATAAATATAAAGTGCCATTTTGTATGGAAGGTTCTACAAATATTTCTATAAGTGGTTTTTATCAAAGCAATACGATGCGGTTTTTTAAAAATAAATTATGGTCAGAGACCTTTATTACTCAACACAAAGAAATAAAAGATTGGGCTTTAAAAAATTTACCTCATTATCAGCCATCAGTATTAGCAGATAATTTTGATATTGTAGATTATTTCTTTGATAATTATGTTGAAGAAAAAGAAAATGATTTCTTAATTTAAAAAGAGCGGGAATATTCCCGCTCTAATTTATGATATATTTGATTTTCCACCAGCTTTTGGTGTATATTGAGTCACATTTGGTTTTTTATCTGGATTTGGCTCTTTTTCTTTTCTGGCTTTCTGTCTTTTTCTATTTTCAATTTCTTTTTTTGTTAAATTTTTTGCTTTATTGATTGGAGTACAAACAGGCTTTTTGCCCTTCTCGGTGTTGCCTCTGCCACAAGGCTCATAGCCTTTACCTTTTTTCTTTGGTCTTCTGACATCAACCCATTTTTCTTGGAACCAGTCATCAAGGCCACCATGATTTTTGCCAGCCAATCTCATAAATTCTTCATGTACTTGTTGTGCAGCTTCAATAAATCCTAAAGACTCAAAAGTATTAGCAGCTGTATGAAGTTCATTCAAGATATCTTCTGCTTTCTTTTCTTTTTTCTTTTTTAAACCTTGACAATGGGCTCTTTGACTAAAGCCTTTCGGATTGTCGCAGTCTATTGAATCTTTATATTCTTTTGACCATTTTGCAAATTTATCCATTTTAAAAATACCTATCGGAGTTTCCTATATAGTCTAATATACCTATAAATCAATTCATTTTCCTAGTTGATTATACGATAAATAATATGTTCAAAAGGAGATTTTAGCTAACATGGTGAATCCATACAATATTACAAATTTCAACAGATCAAATGCAGAATTAGAAGAGTTTTTATTATTTTGCATAGTTGTAGCTGGCAAAACAGCATATATCCAGGCACAAAAATTGGATGAGTTCTTGAAGTCTGTCAATGATAGATTAATGATGCCTGAGCATATAAATCCTTTCCAAACAATCAAAAGTGCAGACCAGCATGGTATTTTGATGGAAGAAATTCAAAAAGCTAAATTGGGCCAATATAAGAAAATATTTAATGCTTTCAAATATCTTATAGAAAATAAGATGGATTTAAAAAAATCTATGCCATCTCAACTAGAACAAATACCAGGTGTTGGTATGAAAACTAGCAGATTCTTTTTACTACATTCAAATGAAGAACTAGGGCAAATGATGTGTATTTTAGATACTCACATTTTAAAATTTATCAGAGCAAATATTGATGATAGAGCTCCTAAATCAACACCAATGAATCCTAAAACTTATTTTTACTGGGAAAATTTATTTTTAAATTATTGTCAAAAAAATAATATCAATGATATAGCTAAATTTGATCTGGAAATTTGGAAAAATTATGCTACAAAAAATAAAGAGGTTTCTGAATGACAAATAGCAGATCAAAAGAAAAGCAAGCTTTGTTAACTTTCAATAGAATGGCAGTAAAATTAGCCAGAAAATATTCTACATTTTATGAGTTTGATGATTTATTCCAAATTGCACAAATATCTATAGTGGAAGCAGTAAGAACTTATGATGCAAAAAGAGGTGCATCATTATCAACTCACATATACAACACAATTGATTTCAATATTAAAAAGATAATTAATAAAAATAAAATTTATTTTATTGATAAGGAAGAAACAAATTCTACAGAACCATATTATTCTGATTTTTCAGATAATAAATTAAATTCTTTGATTTTAACTGAAACTTTTTCTAAGCTTTTAGATGATTTGAGCACAAGACAAAAAGAAATATTATTTATGAAGTTCATAGATGGCTTATCTATTAAAGAGATTTCTGAGAATTTAGATTGTTCCCATCAAAATGTAAGTAATATTATTAAGACAATTAGAAAAAATTTGACATATAAATTAGAAAAACAAGGTATCAAATATCAAGAATTTAGCTTTTGAATGTAGGTTTTATTTAATATAATTTATATTATATTTATATGGGGAAACTTATATTTGCACCTGATGAATCACTATTCAATTTATCTTCCCTTGTAGATACATTTGATCACACTTTGTCTGAGCTTATAGAAGATATGATAGATGTATTATATAAATACAATGGTGTGGGAATAGCAGCGCCTCAAATAGGCGAGTTTGTCAGAGTGATAGTGTTTATGCCTTTGGCCACTGAGGCTGATTACCCTATGCCGCCTAGAGTTATGGTCAATCCTGTAATTTATGATTATTCAAAAAACTTTGTAGATGAATGGGAAGGCTCATTATCAATGCCAAATACAATGGTAAAAATATTCAGACCACTTTGGATAGACGTTCATTTCCAAGATGAATATGGTCAATCTTACGAGGAGAGATTTGAATTTTTATCTGCTAGAATAATTCAGCATTGCATAAATCATCTTGATGGTGTACTAATATCTAAATATATAACACATAATAATTTAAGACTAATAGAAAAATAGATTGGAATTATTATGATTGCAGAATTACTTCCTGGTCAGACAATGAGCCAGATTGCCCTTGTCAACTCATTCGAAAGAAGAACCAAAAAGAACGGGGAAGAATTTCTTAAACTTGTTGTCAAAGATGCTTCCGGCATTATAGATGTCATGGTTTGGGATAGACCAGATAAAGAAATTACTGATCTTGAAAATAATTTGCGTGGAAATAAATTTGTGTATATTGAAGGTCCTGTTGAAAAATTTAAAACAGGAGACAATAAAGAATCAACAAATGTAAAAGCAAAAATTATTTATTCAATTGATAGACCTGATGACATATCAAAATTAGAAAAATGCTCAAAAATTCCTCATGCCAAATTAGCTGAAATGCTAGACAAAGCAATATTAAATATTGATAATATATATTTAAGAAATCTTTGTAATGTTCTTCTCGGTCCAAGCGGAACGTATAGAGAAAAATATTTGATTTGGCCAGCTGCGAAATCTATGCATCATGCATACCGTGGTGGATTGGCAGAGCATTCATTGGAAGTTTATAATTTGATTACAGCTGATTATGATGGTGTAATCGGTTTAATGAGTGATGAAATTGATATAAATTGGGATCTTTTGCACACAGCAGCTCTCTTGCATGATATTGCAAAAATTTCAGAATATGACTATCAAGATGGCGCATGTTCTTTTACAGAAACAGGAGAAATGATAGGCCATTTATGCTTAGGAGCTATGTGGGTAAATGCAGCTTTAAATAAAGTAGCAGATTTTCCTAAGGATTTGGCAATTCATTTGATTCATATTATTCTATCACATGACGGAAGACTGGACTGGGGAGCAGCAATGGAGCCAAAAACAAAAGAAGCAAAATTGTTTCATATGGCAGATGACAGAAGTGCAAAACTTCATTCTTAAATTCCAGATCCACCAACAAGTGCAGATTCACAAACAATATTAAAAGCTTCTTCTAATTCAGTGTCGTGATGTATACAAGTAATAGTAGGCCACTCAAGTACTCTCCTGTAGATGTAATGTGGCCTACTGCTTTTTGTATTACAGATAATTACACAAGGTATAT
>JACCDX010920895.1_pt1 | contig 33299 bp, 19 predicted proteins | sample 7449681 | NCBI WGS metagenome assembly JACCDX01 (sample SAMN15323450, study PRJNA562643) | freshwater metagenome | isolation source: river surface water | place: USA:Blue River Watershed | collected 2017-08-18
AACACAGGGTTGGTGCAAATCATCTGGAAAAAAAATAGTAAACATCCCTTTTGAAACGCGCACTAAAGAAGTGCTTCCTTCATAAAATGTATAATCTTTCTCTTCGTTTACTTCCAAAATCTTTTGATTGTTCTTAGTAGTTATTCCCATAAATTCCTCACCACGAATCACATATTGAATGTCAATGTACTTTTTATGATTTTCTAATTTACATTCCGCCAAAGGTTTGGTTTGGTATTCTTGTACCAAGGCAAAAATTGTATCGCCATCAATATCGTGTTTTCCTGAAGGAATAGCATCCAAATCGGTATTGTGTAAAAATTCAAATCCTTTGGCTATACGTTCATTAATAGACTGGTAAAGATGATAGTTATCTAGAGTATCGAGAATCATTTTTTGAATTTAATTTTTTCCAAATATATCATTTTCAAACGCTATTTTCTAGTTTCCAAACAAAAAACTATCTTCGCAGTATGCAGCAAAATCTTCTACAAACTCCTATCGAATACCTTAAAGGCGTTGGTCCCAATCGGGGCGAACTCCTGCGTAAGGAATTGGGGATTTTCAAGTACGGAGATTTAGTCAATTTCTTTCCGAATCGCTACATTGACAGAACGCGGTATTATAAAATTAACGAGTTACAAAACACCGTTTCTGAAGTCCAAATTATTGGCAAAATCATCCACATTAAAACGGTGGAATTTGGCAAAAACAAAAAACGTTTGGTGGCTACTTTTGTAGATGATACCGGCCAAATGGAACTAGTTTGGTTTCAAGGTCATAAATGGATTCGAGAAAGTTTGAAGTTAAATGAAGTGATCGTAATTTTTGGAAAATGCAGTTCATTCAATGGCACGTTCAATATGGCGCATCCTGAAATAGAATTATTGAGCGAACACCAAAAAAGCTTACGTTCTGCCATGCAAGCCATTTATCCCTCTACAGAAACCTTGGCGAATCGAGGTGTTTCGAACCGAGTTATTATCAAAATGATGCAGCAATTATTTTTGGAAACTCAAAATTTGTTTTCAGAAACCTTACCCGATTATTTGTTGGACGAATTGAAACTGATTTCTAAGAAAGCCGCGTTATTTAATATTCATTTCCCTCAAAGTTCAGAAGCTTTGGCGAAAGCCCAATTCCGATTAAAGTTTGAAGAATTATTTTTTATTCAGCTACAATTAATCACCAAAAATTTGATTCAGAAGCATAAAATTAAAGGACATCCGTTTACTTCTGTTGGGCAGTATTTCAATGACTTTTACCAAAATCATCTGCCTTTTGAGTTGACCAATGCGCAGAAAAGAGTGATTAAGGAAATCCGTACCGATATGGGAAGTAACGCCCAAATGAATCGCTTATTACAAGGCGATGTAGGTTCTGGAAAAACCATTGTTGCGTTTATGAGTATGCTTTTGGCTATTGATAACGGCTTTCAAGCGTGCTTGATGGCGCCAACAGAAATTTTAGCTAATCAACATTTTTTAGGCTTATCCGAATTGGCGAAGACCGCCAATATCAACATTCAATTATTAACCGGTTCTACTAAAACCGCTGACAGAAAAATAATTCATGAAGCACTGGAAAACGGCAGTTTACATATTCTTATCGGAACCCATGCTTTATTAGAAGACAAAGTACAATTTAAGAATTTAGGATTGGCTGTAATTGATGAGCAACATCGTTTTGGCGTAGAGCAACGTTCCAAATTGTGGAAGAAGGCCTCCCCTGACCCCTCCAAAAGAGGGGAAACCGAACGTATCCTAAAAAAGTATCAAACTGCACGACCTTCAATGTATACTCTTTTAAAAGAGCTTAAAAACGAAAATAAAAAAAAGAGTACACAAGCAGAAAATATTCTTTGGGAATGTCTTAGAGATAAAAATCTTAATTCTAAATTTAGAAGACAACATGTTATTGATATTTTTATTGTTGACTTTATTTGTTTAGAAAAAAATTTAATTATTGAAGTTGATGGTGGCCATCACAATACCTCAGAACAAAGAGAGGCAGATGAATTACGAACCAACATATTAAATGAGATTGGTTTTAAAGTGATTCGTTTTACTAATGAAGAAGTAATTCACAATACTGAAAATGTTTTAAAAAAAATAACCTCTATCTTGGAAAGCCTCCCTTCTGGGGAGGTTGGTGGGGCTATCATTCCGCCACATGTATTGGTGATGACTGCCACTCCTATTCCGCGTACCTTAGCCATGAGTTTGTATGGTGATTTGGATATTTCAGTGATAGACGAATTACCTCCGGGACGAAAACCCATTCAAACGGTACATCGATTTGACAGCAACCGACTGAAAGTTTGGAAGTTTTTGAAAGACGAAATTGCGTTGGGCAGGCAAATTTACATTGTCTATCGATTGATTCAGGAATCAGAAAAGATGGATTTTAAAGACTTGATGGACGGCTACGAAAGTATTTCAAGAGATTTCCCATTACCGCAGTATTCTATTTCTATTTTACACGGAAAAATGAAACCTGCGGATAAAGAGTCAGAAATGAAACGCTTTGCCGAAGGGAAAACTAATATAATGGTCGCAACTACGGTAATTGAAGTTGGAGTTAATGTTCCCAATGCCAGCGTCATGATTATTGAAAGTGCCGAGCGATTTGGATTGTCCCAATTACATCAATTGCGTGGTCGTGTAGGACGTGGCGCCGAACAAAGTTATTGTATTTTAATGACTAGCCATAAGTTAAGTTCTGACAGTAAAACCCGAATGGAAACGATGGTAAGTACTAATGATGGATTTGAAATTGCTGAAGTCGATTTGAAATTACGTGGTCCCGGTGATTTAATGGGAACGCAACAAAGCGGTGTTTTGAATCTTCAAATTGCCGATATTGTAAAAGATAGGGACATTCTTATGCTAGCTAGAAATTATGCAATAAAATTACTTCGAGAAGATACAGGCATGCATAAGCCAGAGCATGCTACCTTGCGTGCTGTATTTATAGAAATGACTAAAAAGAAAAATATCTGGAATTATATAAGTTGATATAATCAACTCAAAATAATAACTTCAAGTTAGCACAAAATCAAATTCAAAGTTCTAAATTTGACGTTTGCGTTAATAAGACACTTTAATTAAAATTATGAAAATAAAAACTCTCGTTTATTCCTTATTAATTATAGGATTAATTGGTTTAATTGGTTACCGAATTACAAAAAATAGCGATAGCAAAGGACCGAAAGACAAAGGAAAGGAAGAACAACCCATAACTGTAAATGGATCGGTTATTCGTTTACAAACATTCGATAACAATTTATCCCTTTCAGGTTCAATTGAAGCGAATGAACAAGTGGAGATTCGATCTGAAGTTTCAGGAATTGTCAAAAACATCTATTTCCAAGAAGGAAGTAATGTTTCTAAAGGTCAAATTTTATTCAAAGTGAATGATATTGAACTGAAAGCACAATTGACTCAAGCCAAAACGAAAGAAAGTTTAGCTTCTGAAAATGAAAGAAGAGCTAAATTGTTATTGCAAAAAGAAGCCATTAGCCAAGAAGAATATGATGTAGCACGAGCTGATCTTCAATCTGCGAAAGCACAAAGTCAATTGATACAAGCGCAAATTGAAAAAACTTCAGTACGTGCTCCTTTTTCAGGAAAGATTGGATTGCGTTCTATTTCTCCAGGAACTTATGTAACACCTACTCTTTTAGTAGCGAAGTTGGTAAATAGTGGTCAATTAAAAATTACATTTTCTATTCCTGAAAAATATGCTTCTCAAGTAAAAAAGAATGCCACAATATCATTTAAAGTTTCAGGTTCTGATCAATCGTATTCCGCCAAAGTGTATGCAATTGAACCAGAAGTAGAAATCGCCACAAGAACATTGAAAATTCGTGCATTGGCAAACAATAGTGATGGAAAATTATTCCCAGGTACTTTCGCTGATGTTGAGTTACCATTGGATATTATTAAAGATGCAGTGGTAATTCCAACCGAAGCAATTATTCCTGTTCAAAACGGTAAAAAAGTATTTATTGCCAATAAAGGAATGGCTAAAGAAGTAATGGTTGAGACTGCTACACGTACTGATGCATCTATATTGGTACTTTCTGGTTTAAAAGCGGGAGATACCGTTTTAACTTCTGGAGTGATGTCATTAAAGGACGAATCACCAATAATTGTGAAAATTAAATAAGCATTTGCTAGTTTATATTGCTAAAAAAATTAAACATGAGTTTATCTACATTAAGCATAAAAAGACCTGTATTTACAATTGTTGTCAACTTAACAATTGTATTGTTCGGGTTAATAGGTTACAGTTTCTTAGGTGTTCGAGAATTTCCTTCTATTGATCCTGCGCAAGTATCAATTCGAACTAATTATACTGGTGCCAATTCCGATATTATTGAATCTCAGATTACTGAACCTTTAGAAAAAGCAATTAATTCAATTGACGGAATCAGAAATGTTACTTCTTCAAGTATTCAAGGAAGTAGTAATATTACCGTTGAATTTAACTTAGACAAAGATTTAGAAGAAGCAGCGAATGATGTTCGTGATAAAGTCTCGCAAGCTACGCGTAGTTTACCACAAGATATTGATGCACCACCTGTTGTGTCTAAAGCTGATGCCAATAGTGACGCCATCATTTCGATGACAATTCAAAGTGATTCACGTAATGCTTTAGAATTGAGTGATTTTGCAGAAAATGTAATTGGACAACGTTTAGAAACCATTCCTGGCGTGAGTGGAATTCAAATTTGGGGTCAAAAAAGATACGCCATGCGTCTATGGATTGATCCTGTAAAACTAGCGTCGTATGGATGTACGGTTTCGGAAGTTCGATCTGCTTTAAACAAACAGAATGTAGAATTACCCTCAGGTAAAATAACGGGATCCAATACCGAGTTAATGGTAAAAACGATTGGTAATTTATCCAAAGCAGAGGAGTTTAATAACATAATCATTCGTTCTGAAGGGGATAAAATTGTTCGTTTTAGTGATATTGGAAAAGCCGAAATTGGTCCGGAAAATGTTGAAACTAATATGATGCAATCTGGTGTCCCATTAGTTGGGGTGGCTATTGTTCCCCGTCCTGGAGCCAATTATTTAGATATAGCGAAAGCATTTTACAAAGAATTTGAGCGTTTCAAAAAAGACTTACCTAAGGACATCCGTTTGAATATTGTAATTGACAATACTGTTTTTGTTAAACAATCAGTAATTGAAGTTGCTGAAACTTTAGGAATTTCAATCTTGTTAGTTGTTTTAATCATCTATTTATTCTTTAGAGATTGGGCCATTGCATTCCGTCCTTTAATTGATATTCCAGTTTCTTTAATTGCTACATTTTTTATCATGTGGTTGTTTGGATTCTCTATTAATGTATTGACATTATTAGCTATTGTTTTAGCCACAGGATTAGTAGTAGATGATGGAATTGTAGTCACCGAAAACATCTTCAAAAAAGTAGAAGAAGGCATGAGTCCTATAGAAGCCGCTATCAAGGGTTCCAACGAAATCTTTTTTGCAGTAATTTCTATTTCTATCACTTTAGCAGCAGTATTCTTACCTGTAATTTTCTTAGAAGGATTTGTGGGACGCTTGTTCCGAGAATTTGGCGTCGTAATTGGAGCGGCTGTATTAGTTTCGGCTTTTGTATCGCTTACACTTACGCCAATGTTGAACGCCTATTTGATGAAAGGTGGTAAGCAAGAAAAGTCCAAGTTCTATAATCTAACTGAACCCTATTTTCAAAAATTGAATACCGGATATGCTGAAGCTTTAGGAAGTTTCATGAAAAAAAAACGGATCAGTTTTCCAATTTTAATAGCTTGTTTTGGTTTAATATATTTGTTTTTCAATTTATTGAAAAAAGAAACGGCTCCTTATGATGACCGAAGTGGTATGGTTTTGCGAGTTGCAACTGCTGAGGGTGCCTCTTATGAATACACTGATCGCTTTATGCAAGAAATCTCTAAACTAGTAGATGATTCTATCCCTGAGAAAAAAGTGGCTTTAGTAATCACTTCACCCGGATTTAATGCATCTTCTGTTAATAGTGGATTTGTTAGAATTTCGTTATTACAACCTGAAGAGAGAAAAGCATCTCAAAAAGAAGTAGCAGAAAAATTAACCAAATGGACAAGTGGTTATTCTGAAGCTAAGACATCCGTTATTGAGCAACCAACAATTGCTGTGAATAGACGTGGCGGATTACCAATTCAGTACATTATTCAAGCCTCAAATTTTGAAAAGTTGAGAGAGAAAATCCCATTGTTTATGGAAGAAGCCGCTAAAAACGAAACCTTCTCCACTACTGATGTGAATTTGAAATTTAATAAACCTGAAATCAATGTGACAATTGATCGAGAAAAAGCAGAAAGTTTAGGAATTTCAGTTTTAGATGTAGCACAAACATTGCAGCTTTCTTTGAGTGGTCAACGCTTTGGTTACTTTATTCGCAATGGAAAACAATACCAAGTAATTGGTCAATTTGAAAAAAATGATCGTGCTAAACCTTTGGATCTAACTTCTATGTTTGTTAAAAATAATAGTGGGAAATTAATTCAAATGGATAATGTAGTTACCATTGAAGAACAAAGTAACCCTACTCAATTATATCATAATAATCGATATATGTCGGCTACTGTTTCGGCAGGATTGGCTCCAGGTAAAAGTATTGGCGATGGAATCGAAGCAATGGATGAAATTAAAGCCAAAGTTTTAGATGACACTTTCACTACTGATCTAGGTGGAGAATCAAGAGATTTTGTAGAAAGTAGTTCCAACACTTCGTTTGCTTTTGGCCTGGCTTTAGTTTTAATATTTTTAATTCTTGCAGCTCAGTTTGAAAGTTTTGTTGATCCAATAATTATCATTTTAACAGTGCCAATGGCAGTAGCGGGAGCTCTATTTTCATTATGGTTATTCAATCAAACCTGGAATATCTTTAGCCAAATTGGAACCGTAATGCTGATTGGATTGGTTACCAAAAACGGTATTTTGATTGTCGAATTTGCAAATCAATTACGCGAACAAGGCAAACCAAAACTGGAAGCTATTTTAGAGGCTTCAGAAGCTCGTCTTCGTCCTATCTTGATGACCAGTTTAGCAATTGCTTTGGGTGCTTTACCAATTGCCCTATCGCTTGGTGCAGCTTCAAATAGTAGAATTGGAATGGGAGTAGTTATTGTTGGGGGAACTGTTTTCTCATTAGTTTTAACTTTATTCGTAATTCCAGCCTTGTATTTAATGTGGTCGAAAGCCCGAAAACATTACCCAGAATTTGATCATATTAATGAATATGAACAAGAAAGTAAATAAATATGACAAAGTGTAAATTCATCATAGCAAGTATTCTGTTTTTTGCTTTTAACAATGTAAATTCTCAAGAAATTATATCTCTTGAATCTGCAGTAAAACTAGCTTTAGAAAACAATTACGAAATTAAAATAGCTTCGAATAATTCGCTTATTTCAACAACAAATGTAGCAATTGGAAATGCAGGAATGTTGCCTGTTGTCTCAGCAACAGTTGCTGCTAATAATCGCGTTCAAAATAGCTCACAAACTTTACAAAGTGGCCTTGTAAATTCGTTGGACAATGCAAAAAATAATAGTTTGAATTATGGTGTCAATTTAGATTGGACAGTATTTGACGGATTCAAAATGTTTGCCAAATTAGACCAATTGAAGGAATTACAAAAATTAGGTGAAACACAATTGAAACAAACTATTTTAAACAAAATAAGCGCGGTTACAACCACCTATTTTGATTTGGTTCAGCAACAACAACAATTGGAAGCCTTAGATTCTACGATTGTAATTTCAAACCAACGTTTGGCATTGGCACAAAATCGATTTGTAATTGGTAAAGCTTCAAAACTCGAAGTATTGAATGCACAAGTTGATTTGAATACAGACCAAGTTACTCTTCTTAGACAAAAAGAATTGTATGACAATACTAAAATTGTAATGAATCAAATTTTAGCTCGAGACATAACAACAGAATTTAAAGTCAATGATGCTATTCGTGTTGATGATACTTTACTTTTAGACAATTTAGTCACTTTAGCCGAGAATCAAAATCCTCAATTAGTTGCTCAAATTATTGCAAATAAAGTAGCTGAATTACAATTAAAACAAGTTAAGGCGAATCGATATCCAACAATTCGATTAATAACGGGATACAATTTATCCGAAACACAAGCTAGTTTGGGTTTTGCAACTGCAACTTCAGCTAAAGGATTTAATTATGGCTTTAGTGCCGCTTTAAATCTCTTTGACGGATTTGCTCAAAATAGAAATGAAAAAATTGCTCAACTTCAAATTGAGAATTCTAAATTGACTATCGATCAACAAAAACTAGCACTACATTCTCAATTAGCTACCTCTTTCCAAACTTATTTAACTAATCTTGAACTTATTCGTTTAGAAGATAAAAATGAAGCTATAGCCAAACAAAATTTAGCTATTACCTTAGATAAATTTAAAATTGGGACTATAACGACTTTAGAATTTAGAACTGCTCAACTGAATTTTGTAAATGCTAAAGTGCGAAATAGCAATGCGCAATTCCAAGCTAAATTATCTGAAATCGCATTAAAAGAACTGGCAGGAATTATTAACCTAAATTAATAATACAAATGACATCTTATAACCCAAAAGACTGGATCAGTTTTATATTTCATTTTAGTAAGGCCGACACATTTAGAAAGTTAATTCCAATCATGATTATCATTGGAGTCTATTCAGGAATTATCGCTTATCTTGAAATTGAATATTGGCACTTACCGGAAGATAGTCATGTGAAAAACATTTCAATGATGCATGGGATGTTGGGTTTTGTCATTTCATTATTGTTAGCCTACAGAACAAACACGGCTTACGATCGTTGGTGGGAAGGAAGAAAAATGTGGGGAGGTTTAGTAAATAGTTCTCGCAACCTTGCAATCAAACTCAATGCTATGTTAGTGGATGACAATGATCGTGAATTTTTTAAAAAAATGATTCCGCATTATGCTGCTATTTTAAGGAAACATTTAAACGATAGCGATACAGGAAAACAATTATTTGATGATGTCGATTTAGAAATTGATCACCACAAACACCGTCCCAATCAAGTCGCCAATAAATTATTCGTGAAAGTTAATAGTTTGTATCTTTCAAAGAAATTAACTGGAGACCAACTAATTGTTATCAATAGCGAATTACAATCTTTTACTGATATTTGTGGCGCTTGTGAGCGGATTAAGAATACACCTATACCCTATTCTTATAGTGCATTCATAAAGAAATTTATTTTTATTTACGTATTGACTTTACCTTTTGGATATGTATTTAGTTTAGGATATTATGTTATTCCTGTAGTTGTATTTATCTTTTATGTTCTCGCTAGTTTAGAACTAATCGCCGAAGAAATTGAAGATCCTTTTGGAGAAGATGCTAATGATTTACCTACGAAAAAAATAGCTGAAAATATTAAAAAACATATTGAAGAAATTTTATAAATTCTAAAAAAAACATATGAAAACTAGTGCTAAAATTATTTTTGTTTTACTTCTTTCTTTTTTTGTCTCTTGCCAAAAAAGTACCACTGAAAATTCGTCTGTATATTTCGAAAGATCAAACGACAGTATTCAAAATGGAGGTGTGAAAGTTATTCCAATTACTACTTCAAAAGGGACTTTTAACGTTTGGACTAAACGCATTGGAAATAATCCTAAAATAAAATTACTCCTTCTTAACGGTGGTCCGGGTGCCACTCACGAATATTTTGAATGTTTTGAAAATTTCCTACCTGCTGAAGGAATTGAAATTATTTATTACGATCAATTGGGTTGTGGAAACTCTGATAATCCGAATGATGTAGCGCTTTGGGATTTAGGTCGCTATGTAGAAGAAGTGGAACAAGTTAGAAAAGCATTGCATTTAGATGCCACTAATTTTTATTTGTTAGGCCATTCTTGGGGAGGCATTTTAGCTATGGAATATGCTTTGAAATACCAACATAATATGAAAGGATTGATTATCTCCAATATGATGTCTAGCTGTCCTGAATATGATAAATATGCCGATGAAGTATTAGCGAAACAAATGGATCCAAAAATATTGGCTGAACTCAATCAAATTGAAGCTGCAAAAGATTTTTCTAATCCACGTTATATGGAACTATTAATTCCTAATTTTTACGAAAAACACATTCTTCGTTTTCCTGCAAAAGATTGGCCAGAACCGGTGAATCGATCTTTTGCGAAAATGAATCAATCGTTATATGTGACGATGCAAGGTCCGAGTGAATTTGGTATTTCAGGAAAATTAGAAAAATGGGATAGAAAAGCTGATTTAAAAAACATCACTATTCCTACTTTAGTTATTGGAGCTAAATACGATACTATGGATCCAAAACACATGTCAGCAATGTCAAAATTAGTACAAAATGGCACCTACTTATTTTGTCCAAAAGGAAGTCATATGGACTTTTATGACGACCAAAAAGTGTATTTTGGAGGATTGATTCCTTTTCTTAAAAAGAATAATTAAAAGAAAAAAATAATTATTTCAAGTAATACGAAAGACTTTTAAAAATCAAAAAAAAATGTTTCCTACTCCAATCTGCAATCCTTATATTTGCAAACCTGAAAATAATTCAAAATGAAAATATCATACAACTGGATAAAACAGTTTATTAAAATAGATTGGCAATCAGAAGAAACCGCAGCTTTATTAACCGATTTAGGTTTAGAAGTGGAAGTGGTTGAAAAATACCAATCTGTAAAAGGTGGTTTAGAAGGAATTGTAGTAGGACACGTTTTAACCTGTGTTCCTCACCCTGATGCAGATAGACTAAAAGTAACTACCGTAGATTTAGGCGACGGAACTCCAGTTCAAATTGTATGCGGTGCTAGTAATGTAGCGGCAGGACAAAAAGTTCCTGTAGCCACTATAGGAACCATTTTGTATGATAAAGAAGGAGAAGCATTTACAATTAAAAAAGGGAAAATTCGCGGACAAGAAAGTCACGGGATGATTTGTGCTGAGGATGAAATTGGTCTTGGTACTAGCCATGATGGAATTATGGTTTTAGAACCATCGTTACAACCCGGAACTCCCGTTGCTACCGTTTTTAAAATTGAAAATGATGAAGTATTCGAAATTGGATTAACTCCCAATCGTGCAGACGCGATGAGCCACTTAGGTACAGCTCGTGATTTAAGAGCTGGAATGCTTCAAAGTGGTGCAAACGTAGAATTGATCACTCCTTCCGTAAGCAATTTCAGAGTAGACAAACGTACCTTAAAAATCGACATTGATGTTAAAGAGAGTAAATTGGTTCCAAGATACTGCGGAGTAACTATTTCAGGAATTACTGTAAAACCATCTCCTGCTTGGTTACAAAACCGTTTGAAATCTATTGGTTTAAATCCAAAAAACAATATTGTGGATGTTACTAATTATGTATTACACGAATTAGGACAACCACTTCACGCTTTTGATGCTGCTAAAATTAGCGGTAAAGTGATTGTAAAAACAGTACCTTCCGGGACTAAATTTACTACACTTGACGATATAGAAAGAAGTTTGCACGAGGAAGACATTATGATTTGTGACGAAAAAGGACCTTTGTGTATTGCAGGAGTTTTTGGAGGAAAAGAATCTGGGGTTTCAGAAAGCACCAATGCCATTTTCTTAGAAAGTGCTTATTTTAATCCAGTAAGTATTCGTAAAACGGCCAAAAGACATCAACTAAACACCGATGCTTCTTTCCGTTTTGAAAGAGGAATAGATCCTTCGATTACTGAATATGCTTTAAAACGTGCAGCTTTATTAATTCAAGAAGTAGCTGGTGGTGAAATTACATCGGATGTAATTGATGTATATCCTAAAAAAGTAGAGGATTTTAGTGTTTTCTTAAACTTTAACAAAGTATCTAAAATTATTGGTCAAGAAATCTCGAAAGACATTATCAAGAAAATATTAGTTTCTTTAGATATCAAAGTAAATAGCGTTTCAGATTCAGGATTAGGTTTAACTATTCCGGCTTACCGAGTAGATGTGCAGCGAGAAATTGATGTTATTGAAGAAATCCTTCGAGTATATGGATATAATAATATAAAATTCTCCAATAAGGTAAACGCTACAGTTGCTAATTCGCCAAGAACAGAAGATTATAAGATACAAAATGTGGTGGCTACTCAATTGAATTCGCTAGGGTTTCACGAGATGATGGCCAATTCATTGACTACAGCCAATTATATTCAGCTTTCTGAAATGTTGAAAGAAGAACATAATGTAACCATGTTAAATCCGTTGAGTAGCGATTTGGCAACCATGCGTCAATCATTATTATTCTCTGGATTAGAAGCGATTTCGTATAATATTAATAGAAAGAATACCGATTTAAAATTATTTGAATTCGGAAAAACATACCACAACTACCCTTCTGGATATGAAGAGAAAAAACATTTAACGCTTTTTCTTACTGGAAATAGAAATCAAGAAACTTGGACAACTAGCCAAAAACCAACAGATTTCTTTTTATTCAAAGGATATGTAAATGCTGTTCTAGAACGATTAGGAATTCAAAAAACACAAATTCAACCGTTAACTTCGGATGTTTTTTCTGAAGGAATTGCTGTTAGTTTAGGAAAAGATACTATAGTAGAAATAGGAGTTGTAAAGAAGTCAATACTAAAACACTTCGCAATCAAACAAGAAGTATTCTATGCTGATTTCAATTGGGCGGCTATTTTAAAATTAATTTCGAATAAGATTAAATTCACTGAAATTCCGAAATACCCTGAAGTTCGTAGAGATTTAGCATTGTTAATTGACCAAACTGTTACTTACGAAAGTATTTACACTATTGCAAAACAAACTGAAAAATCATTATTGAAAAACATTGATTTGTTTGATGTATACGAAGGACAAAACTTACCCGAAGGTAAAAAGTCGTATGCCTTAAGCTTTAGTATTCAAGACAGCTCAAAAACCTTAACCGATGAGCAAATTGACAAGATCATGAATAAATTACAAAAGAATTTTGAAACAGAACTAGGTGCTGTTTTGAGATAATTTATTTTAAACACTTATAAAGTAAAACCCCAAATCTAATTAGATTTGGGGTTTATTATTTTCAAAAATCAATACCATAAAAAAAGCCTCACATAACTGTGAGGCTTTTGTATTTAAAAAGAACTGAGAATTATTTTTTCTCTGTTTTCTCCATTTTAGCTTTCAAAGCAGCTAATACATCATTGTTATCTCCTAAAGTTGCAGCTGGTGCATTAGTAGAAGCAGATGAAGTATTTTCAGAAACAGCTTTCACATTTTTCTCTTCTTCTTCACGGAAGATAGCAGTGTGAGAAGCAACTACTCTTTTGAATTCTTTGTTGAATTCAATTACTTTGAAATCAGCAGATTCTCCTTTTTTCAATTTCTTACCGTCTTCTTTTTCTAAGTGACGTGTAGGAATGAAAGCAACGATATCATCACCAAATTCTACAGTAGCTCCTTTGTCAACGATTTCAGAAATTTCTCCTTTGTGGATAGTTCCCACTGCAAAAGAATCTTCGTATTGATCCCAAGGATTAGCAGTAGTTTGTTTGTGACCTAAAGATAATTTACGTCCTTCAACATCTAATTCTAATACTACTACGTCTAATTTTTCACCAACATTTACAAATTCAGATGGGTGTTTGATTTTCTTAGTCCAAGAAAGATCAGAGATATAAATCAATCCGTCGATTCCTTCTTCTAATTCTACGAAAATACCAAAGTTAGTAAAATTTCTAACGATACCAGAATGTTTAGAACCTACCGGATATTTAGAAGTAATGTCAGTCCATGGATCTTGAGTCAATTGTTTGATACCTAAAGACATCTTACGATCGTCTCTATCCAAAGTTAAGATAACTCCTTCTACGATATCACCCACTTTTACGAAATCTTGAGCAGAACGTAAATGAGTTGACCAAGACATTTCAGAAACGTGGATTAAACCTTCAACACCTTCAGCAACTTCGATAAATGCACCGTAATCAGCGATTACAACTACTTTACCTTTTACTTTATCACCAACAGCTAAATTAGCATCTAAAGCATCCCAAGGGTGAGCGTTTAATTGTTTCAATCCTAATTGAATTCTTGTTTTCTCATCATCGAAATCAAGGATTACAACATTTAATTTTTGGTCTAATTCAAGAACTTCACTTGGGTGATTGATTCTTGACCAAGAAAGGTCAGTAATGTGGATTAATCCATCAACACCACCTAAGTCAATAAACACACCATAAGAAGTAATGTTTTTAACAACACCTTCTAATACTTGTCCTTTTTGTAATTGACCAATGATTTCTTTTTTCTGAACCTCAATATCAGCTTCGATAAGCGCTTTATGAGATACAACAACATTTTTGAATTCGTGGTTAATTTTAACTACTTTGAATTCCATGTTTTTGTTTACGTAAACATCGTAATCACGAATTGGTTTCACATCAATTTGAGAACCTGGTAAGAAAGCTTCGATTCCGAAAACATCAACGATCATACCACCTTTAGTTCTACATTTAACAAAACCAGTAACGATTTCACCTGTTTCGTTTGCAGCGATAACTCTATCCCAAGATTTGATAGTACGCGCTTTTCTATGTGATAATACTAATTGACCTGTTTTATCCTCACGGATGTCAATTAATACTTCTACTTTGTCACCTACTTTTAAGTTTGGATTGTAACGGAATTCGTTTAAAGAAATAACACCTTCCGATTTTGCATTGATATCAACGATAACGTCTCTATCTGTAATTCTAACAACTACACCCTCTACTACTTCTTCTTGATCTGTAGCGATGAAAGTTTTTGAAACTAGTTCTTCGAATTCTTGTAAGTTTTTCTCATCTACTGCATCAATTCCTTCTTGGAAATTATGCCAGTTAAAATTTGCTAAAAACTCTTCTTGTGATTTTAATTGTTCAGACATGCTGATTAAAAATTTGTATTCTGTATTTTCTCGGATTTCTTGATGCGAAAGAAAACAACAGAAGTTGTTTGTATAATTAATTGATACCTAGAGGAAATCCTTATTCACCAAAAGGTGCGCAAAGGTAATACATCTTTATTCAATTATCAAATTTATTTTAATATAAAACAAATGATTAATTCATTGACAATCAGAACGAATGACCCATTTGAATTTACAAATAAAATTCCATCCAACTTTCTTTACTATTAGACATAAAAAAACCAAGAGCAAGTCTTGGTTTCTATAGTATTCGTAAAGCATATTTTAATGCTTAACTTGTTCTAATTCAGAAGGATTGTGTTTATGTTTAAAGAAAACAGCAAACGCTAGTCCGATAATTAATGCATAAGACGAGAAAGCAATCCAGATGTTATGCCAGTCTTTAATTCCGTTTTGAGTATAATAATTATCAATTACAATTCCACTTAGATAACTCCCTAAAAAAGCTCCTACTCCATTGGTCATCATCATAAACAATCCTTGAGCAGAGGAACGTATTGAAGAATCTGTTGTGGTTTCTACAAATAATGAACCTGAAATATTGAAAAAATCAAATGCCATTCCGTACACAATACAAGATAAAATAATCATCCAAAGTCCTTCCGCAGGGTCTCCGTAGGCAAACAATCCAAAACGCAACACCCAAGCAATCATTGAAAACAACATCACTTGTTTGATTCCAAAACGTTTTAAGAAGAATGGAATTGCCAAAATAAACACCGTTTCCGAAATTTGAGAAATAGACATAATAATAGTTGACGAACTCACTACAATTGAATCTTTGTATTCTGGAAAATTTTTAAAATCATTGAGATACGCATCGCCATACATATTGGTTAATTGTAAAGCGGCTCCCAAGAACATAGAAAACAATAAGAATAATGCCATTTTTGAATTGGAAAACAATTTAAAAGCATTTAAACCCAACTGTTCTGTAAAAGACGCTTCTTTTGAGATTAATCGTTGAGGAGGACATTTTGGCAAGGTAAAAGAATAAATTCCTAATACAATGGCAAAAAATGCAGCAAAATAAAACTGATTAGCTGTAACAGGACTGTCTAACAAAGTAGCAATTCCATTACCAACACTCAGGCCAAAATCATGTAAAAAACTTGGCGGATTTGGCGAACTAAAAATATTAGTCAACCACATTGCAGCAATAAAACCAACAGTTCCCCAAACACGAATAGGCGGGAAAATTTTTACTACATCATAGTCGTTATTTTTTAAAATCGTATACGCAATAGAATTCGACAAAGAAATCGTTGGCATATAACAAATCATCGCACTAAAAATCACGTAATACAATACATTTGGATCATCTACTTTTGGAACATAGATCAATATGATTCCGTACAAAATATGAAGAATTCCGTATAATTTTTCGGCATTCAACCACTTGTCAGCTATAATCCCGGTGATAGCAGGCATGAATAAAGAAGATAAACCTAAAGTAGAGAAAATAGCTCCAAATTCAGCTCCTGTCCAACCTTTTGCATTAAAACAATACGTTCCAATTGTAATTAACCAAGCTCCCCAAACGAAGAACTGCAAAAAGCTCATGACTGTCAATCTAAATTTTATACTCATAATTATTTTATGTATTTGTAATAAATAGTTTGTAAATCTAACATTAAAAAAGAAATACGCAAAAATTTAATTCTCTTTAATAATAGCATTCACTAAGTCCAAAACAGCGTCAAACTGTTCTTCTCTACTAAGGTGTGAATTATCAATTTCGACTGCATCTTCAGCCATTACTAATGGTGAGTCGTCACGATGCGTGTCGATATAATCTCGTTCTTCCACATTTTTCAATACTTCTTCATAAGTTACTGAATCCCCTTTTTGCAATAATTCAACATAACGTCGTTGTGCACGAGTGGCCGCGCTAGCCGTCATAAAAATCTTCAATTCGGCATCTGGAAATACAACCGTACCGATATCACGACCATCCATAACAATCGCTTTATTCTTTCCCATTTCTTGCTGTTGTTCTACTAATTTAGTGCGAACTTCAGATACTTCAGCCACCTTACTTACAAAACCAGACACTTCAATAGTACGAATAGCTTTTTCTACATTTTCACCATTCAAGTACATTTCTGCAAAACCAAATTCGGTATTAAATTTAAATTCTAAAACTATGTTTTTTAATTCATTAAGTAGTTTTACCTTATCAAAAGAATCGGCTGAAATTAAATTGTTTTGCATCGCAAATAATGCTACTGCTCGGTACATTGCTCCTGTGTCTACATAAATATAACCTAAGTGTTTTGCCAGTTGCTTTGCCAAAGTGCTTTTTCCAGTAGATGAAAATCCGTCTATAGCTATTGTGATTTTTTTTGTCAAAATATAATGTGTTAATGCTGTTCTATTCAACTATGAGTTGCGAAGATAAAATTATAAATACAATAAACGAAAAATTCCAAACTCCAAAACCGAAAAATATTCTGTTTGGAATTTGGAATTAGTTATTTGACACAAAATTAGTTTTACACTAACTTCTTCGCATTTTTAACTTTCTGCTCAGTTATAGCTATTTTCAAGACTTCACTCATCTCTTTCACATAATGAAACGTAAGTCCTTCTAAATATTCTGGTTTGATTTCGTCAATATCACTTTTGTTCTCATGACACAAAATAACCTCCTTAATATTAGCTCTTTTTGCAGCCAATATTTTTTCTTTGATTCCGCCTACAGGTAATACTTTTCCTCTCAACGTAATTTCGCCAGTCATGGCTAAATTTTTCTTTACTCTTTTTTGAGTTAACAAAGACACCAAAGAAGTTAGCATAGCAATACCGGCACTTGGACCATCTTTTGGTGTCGCTCCCTCAGGGACGTGCAAATGAATATTGTATTTATTTAAAACTTCAGAATTTAGTCCCATTATGTCCGAATTGGCTTTAATATACTCCAAAGCAATTGTAGCCGATTCTTTCATAACTGTACCTAGATTTCCTGTAAGAGTCATAGCGCCTTTCCCTGGAGAAAGTAACGCCTCAATAAACAAAATATCTCCTCCTACACTCGTCCAAGCCAATCCTGTAACCACTCCAGCAACATCATTACTTTCGTATTTATCTCTTTCCAATCTTGGAACACCTAATACTTTTACAATATCTTCATCAGTTACTTTTTTGTTGTACACCTCCTCCATTGCAACTGATTTTGCTGCATTTCGAATGACTTGTGCCAATTTATTTTCCAAGCCACGAACTCCAGATTCACGCGTGTATCCTTCTACAATTTTTTCCAATTGTTTTTTAGCAATAGTCAAATCTTTAGAAGTCAGTCCATGTTCTTTCAACTGTCTTGGAAACAAATGTTGACGAGCAATTTCCACTTTTTCTTCAATGGTATAGCCCGACATTTTGATCACTTCCATTCTGTCACGCAATGCGGGTTGAATGGTTGCCATGTTGTTAGAGGTGGCAATAAACATCACTTTAGACAAATCATAACCCATTTCAAGGAAGTTGTCATAAAACGAATTGTTTTGCTCTGGATCCAATACTTCTAACAAAGCCGAAGATGGATCGCCGCTATGACTGTTTGACAATTTATCTATTTCGTCCAAAACAAAAACGGGATTCGATGTTCCTGCTTTTTTCAAACTTTGAATAATTCGGCCAGGCAAAGCGCCAATGTATGTTTTTCTATGGCCTCTAATCTCTGCTTCATCACGCAAACCTCCTAGAGAAATGCGAACATATTTTCTACCTAATGCCTCTGCAATTGAGCGCCCAATAGATGTTTTACCCACACCTGGAGGTCCTGTCAAACAAATAATAGGTGACTTCATATCATTTCGCAATTTTAACACTGCCAAATGTTCAATCATTCTTTTCTTCACGTCTTCCAAACCAAAATGATCTCGATCCAAAATTTTTTGTGCACGTTTTAAATCGAAATTATCTTCTGAAAACACGTTCCAAGGCAAGTCCAAAAACAAATCCAGATAGTTCCTTTGGATACTAAAATCAGGTGCTTGCGGATTCATTCTACGCAATTTAGACAATTCTTTTTCGAAATGTTTTTGCGTGGTTTCATCCCACTTTTTAGTTTTGGCACGTTGACTCATTTCGTCAAACTCTTCTTCATGCGAAACGCCACCCAATTCTTCCTGAATGGTTTTCATTTGTTGATGAAGAAAATATTCGCGTTGTTGTTGATCTAAATCAAAACGTACTTTGGACTGAATATCATTTTTCAATTCCAATTTTTGCAACTCTACATTCATAAAACGTAAAGTTTCTAAAGCGCGATCTTTTAGATTGTTAATTTTCAACAAATCTTGTTTCTCTTTTACCGAAAGATTCATATTTGAAGAAACAAAATTGACCAAAAACGATTTGCTTTCAATATTTTTAATAGCAAAAGTAGCTTCGCTAGGCAAATTAGGGCTTTCTTGGATAATCTTAACAGCTAATTCTTTCAGCGAATCAATAATTGCATTGAACTCGGTATCGTTCTTTCTAGGACGTTTTTCAGGCACTTCTTTTACCGTAGCAGTAATATAAGGTTCTTCTGAAACTACTTCTGCAATTTCGAAACGTTTTTTTCCTTGTAGAATAACTGTAATATTACCATCAGGCATTTTTAGCACACGTAAAATTCGGGCCACCGTTCCAATAGTGTTGATATCAGCTTTAGTTGGGTCTTCGTCTTCTTCGTTCTTTTGTGCTACAACACCAATATTTTTTCCTGATGCGTTAGCATCATTAATTAGTTTAATCGATTTGTCACGTCCTGCGGTAATTGGAATAACAACACCTGGAAACAAAACCATATTGCGCAATGGCAAAATTGGTAATGAATCTGGTAATTCTTCATTGTTCATTTCCTCCTCATCTTCGGGAGTCAATAATGGAATTAATTCAGCATCTGAATCAAATTCTTGAAGTGACAGATTGTCAATTGTGAGTATTTTATGATTTGACATAAAGTATAATAAGTCGTTTTGTCATTAATTTTTATAATTCGATTGGTCTATGCAATTGGCAATGCAGTTCTAAAGACCGACTCTTAATAAGTCAATCTCTGTGCCAAAACAGAAAACCAAATAGAAATGATTATTCCAATTCAGTAGTTTTTGGAACACGTCGTAATAAAACAAGTCCTATTACAAAGAAGATTCCTAAAAACACGATGGCAAATCGCGGACTACCCGTAATTTGATCTATAATTCCATAAACACACATCCCAATAACAATTCCGATTTTTTCGGCTACGTCATAAAAGCTGAAAAACGAAGCCGTATCTTCAGATTCCGGTAACAATTTTGAGTAGGTAGAACGCGATAATGCTTGAATTCCACCCATTACCAAACCGACTAAACCCGCCATCACATAAAAATGAATGGGCAATGTGATGAAATAAGCTAAAGCACATAATAGTATCCAGAAAGCATTAATAGCAATCAAAGTGGGGATATTTCCATATTTAGCAGATGCTTTAGAAGTAAAGGTAGCCCCCACAATAGCAACTAACTGAATCAATAAAATACAGATAATCAAACCAGTAGTACTCTCACTTTGCGAGGCCCATTGAATTTCTTGTGCGCCAAAATAGGTTGCAATCAACATTACTGTTTGCACTGCCATACTAAACACGAAGAAACTAGCAAGGTATTTTTTCAAAGCCTCATTTTCGGCCAATAAATGCCAAACTTTTTGTAACTCTTTGTAACCGTTGAATACAATGTGTTGTTTTATTTTACTTGCTACAATTTTATTGCCTTTTGGCAAATAGTAATAGGTATATTGGCTAAACAAAATCCACCAAATACCTACCATCACAAAGGAATATCGCATGGCTTTCATAGCGGCTTCTCCTTTTGATCCTGAAATTCCAAATACATCAGGCATCATTATCATCGCTAAATTGACCACGAGTAAAATTACACTCCCAATGTAACCATAAGAAAATCCTTTAGCACTAATAGCATCTTGTTGATCAGCAAAGGCGATATCTGGTAAATAGGAATTATAAAAAACCCAGCTCCCCCAAAAGCCCACTAATCCTAAAAAATAGAATCCTAAACTGAGATAAATATTTTCAAGACTAAACCAATACAATCCAATACAAGATAAGGCACCCAAGTAGCAGAAGAACTTCATGAATGATTTTTTATTACCTACATAATCTGAAATTCCTGAGAGAATTGGAGAAATAAAAGCCACCACTAAAAAAGCAAAAGCAGTAACAAAACTAATTAAGGCCGAGTTCTTAAGCGAAAAACCAAAAACAGTGATATAATGGCTACTTTTTGAAAATAAGGCTTCATAAAAAATAGGGAAAACAGCGGAGGATATTACTAATGAATATACTGAATTAGCCCAATCATAAAATGCCCAAGCATTCAATAATTTCTTATCCCCTTTTGGTAAATCTGCCATAATTATTTTGGTTTAGGGGACTAATTTATTTATTTTTTAATTAGTATCACAAAAACTAGATCAAATTCGGTCTTTAAACCATAATTCATAAAAAAACGGGCTACTCTTTTCTTAAAGAATAGCCCGTTTTTTTATGATTGATTGTATTATCTAGCAATAATTCCAACTTTAGTAGCAATCGCTTTCGCCTCTGGAATTAAAGTCTTTAAATCTTCAATACGAGTAGCATCAGAAGGGTGAGTACTTAAAAACTCAGGTTGGGATTTTCCAGATGATTTTGCAGCCATTCTTTCCCAAAAAAGCACTGAATCCTCTAGATTGTAACCCGCAATTGCCATCAATGTTAAACCAATCTTATCTGCTTCACTTTCATGACTTCTACTAAATGGAAGCATTACTCCTACTTGAGATCCTATACCGTAATATTTTTGCCACATTTCTTGCTTTTCAGCACTTTCCTTACCTGTCGCAAGCGCAACACCTGCTGCCCCAATTTGCTGCAATTTAGCAGCACTCATTCTTTGCGCTCCATGATTGGCTAAAGCATGAGAAACTTCATGCCCCATAACCGTTGCTAATCCAGTTTCATTAAGTGTTACGGGTAATATGCCCGAATAGACTACAATTTTACCTCCTGGCAAACACCAAGCATTTAGTTCTTTACTTTCTACTAACTTATATTCCCATTCATAACCTTTGAGATATTGCGTTTGTCCTAAATAATTCAAATATTTCTCAGCGGCTAATTTAATTCTGACACCTACTTTTTCCACTAATTTAGCTTCAGCTGTGCCTGTAATTACTTTATTTTCTTTTAAAAACGTTCCATATTGTTGGAAAGACGAAGGGAATAATTCTGAATTGGAAACAAAATTAAGCGTTGATTTTCCTGTTAATGGGTTGGTTGCACAAGAAAATAATAATTCGAAAGCGGATAATCCTAGTAAAAAATATTTTTTCATTCGATTTAGATTTAAGAAATACAAAATTACAGTTTTAAAATTTTTATTAAAATCTAAATCGAATAAAAACAAAATATATGGTTGAATTACGAAATTCTAAATACCATTACCGCCAAAGGAGCTAAATCTAATTCTATAGAATAATCTCTACCATCATAAGGCGAATTTTCTATGGTTAATTTACCTGAATTAGTTACACCGCTTCCTCCAAAAACTTCGTCATCACTATTGAATATTTCGACTAATTTTCCTTTTTTAGGCAAACCAATTCTGTAATTTTTACGCACTACAGGAGTGAAGTTACACACTACAATCACATCTTCTTTTGAGTTATTTCCTTTACGGATATACGTCATTACTGCATTATGATGATCGGAATAGTTAATCCACTCAAATCCTTCAGGACTGAATTGTTTTTCATGTAAAGCAGGTTGGTTTTTATACAAATCATTCAAACCTGCGATTAACTTTCTTACCCCTTCATGAAATGGATATTGTAGTAAATGCCAATCCAAACTTTGTTCAAAATTCCATTCGCCACTTTGCCCAAACTCAGCACCCATAAAAAGTAACTTGGTTCCAGGATGCGTAAACATATAGCCGTAAAGCAATCGTAAATTGGCAAACTTTTGCCATTCATCACCAGGCATTCTACCTGCGATAGAGCATTTACCATAGACTACTTCGTCATGCGATAGTGGTAACATAAAATTCTCCGAGAAAGCATAGGTCATCGAAAAAGTCAAATCATTTTGATGGTATTTTCTGTGAATTGGATCTTTTTTAAAGTATTGTAATGTATCGTGCATCCAGCCCATCATCCATTTCATGCCAAAGCCTAAACCACCTGCAAATGTAGGTCTTGAAACCATTGGAAACGAGGTACTCTCTTCAGCAATAGTTTGAACACCTTCATAATTAGCATAAACGGCTTCGTTAAAATCTTTTAAGAAACTAATCGTATCTAAGTTTTCTCTTCCACCAAAAACATTAGGCTCCCACTCCCCGTCTTTTCTAGAATAATCCAAGTACAACATCGAAGCTACTGCATCTACACGAAGTCCGTCAATATGATAATGTTGTAACCAAAATAAAGCATTACTAATCAAAAACGAACGCACTTCATTTCGCCCATAGTTAAAAACCAAACTTTTCCAATCGGGATGATATCCTTTGCGTCTGTCGGGATGTTCAAAAAGATTCGAACCGTCAAAGAAGCCTAAGCCGTGCGCATCGTCAGGAAAGTGTGAAGGAACCCAGTCCAAAATCACTCCGATTCCTGCTTGGTGTAGTTTGTCTACCAAAACCATGAACTCTTGTGGCGTTCCAAAACGAGAAGTTGGCGCAAAATAACCAACTAGTTGGTAGCCCCAAGAAGGATCATACGGATACTCCATCACAGGCATGAACTCTACGTGAGTAAAACCTGTTTCTTTTACGTATGCTACTAATTCGTCAGCAAATTCTAAATAAGTCAAAAATCGATTTTCTGAACCATGACGTTTCCAAGACCCCAAATGCACTTCGTAAACCGAATACGGCTTATCCAAAGCATTGTGTTCTTTACGGGTTTTCATCCAATTAGTATCTTTCCATTTGTAATCCAAATCCCAGATTACAGAAGCTGTAAGCGGTGGTTTTTCACAGTAAAATGCAAAAGGGTCTGCTTTTTCAGTGATTATTCCACCATTTTCAGATTGAATTTTATATTTGTAAGTAGTTCCTTTTTGAACTCCAGGAATGAATCCTTCCCAAATTCCAGAAGAATCCCAACGAACATTTAATTGATGTTCGCCTTGAATCCAATAGTTAAAATCTCCAACTACAGATACAGAACGTGCTGATGGCGCCCAAACAGCAAAATAAACACCCGGAACTCCATCCACTTCTATAGGATGCGCTCCTAGTTTTTCATAGAGTCTAAAATGTTTTCCTGCTTTAAATAAATCAATATCAAAATCGGTAAAAAGGGAATATCCTTGTACTTTGCTCATTGTATGTTTTTATTTCTATAAGTATCAAATATACTTTTATATACTACTAATTTTTATCAAATTCCATAATACTTGCAATTCCTGTCAACGGAATTACAGACCAACGCGGACGTGAATTGAGTTCATATCCCAGTTCATATACTGCTTTTTCTAACAAGCAATATTTCAACAAAAAGTCGATTTCTTTGTTGTAACCAATGTTTAAATTACCTGCTTGAGCCACTTCTACATAGGTTTGCAAAAAGACCCCAACAAAATATTTAAACAATACTTCCCCTGCTTGAAACAACTCTTTTTGTTCGTAAGGATACTTCTCTTTATTATTAAAAATCGTTGCGTAAATAGCATAATGAAACGAACGAAACATCCCAGCTACATCTTTCAATGGCGGCTGCTTCACTTTTCGATCTCGAATGGTACTTTCTGGCTCTCCTTCAAAATCCAAAATGTAAAAATCATCTCCGTTGACCAATACTTGTCCCAAATGGTAATCTCCGTGAATTCTAATGCGTTCCGATTTCATTTTAGTCCAATCAAAATCCAAAAATAATTTTCGAATTGATTTTTTATTGTCCAAAAATTGATTGGCTAAATCCAGCGCTAAACCATCTAATTTATGCAAATTATTCTCTAGAATATTCAAACGATTCTGGAATTGGTAGGTCAACCTGTTTTTAAGCCAAACCGTATAATCTCCGTTGTATGTAGTCGGTGTAAAAGCCGTTTCGTGAATGTCACTCCCTAAAGCAATGTGCATTTCAGCGGTGCGTCTGGCTAAAGTTTGAATGCGCAAAATAACACTCAATCCTGCCCAATCAATAATTTCTGGAGGAACTTCATTCAATCGTAATTTTTGAAATAATTCAATATTGGGAAGTTTGTCAATTTTGATTTTTTTAGCATTCAAATTAGAAAAAATCCGATCTACTTCGTCCAACATGTATTTCCAAGCATCACCTTGATTTGGAACCAATTCTTGCATTAATCCCAATGTGATGTCGCCCTCAGAAAAATTAACACTAATACTTCCTTTATATTCTGGCGAACTTTTAAAATTCATTCTCTCAGTAAGAAAACGACTGATTTCATAGTCTGGATTCATACTAATATAAATTCTTCGAAAAATCTTTAAGACTAAGTTATCGTTGTAAATAATCGAAGTATTGCTTTGCTCTACTCCCATAAATTTAGACGAAATATACTCTTTGTCTAACAATTTTACTCCTTTATGAAAATTCACTTTAGAAATATCATTTTCTTTAGAAGTAATAATTTTATCAAATAGTAATTTTCTGAAATCTTCTTGATGTAACGCATCGACCAAGAATCCATCCTTACCATTCAATTGAACAGGAGCAATAATTGTATTCGTATCCAATTCTTCTTCTAACATAAAAGAAATGGGCATGAAATAATGTTGAAAGAAAGCCTCTTTAAAATTGACTTCTAACAACACTCCGTAATAGTTGTTGTTCTTTGATGTGATTTTGAAAGAATCAACGACTTCGATGTATTTCAAAGTACTTGCCTTACCCCCATACCAACGTTTATTGATGATGTAGTTTTCTAAAATATCTGACGAAAAAACTTTTATAAATTCTTCGTCGTCAAAGGCATTCTTCCAATCTGTTTTAAAAACAAATGGATTTTGAAATTCGTCTTCGTTGATTTTATTTTCTTTCATTATCGCTGAATTTTAAATAAATGAAAAGGTAGTTCTGGAGAAAGTTCTATAAAATTCCATTCTTGATTCCAAAAATATGTATTACCCGTTATCAAGTCTGTAACCTGAATTTGGGTTGTTTCCAAATGTTCTACAGGAATTCTAATCGTGGTTTGAATGGTATTAAATGCGTCTAAATTCACTACCATCAAGGTTTCATTTTGTTTCTCATCATCAAACTTATAATAGGCCAATACTTGATCGTTATTGGTGTCGCAAAAAACAATATTGTTAGTTTGTTGTAACGAAGTTTGCTGTTTTCTTATGAAATTGATTCGAGTGATTAGCGTGGTTATTTTATTTTGCTGATTCCAATCCCATTTCACAAACTCGTATTTCTCAGAATTCAGATATTCTTCTTTTCCAGGAGCCTGTGGTTCGCAAACACGATATTCAAATACTGGCCCATAAATTCCAACACTAGAACTCAAAGTAGCTGCTAAGAAATACTTTTGCAAATGCACCGACTCGTTACCACTTTGCAAGGCAAACGGATTAATATCGGGAGTATTTGGCCAAAAATTAGGTCGGTAAAATTCTTTTTGTTCCGATTGCGTTAATTCGGTTACATACTCTGTCAATTCACTTTTTGTATTTCTCCAAGTGAAATACGTATATGATTGACTGAAACCTTGTTTAGCCAATTCGTTCATAATTTTTGGACGTGTAAAAGCTTCCGCTAAAAACAGTACATCTGGGTGTTTTTTCTTAATTTCAGCAATGAGCCAACCCCAAAAGTAAAAAGGTTTGGTATGTGGATTATCGACCCTAAAAACACGAATTCCGCATTCTTCTACCCAAAACAGCGCCACATCAAGCAATTCTTTCCAAAGGTTTTTCCAGTCGCTACTTTCAAAATAAATAGGCAAAATATCTTGGTATTTTTTAGGCGGATTTTCAGCATATTGTACCGTGCCATCAGGACGCCATTTGAACCATTGAGGAAATTCTTTTACATAAGGATGATCTGGAGCCGCTTGTAGCGCATAATCCATAGCAACTTCAATTTCTAAATCCTTAGCCGTTTTTACTAAAGATTTGAAATCTTCAATTGTTCCTAATTCAGGATGCGTTGATTTATGTCCACCAAATTGGGAACCAATTCCCCAAGGAGAGCCTACATCTCCAGGTTCGGCATTGGTAGCGTTATTTTTTCCTTTTCTATTTACTTCTCCAATAGGATGAATGGGCGGAAAATACAAGGTATCAAATCCCATTGCTGCCACTCTTGGCAAAAGCGTTTCACAGTCTTTGAATGTTCCGTGTTTGCCTTCTACTTGCGAAGCTGAACGTGGAAAAAACTCGTACCAAGTACTAAATAATGCTTTTTCTCTATCTACATATACTTGTAATTCTTGCGATTGATTGGCAAGAAAACGCGTTGGGTACTTCTTAAAAATTTGTGTTAACTCGTGCGAAATTGCTTCTCTAACTCCATTATCGTATTCGGATTCTGTCATGAACAATTTGACTACAGTGTCCAAGTATTTTTTTTCTTCTTTAGAAGCTAGTTTAAGAATTTCTTTCACATATTCCGCACCTTCTAACAATTCCGACTTAACCTGTTGGCTATCAAAAATTTTACGTTCGGTACCGTGTTGCCAATTCAGCGCATAATCTACCCAACCTTCAACAAAATAAGTATAAGTTCCTTGTTTTTCGACTTTAAATTCACAATACCATTCGTCGTTATCAGCAGGAATCATTCGGAATTCTTGCCATTTTTTATCTGATTGATGTTTGAATTTTACGGCACATTGAATAACATCATGCCCATCTGAAAAAACAGAAGCGGTTACTCTAACTTTTTGACCAACAATTCGTTTTATTGCAAAGATACCTCCATCTAATTGAGGCAAAACATTTTCTATTATAATACGGGTTTGATTCTGCATTGTATGAAATTATAATGAATTCGAAATTTAGTAAAAAAAACAGATGTGCAAAACTTTAGAATAAAAATTACGGGTATTCTAAAAAAAATAGGTTTTGAATGCTAATAATTGTAAATAAATTTAAAATTATCAGTAATTACTCCATTATATTTTACCAATTGCGTTTTTTAGAGTGAAGTTATTCAACCAAATTACTTCACAACAAAATTATTAGGAATGATAGCTCCTTTTTTAATCACAACAATTCCATCTTTGACAGCATACAATTCATTGGAACAATTTTCTAAATGTTTACCTCCATTAATATATACATCGTTACCAATTCGGACATTCTTATCGACAAGTGCGTTATTAATAAAGCATCGCTCTCCAATACCTACTAATAGTTTGTCATTATAAATATCCTCGTTCATATCCTCTAAACTTTGATAATAGTCATTTCCCATTACATAGCTATTCTGAATAACAGTATCTACCCCTATTCGAGAACGAATTCCAATAACTGATTTTTTAATTTCTTTAGCATTTAAAATACATCCTTCTGAAATTAAAGACTTTTCAATTAGCGTTTTCTGGAACTTAGACGGTGGTAACAATCGTGGGCGCGTATAGATTTTATTTTCATTATCAAACAAATTGAATTGCGGAATATCGTCTGTCAATCCAATATTGGCTTCGAAAAATGAATCTATATTTCCAATATCCGTCCAATAACCTTCATATTGGTAACTCAATATTTTTTGATGACCAACGGCTTGAGGAATAATTTCTTTTCCAAAATCTTTGGTATCCGGATTTTTCATCAACTCTACCAATAGTTTTCTATTGAAAATATAAATCCCCATGGAAGCCAAATAATGTTTGCCTTGTGCTTTCATTTCGTCGCTCACATCGGATTCCCACTGTGGCAATAACTCTGCGGCTGGTTTTTCTATAAAAGCCTCAATACAGCTTTCGGAGTTGGTTTTTAAAATCCCGAATTCGGGTGCGTCTTTGGCATTAACAGGCAATGTAGCAATAGAAATATCAGCCTGCGCAGCAATATGCGCTTCAATCATTTCATTAAAATCCATTTGGTACAATTGGTCACCAGAAAGAATCAAAGCATAATCAAAATCATGATTGAGGAAATGGGGCATACATTGGCGCACCGCATCCGAAGTACCTTGAAACCAAGTAGGATTGTCAGGCGTTTGCTCAGCAGCTAAAATATCAACAAATGAGTGGCTAAATACACTAAAATTGTAGGTGTTTTTGATGTGTGCATTTAAAGACGCCGAATTGAACTGCGTTAAAACAAACATCCTATAAATATCGGAATTTAGACAATTGGAAATAGGAATATCGACTAAACGGTATTTTCCACCTATTGGAACTGCAGGTTTTGAGCGGGTTTCTGTTAATGGATACAAGCGAGAACCTTGTCCTCCTCCTAAAATAATCGCAATTACATTTTTCTTTTTTGCCTTCATTTCCGAATGAATATTTAATGTTAGTAAAAGTGTTATGGATTCTTCAAAATATTGGGATACTACATTGTTAATTAAAGTACTTTTATGTTTTTCTAAATTTAGTAAAAAAACGATTACTTTAGAACTTTCTTAAAAAATTACGACAATGTCAAAAAAGACAATAAATTCACCTAAACCATTAGCGATTCCTAAAATTATACTATTGATTAGTACATTTTTAAGTAGTATTTCTACACGGGCTGTTACTTTATTTGCTGCTAAATTATTTACTACTCCCATCAAACATAAAGTTCCTAAGCGAGAATTAGCTATGGATAGTACTAGTAAACAACAATTAATTCCTATTCCTGCCATCAATAAATCGATTATAGTGTATGAATATGGAAATAGTACAAAAAAAGTGCTTTTAGTTCACGGTTGGTCAGGTCGAGGAACACAGCTTTTTAAAATCGCTGATGCTTTATTGAAAGAAGGTTATGCAACTATCAGTTTTGATGCACCTGCTCACGGAAAATCACCAGGAAATTCAACTATTATGATTGAATTTATTGCTTCCATTTTTGAATTGGAAAGACAATTCGGGCCTTTTGAAATTGCTATCGGACATTCATTAGGCGGAATGGCAGTATTGAATGCAGCAAAATCAGGATTAGAAGTTCAAAAAATAGCAGTCATTGGCAGCGGAGATATCGTTCAAGATATTTTGGATAACTTTATTTCACGTCTACAATTAAAGCCAATTATTAGTCAGAAGTTGCGCAACTATTTTGAAACAAAATATGGAGAGGCTATGGACAATTATTCTGCTTATAAAGCAGCCTCAACTCTCGAAATTCCTATTTTGGTCATCCACGACAAGAATGACCTTGAAGTTCCTGTTGAAGCAGGAATGCATATTTACCAACATGTCAAAAATGGAGACTTGATGTTGACAGAAGGATTAGGGCATCGAAAAATACTAGGCGATGCTCGTGTCATTCAAAAAGTAATTGAATTTATTAAGACGAATAACTAAAACAGTTTCGTTAACTTTGGTCTATCTAAATAACTGAATTTATGAAAACTACTTCATTTTTGTATGCAATACTATTCTTGTTCATTTTCCAAAACAACAATGCACAAACTACTATAAGTGATCCGGAAATTAAAAAAATGGTTTCGGAAGTTAGTGCTTCCAATATGGAAACTACTATTCGTAAATTAGTGTCTTTTGGCACACGCCATACCCTGAGTGATACCAAAAGTAACACTCGAGGAATTGGTGCGGCACAGCGTTGGGTAAAAGCCGAATTTGATAAGTATGCTTTAGCGTCAAACGGAAGATTAACAGCTAAAATCGATTATTTTACCGTTAAAGCTGACGGAAAAAGAATCGCAACCGACAGTCAATTAGGCAATGTCATGGCAACTTTAAAAGGTACCGACCCAACAGACGATCGGGTTTTGATAATTAGTGGCCATTTGGATTCACGAGCAACAGATGTAATGAATACTACAATTGATGCTCCTGGTGCTAATGACGATGGTTCTGGTGTAGCTGCCCTAATGGAAATTAGCCGAATTATGTGTAAGAGAGAATACCCTTTTACGATTATTTTTGTGGCCGTTGTTGGAGAAGAACAAGGATTATATGGCGCTAAACATTTAGCCGATAAAGCCAAAGAAGAAAACTGGAATGTAGTAGCCATGCTGAACAACGATATGATCGGCAACAGTTTATCTAACGGAACAGGCTTACGAGACAATTTAAACGTGCGTGTTTTTAGCGAAACCATTCCGTATTTAGAAACCGAAGCAGAAGCTAAAATTCGCAAAGCAACCAATCGTGAAAATGATAGTCCGTCACGTCAATTGGCTCGCTATATTAAAACAACGACAAGTCAATATGTTGACCAATTGAATATCAATTTAGTGTACCGAAACGACCGTTTTCTTCGAGGAGGAGACCACACTCCTTTTTGTCAAAACGGATTTACAGCCATTCGCTTTTGCGAAATGAATGAAAATTACGATCATCAACATCAAGACGTGCGCCTTGAAAAAGGAACACAATACGGTGATTTACCTGAATTTATGGATTTTGAATACATGCGAAAAGTAACTTGTGCCAACTTAGCCACTTTGAGTAACTTAGGTTGGTCTCCAAAATCACCAAAAAGCGTTGGTATAAAAATAAATGAGTTGACTAACTTTTCTGATTTAGTTTGGACCGCTCCTGAAGGCAAACCAGTATACGGGTATAACATTCTAATTCGAGAAACTTCAGCTTCTCAATGGGAGAAAACAATATTTGTAAAAGATAGTGCTGTTACTATTCCGTATTCAAAAGACAATTATTTCTTTGCAATACAAGCAGTAGATGAATTGGGACATGCCAGCTTACCCATCTTTCCCGTTCCAGTTAGATAATAAAAAAGGAATGTTACTAAAGTTAAGTTAATCTTGTCAAACTGAACTTGTTTCAGTTTCTATACCAATACATGTATATAGATTCCGAAATAAATTCGGAATGACAAAACATTTAATTTCCTTACTGCTTTTTCTATACTAAATTCTTAAAATAATTCAGTAAAATACTATCGTTTTCTCGAGTCGGAGTGAATATTTCTAATAATGCCGGTTGGTCATTTATAGCAAACAGATGAGTTAACGCTTTCTCTACACTATTTTCATCGCTTGCTGTACTGTAATCGAAACCATACATTTTAGCTAAATGTTCTGCCGTCAGACAGTGGGAAGTTTCAAAAAAAGTATTAAAAACGGGCGTTTCTTGATGACCTGGGAGAATTCTGAAAATACCTCCTCCTCCATTATTGATTAGAATAATTTTGAAGTTCTTCGGAATATAATTGTTCCAAAGCGCATTAGTGTCATACAAAAAACCAACATCTCCGGTGATAAAAGTAGTCTGTTTTTGATTGGCTACAGCCGCTCCGATAGCGGTTGAAGTGGCGCCATCGATTCCACTCGTTCCTCGATTACAATACACTTCAATAGACGCATCTATTGGAATTAATTGAGCATATCGAATCGCTGAACTATTACTGATTTGCAATTGGCTATTTTTAGGTAATTGAGGAATTAGTTGCTCAAAAACTTTAAAATCTGAAAAAGGAATAGTTGACAAATAATTGTCGTGTTTTGCCTTTCTACTTTGTTTAACGTGGTCCAATCGTTGTGCATAATCACTTGCGATTGCTTTTGTCAGCGGAATAAATTGATTGAAAAATACTTGCGGACTAACTTCAAAATGATGGCTCAACGCACCAAAAGTATCGTAAGCACGTAATGTATCAATATGCCAATGGTGTTTGGGTTGGTATTTTCGCAAAAAAGCTTTGATACGTTTAGAAACTATCATTCCACCAAAAGTCACTAGTATTTCTGGTTGAAAATTCTCAAAATCCTCCGTAGTAAAAGGCGTAATTATCGTATCAATATTCGCAATAAAACTAGGATGATGTACATTAGAAGTCGTCTCTGTCAATACTACTATCGAAGAATCATTTGCTAAAAAATTGATATTTTCTTCATCAATAGCATCAGGTTCATTTACTCCGACTAATACCATTTTTCGGGAAGCTTGGTTCCAAATATCAGCGAATGAACTTAGTTCGCCAACAGTACTTGTATTTACTTTTGGTTGAGAAATATAAGACTGAACTGAAATCGATTCAACAGTTTCATACAAAGGTTCCTCAAAAGGCGCATTAATATGCACCGGTCCTTTTTTGGCGAAAGCCGTATCCAAGGCTTCGTTAATTTTTACATCATTTTCTTTACTCGCTAATTCGTTTAAGTTAGCATTGTATAACGAATGATTTGCAAATACATTTTCCTGACGAATGG
>JACCDX010644517.1_pt1 | contig 33295 bp, 36 predicted proteins | sample 7449681 | NCBI WGS metagenome assembly JACCDX01 (sample SAMN15323450, study PRJNA562643) | freshwater metagenome | isolation source: river surface water | place: USA:Blue River Watershed | collected 2017-08-18
ATGGTTCTAATATTGAATCATATGCATTAGGGCAATCTTTCAAATGGTTAAAAGAGCACGATAAAAATATTAAGGTATTACTTTCATACGCTGATAATGGACAAGCTCACTTAGGAGGAATTTATCAGGCTACCAATTGGATTTATCAAGGGTTATCAACTGATATTGCATTGATGCCAAATTGGGGTATATCATTACACAAAGACCCATATCAATGGATTCATAGTAGGACAGTATTCTCAATGTGGGGTAGTGGTAACTTAGACCATTTAAAATTAGAAATAGGTAAGCAAGGATATAAAGAGTTTTGGAGAAGGGAAGAACCACCAAAGCATAGATATGTTCAGATACTTGCGCAAGATAAGAAAGAGAAGAAGGATTTGATGAAACGATTAAAGCATGAAATCAGACCCTATCCAAAAGATACTGCTTCATATAACACAGAAGTGGTACATCACCTAACTACATACGAAGTGCCGGAAGGTACTGAAAATTTTTGGTAATATATAACTCATTGATAATCAATTAGTTAGAAAAAACTTATAAAATAGTACCCAAAATCCTTGGTAGTTTCAGATATTATTCGTATATTTGTATTGTATTCATTGTAAACATAAGGTTCTCACCTTGAATACATCATAATTTTTGAGAACCGATTAAATTTTCTTAATATGAAAGTTAAAGCACAAATGGCAAGTGAACGAGCAGCCATTGATACAAAACTTTCCGCTAAAGAAATTACACAACTAGCGGAGTTGTATCAGAACAATGTAAAAGAAGTAGTTGACTTCCTAAATCAACCCGAGAATATCGAACTCGTAGAAAGCGGTAAAGAAGGTTCTATAATTAGAACTATTGAAATCCCATTAGGATTTTTGGTTTATTGGCCAAAAGATATGGTTGAAAGTGGTGGTGTTGTGTTTGAATATTGGAATATTCAAAACTCACCTTATAATCGTGACCCATTCCTTAATGATGACAAAACTCTAATTGATAAGGTAGCTTATGTAATTAGATATCTTTATGGTGTTGCGGACTTTAATCTGTTACCAGCATCAATTATCTCAAATCCAATTAATAAACCGGATGCATCAATTCAAATGTCAAACTGCGTATTGGCTAAAGACAGAGGTCATTTTATGACTGTGTGGTATCTCTTTATTAAAGAGGCAATTAAAAAGCCTGAAAAGTTTTGGAAGCAAGTAGCTTTTAAGCTCCAATTAGAGAATAAAACTTATGCATTCACAAAAGAATTAAAGGAATTTGCAGATTCTGGATTGGTTAAAACAATTACGGAACTTAAAGAAAGGGGAGTAAAAGATTTCTCACTTCAGCAAATCGTTCCTTCATATTATTATAATAAAATCTATACTAAAAAAGAAACTATTAAGATTAGTCTTGAAACATTAGAAACTCATAAATCTGAGATTGTTAAAATTAACAATGATGATAACAAATGGGAGCCTCATAATTATGGAATAGTTGATTTAACTCAAGAACTTATCCATAATCAATCTTGGGACTACAATCCTTACAAAGTTGAATCAGTTTGCGCTGATAGTAAACTATGTAATGGTAAACTTACATTGTTATCATCTGTTAGAAATAATTCATATTCTGGATTTCAAACAGAAGTTTTACTTTTAAAGTATTGTTCGGATTTAAAACATGATTCCTCTAAAAAATTCGAAAGCCACATTCTTTATAAAGAGTATGCTGGGTGTAATAAAAAAGATAGAGGTTCTTTGTATCAAAACATATTTACAAAACGTGTAACAACTCAAAAAATCTTAGATGAATTATCGGAGATGGAAGAAATTGCATCTTGTGATATTTGGAATAAAGTACAAACCGCATTAGATAATGCTAAACACATATATGATTCAAAAGGTGGACTTAATTCTAATAGTATTGACAAACTATCTCCAAAGAGTTTAGATACTGGTCTTTTATATATTAGAATGGTACAATGTATAATGGCTTCCCTTAAAGCAAGGGGTTCTGTATTTTCTCTTAAAGAATATACTGAGTTAGTTGGTAACCATATTATCAGTACAATAGATGAACATCAATCATTCTTTTCAAATATTGATAAAACAACTAAATCTTGGAAAGGTAGATTTGATAAATTTTTCTATATATGGTTTGACGAAATAAAAACCAATCAAGAATTGGAGCTTGGAAAAGCTGGAACAGAAGAGTATGTTAGAAAAATACATATAACAAATTTAAAATCAAAAGGATTACCATCTAAATTTAAAATGTACGATAGACGAAGTGAAAACCTTTGGGAAATTGTAGAGATTGATTTGGATGCAAAACCATCTAAAAGTGGATTACAACTTTGTCACTTTGAAGCATCAAAAAATCTAAGTGTAGAAAACACATTTATGGGACCTTCATTGGATAATAATTTTCAAAGTAATAAAAATCTATCAAAACAATATCTAAAAGATTCATTTCTTTCGGATTTTAAAACAAAAGTAACTATTACTGCAGAAAACGCAGAAGCTTGGGTGAATACTCAAAGATTTTGTGAAGCTTTTAATTAAATTAATGGGGAGATAAAACTCCCCATTTATTTTGCCATATCAATAAAATTTCGTATATTTGTAAAATGAAAGTATTAGTAATACCAAACTACACAAACTTTGGACAAGAAAAGGATATCAATAGGGATTCATTCTTATTGGTGTTTAAATCTTTTTTAGATAACACTAAAATAGGCAAAGAATGGGAATGGGTTCTTCCATATCCTGATATGAACAATCATCCGGGCATCATCAATCAATTTGAATATCCGAATGTATCGCTTCGTAAAATGGATGGAATCGATTGCTTTCCTCCAAAGATGAGAGTACACTATCCACATAAATTTTTCGATAGATTAATTGAGAAAGAACAATTTAATTTAGTTTGGTCACATTTGCCTGAATGGACGCATGAATTTAAAATCACTCGTATCTACAATAAGACTCAACCTATTATTGGTTATTGTCATTGGTGGGAGATAAAAGATAATGGAGCAAGAGATGATAACTCATTTTGGAAAAACATCAAAGGTACATTGGATATGAAAGTATGTGGTGTAAACTCTCAATGGGTTAAAGACTTAGTTCTTAAGAGGGCAGCAGAAGATTTCCAACCACATATTATTGAAAAGCTAGATAAGATTATTCAGCCTTGGTATTTGGGTACGGATGAATTTGTAGAACCAACTGGATATAAAAAGAAGACAATTGTATTCAATCATAGAGAAGGTGTATATACAGGCTCTGAATGGTTCTTTCAAACTATGGATGAACTATGGAATGAAAGACAGGACTTTGAAGTATGGACTAGTTTAAAGGATATGAAAAAACCATACACAAAATATATTGGACATGCTGATAGAAGTGTGTATATGAATCAATTATCTCAAGCTCACTTTGGCGTAGGGTGTTTTCAAACATATTCAGCTTGGAGTATGAGTACAACTGACGGCCTTAGTAGAGGTGTACCATATTTATTACCAAATGGATTGTGTTATCCTGAAATGGTTGGTAAAGATTATCCACTTCTTTACGATGGTAAAGCTGAGTTTAAAGAAAAGGTAATTGGTTTATTGGATGAAACAATTGAAAGACCTGATGTAAGTGCTATTGCCAAAGCATTGTTATGGGAGAGTTCGTTAAAAAGTTGGGATATTGAAAACAACTTTGAGAAAATGGCAAGAGTATTTGTAGATTAATTATAAAATAGAAAGAATTTGTATCAGAACATTTATTATCAGAGAGAAAAGAATTTAGTACACATTTGGGATGACAAGTTAGGTTATAGAACTTTCCCGTATGTTAGGTACGCTTATGAAAAAGCACAAAGAGGACAATACATTTCATTGTATGGCGATAAATTAGATAAAATTTTTAAGTTCAGTAAAGATGACCCGAATTTATTTGAATCGGATGTTGCTGAAACTACTAGAGTTTTAGTTGATACATATACTGATTCTGATTTACCATCGGAAGGGCATATCACACTTACATATGATATTGAGTGTGAAATGGATACTGGATTGCCTGATGTTGAGAAAGCAGAGAACGAATTAACAGCTATTGGTTTGCATGATTCTGCTTCTTACCATTATTGGGTTTTGATTATGGATAAAGCCGGTAAGATGACTGAAAAGAAAACCGGCAATCGTACGGTAATTCCTTTCAAAGATGAGAGGGATATGTGTATGAAGTATTTAGAACTTTATGAGTATATCAATCCAACATTAGTTACAGGTTGGAACATTGATAATTTCGATACTCCTTATTTGTACAATCGTATTAAAAGAATATTAGGTCAAAAGCACGCTAATAGACTAAGCCCAATAGGTGAATGTTTCTGGTCTCCATATCGTAAGAGATTTTATATGGCCGGAGTATCTTACTTAGATTACCTTGCCTTATATAAGAACTTCACCTATTCGGAATTAGATAACTATCGTTTGGATAGTATTGCGATGAAAGAATTAGGTAGAGGTAAGGTTGAATACAAAGGTTCATTGGATGATTTATTCAGTAGAGATATTGAGAAGTTTATTGAGTATAACTTAGTGGACGTTCAATTGGTGGTTGATATGGATGCTAAATTACAATTCATTGATACGGCTAGAGGTATCTGTCACGCTGGGCATGTACCTTATGAGGATTTCGTTTATTCATCTAAGTACTTAGAGGGTGCATTGTTATGTTACCTTAAGAGAAGAAACATTGTAGCTCCTAACAAACCTGCGGATAGACAAGAAAGAATGCAAGCACTTAAAGATAATGACCAAGAGAAATTCATTGGAGCATATGTTAAGGCACCTATCGTTGGTAAATACGAATGGATATATGACTTGGATTTAACTTCACTATATCCTTCAATCATTATGACAACTAACATTTCACCAGAAACTAAAGTTGGTAAGATTGATAATTGGGATGCACAAAAGTTTATGAAAGGTGAGATTGATACTTTCTTTTTAGGAGATAAGAGTATTACAAAAGAAAACCTTAAGAAGTTATTGGATGAAAGTAAATATGCTATATCATCCAACGGAGTTCTTTACACTACTGATAAGGTAGGTTGTATCCCTGATATCTTAGATTTATGGTTTAAACAAAGGGTTGAGTTCAGAGCATTGGAGAAGAAGTATGGTGAGAGTGGTGACAAAGAGAAGTACGCTTTCTATAAGAAAAGACAGTTGGTACAAAAAATCTTATTGAACTCTCTATATGGTGTGTTAGGTTTACCTGCTTTCCGTTTCTATGATGTGGATAATGCTGAGGCTGTAACAACAACAGGTCAGACTGTAATTAAATCTACGGCCGATATGGCTAACATTAAATACAATAAAGAGTTAGGAACAACTGGACAGGATTTCAACATATACATTGATACCGATTCGGTATTCTTTTCAGCAGTACCTATCTTAGACCATCGTTATAAAGATTGGAGAAGTTTGCCTGATTCGGAGATTGCTCTAAAGGTGGATGCTATTGCTGGTGAAACGCAAGACTTCTTAAATAAGTTTTATGATGTATTATCGGAGAAGGTATTCAATGTAGATAAATCAAAACATAGATTCCAAATTAAGAAAGAGTTTGTAAGTAGAAGTGGTATTTGGATTGCTAAGAAAAGATACGCTCAGTGGATTATCGCGGAGAATGGAATTCCTTGTGATACATTGCAAGTTAAAGGATTGGATGTGGTTCGTTCATCATATCCGGCTGAGTTCCGTAAATTTATGAGTGGTGTTCTTATTGATATCCTTAAAGGTGAAAACGAAATGGTATTAACTGATAAGATATATGATTTCAAAAAGGACTTAGTGAATATGGATGTAACTTCAATTGCTAAGAACTCGGCAGTAAAAGAATTATCAAAATACATTCCAAAGAAGAAAGATAATAGAGCAATGTTCCAATTCAATAGTGGAACTCCAGCGCATGTTAAAGCAGCAATTGCACATAATCAATTGTTGGTTCACTTTAAATGTTCCGCTAAGCACGCTCCTATGAGAGATGGTGATAAGATTAAATGGGTATATCTAAAACAAAATCCATATGGATTAGATGCCGTTGGTTTTAAAGGGTATGAGGACCCAGAAGAGATAATGGAATTGGTAAGAACCTATATTGATTATGATAAGATTTTTGAAAGGGAATTACTTAAGAAGTTGGAAGATTTCTATGGAGCATTGGGTTGGGGAGCTGTTTTATCATCCCAAAAGACCGCAGAACAATTTTTCGCATTTTAAATTTGGTAGTTTGGAAAATTATTCGTATATTTGTGTATTATAAACTTTAAATAAATTAAAATTAGATTCGTTATGAACAAAGCAAAATTTGATGGTTTCGTAAATCGTTACAACTTAGGTGGTGAGATTGAATCCGTTATGGTAAAATCAACTGATGACAACTTATCAGTAAGAATGATTTCAGATGACAAAACCTTATTAGGTGATGTTACAGTAGTTGGTGGTGAATTCCCAAATGGTGAGTTTGGTATTTACACTACATCTCAATTGAAAGGATTATTGAGTGTATTGGATGAAGCAATCACAGTAGAAGAAGTTACTGGGGCATTGAAGTTTTCGGATAAGAAAACAAAGGTACAATATATGTTAGCAGCACCATCGGTGATTCCTGCAGTACCTGATTTAAAAGCATTACCTCCATTTGACGCTGAGGTAAAATTAGATGATGAGTTCGTAAACAAATTCATCAAATCAAAAGGCGTGTTGTCTGATTCAGATACATTTACATTCACATTTAAAGGTGGTAAGGGTGAGGTTATCTTAGGATATTCTTCTATCAATTCAAACCGAATTTCATTAGCAGTAGAGTGTGAAGCACAAACTGATATTGAACCAATCGCTTTCTCAGCAAAATATTTGAAGGCTATCTTAATGGCTAACAAAGGTTCTAAATCATCTTCATTGAAAATCTCATCTAAAGGATTATCGCACGTAGCATTTGTTGATGGTGATTACACTTCAAACTATTACTTAGTAGAAATTAAATAGTATGGCTAATCAACATTACAAACTGATAGATGAACCAACATTAGAGATTGATGGTACTATATATCAAAGTGAAGTTTACAATTTGAATTTAGAAAAATTCCTTGTAGAAAAAGCTGGTAAAGAATTATATATCTATGTACCATCAATCACAACTAATAACATTCGAGCAATCGTAAAATAATACAATATGAGCTTTTGGGATACTGAACCACAAAAACCTATCTTTGATTTTGATACTGAAAAAGCAAAGTTAATCGAAAATATGGACTATCTTATGACAATGTCTGTACAAGAACAAACATTGTATAAGAAGTGGGTAGAATTGCAAGAACCATCTATGATTCAAGCAAAAGCCCAAATCGCATCTTATTACGATTCTCAATGGAAACCAACTGATATCAACAATAAGGAGCTAACGATAAAAGAAATTGAATCGTTAGACCCTTACGTTGAGATTGTGGAAGACCCGAAGGAATCTACTAAGTGGGCAGCGGTAAGAAGAATGATTCACACAATGGATTTTACAGCAAACCCTGGTCGTAATGTAAAGATTAATGTAAAGGATAGAGTAAGTGGAAAACTATTAGGACAAATTTCATTAGCATCCGATGTTACTGCTATGGGAGTTAGAGATAACTTTATTGGTTGGACTAAGGATAATAAGTTTGTCGATGGTAAGTTAAATAACACTACCATTGCTTCCACTATTGTATGTACTCAACCATTAGGTTATAACTTCTTAGGTGGTAAGTTAATCGCTATGATGACTACTGTTCCTGAAGTTAGAAACTATTGGAAAGAGAAGTATAAGAATGTATTAATTGCAGTAGGTACAACATCACTTTACGGAATTCATTCACAATACAATGGTATCCCTTTATTCAAAACTTTAGGTGAATCGGCCGGTAAGATTAGTTTGAAGCCGGATGATAAATTCTATGACCCTTGGCATCAATGGATTAAAGAAAATCATGCTGATTGGTATGCAGAAAACATTACCGAAGAAAGAGCTCGTAATGGTGCTAATATGGGATATGATAGAAATGGACCTGTTAGTGGTATCAAGCAAAAGATATTAGGTAAGATATTTAAAGAGTGTGGTATTAAGGCAACTGAATATCATCACGGATTTAAAAGAGGTGTGTACTTCGCTATGATGTATGAGAACGGAAACGAATTCCTTCGTAACGAAATTACCGAAGATAAACTAATCATCAAAGATAAGTTTAAGCAAGGTACTGAATATATTAATAAATGGTGGAAGAAGCACGCAATCAGTAGATATACAAAACTACATGATGAAGGAAGAATTAAACCTGAACACTTATTCTACATAGATGCTATTGGAATTAGTTGGGAAGAAATGAAAGCAAAATATCTATCAGAAGTAGGAAGATAAAATAAAATAATATGACAAATAACAAAAAAATCGAAAACGAACAAGAAGTTCCAGTAGAACCAATTGGTGAAATAAAATTAGCACCATCTGAAAAATTAGAACAATGTGAGTGGGTATTTCAATTTGATGAAGATGAACCACAAATCTTTGCTTGGACAAGTGAAGATATGACAAATGAAGACCCAACGGTTACATTTACAGTTAGTAACACAAAAGATGCTTACATTTCTTTTACAAATAGAGAAAGTGGTAAGAAGTTTAAATTGTTTGCTAGAGAACTTTCCAAAGAAGGTAAAGAAATGAGAGAGTTTCAAACAAAGCAAGCTGAATTATTAAAAAAAGATTTAGAAAATGAAAGTACGAATAAAGAAGCTTAATGAAAATGCAGTTATTCCATCCTATGCAAAGGAAGGAGATGCTGGTATGGATTTAGTAGCAACCTCAATTATATCAACTACATCAACTCAAATCACATATGGTATTGGGTTGGCTTTAGAAATACCAAAAGGATTTGTGGGATTAATATTCCCTCGCTCATCGGTTAGAAAGACAAGATTAATGTTAAGTAATTGTGTAGGTGTAATTGATAGTGGATATAGAGGTGAGTTACAGGCTACATTCAATAAAATAAACAACGATTCGGTATCAGAAAACGATTATAAGGTAGGCGATAGAATTGCACAAATTATGATTATCCCACATCCTTCAATTGAGTTTGAAGAAGCTGATGAGTTATCGGATACTGAAAGAGGTGATGGTGGATTTGGTTCAACTGGAAAATAAAAAATAAAATATGTTTATAGAACAAACAGAAGAAAAAGTAAATAATAATCTTTGGGTAGAAAAGTATCGCCCATCAAAACTTGCTGATTATGTAGGTAACGAACATCTAAAATCAAAAGTAGAGGGTTATTTGGAAAATGGAGAAATTCCCCATTTGTTATTATACGGAAAAGCTGGTACTGGTAAAACTACATTAGCAAAATTAATTGTAAAATCAATTGATTGTGACTATATGGTTATTAACGCATCTGATGAGAATAATGTTGAGACCGTAAGAAACAAAGTAAAGAACTTTGCATCTTCAATGGGATTCAAACCATTTAAGATTATTCTTTTAGATGAGTTTGATTATATGTCACAACCATCACAAGCTATCTTAAGAAACTTAATGGAAACATTTTCAGCACATTGCCGTTTCATATTAACCTGTAACTATGTTGATAAAGTAATTGAGCCAATTCAAAGTAGATGTCAATCATTTCAAATTATACCACCAACTAAAAAAGATGTTGCAATACAAATTAGCAAAATCTTAAAAGCTGAGAATATAGAGTTTGATGTTAAGGATTTAGTTCCAATTATTGACGCAGCTTATCCTGATATTCGCAAAGTTATCAATACTTGTCAACTAAATTCAAACAAAGGTAAATTGCAAGTAGACGTACAAAATTTATTAGAGAATGATTACAAAAATAAAATTATAGAAATTCTTAAATCAAAAGATGATAAGAGAAATAAATATATGAAAGTAAGACAGACTCTTATAGATTCTAAATCAAAAGACTTTACTGATTTATACACAGCTTTGTATGATAATGTAGAGGACTATGGTGGTGAGAATACATCAAATGTTATTTTAATTTTAGGTGATGGTGTAAACAAATCAGCAACTGCAATTGATAAAGAAATCATAGCAGCAGCTACATTAATTCAAATTTTAAATATTATATAATGGCTAACATTTTAGGAGCAGGTGGACAACCAATCGGAGGACAAGAAGAAAGACCAATTCCATTAGAAAAAACTGAAGCAATCGGATGTAAGAAATGTGGAGGTGAGATTTTCGTACAAGGTTTTGGATTTCGTAAGATTTCAAAATTATTAACTGGTAAACCAAAAGATGAAGTACTACCAGTTGAATTATTCCTTTGTGGGGATTGTGGTGAAGTACTTAATGAATTATTACCTCCGGGTTTAAAAGTAGAAGAAGAAGCATAATATGGCTAAAACATTATTTGACCATCTAAACGCAATTTGCGATAAAAAAGACCCTAAGTATTGGGATTCATTGGATGAAAGTGATAGAAAGACATGGAGTAACTATTTGATACTCCGTTTTCTTTCTATGAAACCCGAGTGGATAGAACTAATTGCAGATATACAACCTTACATACAGGAGGCACCTCCAAAAGCAATGTATTTGGCATTAATCGGGCTTATTCCTAAGACAAGGGCTTTCTTAAAATATATGAAACCCGCATCATCGGAGAAGTACGAAGATTGGATTATTGAATTGGTAGCAAGACAATATGAAGTATCCAAATCAGAGGCTGAGGATTACCTTAAAATCCTATATGAAACTACCGCTGGTAAGCTACATATTAAGGAAATAGCGGAGAATTATGGTACTGAACCTAAACAAATCACTAAGTTAAAACTCAAAGTTTAATTTGGTAATCTCAGGTATTTTTCGTATCTTTATAGAATAAAACAACATAATGGCTAAAGTATCATTTTCTCAATATAGTATGTGGAGTTCATGCCCACATCAATACAAATTAAATTACATAGATAAGTTAGGTGAAAGTTCATCTAATATTCATACAATCTTTGGAACTGCAATGCACGAAACTATCCAGCATTACCTATCGGTTATGTATGGTGTTTCTAAAAAGCAAGCAGATGAAATCAACAAAGATAAACTCTTATTGGAAAGAATGAGAGAAGCTTATAAATCTGAAGCTGAAAAAATGAGTGAAGGTACTCCTTGTACTCAAATTGAATTGGAAGAATTCTATGGCGATGGTAGAAGAATCTTAGCTTGGTTAGATAAGCACATGCACAAATTCTATTCTAAGTCTGGATTTGAGTTAGTAGGTATTGAGATTCCATTGAACGCAACTGTTAAGACTGGTGTTCATTTCATTGGATTCATAGATATCGTAATTAGGGATTTGGCATCAAATGAAATTATTATCATTGACCTTAAGACATCTACAATGGGATGGAATCAATATCAGAAAGCTGATAGATTAAAGAATTCCCAAATCCTTTTATATAAAAAATACTATTCGGAATTATTTAATATTCCATTACAAAAGATTAGAGTAGAATATCAAATCCTTCGTAGAAAACTACCCGAAGATTCCGCATTCCCAGTACCACATGTATCTAAGCATGTACCTGCACATGGTTCACCAACTGTAACAAAAGTGTATGATGAGTTTATGCAGTTTATCAATACTGTATTTGATGATGAAGGTAAGTTTAGGGATATTGAATTTCCAAAGGTGCCAGGCACAGCAAAAAAGAATTGTAAGTTTTGTGAGTTTGGCAATAGAGGAATATGTGATAAAAAAGCTACAAAATAAAAATTTATGTTTTTTTTAAATCATTATACTTATATATATAAATATATTAATGATGAATCAAGAAAACACAAAACTGACAACTGTGAAAATACTGAAAGATGTGTATTCAAGTTTCAAAAAAGTTTCCTTTACTTCGGATGTTACACTTCAAAAGCTAGTTAATAGAACTGTGGAAAGATATGTAACTGATATCGAATTCAGAGAGGAGATGAATGAATACTTAAAACTACAAATCTCAGGTTCACAATTTTAACAACACAAATAAGTTATGGCAAAAAAGAAAATTCTGTTACTTTCAGATGACTTAAGAATGGCAAGTGGTATTGCTACTGTTTCCAAAGAATTAGTATTGGGAACTGCACACAAATATGATTGGTTTCAAGTAGGAGCCGCAATTAATCACCCCGAAGCTGGAAAGGTTTTAGATGTTAGCCAAGATATCCAAGAAAGATATGGTATCGCTGATGCTAATGTAAAGATTTTACCTTGGAATGGGTATGGTAACGCTGATTTGATTAGACAATTAATCAATGCAGAAAAGCCTGATGCTATTGTACACTTTACTGACCCTCGTTATTGGACATGGTTGTATGATATCGAACATGAAATCAGACAAAATGTTCCTCTTTTATTCTACGCAATTTGGGATGATTTACCAGACCCATTATATAATCGTAACTACTATGAGAGTTGTGATTGGATTGGTTGCATCTCTCGTCAAACATATGGTATCATCAAAAGATTATCAGCATTAGATACAAAATCAACTTGGAAAACAAAGAAGGATTGGCAAATTGATTATGTACCACATGGTATTGATTTTAATTTATACAAACCAACCGAAGTACCTGCCGAATTCCGTAAAGAAATCTTAGGAGATAAAGAATATGATTTTGTATTATATTGGAGTAATAGAAATATCCGTAGAAAACAACCAGCTGATGTTATCGTAGCTTTCCAAAAGTTTTGTGATAAGATTGGTAAAGAGAAAGCAGATAAATGTGTGTTAGTAATGCACACACAACCTGTGGATGAAAACGGAACTGATTTACCTGCAGTAATTGATGCGGTAGCACCTAATTGTAATATCATATTCTCAGAAAAGAGAAGACCGCAAGAAGAATTAAATCTTATCTATAACTTAGCAGATGTAACAATCAACATTGCTAACAACGAAGGATTCGGATTGGCAACTGCAGAATCGGTAATGACAGGAACGCCTATCATTGTAAACGTAACTGGTGGATTACAAGACCAATGTGGTTTCAAAGTTGATGGTAAATTATTAACACATGAAGATTACATTAAAATAGGTTCATTGCACGAATGGAGAAAGTGGGAAGGTAAAGCAATACCAGGTGAATGGGCTACGCCGGTTTGGAGCAGAGCAATGGCATTGGCAGGTTCAGTACCAACACCTTATATTTGGGATGATAGAGTTGATATTGAGGAAGTAGCTGAAGCTATTGAAAAAGTATATAACACACCAAAAGAAGTTCGTCAAACAAACGGATTAAAAGGTAGAGAAGCATTCATCAATGATATGGGATTGACAAATAAAAATATGTGTCAACAATTAGAAAACGGAATCGAATCAGTTTTTGAAAATTGGAAACCAAGAGAAAGATTCGAAGTATTTAAAATTAAATAAGTTATATAAATGAAACCAACATTAGTATTTCAAGGACCTATATTCACTCGTAGTGGTTATGGTGACCATTGTAGAGATTTAATGAAATCTTTACGCAAGATGGATAAATATGATATACAAATTATCCCACTTCGCTGGGGTAATACTCCACAAAATCAAGTTAGTGACCAAGACGAATTTGGTAGATGGATGTTAGAAAGAGTTATTGGTGAGGTTGGACAAAAGCCGGACGTATTCGTGCAGGTTTCGGTAGCAAATGAATTTGAACCAAAAGGGCACTATAATATTGGTGTAACTGCTGGAGTTGAAACTACAATTGCACCAAAAGATTTTATCGATGGCTCTAATAAAATGGATTTAATCATAGTACCATCTAATTTTACAAAACAAAATTTAGGTGGAACTGTATATCAGCAAAAAGATAATGCAACTGGGCAAATAGTTGGTGAGATTAAAACAACTACTCCAATTGAAGTTTTATTTGAAGGAGTTGATACTGATATATTTTCAAAAGGTACTGGTAAAGATATCTTAGAAAATGTAAAAGAAGATTTCAATTTCCTTATTGTAGGACATTGGTTGAAAGGTTCTTTAGGACAAGATAGAAAAGATATTGGTATGGCAATTAAAACATTTGCTACGGTATTCCAATATACACCTAAAGATAAAAGACCAGGTCTTATTATCAAAACATCATCGGCAGGTTTTTCTGTAATCGATAGAGAAGCAACTCGTGAAAAAATAGAGAGTGTGGTTAAGTCATTTGGTGATAAATGTCCATCTATCTATTTAGTGCATGGTGATATGGAAGAAACTGATATGGCTAATCTATATCATCATCCTAAAGTTAAAGCAATGATTTCATTTGCTAAAGGTGAAGGGTATGGTAGACCAATGGCTGAGTTTACTTTGACCGGTAAACCAATTATAGCTAGTGGTTGGAGTGGACAATTGGATTTCCTACCACCAGAACATAGTGTATTATTGGAAGGTAGTTTGACAGCGGTTGATGAATCGGCGGCAGACCAATTCCTTATGAAAGAAGCACAATGGTTTAGTGTAAACTATTCTACCGCAGCAAATAAAATTTATGATGTACACAAAAATTATGATACTTATTTAAAGAAATCAGAAGGTTTAAAAACAAATACATTATCAAATTTTACGCTTGATAAAATGCATGAAAAATTTGTGAATATAATGGATACTTATGTAAAAGCACAACCTAAATTAGTTCCGTTTAATGTTCCAAAAGTTAATAGTTCTAAAATGCAAATACCAAAATTGAATAAAATTAACTAATGCCATTTTCATTACAATACAAACCATTAATATTGAGTGAGGAATCTGTGAGTAAATCGCAGATTCTTCCTCGTAATATATACAAAATAACATCATATCAATATGCTGATGGTACTACCAAAACACTATCGGGTACAACAACATCTATTGTATTTGCTATTGGTATAACATCTGATAAAAAATTAACCTGTATAAAAATAAGTGATATTAAACCTGATAAGTTTTTTAGATGGTTAAAACCACTTTTCAAAAAAGGATTAACCGAATCAGATTGGAAAGCGGAACAAAAATTAGGACAATTGTTAATATTAGGAGATAAGCAGGGTAGTAAGATATTTAATCAGTTTGTAAAAACAAACCCAATATACTCAAAAGAACCATCTCCATATAGAACTTACAACATATCTGGTATTAAACAAATACAAGAAATCAGAATTAAGCCAGATATTCTCAAATCTTACTACTAGAATTCTTTATTTTGGGAATTAATTATATTTACTGTTATAACAATTACAATTATAATAGGAAAATATAAGTCATGGCATTAACTAAACGTCTAACAAAGGGTTCTCCACTTACCGCAGTGGAGATGGATGATAATCTTACATATTTAGAAGGTATAATAAGCGCAGGTACGAATGGTACAAGTGGTACATCGGGTGTTGCTGGTACTTCTGGTATTAATGGTACGAATGGTACTGCTGGTAGTGGTGGTTCATCTGGTACTTCTGGTACATCCGGCGTAAAGGGTGATTTATTTACATCAACATCAAATTCAAACATAACATTAGCATCTTCTGGTACTAAATCATTTACAATAGGTACTGGGTTGTCTTGGACACCTGGACAACAAATGTTAGTTGCTTTAAATGGCTCTAACAAAATGGAAGTAACTGTAACTTCATATGATAGTGGTAATGGTAATGTTGTTTCCGAAGCATATAGTTTAACAGGAAGTGGTACTGGAACAGGTCCTTGGTATATAAATACCGTTGGTGCAACGGGGCAAGCGGGTACATCTGGAACTTCTGGAAGTAGTGGTACATCTGGTTCTTCAGGAACATCTGGTTCTTCAGGAACTTCTGGAAGTAGTGGAACATCGGGTACATCTGGTATTAGTGGTTCATCTGGAACAAGTGGAGTAAGTGGTTCTTCTGGAACTTCTGGTACAAGTGGTTCATCGGGCGTTAGTGGTTCATCGGGAACAAGCGGAGTGAGTGGTTCTTCAGGCGTAAACGGAGCAGATGGTACATTTTTTGGGTCTTCTGGTACAAGTGGTATAAGTGGTTCATCGGGAACAAGCGGTACTTCTGGAACATCAGGTTCATCAGGAACAAGCGGTACTTCTGGAACATCCGGAACATCTGTCGATAATACATTAGTTAATAATATACTAGCTTATACCGCATCATTAAAAGGAGCAGCAATTGTAAGTTCATCAACGCAAGTACAAAATTATTTCACATTTGCAAGAACTGGTTCATCAAATACATTCTATGGTAATCAAAGTATTACTGGTTCATTAAGTATTAATTCAACATTAACGGCATCTTTAAGAGAAGGTTATGTTTGGGTTGGCGGTGTTGGTAGTATTTCTACATTAGTAGCAACATCTTCGTTAGGAGGTGGAACTGGTACGGCAACAACCGATGGTATATTCAGAACAACGGGTTCAGTAGTGGCAACAACAAACGCTGTACAAATTACTGGTTCATTGGATATTAATGGTGGTATGACTGCATCATTAAGACAAGGATATGTTTGGGTGGGTAATAATAATGGAAAGAGTTTATTACAAGTAGCAACATCTTCATTTGGTGCTGGTTTGGCATTAGAAGATTCATTACCAACTTTAATTAATAGTGTAACTAAAATTGTATTTAGTGGAGCATCTATAACAAATAACGGAAGCGGTCAAGCAACCGTAACTATATCAGGTGGTGGCGGTGGTGGTACTAGCGGTACTTCTGGTACATCTGGAGCTGGTTCTTCTGGTTCTTCTGGTACTTCTGGTACAAATGGTTCTTCTGGTGTTTCATCTGCGGCTGGAACATCCGGAACATCGGGTGTAAATGGTTCTGCTGGACAAGCAGGTACATCTGGAACTTCTGGCTTGGATGGTATTGGTACGAATGGAACTTCTGGAACATCGGGTTCATCTGGTACAAATGGTTTTGGTTCTAATGGTTCTGATGGTACATCTGGAACTTCTGGAACAACTCCTGTTGCTGGTGCTGGTGGTTCAAATGGAACATCTGGTACTTCTGGTATAGATGGTACTTCTGGATTGACTGGAGGTGGTGGTACATCTGGTGTTAGTGGTACAAATGGTACATCTGGAACTAGTGGATTATTAACATTAACGGGAACAACAAATAATGGTGTTATTACTTATAATGGTGTGATAACAGAAGGTGTTGTGGAAGCTGATTTATCATTTAATGCAGGCACTAAATTATTAGTAGTGAGTGGTTCGGCTGACATTTATACAGCTATGACAATAAAAAGAACATTTGCAACACCAGCATTGCCTGAAACTGGTATGTTGTATGTATCTGCATCTGGCGCAGGTGGAGCATTGATGTTCTACAATGGTGGTAGCTGGATACAATTAGCAGCTGGATTATAATAAAATATATTAAAAATAAAATGGGTAATTCTTAAAAAAGTTACCCATTTTTTTATGCTTTATTTAAAATTGATATATTTATATCTATATATACATATACAAAGATATATTTGTTAATCTCATATAATTTTCGTATATTTGTATTCAAATAAAAATACTATGATTAATATAACATACGCAATAACTGTTTGTAACGAATTAGAAGAAATTACAAAATTAGTAGACTTCTTAAAAGATAGAATAAAAAAAGATGATGAAATTCTTATTCAGTACGATGAAACATCTGTTACTGATGCAATTAGAAGTTATTTAACTATCTTATCTCAATTACATACAAATACTATAAAAGTAATTGGCTACCCTCTTAATAACGATTTTGCATCATTTAAAAATAATATTAAAAATAATGCAAACGGAATATTCATTTTTCAAATTGATGCTGATGAAATTCCATCCGAATATTTAGTAGAAAACTTATCAGAATTTATTGAATTTAATAAAGATGTAGACCTTTTCTTTGTACCACGCATTAATACCGTTGAAGGTTTGACGCAAAAACATATTAAAAAATGGAAATGGAATGTGAATGATAGGGGATGGGTTAATTTTCCTGATTATCAAACTAGAATATATCGTAGAACATCTGAAATTGAATGGGTTGGCAAAGTACATGAAAGAATTGTAGGATATAATACATTATCAATTTTACCAGCAGAAGAACAATATTGTTTGTATCACCCAAAACAAATAGAAAGACAAGAAAGACAAAACGCTTATTATGATACAATCTAAGATAGCTTTTCTAACCGAAATGGGATTTGTTGGCAAGATTCCAGCCACCCATCCAAATATGAGAACGGAGTTTGCTTGGATGCATGCTTTAGATGCTGACCATTTCAATATTCATTTGTTTGGTGCAGATAAAAATTTGACAGGATATGACCACGTTTTTGTTATATTTCCAAAAGGTAAAACATTCTTAAATTCTGAAGGTAGTAAATTGGTAAACGGAACAAATCCATTTTCACAATTACTTCAACAAGATATAGTTGGTAGAATAAAAGAAAAGGGAAATGGTTCGGTTCATTATATTCAAGAAGGACCTCATTGGTGGTATAATGATTATGAGATAGCAGACCAAATTTACTTTTTTAATTTCTTACAATCTTGCGATTCAATATTCACACATAATGATAGTGATGTAATGTATTACAAAGGATTGTTTCCAAACAAACCTGTAAGACCTATTGGTACATTAATGATTGATACTTTAATCAAAGATATTCAACCTACAAAAGAAGATAAAGCAATTATAGGTGGTAACTTCGCAAGATGGTATGGTGGATTTGAAAGTTACATCATAGCTAATAATTTTGAAGTACCCATTTGGGCTCAAACATCACATGCTATGAGAGAGCACGAAGGTAGTGTGGATAATTTAAATCACTTACCTCGTATGATGTGGAATGAATGGATGGAAGTATTATCAACGTTCAAATACGGAGTTCATATGATGCCAACGGTGGCGGCTGGCACATTCGCTCTTAATTGTGCATACTTTGGAATACCTTGTATTGGAAATATGGATGTAGATACTCAAATGTTATGTCATCCAGCTACATCAGTAATGGTGCATGATTTAGAAAGTGCAAGAGAAATAGCAATTATGTTAAAAGAGGATACAGAGTTTTATGATAAATGCTCTAAAACAGCAAAAGAAAATTATAAAGAACTATTTTCTCAAGAAGTTTGGACAGAAAGAATTAAAAATTATTTACAATGATAACAGTTATATTAAATGGTTACAAAAGAGGAGACCATCTCAATGAACAATTGGAGGCTCTAAGAAATCAAACATTACCACCGGATGAGATATTAGTATGGTACAATAACCCCGGCGATAATGATTTGATTAATTATGATATTGGTACGGAAGTTCCTGTTGCCTATTGTAATTACAATTTTGGTGTTTGGGCAAGATTCTACTTTGCTATGAACGCTAGAAATCCTTATGTATGTGTATTTGATGATGATACAATTCCTGGTAAGAAATGGTTGGAGAATTGTATGAACACAATGAATGAGAAAGAAGGTTTGTTAGGAACAGTAGGATTATTATATTTGAATCCACTACCACCAGCACAATCTTCATACTACGAACACTACTTAAGATTCGGATGGCCGGAGCAAGGTAACAACGATAGGACTGTTGAAGTTGATTTGGTGGGGCATAGTTGGTTCTTTAAGAAAGAATGGTTACCTATTATGGTTAGAGAATTACCAGACCCTAAATACAATACCTGTGGTGAAGACATGCACTTCTCTTATATGTTACAAAAGTATGCCGGTATTAAAACATATGTACCACCACATCCTCGTTCTGATATGGAAATGTGGGGAAGCTTAAAGGGTGGAACTTATGGTGGTGATGCTAACTCACTTTGGGAATCAAATCAAAGAAGTGTAGATGGTGTACCATTCAAACAACTAATGAATCAGTATTTTAACGAACAAAGACAAAAAGGTTGGAAATTGGTAAATGAAAAATAAACTACCCATATTAATATGTTTCGGAACTAGACCGGAGTGGTTGAAAGTAAAACCTCTAATCAAATTAATGAGTAGAGATGAGTATCAATTACTATTTACAGGTCAGCACGAAGATTTACTGAAAGCAGTAGAAGTTGATTATACAATAAAAATCAACAATAGTGATAATCGATTAGATTCAATTATTTCAGATTGCATGTTACAATTTCCAAATGGAGAATTTAGAGGTATATTAGTTCAAGGTGATACTGGTTCTGCTTTCGGATGTGCATTAGCAGCATTCAATAGACAAATCAAAATCTATTATTTAGAAGCTGGACTTAGAAGTGGAAGTATGAAACATCCATTTCCAGAAGAAGGATATCGCCAAATGATAGCAAGAATTGCAGATGTAAATTTTGCACCAACCGAACTATCATATAGTAACTTAGTTACTGAAGGTGTATTGGGAGATATTAATGAAGTTGGTAATACTGTATTAGATAACTTAGTTGACTTACCAGAACCAAAATATGGTACTCAGGTTTTGGTTACAATGCATCGTAGAGAGAATCACCATCAGATGGCTGAATGGTTTACTGAAATAAATGATTTAGCAATTCAGTATTCTGGTTTAGAATTTATTATACCAATACATCCAAACCCAAATGTACAAGCTCACAAACATTTACTAACAAATCTTAAAGTAGTAGAACCACTTTCACATGAAGAAACTATTAATATACTTTTAAATTGTAAGTTGGTGATTAGTGATAGTGGTGGGATACAAGAAGAAGCTACATTTTTTAACAAAAAAGTTATTGTATGTAGAGAAACAACCGAAAGACCTGAAGGTATTGGGACTGGGCATCTTTATTTATGTAAAACTCCAAAAGATTTAAAAGATTTATTTGGTAGACTAGAAGAAAATTCGTATATTTGTAAACCTTGTCCGTATGGCGATGGTAGAGCAGCAGAAAAGATTAAAAAGATATTAGATGCAGAAGAACTTTAGAGAACATTTTATTAAGTTTACGGATATGATTCGTAATGATGTACATTTTGCATTTGCTAGATATTCAGATGGGGAATTGTATATACTTCAAAACAAAGAATTAGTTTTAGATACTGGATTGATTCAAATTGGAGAACAAAAGCAAGGTGGATTTTACCAACCTGCTGATTTTAAGCACTATGACCCAAAAGAGCATGGGTTTTATCAACAAAAGTTGGTAGAAGCATATCAGCATAAACAAGCAAATTATTACAAAGGTATCAGTTGTAGTTGTTGTGTTGGTAAAGAAGCATTTGATTGGCAGATTGATTTGCATGGTGGTGATGATGAATCATTAACATGGGCAAACTTATGGGTTAATGGTAACTACCCAGCATTCATAACATATACACTTCCAATTTTTTATAGTAAGGATTGTGTATTTGTAGGACACGAAAGTGCAGATACATCAAAGTTACCATTTATTAAAAAAGATTTTAGAGTAGGATATAACGCAATGATAAATGATTATGGGAAAATTGAAGAAATTAAAACATGGATTAAGGAAAACAATATTGAAAACCATCTATTTTTATTCTCAGCTTCAACATTCTCAAATTTGGCAATATATGAGTTATTTAAGGAGTATCCAAATAATTCCTATGTTGATATTGGTACTTGTCTTACGCCAATGATGGCCATGCCAACCGAAAGAGGTTATTTAAAAGCATTTTGGAATTACACAGGCGGACAAGATATTCAAAAAATATGTATATGGAATTAGTAAAATGTAAAGAACAATATTGGGAATTTGTTAGAACACTAAGATTGGATGAAAGAGTAATTTCTGGATTTATTGCAACAAGTGAGATAACGGAGGAGCAACAAAAAAAATATATGAGTGTATATCATCCTTGTTATCGTGTAGCATTGGTTGATGGGGAGCCTGCAGGATATGTGGGTGTTGTTGAGGATGATATCAGAGTATGTACACATCCAAACTTTCAGGGAATGGGTGTTGGTAAATTTATGATTAATGGTTGTATGGAAATATGGCCTGATGCAGAAGCTAAAGTAAAGCATGGTAATGAGGCTAGTTCTAATTTGTTCTTAGCTTGTGGTTTTGAAAATACTGGAAGTGATGAAAATTTCCTTTACTATAAAAGAATTAAAAATGACTAACTTAAAAAGTTCAATAATAAAAAAGGGAAGATATGTTTCACAAATCTTACATTTTGTAGGTGGTGAAAAGAGAACCTTTAACAATGTAGATACTCATTCAATTAAGCAAGGACAATTTACTAAGTTTGAAACAGCTGATGGTAGATTGGTAATGGTTAATGATAAGAATATACTTTGCATTGAAATCATAGAAGAAGAAAATAATTAATTATGCCAATGTTACACAATCCGTACAAAATCGTAAGAATGTTCGAAGAAGAAATAGCAGCTTATACGGGAGCTCCATACGCTATTTCGGTTGATAGTTGTACTAACGCACTATTCTTAATGTGTAAGTACTTAGAAGTTAAAGAGGTAACCATTCCATCTAAAACTTATTTATCAGTACCACAATCAATTATTCATGCCGGTGGTGAAGTTATCTTTGATAAAAGACCTGAAACAAATCATTGGGTGGGTGCATATCAATTAAAACCATATCCAATTTGGGATGCGGCTAAGAGATTGACAAAAGGTATGTATCAACCTGGCACTTATATGGGATTATCATTCCATATCAAAAAGCAATTACCAATTTGGAAAGGTGGTATGATTCTAACTGATGACGCTAAAGCAGCTGAGTGGTTTAAGAGAGCTCGCTATGAAGGTAGAAGTGAGAAGTACTATAAGGATGATGATATTGAGTTTTGTGGTTGGAATATGTATATGACTCCACAACAAGCAGCACAAGGTTTAGCAATGTTCCAAAACTATCCAGAACACAATAGAGATTTGGGTGAATTGAATGGTTATAGGGATTTAACTGAATTCACTGTATTCAAAAATAACAAAGTAATAGAATAATGAAGGTAATTAAAAACTTTGGTGGAGATGCACCATATGGTATAATACCATATATTCAAAAAATATTGGATAATCTATCGGATGAAAACTCAAAAGATTTATTTTTCAATGGAGTTCAGTTTATAGATGCACCTTATATGTTAGGTGAATATATGGAATCTAATAGAAAGGCTTTGTTGGCTCACTGGTCACCTTGTGAATTTCTACTTCAACCAAATTATTATTACTTAGATGCGTATGAACATTTTACCGAAGTATATTGCGTTTGTCCATTCACTTGTGCATTTATGAATAAACATTTTGGTTATGAGAAATTTATATACATTCCATATCCATATACAAATTATTCATTAGATTCATTTGGAAACTATGATGCAGTATCATCTTGGTTTGGTTCTATAAATGGTGATGAGCATGCAGGAGCAATTGATATTATTAGTAAATTTCCTTACAAATACATTACATCTCAGCAAAACACTTGGTTACATCACCCATATGAATATAATAAATGTACGCATGTTAATATATCAACTGAAGATAAATTAAAAGAGGTTAGTAAATCAAAAAGTTCCCTTACATTCAATAAACTATATAAGGCACCTAGCATTAAATACAATCCTGGTCTTGAAGGTAATGAACTTAAGATTTGGGATTCTTACGCAAGTGAAGGTATATTACCACAATTCAAAGTTAGAACACATGAAATTGCTACTTGTAAATCTTTGATACTTTGTAAAAAAGACCCTTGGAATTTGATAGAAGATTTTTATGAACCAAATAAGCACTTCATATACTTTGATAACAATTCAGAGTTAGAAGATATACTAAACGATGTTGATAAAAATTTTGAAAAGTATATACCAATCATCGAAGCTGCATATGAGCAAGTTCAAAAATATTCGGTTGAAAACATATTTGAATTTATAAAAACAAAAGATAACACATTAATAAATTGGAAAAACAAAAACTATGATAACATTTAAAGAAAAGAATGTACTAGTGACCGGTGGAACTGGACTAGTAGGTAGGGAGTTAGTTGAATTATTGGTAAAGGAAGGAGCTAAAGTAACTTCAATATCATTAGATGAAAATAACTTTGAACCAGATTGGAACGTAAACTATATAAAAGCAGATTTGAGAGACATTAAGAATTGTTTTGATGCTGTAAAAGGACAAGATTATGTATTCCATATTGCAGGTATTAAAGGTTCGCCTGTATTGGTAAAAGAAAAACCTTATGCATTCTTCACTAACTTTATTTTGATGAATACAAATATGATTACGGCAATGAACGCTTCGGAAACTATGGAGTGGGGATTGTACACATCAACTGTTGGTACATATGGACCAGCTGAAATATTTGAAGAATCAAAATTATGGGACCAAATGCCATCACGCAACGATTGGTTTGCTGGTTGGTCTAAGAGAATGGCCGAAGTTCAGATTGATGCATATGAGCAACAAACTGGTAAAAGAAATATTTCAATTATCAAACCTGTAAACATCTATGGTAAATTTGATAACTTTGATTTAAGAACATCTACATTAATTCCATCTTTAGTAAGAAAAGTTTCTGAAGCAGATACACAAGTTGATGTATGGGGAACTGGTTTATCAAAAAGAGATATCATTCACGCTAGAGATGTAGCTAGAGCAGCAATACATATGGTGGCTAATAAAGTTACTCAACCTGTAAATGTTGGTAATGGTGAAGCAATTACAATCAGAACTGTTGTTGAAACTACTATTAAAGTTTCTGGTAAGCAATTGGATATTGTATTAGATGCAACTAAACCAACTGGAGATGATGCTAGAGTTGCTAACATTGATAGATTAAAAGCAACTGGATTTGTTTCTACGGTTTCATTGGAAGATGGTATTAGAGAAACATACGAATGGTATCAACAACACAAAGGACACACAGGAAGATATGATGCTTTCAACGGAGAAGATAATACACTAAAAACAAATAAATAATGGCATACTATAATTGGTTTAACACATACTTTAAAGAAAAACATAAGAACTCAACAACGGATGAGAAGATTAATGATGTACTTCTTATGTTAGAAGCTAGAGGTAGTGAATATTTGGTTCATAACTACGAAACATACAAACAACTTTGGATTGACCCAAATGAAGATATCGTAAATAGTAAACCGCAAATCATTCAGCAAATCAGACAAGAACTTTACGATTTTTTAAAGTTATTAATTGATAATGATGTGAAGAAGGTTTTACAAATTGGATTAGGCCATTTTGGTTCAACTCATTTTTGTTTAAGTTTACTATTTGATGAAGTTGTTACTGTTGAGTACGATATCAAAAATATAGCAAACTATTCTAATAGAGAATTATTACACAATCAGAACAAAGAGTACTTTGTATATGGTTCATCCATTGATGAATCTGTAATCAATAAGGCTAAATCATTCGGAGAATTTGATGCAGTTTTTATTGATGGTAATCATAGTTACGAATATGTTAAATTGGATTGGGAAAACTATTCTAAGTTAGTAAAAAAAGGTGGTATTGTTTCATTCCATGATGCTTGTTTGGATGCAGAAAGATATGGTACTCCAAAAGTATTAAATGAGATTGGTAAAGATATAACTTTAATTAAACACTCAAAGGAAGTGGGTATAGCTTACTATATAAACGATTAATATGAAAAATTTACTTATTTGTGGTGGTAGTGGTTTTATTGGAAGAAATTGTGTTGAACATTTTTCAAAGAATCCAGAATATAAAATAACCGCTACTTACTTTTCAGAACAAAAGTATGAACCAATTGATGGTGTAGAATTTGTAAAAGTTGATTTGAGAGATGAGGCAGCGGTTAAAAAAATAATGAAGGGAAAGGATATCATCGTTCAGGCAGCAGCAACTACAACTGGGGCAAAGGATGTTATCAACAGTCCATATTTGCATGTAACTGACAACGCTGTTATGAACTCGTGGATATTCAGAGAGGCTGTATTAAATAAAGCTGAACATCTTATATTCTTTAGTTGTACAGTAATGTATCAATCAAAGGATGTGGCACAATCTGAAGCAGATTGGTCAGCAGCTGATAGAATATATCCTAACTACTATGGTGTTGGTAACACTAAAGTATATTTGGAAAATATGTGTGACTTTTATTCTCAAATCGGAGAAACTAAGTTCACTGCAATCAGACACTCAAATGTATTTGGACCTTACGATAAATATGATTTAGATAAGTGCCATGTAGTACCTGCATTCATCAATAAGATTATCAATTCGGAAAACACATTAGAGGTTTGGGGAACTGGTGAGGCTAAAAGAGATATTGTCTACATTGATGATTTAGTTGATATGGTTGAAAAAACAATTGATAAGCAAGATACTAAGTATGAATTATTTAATTGTGGTGCTGGTAGGGCATATTCAATTGCAGAATTGGCAGATTACATTATGGCTGTAAACGATAAATTTCTGAAATTGGAATATAATACATCAAAACCAAATATACCAACTGTGGTAATTTTAAATTGTGATAAAGCTAAGGAAAAATTAGGATGGGAGCCAAAAACAAATATCTTAGAAGCATTTAAGAAAACAAGTGATTGGTACAAAGCAAATTACAAAGGAAGTACATTTATAAAATAATAAAAATGATTACAAATCACACAAAAGAAAGTTTAATACAATTTGAAGATAGTGTATGTGAGGCTTTTATGAATAAAGAAATAAAAGCTCCGGTACATTTGTATAGCAACAACGAAGAAAAGATGTTAGAAATATTTCAAAACATCAAAGAAGAAGATTGGGTATTTTGCTCTTGGAGAAGTCATTACCAATGCTTGTTGAAAGGAGTACCTGCCGATGTACTATTGGATGAGATTAAAGCAGGTAAATCAATATCTTTAAATTTCAAAGATTATAAGATATTCTCATCAGCAATTGTAACGGGTAACATCCCAATTGCGGTTGGAGTTGCTTTGGCAAATAAATTACAAAATAAAAAAGGACATGTTTATTGTTTTGTTGGGGATATGACATCTGAAACTGGATGTTTTACCGAAAACTACAAATATGCAGTAAATATGAATTTACCAATAACATTTGTAATTGAAAACAATTTTAAATCGGTTTGTACTGATACATTAAAGACTTGGAATCAATACAAACTTACATATCATGGTGGCATGAATAAAATCATCTACTATGAATACGAAAACAAATACCCGCACGCTGGAACAGGTGTAAGAATACAATTTTAAAAGTTATATATGAAATATTTTGATGAATTAAAACGCTCTATGGAGTGGCTGGGTGAGAAAAATGATACTATCTTTATTGGACAGGCAGTAGAATATGCCGGAACTGGTATGACTAACACTTTAAAAGATGTTAATCCAGAAAAATTAATGGAAATGCCTGTTAATGAAGATATGCAAATGGGTATTACGAATGGTATGGCTATAAATGGGTTTGTTCCTGTTTCAATCTACCCTCGTTGGAATTTCTTATTGTTAGGTGTTAATCAATTAATAAATCATTTGGACAAATTACCAATGATTTCTGATTATAAAGCTAAAGCAATTATAAGAACTGCGATTGGTTCTGAAAGACCACTACACCCACAATGGCAGCATGTTGGGGATTATACTGAAGCATTTGAGAAGATGCTAACTAATGTTGAGGTTATCAGATTGGATGAGCCTGAGCAAATATTTGAGGCGTATCAAAAGGCTTACAATAGAACTGATGGAAAATCAACTATATTAGTTGAATGGGGTGATTACTATAACGAAAAATAATTTACAAATGATTAATAATTTTAAAATGCCTTTGATGACTGATAATATCTTTAGAGATGATATCAATAATCTAATAGAGTTTCTTCAACAAGACCCAATCCCAAGACTTACAAATGGTCCAAAGATTTGGGAATTTGAAGAAAAATGGAATGAGTGGTTGGGTACAAAATATAGTGTGATGGTAAATTCAGGAGCATCGGCAAACGAATTAACTATGTTAGCACTAAGTTATATGCATGGTAACGATGGTGAAATAATCGTACCACCATTGACTTGGATTTCGGATATATCATCTGTTGTATTTAGTGGATTCAAACCTGTTTTTTGTGATATCAATATGAAGAACCTTTCATTTGATATGGATAAGTTAAGAGGTGTAATTACCGATAAGACAAAGGCAATCTTTGTAACTCACGTTTTGGGTTTAAATGCACTAACTGATGAGTTAATTCAATTATGTGAGGAGAAGGGGATATTACTAATCGAAGATTGTTGTGAATCACATGGTGCAACATTCAAAGGACAGAAGGTTGGTTCAATTGGATATGCTAGTAATTTTAGTTTTTACTTTGCACACCATATGAGTACAATTGAAGGTGGTATCATCAGTACAAATGATTATGAGTTTTATCAAATTCTTAGAGCATTACGTTCGCATGGTATGGCTAGGGAAATGAGTGATGAAACTATGAGACAAAAATATATTGATGATAACCCAATGTTATCAAAAGATTTTATTTTCATAACACCATCACATAACTTCAGAACTACTGAAATAAACGCTGTATTGGGATTGAGCCAATTACCTAAGTTGGATATTCAAAACCAAAATCGTGTTATTAATTTCAATCACTTTATTAACAATATTGATTCTAATGTATTTGTTACTGATTTAGATATTGAGGGACAATCTAACTACGCATTCATTTTGATTATGAAAGATAAATCATTTGAATTAAGAGATAAGATTGAAAAAACATTATCTGAAAATGGTATTGAATTTAGGAGAGGATTATCTGGAGGTGGAAACCAATTACTACAACCATATATAAGAAAGAATTTTGATATCAATCATGCTGATTTTCCAAATATGGAACATATACATAACTTTAGTTGGTATATTGGAAACCATCCACATTTAGAGATGGAAAAGATTGATGCATTAATAAACCTATTAAACGAAACTGTAAAATAATGATAACATTTCACAAATTAGGAGAATTGGGAAGGTTGGGAAATCAGTTATTTCAATACGCAGCTCTTAAAGGGTTGGCTGTAAAGAATAGATATGATGTAAAGATACCTAATCCACAAAGCATGAATTGGCATGGGCAAACTTCATTGTTAGATAAATTTAATATAGAGTGTGAATATGCAACGCAAGAAGATATGAACACTTTACAAAATTTATACGAAGAACCAAATTGGACTAAGTACGATGAAAATTTCTTCAATATACCTGATAATACTTCAATAGAAGGATTCTTTCAAAGTACATTTTATTTTGAACACATATCCGAACAAATTAAAAAAGAATTAACACCAACCGATGAATACTTAAATAAAGCTAAGGAAGTTATAGCTGGTTTAAAATCTCAATATGATAGTTATGAAATAGTAAGTGTGCATGTTAGGAGAGGTGATAATATGACTAACGGACAAACTGGATTGATTCAAGCATTTGAGCCAGGTGGTATGTATGAAACATATTTTAACGAAGCTAAAAAAGTATTTGATGGGAAGAAAGTAAAATTTTTAGTATTCACTGGAGGCCAAAGATTCAATGAAGATAATTCAGTAGATGTTGAATGGTGTAAGAATTTTTTCAAAGGTGATGATTTTATATTTTCAGAAGGAAATGCTCAAATCTATGATTTTTCATTAATAATGAGTTGTGACCATAATATACTATCGCACGCAAGTACCTTTGGATGGTGGGCAGCTTATGTTAATCCAAATCCAAATAAAATTGTGGTAGCACCTGAATATTATCACCCAGATGAACCCAATTTAAAAAGAGATAAATTTTATCCAAAAGAATACATTTTAAAATAAACAATATGAATTTAATATTTGACATCGGTTTTAATGTTGGTGAGTTTACACAAACTTGTTTCAACAAATATCCAAATTGTAATGTGATTGCAGTAGATGCAAATCCAAATTTAGTAAATGCAGCATCTCCTCATTTTTTTACAAATTACAATTTTGCACTACTTAACAATTTGGTTTCTGATAAGGAAGGAGAAGAAATTGATTTTTACATATCACATAAAGCAACTGGAGTATCTACTGCATCTACCGAATTTATGAAGAATTCTAGATTTACAAAAGGTAGTAAACACTTAGGAGAAAATTCAATCGAATGGGCAGCTCCAATTAAAGTACAATCAACAACTGTTGATGCTATGATTGAGAGATATGGTATTCCTGATTTGCTTAAAATTGATGTTGAGGGATATGAGTTAAATGTATTAAAAGGATTGACTCAAAAAGCTAATGATATTTGTTTTGAGTGGCATGAAGAAGAAAAGGATAACTTATACAAAATATTAGAACACTTACAAAGTTTAGGATATAATCAATTTGGTGTAATTGGGTGGTTTGATGAAGGTGATGTTTTTGAAAAAGCAACATTTTCTGATAAAGGTGACCCTTATTTAGAATATCCTAAAAACTTCTATACTTTAGAAGATTTGGAATTGGATAAATTAATTAACCCAGAAAGACGTGTAAACTACGGAATGTTTTTCGCAAAATAAAAAATACAAATTATGAATATAGAAAATTTTAAAAACAAAAAGATTTTAGTAACTGGAGCAAATGGATTTGTTGGTAGTAACTTAATTATTGAATTAAATAAACAGGGTTTTACTAATTTATTAACTCCATCATCTACTGAATTAAATTTAATCAACCAAAATGATGTTGAAAAATATTTTGAACAAAATAAACCAGAAGTAGTATTACATATTGCTGGTTTGGTTGGTGGTATCGCAGCTAATAAAGCTAGACCTGGTGAATTCTTTTACAACAACGCAATGGTTGGGATTAACATAACTCATTTTGCTTACAAATACGGAGCTGAGAAAGTGGTATCATTAGCAGCAGGATGTGGATATCCAAAAGAAATACCTGTACCATTTTCAGAAGATGATTTTTGGAATGGATTACCTGATATGAATTCATATGGTTACTCATTAGCTAAGAAAAACTTAATAGTACAAGGTTGGGCATATAAGCAACAATATGGATTCAATACAACAGTATTAATCCCAGCCAATCTATATGGACCTTATGATAATTTCCATTTAGAGAATTCGCATGTTGTTCCTGCATTGATTAGAAAGTTTTTGGCAGCTAAAGAATCAAATTCACCAACTGTTGAAGTTTGGGGAACTGGAACGGCTACTAGAGAATTCCTTTTTGTTGATGATACCGTAAGAGCAATCATAGATGCTATGGCTTGTGATGAAGTAGGTCCTTTCAATTTGGGAACTGGTGTTGAAACATCTATTAAAGAATTGAATGAAACTATCGCTAAGTTGGTAGGATATGAAGGTGATATTGTTTGGGATACAACTAGACCAGATGGGCAACCTAAGAGATTCTATAATATGGATAAATTCAAAGAAGCATTTGGTTATGTACCAAACACATCATTGGAAGATGGTTTGAAAAAAACTATTGAATGGTATCTTAATAACAAAGAAAACGCAAGATTATAATGAAAAGAATATTAGTTACAGGCGGTGCCGGATTCATAGGTTCTCATTTAGTTAAGAGATTGGTTAAGCAAGGACATGATGTTACGGTAATTGATAATTTGGAAAGAGGTAAGACTGAATTTTTAGAAGAAGTTAAATCAGACATAAAATTAGTTTATTATGATTTAACTAACTATGAGCAAGTAAGTCATCTATTCAAAGATAAGGATATGGTAATTCATTTGGCATCTAAAGTTGGTGGCATTGGTACTTACTTATCTAAACCTTATGATGTGATGAACTCAAATATGAAAATGGATAGTAATGTATTAAGAGGTATAATTGAAAACAAAATAGATACATACTTCTACGCATCATCGGCACACATCTATCCAAAGGAATTACAAACAATAGCAGATTCGCCAATGATTAAAGAATCAGATGCTTACCCAGCTAATCCCGAACTAACATATGGTTGGGCAAAGTTGATTGGTGAGAAAGCAATTGAATCGGCAGTAGTTGAGAATGATTGGTTGAAAGTAGCAATAGCAAGATTCATTGGTATCTACGGACCAAATCAGGACTTTAAGTTAGAGAGTGGTTCTGTTATACCTGTATTCTCACATAGAGCAATCAAATATCCTGAAGTACCATTTAGTGTATGGGGAACTGGAAAAGAAACTCGTTCTTATTGTTTTATTGATGATGCATTAGATTGTATTGAGAAAATGATTGAAGCAATGGATACAAAGCAAATCGTTGGACCATACAATGTTGGTAAGGGTGAGAGATGTACGATTGAAGATATAGCAAACACTGTTGTTGAAATTAGTGGTAAGGATATTAACATTGAATGGGATACAACAAAGAACACAGTCATTTGGGGACAATGGTGTGATTGTAGTTTAGTAAAGGAAGAATTAGGATGGGAAGCACAAATCTCATTAAAAGAAGGATTAGAAAAAGTATATAACGATATAAAACAAAGAATATGAAAAAGGTAAATGTGTTAATCACAGGCGGAGCAGGTTATTTAGGTTCAACTCTTACTGAGCACCTATTAACAAACGGATACAATGTTACGGTATTGGACAACTTAATGTATGACCAAGTAACTTTGTTACATCTATTCAAAAGAGATGGTTTCAAATTTGAATTGGGTGATGTAAGAGATAAAGCTCTTTTACAAAAATTAGTTGGAGAGCATGATGTTATTATTCCATTGGCAGCAATTGTAGGGATGCCTGCATGTAAAGCTAATCCGGATTTAACGGTAGCAGTAAACTATCAGCAAGTAGCTGATGTATTGGAAGTATTAAGAGATGACCAAAAGTTAATCTTACCAAATACTAACTCACAATATGGTTCATCAGATTCAATCATTACCGAAGAATCTCCATTTAATCCATTATCACTTTACGCAACAACTAAATGTGATGCTGAAAACGCAATGTTAGCAAAGGGGAATGGTGTATCGTTAAGATTGGCAACTGTATTTGGTGTTTCACCTCGTATGAGATTGGATTTATTAGTAAACGATTTTACTTATAAGAGTTTAGTAGATGGATACTTAGTATTATTCGAAGCACACTTTAAGAGAAACTACATCCATGTTCAGGACATCGCTCGTACATTCCAATTTATTATTGAGAATTATGATAAGTGTAAAGGACAGGCATTTAATGTAGGTTTATCAACTGCTAACTTAAGTAAATTAGAATTAGCAGAAAAGATTAAAACACATATTCCATCTTTAGTAATTAAGCAAGATGATTTCAAAGAAGATTTTGATAAGAGAAACTATATCGTATCAAATGAGAAATTAGAATCATTAGGATGGAAACCAATTTACGATTTGG
>JACCDX010966878.1_pt1 | contig 33285 bp, 30 predicted proteins | sample 7449681 | NCBI WGS metagenome assembly JACCDX01 (sample SAMN15323450, study PRJNA562643) | freshwater metagenome | isolation source: river surface water | place: USA:Blue River Watershed | collected 2017-08-18
AACAGCGCGTCATCAAAGTAGCTTGAAACTGGTAGTTGGCTTGCGGCCTGCTGCAGTTGAAGACTTAAATCAGACATGGGTGACCTGACCTAGAGACTCCCCCTATGAAGGGGCAGGGACAATGCGGGGCCTTGAGGGCTGACCGCGAAAAAAACGGACCGAAGCCCGCGATGAAGGGGAATTGTACCCTCAGGTCAGCAATTTCGGGGTGAAGTCGCCCTAAAATGCCCTTCTTTAGATCTAATTCAGCCATGCCCAAAGCCACTCCTACCCCAGCCAAAGCGCAGGCCGATCAGGCCGTTCCTGAAAGCTACGAAGAGGCGGTTCAAGAGCTGGAGCAGTTGCTGGCCAAACTCGAATCCGGCCAATTGCCTTTGGATCAACTGCTGACGCATTACCAAAGAGGCGCAACTTTGCTGGCCTACTGCCGCGAACGCTTGGCCGCCATCGAAACCCAAATCAGTGTTTTAGACGAGGGCAGTTTGAAACCTTGGGACGGCGTATGAGCGATTCTTTTTCTGGCAACTTCAATTTCAAAGCTTGGTCGGAAGCCCGACTGGCGCAAGTCGAGCAACAACTCAAACAAGGCATTGATGGGCATTCCCCCGCTGGTTTGGGTGAAGCCATGCGCTATGCCGTTTTGGACGGCGGCAAACGTTTGCGCCCCTTGCTGGTTTTGGCTGCAGCAGAAGCCATTGGCGTGGACTTAGAAGCCGCCAGTGTGTCTGATCAGCCTGCCGCCATTGCCGCCCTGCGTGCGGCATGCGCCATTGAATTGATTCATGCGTATTCCTTGGTTCACGATGACATGCCTTGCATGGACAACGATGTGTTGCGCCGCGGCAAGCCCACGGTTCATGTGAAATACGGGGAAGCGCAAGCCCTTTTGGTGGGTGATGGCTTGCAAGCCTTGGCTTTTGAATACCTCACGCCATTGGATGGCAGCACCGAGTTGGAAGTGCAAGCTTTGCAAGTTGGTTTGTTGGCCCGAGCTGCGGGCTACCAAGGCATGGCAGGCGGCCAAGCCATTGACTTGGCCAGTGTGGGGCTGCCCTTGACCGAAGCGCAACTGCGCCAAATGCATCGCCTCAAAACCGGCGCCTTGTTGTTGTGCAGCGTGCAAATGGGTGCCGTCTGTGCGGGCAAGCCCAGCACCTTGGTGATGGACGCATTGTCGCAATACGCCCAATGCTTGGGTCTGGCTTTTCAGGTGGTTGACGACATTTTGGATGTCACCTCAGACTCGGCCACCTTGGGCAAAACCGCTGGCAAAGATGCCGCGGCCGACAAACCCACATATGTGTCTTTGCTAGGTCTTGCCAAAGCGCAAGAACTGGCCGAACAACTTCATGCTGAATCGCTGGCCGCATTGACTGCCAGCGGTTTGAACGCCACAGCCACAGCCGCTTTGCGCGCCTTGGCCAGCCAAGTGGTGGAACGGAAAAATTAACATGCTTGAATCGATTCATTCACCTGCCGATCTGCGAAAACTGCAGCGCAGTGATTTGCCGCGCTTGGCCGACGATGTGCGTCAATGTGTTTTGGACAACGTGTCTAAAACCGGCGGGCACCTGAGCTCCAATTTGGGCACGGTGGAACTGACCGTCGCTTTGCACTACGTCTTCAACACACCTGAAGATCGCATCGTGTGGGACGTCGGTCATCAAACGTATCCGCACAAAATTTTGACGGGCCGTCGTGAACGCATGCCGACATTGCGCCAACTGGGCGGCTTGTCGGGCTTTCCGCGTCGCGACGAAAGCGAGTACGACACCTTTGGCACAGCGCACTCTTCGACCAGTATTTCTGCAGCCTTGGGCATGGCCATTGCGGCACGCCAAAAGGGCGAGTCACGCCATGCGATTGCGGTCATTGGCGATGGCGCCATGACAGCGGGCATGGCCTTTGAAGCCATGAACAACGCGGGCATTGAAGATTGCAAATTGTTGGTGATCTTGAATGACAACGACATGTCGATCAGTCCGCCTGTCGGTGCGCTGAATCGCTACTTGGCACAACTGATGAGTGGTCGTTTTTATTCAACGGCCAAGAACATGGGCAAGAACGTTTTAAAGAGCGCGCCGCCCCTGTTTGAATTGGCCAAGCGCTTTGAACAACATGCCAAAGGCATGGTGGTGCCGGCCACGATGTTTGAGCAATTTGGTTTCAACTACATCGGCCCCATCGATGGCCATGATTTGGATTCGCTCATTCCCACGCTGGAAAATATCAAGCAACTGAAGGGCCCGCAGTTCCTGCACGTGATTACCAAAAAAGGGCAGGGCTACAAGCTGGCTGAGGACGATCCCGTGAACTATCACGGTCCTGGTAAGTTCGATCCCAAGGTGGGTTTGGTACCAGCAGCGACGGCCCCCAAGCCTGCTTTCATGCACATCTTTGGCCAATGGCTTTGCGACATGGCGGCCCAAGATACGCGTTTGGTGGGCATCACGCCCGCAATGCGTGAAGGCTCGGGCATGGTGGAGTTTCACAAGCGCTTTCCCGACCGTTATTACGATGTGGGCATTGCCGAACAGCATGCCGTGACGTTTGCCGCCGGCTTGGCCTGCGAAGGTTTAAAACCAGTGGTGGCCATTTACTCCACCTTTTTGCAACGTGGCTACGACCAGTTGATCCACGACGTGGCGCTTCAAAACTTGCCTGTGGTGTTTGCCCTGGACCGTGCTGGTTTGGTGGGCGCTGATGGCGCGACGCACGCCGGTGCTTACGACATTGCCTATTTGCGTTGCATTCCCAACATGTCGGTGGCATGTCCCAGTGATGAGCGTGAATGCCGTTTGTTGCTCAGCACCGCTTATGCTCAAAATCACCCGGTGGCAGTGCGGTATCCGCGGGGTGCAGGTGTCGGAATGGATGCAGGTCAAGACTTGAAAACACTTGAATTTGGCAAGGCAGAGATCAGACGAGAAGGTCAAAGCCTTTGTATCTTGGCCTTTGGAACGCTTCTGTATCCCGCGTTGCAGGTTGCCGAGAAGCTCAATGCCACGGTGGTAAACATGCGGTGGGCCAAGCCCTTGGACCTTGAAATGGTCTTGCGAATGGCTGCTGGCCACGATCGCATTGTGACCGTTGAGGACGCCAGCGTGATGGGTGGGGCTGGAAGTGCGGTCTGTGAGGCACTTCAAAAAGCGGATGTTCTAAAACCTGTCTTGAACTTGGGGCTTTCTGACGAGTTCATTGAGCATGGTGACCCAGCAAAGTTAATGGCTTTGCAAGGGCTGGATGCGGCTGGCATCGAGGCTGCCATCGCGAAAAAATGGCCCCAATCAGTCTGAAGGGTAAACCCCTTCGCTCGGCGCTTCAATTTTTTTTTACAATCAGCGGTTGTTACTTTTCCTGGAGTCTTTATGGAATCCCTGTTAGCGCTGTCCAAACGGATAGACAAATTCAGTGAGTGGGTGGGTCGTTGGGTGGCTTGGTTGGTTTTGGCAGCCGTGCTCATCAGCGCTGGCAATGCGGTCGTTCGCAAAGCTTTCAACACCAGCTCCAACGCTTTTCTTGAAATTCAGTGGTACTTGTTTGCTGCTGTGTTCATGTTGGCTGCGGGGTACACCTTGCTCCGACAAGAGCACGTCAAGATTGACGTTGTGTCGGGACGTTTTTCTAAACGCACCCAAATCTGGATTGACATTGTCGGCATCACTTTTTTCTTGCTGCCCTTTGTTTTTTACATCATTAAGTTGGCCATGCCTTTGGTCATCAATGCCTACGTCAGCAACGAAATGTCTTCCAATGCCGGCGGCCTGATTCGCTGGCCCGTGTTTGCTTTGTTGCCTTTGGGCTTGTTGTTATTGGGCATTCAGGCCATTTCCGAACTCATCAAGCGCGTGGCGTTCTTGCAGGGCATGATTCCCGATCCCAGTAAAAAACAAGGTGCCAAAACACCTGAAGAAGAATTCGCAGAGTTCTTGTTGCAAAAAGAAGTTGCTGCCCGTGAAGCTGCACAAATGGGAGCCCAAAAATGACCGAGTTCTTGATCGCCAACATGGCGCCTATCATGTTCGTGTCGCTCATCTTGTTTTTGATGTTCGGCTACGCAGTCACATTCTCTTTGGCCGCTTGCGGTCTGTTCTTTGGTTTTGTCGGTGTGGAGTTGGGCGTTATTCAAGCCACCTTCTTGCAAAGCTTGCCGCTTCGCATGTTCGGCATCATGCAAAACGACACCTTGTTGGCCATTCCGTTCTTTACCTTCATGGGATTGATCTTGGAACGCTCTGGCATGGCGGAAGACCTGCTTGACACCATTGGTCAGTTGTTCGGCCCCATCCGTGGAGGCTTGGCCTACGCCGTTATTTTGGTGGGTGCCATGTTGGCTGCCACCACCGGTGTGGTGGCAGCTTCTGTGATTTCCATGGGCCTAATTTCGCTGCCCATCATGTTGCGCTACGGCTATGACCGCCGCGTGGCGGGTGGTGTGATTGCCGCCTCGGGTACCTTGGCACAGATCATTCCGCCTTCCTTGGTGCTGATCGTGTTGGCCGACCAGTTGGGCAAGAGTGTGGGCGACCTGTACAAGGGCGCATTCATTCCAGGTTTTGTACTCACAGGTTTGTATGTGGGCTACATTTTGATGATCAGCTTTATGCGTCCACAGTGGGTGCCAGCCTTGCCCTTGGAGGCGCGAACCATCAAAGAAGATGACGGCACTTCCGGCTTGCGTTCATTGTCCATCTTGACAATTGTTTCTGTTGCAATTGCAGTTGGTTTTGCCAAGTGGTTGCCAGATACAACCCCCACGGATGAAACCATCGTGGTGTCCATGTGCGTTGGTGTTGGCTTTGCCTTCATTGCATCCTTGGTCAATAAAATCACCAAGTTGGGCCTCTTGTCCAACATGGCCGAGCGTGTGACCTTTGTGTTGATCCCTCCTTTGGCCCTTATTTTCTTGGTTCTGGGAACCATCTTCTTGGGCATTGCAACCCCCACTGAAGGCGGTGCGATGGGTGCTGTTGGTGCTTTGGTCATGGCCTTGGCGCGTAACCGCATTGACATGAAACTCATCCGTCAAGCCATGGACTCCACCATGAAGCTGTCTTGCTTCGTGTTGTTCATCCTGATTGGTGCCACCGTGTTCAGCTTGGCTTTCCAAGGTGTGGATGGTCCCATTTGGGTGGAGCATCTGTTGTCTGGCTTGCCAGGCGGTCAGTTGGGCTTCCTCATTGTGGTGAACATTTTGGTGTTCATCTTGGCCTTCTTCTTAGACTTCTTTGAATTGGCCTTCATCATCATCCCACTCATTGGCCCTGTCGCTGAGAAACTGGGCATTGACTTGGTATGGTTTGGTGTGTTGTTGGCTGTGAACATGCAGACGTCCTTCATGCACCCTCCCTTCGGATTTGCCTTGTTCTATCTCCGAAGCGTGGCACCTGTGGAAGACTACATTGACCGCGTGACCAAGAAAACCATCAAGAAAGTCACCATCGAAGACATCTATTGGGGCGCAGTTCCCTTTGTGGTCATTCAAGTGATCATGGTGGGCTTGATCATTGCCTTCCCTGGTTTGGTCTCCAGTGGTTTGTCCAAAGAGCCTACAGTGGACGCCGAGGCCGTGCTCATGCAAATGCGTGCTGACACTGCAACCGATGATGCGGATGCAGCTAAAAACGAGACCCCCGGCCAGGAAGTGGATCCTGTAAAAGCCTTAATGGAGTCCATGAAAGAAGACCAAGCTAAGAAGCCTTGATCTTCTGAATCACAGCACCTCTCCCTAAGAGGTGTTGGATTCACAAGCAACAAAAAACCCGCCTAGGCGGGTTTTTTGTTGGGGACCTTGAAAGTCCCCAGAGCCTTGGCTGTGTATTACAGCTTTTGGCGTTCCATGAAGTTGTTCATGTTGGACTCAGCCAAGCTGAACCACTGGTTGGCTTCACGACGGAAGTTAGAGTAGTCAGCGTAGATTTTCTTCCAGGCTGGGTTGGTGTTGTTCAGGTCTGCGTAAACTTCTTGCGAAGACTTGAAGGCAGCGTCCATCACGTCTTTGGGGAATGCGCGCAATTTGGCGCCTTGACCAATGAGTGTCTTGAGAGCCGCTGGGTTTTTGTAGTCGTACTTGGCTTGCATGTCGGTGTGGGCATAAGCTGCAGCGCACTCAACAATGGCTTTGTATTCGCTAGACAAACCTTCGTAGGCCTTTTGGTTGACGTACAAGGCCAACTGTGGACCCACTTCCCAGAAACCGGGGAAGTAGTAGTTGGGAGCCACTTTGTTCAGACCCAATTTGAGGTCGTCATAAGGGCCAACCCACTCGGCTGCGTCGATGGTGCCTTTTTCCAGGGATTGATAAATCTCGCCACCAGGAATGTTTTGGGGCACAACGCCCAGGGGTTCCAGCACTTTGCCGCCGAAACCGCCGACGCGGAATTTCAGGCCTTTCATGTCGGCCAAAGATTTGATCTCTTTGCGATACCAGCCGCCCATTTGCACGCCTGTGTTGCCCATTGGGAAGTTCACGATGCCCACTTTGGCGTAGAACTCACGGAACAGCTTCAAGCCATTGCCTTCGTACATCCAAGCAGTCATTTGACGGCTGTTGAGGCCGAAAGGAATGGCGCAATCCAAAGCGTATGTGGGATCTTTGCCGAAGAAGTAGTAAGGCGCAGTGTTGGCCATTTCAACGGTGCCGTTGGACACGCCGTCGAGCACGCCGAATGCAGGCATCAATTCGCCAGCAGCGTGAGTGGTGATAGTGAACTTGCCGCCAGACAATTCGCCAACTTTTTTGGCAAACACGTCGCAAACACCAAACAATGTGTCGAGTGATTTGGGGAAGCTAGAAGCAATGCGCCAGCGCAATGTGGCTTGAGCGTGAACCGCTGGGGCTACACCAGCGGCCAAGACGCCAGCAATACCGGCATTTTTAATAAGGGAACGACGATCCATGGGGTTCACTCCGGAAGTCTAGGTTGATGAATTCAGGACGCCTGAGCGACACTGAAGACTGGTTACAGTCATGATCGCTATTGTAGGAAATTTAAATCGCGCTTTGGCGCGGGTTTTCCCTGCGCTAGATCAAGGATCAAGCGACTGTTTTTCGGGGTTTTAAGTTCCACCAGGGCAACTCATTTCGCAAGGAGTGCACATTGCCCGATTGATTGGTTTGATAGCCGGGCATTGCCTGCAAGGTGGTTTGCCACCGCTGATCGGTCAAATGCTGTCTTAGCGCTGCTACAGGGGGTGAGTCTAAGGCGCTCTTGAGGCAGGCCAGCCAATAGTTTTCAGTCACCAAGGGAATGAAGTCTAGGCCGGCGGCCAGTGCCGCGCTTTCTATGGCCAAACCCGCATCGGCTTGACCGGAGGCCACGCAAGTTGCAACCGCGTTGTGAGAGAGTTCTTGTCGCTGGTAGCCTTTCAGTTGGTCAGCTTGAATGTTTTGATTTTTGAGCAACTCATCCAGCAGCAGTCTTGTTCCCGTCCCCAGTCCGCGGTTAACGTAGCGAAACCTGCCGTTCACAACATCCGCCAGGGATTGGATGTTCAAAGGATTTCCCGTCCTGACCAGCAAGCCCTGGGTGCGTTTGGCAAAGCCTATCAATTTGTGGTGACCCGGTTTGAGAAGGGGCTTGTAGGTGATTGCGGAAAGGCTTTTGTCGTTGGGCTGTGACAGGGTGTGAAATCCAGCAATTTCGCAGCGACCTTCGTTCAAGGCTCGAATGGCATCCACGCTGCCGCAAAACCGAATGTCCAGGTGTAAAGCTTGTTGAGCTGTGGACTCGCGCAAACTAACCAACGCATCGTCATAACTGGCATAGAGGGTGAGCAAGTGAGCTTGAGGGTCAAAAGCGACAGCAAAGGTTCTCTCGATCTCTGCCATCAGAGATTCAATGGGGGCCGCCAATCTGGCCTGGGCTTGTCTTTCGGCCCACAGCAATTTACTCGCAAATTCTGATAATTCGGCAGGCATGCCTTTTTCCCAAACGATCAAGTTTTGGTTCAGACGTTGCTCCCATTTTTTCAACTCGCCCCAAACATGACGGTAAGACAGGTTGAGCGATTTTGCCGCTGCCGCAATGGAGCCTTGTTCGCGAACAGCTTGGAGCAAGTCCATGAGCGGGTTGCGGAGCAATGCTTGCTGCCTTGGTTTTAAAGCATCGGCCGCTAAGGGGGGCGCATCTTCAGGCCCCCAACTGTAAGAAAGTTCAATTTTTCGCACGGCTTAAGTGTGCCTCATTTAGACCGAGGTTCGATTGAGGTGTCGGCGTGCTTATGCATCTCACTTCATAGCTGAACACCCGCCTAGTTCAGGTTATTTAAAACGGCTAGCATCGGCGCAAGTTTTAATTTTTATGAATACTTTTTCAGACAGCGCCTTGACTGCGTTTCAACTCATCACCTCCTTGGATCCAGCACTTTGGGCCATTGCGGGCAGGTCGCTTGGCGTGAGTGCGGTAGCCTGCGTCATTGGCTGCGCCATCGGCATCGCTGTGGGGGCTTTTTTGGGGGTGTCGCGCTTTTCAGGCAGGGCGGTTGTCCTTACCGTGCTGAACACATTTCTGGCACTGCCATCGGTGGTGGTGGGGCTGGTCATTTACCTGTTGCTGTCGCGCACAGGCCCTTTGGGTTTTTTAGGTTGGTTGTTCAGTTTCAAAGCGATGGTGCTGGCGCAAGTCGTGCTGGTGGTGCCCGTGGCTGCAGCGCTTAGCAGGCAAGTGGTCGAAGACGTAGAAGCAGCGCATGGCGAGCAATGGCGGTCTTTAGGGGCCGGTCATTTGGTGCGCTGTGTGTTGTTGGCTTGGAACGAGCGCTTTGCATTGCTCACCGTGGTGGTGGCTTGTTTTGGACGCGCTATTTCAGAGGTGGGCGCGGTGATGATTGTGGGTGGCAACATCGAAGGCTTCACGCGTGTGATGACGACAGCCATTGCGCTTGAAACCAGCAAAGGTGATTTGCCATTGGCCTTGGCGCTTGGCATGGTGCTGTTGGCCATTGTGGGCTGTTTGAACATGCTGCTGTCGCTGTTCAGGCATTGGCAAGACCGCCATCAAGCGTCCATGCCCACCAGCTTGCGAGGGTGGGTGGCATGACTTCCCTAATTGCAATTCAGCATGTGAGCCTGAAACTCGGCCATGTGCAAGCCCTTAGCGATGTGAGTTTGCGCATTGATGCGGGTGAGCATGTGGCGCTGATTGGCGCCAACGGGTCTGGCAAAAGTACGTTGCTGCGCGTTTTGAATGGCTTGCATCAAGTCACGGAGGGCAAGTTGCAATTGGCGACATGCCGTCAAGCCATGCTGTTCCAAAGACCTCACATGTTACGCATGAGCAGTTGGAGCAATGTGGCCTTGGGCTTGTGGTTAGATCGCAGTTTGGGTTTGCCTTGGCATCAAGCCAAAGCGCGTGCGCTGGATGCTTTGTCTGTGGTGGGTTTGTCCGGTGTGAAGTTGCAAAATGCGGCCACCTTGTCGGGCGGTCAGCAGCAGCGTTTGGCCTTGGCCAGAGCTTGGGCCAAAGCGCCCGAATTGCTTTTCTTGGACGAACCGACAGCCAGCTTGGATCCACCTGCTAAACGAGAAATTGAAGCCCTGGTGCAGCGCATGATTGCGCCCAAGGACAAACCAAGTCCGATGACTTTGATTTTTGCAAGTCACAACTTGGGTCAAGTCAAGCGTTGGGCGAGTCGGGTGATTTACATCGAACAAGGCCGCATCTTGGCGGATTTGCCCACAGCAGATTTTTTCAATGCCGAGTGTTTGAAACAACACAGCTATCAAGCATATTTATTTCTTCAAGGAGAGACTTCATGAGAAAGGCCCTCACTTCGTTGCTGCAAAAGCCATGGGTACGTTCCCTGTTTTTGGGTTTGGCCTTGGGTGCACTGAGCGTCCACAGCACAGCGCAATCGATTGTGATGTCCTCCACAACGTCCACTGAACAATCGGGCTTGTTCAGTCACCTTTTGCCCGAGTTCAAAAAAGCCACGGGCATTGACATCAAGGTGGTGGCCTTGGGCACAGGCCAGGCTTTGGACATGGCGCGCCGGGGCGATGCCGACGTGGTGTTTGTGCACGACCTGCCAGCAGAAGAAAAATTCGTCGCTGAAGGATTTGGCATCAAGCGTTTTCCGGTGATGTACAACGACTTTGTGGTGGTGGGTCCGCAAGCCGATCCCGTCAATGTTAAGGGCAATGACATCGTGGCCGCTTTGAAGAAAATCTCGAGCAGCAATGCCGCCTTCATTTCGCGCGGTGACAAAAGTGGCACGCACGCTGCAGAGTTGCGCTTTTGGGGCCAAGCTTCAATGGCCGATAAAAAGGGTGGCGGTTACAAAGAATGTGGTTGCGGCATGGGGCCTGCTTTGAACATGGGTGCGTCCACTGGCGCCTATGTGCTCACAGACCGCGGGACGTGGTTGAACTTCAAAAACCGCGCTGACTTGAAAATCTTGGTGGAAGGCGATGCCAAGTTGTTCAACCAATACGGTGTGATGGTGGTCAATCCCGCCAAGCACCCGCACGTGAAACAAGCCGATGCGCAAAAGTTTGTGGACTGGGTGATTTCAAGCAATGGTCAGGCAGCCATTGCAGCCTACAAAATTGGCGGTGAGTCGGTGTTTTTCCCCAACGCCAACAAGTAATTTACCTGCCTGTAAAGCAAACAGGTACCGAAGGATCGATGGGCGGTCCTTCGTGCGTGTTTTTGGCATGCGCTACATCCATGTCGCGCGGCAAGGGCACGCCATTTTTAACGGCCAACACTTCGGCCATGATGCTGACCGCAATCTCAGCGGGTGTTTTGCTGCCAATGTAAATGCCAATGGGGCCGCGCAGTCTGGCCAGGGATTCTTCCGTTTGATCAAAATGCTCGATCATGCGTTGCTGGCGCAGCAAGTTGTTGCGGCGTGAGCCAATGGCGCCAATGTAAAACGCATCTGTTTCCAAGGCCGCCAACAAAGCCAAGTCATCTAGTTTGGGGTCGTGCGTCAAGGCAATCACACAGCTTCGACGGTCGGGCTTGAAGCTGCCTACTAAGTCATCGGGCATGTCGTGCTTCACTGTGACGCCAGCCACGGACCATGCACCGCGATATTCTTCGCGCGGATCGCACACGGTCACTGCAAAGCCATTGAAGAGGGCCATGGTGGCCAAGTACTCGGTCATCTGACCGGCACCGATGAGCAGCATGCGGTATTCGGGGCCAAAGGTGTTGATGAGCTGGTGTTCGTCGATGTGCAATTCGCTGGGTGCATCGCTGGCGATCAGCGTGACTAGCCCAGTCTGCAGATCCGTACATCGTTGGGTCAGTTGACCGCGAGCCAACATGTCGATCAACGCCGTCAAGCGGGCGGCATCGGGGTTGAACTCCAATAACAACTCGAGGGTGCCACCGCATGGCAATCCAAAACGGTGTGCTTCATCGGCGCTGATGCCGTATTTCAAGCGCACAGGCGCACTGTCGGTAATGGCGTTGGCTTTGCTGTACTGCGCAATCAGATCGTCTTCAATGCAACCACCCGATACCGAACCCACCACGGCGCCGGTTTCACACAAGGCCATGATGGAGCCTACAGGGCGAGGTGAAGAGCCCCAAGTTCTGACCACGGTGGTGAGCATGGCTCGCTGCCCAGCATCGCGCCAAGCTTTGAGGGTTCGCAAAACCACAATGTCTAAGTTTTCCATGATGATTTGAAGTGCTTCAGCGAATCAAGGTCCAAACAGCACCGGCCGCTACGGCCAGTGCAAGCCAAATCCAAGTGGGGACACTGCCAGAGGCGGGTGTGGCTGCGGGTTCGGGCGATGCCGTTGCGCCTTCTGCTTGGGGGTACTTGGCCTGCAAGGCCTCGTCAAAGCGTTTGAAGAAATCCTCAGCCAAGGATTTGGCCGCACCATCAATCAGGCGTTGGCCCAATTGCGCCAACTTTCCACCGACTGTGGAGTGAACGGTGTATTGCAGCTCGCACCCTTCGGCATGGGGATGCAAAGACACCTTGGACTCGCCTTTGCCAAAGCCTGCCACGCCGCCTTGTGCTTCGAAGTTCAGGGCATACGCGTTAGGCGCTTGAATGTCAGACAGTGTGACCTTGCCTGTGAATTTGGCGGACACAGGGCCAATTTTGATGGCGACGCCCACGTTGTAAACGTTGGGTTCGGTCAATTCAAATTTGTCACAACCGGGAATGCATGATTTCAAAATGGCGGGATCGTTCAATGCATCCCAGGCTTGTGCTTGTGTCACGTGCAAAACGCGTTGTCCTTGCATGTCCATGAGGTGAGTCTCCTAGTGATTCTTAATGTGATTTCAAGAGCTTAGACAAGGCACTGGCCAGTTCTTCTAAGCGCGATAAATTGTGGATGGCCAACATGCCGTTCACATGGCGATTCAACACGCTTGCACCTGTTGCGATGGGCGCATAGCCCTCAAAACGCAGCAAAGGGTTGAGCCAAAGCAAAGAGCGTGTGTGACGCTTGAGCCAAACAAGCTCTGAGTCTAGCGCTTCCGCAGTGCCCGTGTCCAAGCCATCGCTGATTAACAACACCACCGTTCGCCTGCCTGTGAGTTTTTTGGCATGCTGTTTGCGAAATTGCACCAGCGATTGGCCCAACTGAGTGCCACCCGCAAAGTCTTTAATTTGATGGCTGGCCAAGGCCAGCATGTCGTCGGTGTCGCGCAGTTTGAAGGCGGGGTTGAGGTCAGTCAGGCCTGTGCCAAACGCGAACACTTGACGCGGCGTGCCTCGGGTGGCTTGGTGCAAAAAGGCCAGCAGCAAACGGGCGTAGCGTTCCATCGAGCCCGAAATGTCGACCAAGATGAGCAAGGGCAGGGCTTGGGGTTTGCGTTGCATGCGGGGCAGACGCAAAACATCGCCATCTTGGCGCGCGGCCATTTGCATGGTTTTGGCCCAATGCATGCGTTCGCCACGACCGCCAGCACGGGTTCGGCGACCTTGAATTTGGGGCAGGGGCAACTTGACGCGTCGCGCTAATTTCTCGACCAAGTTGAATTCGCTGGCGCTCAGGCTTTGAAAGTCGGCTTGTTGCAAACGCTCACGATCGCTGGCGCTCATGGCAGCGTCAAACTTCAGCTCATCTTCTTTGGGTTTGACGGGATCGTTGTGTTTGTTTTTGGCGGCCAGCGCTTCTTGCACGCGCGACTTGCGAGGCACACCGGGTGTAGCGGTAGGCGCTTTGGGCAGCAACTGCGACAGCAATTGGCGCGTGAGTTCGGGGTCTCTGAAAAATGCAGAGAACATTTGTTCAAACACCACCAGGTCCTCTTGTCGGCTGACCAAGCAGGCTTGAAGGGCGGCAGACAAATCACCTTTGCGTTCAATGCCAACCAGCTGAGTCGATTCAATGGCCAAGCTGATGCGCGACGCATCGATGGGCAAGCCTGCTCTGCGCAAGGCCCTTGCAAAACCCGTGATGTTGTCACTGAGTTTGCCAGTGCGTGCGTCGCCCAACAACATGGTCAAAAATTCTTAAAGGACGGTAGGGGCAGGGGCCAACAAATCGTCAAGCAAAGGCGTGATGGCTGCAATGTCCTCGCGCTGCTTGAACAAAATACCTACGGTGTCTTGAACCACTTCAGGGTCGAGTGTGAGGGTGTCCAAGGCGACCAGGGCTTTGGCCCACTCCACGCTTTCGGCAATGCCGGGAGCGCGCTGAAAGGCACTGGCAAAGGGCTGGCTGCGAAGGCGACCTACAAACTCAGCGACTTGTTCAGTCAACTGCGCGCTGGCCTGAGGCACTTGTGAACGCACCACGGCCAACTCGCGCTCGCGATCGGGGTAATCCATCCAGTGATACAAGCAGCGTCGCTTCACGGCATCGTTCAAATCGCGGGTGCGGTTGCTGGTGAGAATGGTGACCGGTGCCACTTCGGCTTTGATGGTGCCCAGTTCTGGAATGCTGACCTGGTACTCACCCAAATACTCCAGCAAGAACGCTTCGAAGGGCTCGTCCGTGCGATCCACTTCATCGATCAGTAGCAGCGCGCCTGGCGCTTCGGTTTGCAGGGCTTCAAGCAAAGGGCGCTTGACCAAGAAGCGTTTTTGGTAGACCTCACGCTCAATGTCTTGGGGCGTGGCTGCAGAGCCTGCATGCGTAGCCGCTGCGCGCATGTGCAACAACTGGGCTGCATGGTTCCATTCGTAAAGCGCTTCGCGCTGTTCCATGCCGTCGTAGCACTGAAGCCGAATGAGAGGGCGTCCTAAGACTTTGGCCAAGGCTTTGGCCAACTCGGTTTTGCCTACACCCGGTTCGCCTTCAAGAAGCAAAGGGCGCTCTAATTTGAGGCTCAAAAAAACGGCGGTGATGAGCCGCCGTTCCGCGAAATAGCCCACGCCTTCTAAGGCCTGGGCAAGTTCGTCGATGGTTTTGAAAGTGTCTTTTGCGGTCATCCGTTCGCCTGTTTCACCGCCCTTTGGGTTTGCACGGTGATCAGGTGAGCGCGATAGGCCTTTGAAGCGTGCAGGTCGGCATTGAGATCTGTAGAGTCTACCGCGACACCAGCCACTGCTTCGGGTGTGAAGCTTTTGCTTAAAGCTTCTTCAAGCCCTGCGTGACGGAACACGCCATTGCCTGCGCCAGTAATGGCCACGCGCGCACCTGCCGCTGTCTGGGCCACAAACACGCCCACCAAGGCAAAGCGTGAGGCGGGTTGGTTGAATTTGGCGTACGCCGCTTTAGTGGGAATGGGGAAACTCACGGAAGTGATGATTTCGCCCGCTTCCAAAGCAGTGGTGTACAGGCCTTGGAAAAAGTCGTCAGCCTTGATGGCACGCTTGTCGGTATTGACTGTGGCGCCCAAAGCCAGCAAAGCGCTGGGGTAGCAGGCTGCTGGGTCGTTGTTGGCCACAGAGCCACCAATGGTACCCATGGCGCGCACTTGCTTGTCGCCAATGTTGTTGGCCAATGCGGCCAAGCCAGGAATGTGCTGCTTGACGTCTGCGTTGTCGGCCACGTCTTGGTGACGCGTCATGGCGCCAATCACGATGTTGTTGCCGTCTTTTTTGACGCCGGCCAAACCGCTGATGGCAGCCAAGTCAATCAAGGTTTCGGGTTGCTGCAGGCGTTGCTTCATCGCAGCGATCATGGTTTGACCACCGGCCAAAACTTGACCGCCTGCTTGCGCCGCTTTTTGCGCATCAGCCAAGGCTGTGGGTCTTTCGTATTTGAATGCGTACATGGTGTGTTCTCCGAATATCTAATTAATGCTTGGCGGCTTGAATGGCTTCCCACACGCGGTGTGGTGTGGCAGGCATGTCAAAGTCTTTGACGCCAAGGGGTGCCAGTGCGTCCAGCACGGCATTGATCACAGCAGGGGGAGAGCCAATGGCGCCCGCTTCACCACAACCCTTGGTGCCCAAAGGATTGGTGGTGCAGGGGGTGCACTCGTGACCGATGGCGAACTCGGGGAAATCGTCGGCGCGTGGCATGGGGTAGTCCATGAAAGAGCCCGTCAAGAGTTGACCGGTTTCTTTGTCGTACACGCAGTTTTCCATGAGGGCTTGGCCAATGCCTTGCACCAAACCGCCATGCACTTGGCCTTCCACAATCATCGGGTTGATGATGGTGCCGAAGTCGTCCACGGCTGTGAACTTGTCCACTTTGGTGACGCCAGTTTGAGGATCAATTTCCACTTCGCAGATGTAAGTGCCTGCAGGGAAGGTGAAGTTGGTGGGATCGTAGAACGCAGTTTCGTTGAGACCTGGCTCCAACTTGTCCAGGGGGTAGTTGTGCGGCACATAGGCAGTGAGTGCAACAGTACCAAATGGAATTTTCTTGTCGGTGCCTTTGACACTGAATTCGCCGTTGGCAAAGTCAATGTCGGCATCTCCAGCTTCCATCAGGTGGGCTGCAATTTTCTTGGCCTTGGCTTCAATTTTGTCGAGCGCGCGCATGAGGGCGGCGCCACCCACAGAAATCGAGCGTGAGCCGTAGGTGCCCATGCCGAATGGCACGCGGCCAGTATCGCCGTGAACGATGTCGACGTTTTCAACCGGAATGCCCAAGCGTGCGGCCACCACCTGTGCAAATGTGGTTTCGTGACCTTGGCCATGGCTGTGTGAGCCGGTGAACACGGTCACGCTGCCTGTGGGGTGCACGCGAACTTCACCGCACTCAAACAAGCCAGCGCGAGCGCCCAAAGCGCCTGCAACATTACTTGGGGCCAAGCCGCAAGCTTCGATGTAGCTGGAGTAACCAATGCCGCGGAGCAAGCCTTTGGCAGCACTGGCCGCTTTGCGGGCAGGGAAGCCTGCCAAGTCGCCCAGTTTGTTGGCGTGGTTCATGAGTGCGTGGAAATCGCCCGTGTCGTACTGCAAAGCCACTGGCGTTTGGTACGGGAACTGTGTGATGAAGTTCTTGCTGCGAATGGCGTCTTGCGTCATGCCCAACTCGAAAGCTGCGCGAGACACAATGCGCTCTAGCAGGTAAGTGGCTTCTGGACGACCTGCCCCGCGGTAAGCATCGACTGGCGCGGTGTTGGTGAACCAGGCATCCACTTCGACATAGACCTGAGGTGTGGCGTATTGGCCAGCCAACAAAGTGGCGTAAAGAATCGTAGGCACCGCTGTTGAGAACGTGGACAAGTAAGCACCCAAGTTGGCATCGGTGTGCACGCGCAAAGCCAAGAACTTGCCGTCTTTGTCGATGGCCAATTCGGCGTGGCTGGAATGGTCACGGCCGTGCGCATCGCTTAAGAAAGCTTCTGAGCGATCGCAGTTCCACTTGATGTTGCGGTTGAGCTTTTTAGAAGCCCAAGTGAGACACACATCTTCAGCGTACAAGTAAATTTTGGCGCCAAAACCACCGCCCACATCGGGAGCAATCACGCGCACTTTGTGTTCGGGCAAACCCATCACAAACGCGGTCATGAGCAGACGCTCGACGTGCGGATTTTGGTTGGACACGTACAGTGTGTATTCGTCGCTGGCGCGGTTGTAGCTGCCAATGGCGGCGCGTGGCTCCATGGGGTTAGGCGCCAAGCGGTTGTTGATCAAATCAAGCTTGGTCACGTGTGCTGCATTGGCAAAGGCAGCGTCGACAGCGGCCTTGTCGCCAATGGCCCAGTTGTAGCAATGGTTGTTGGGGGCTTCTGCGTGCAGGGCTGTGGCCGTTTTGGCTTGACGCACATCGACCACAGCGGGCAACACGTCGTAATCCACTTCGACCAATTCAGCAGCGTTTTTGGCTTGCTCTAAAGTTTCGGCCACCACCATGGCCACGTGGTCGCCCACGTAGCGAACCTTGCCATTGGCAAGAATGGGGTGAGGTGGCTCGTTCATGGGTTTGCCGCTGGTGTCGGTGATCAACCAGCCGCAGGGCAAGCCATTGATCTTGGCGTCGACTACATCGGGGCCGTCGAGCACTGCCACCACACCCGGTGCTGCCAAAGCTGCTGCTTTGTTGATGCTTTTGATATTGGCGTGCGCATGCGGTGAACGCACGAACACAGCGTGCGTCATATTGTCGAGGCGAATGTCGTCGGTGTAGTTGCCAGCGCCCGTGAGGAAACGGTAGTCTTCCTTGCGACGCAAGGCTTCACCGATGTGGGGGAGTTTGGAGAAATCTGATGCACCCATGGTGAGCTCCTTAAGCTTTCATGGCAGCAGAACCTTGCTGCACGGCCTTGACGATGTTTTGGTAACCGGTGCAACGGCACAGGTTGCCCTCGAGCAATTCGCGAATTTCGGTTTCGCTGGCATTGGGGTGGCGCTTGGCGATGTCGACCGCGCTCATGACCATGCCGGGGGTGCAGAAGCCGCACTGCAAGCCGTGACATTCTTTGAATGCCGCTTGCATGGGGTGCATGGTGCCGTCGGCTTGGGCCATGCCTTCAATGGTGGTGACTTCGGCGCCTTGCGCCTGTGCGGTGAGCATGTTGCATGACTTCACTGCACGGCCGTTCACATGAACAGTACAAGCGCCGCATTGGGCGGTATCGCAACCCACGTGGGTGCCAGTGAGTTTGAGGTGCTCGCGCAAGGCTTGAACGAGCAATGTGTTGGGGGCGGCATCAACGGACACTGATTTGCCGTTGACCTTCATTTGAACCTGCATGCGTAACTCCTCGGATTGAATTCGTCCTCCAGTAGATCACGCAGCAAGCAAATGTTCGGTAAGGGCTTTCCCCAATTTTCAACGCATTAGGCCAGCTTAGACCTTCGCCACTGACTGACCACCATGGGAATGACCATGGCCACGCCGACCAAACTGGCCGTCAGGCTAGGTGCAATCATCAGCAAGGCGGCAAACAAGCAAGTGAGCTGTTCCCAGCGTTTCATTTCTACCAAGAGGAACTTGCTCAAAGCAGCTGCCATGAGGGTGATGCCAAAAACGCAGCCGCTAAAGGTAATGATGAAGCTTTCCCAAGTAAACCCTTTGGCCACCAAAAGCAAAGAGGGCGAGAAGACAAAGACAAAAGGAACCAATGCTTTGGCCAGGCCCAAGCGGAAGGCCGTGTTGCCGGTCTTGAAAGGGTCACTGCCAGCCATGCCTGCGGCGGCGTAAGCGGCAAGAGCTACCGGAGGCGTGATATCGGCTAACACGCCGTAATAGAACACAAAGAAGTGCGCAACCAAGGGCTCTACACCCAAGCCCACCAAGGTGGGGGCAGCCACGGTGACCATGATGATGTAGGTGGCTGTGGTGGGCACACCGCAGCCCATCAAGATGCAAACCAGACCGGTCATGGTGAGGGCTGCAAGCAAGGTGAGTGTGTTCAAGGACGCCCAATCTGCAGGGATCCAGCCGCTCATGAAGGCAGAAATGGTTTGCGCTGCTTGCGTGATGATGTAGCTGATCTTGAAGCCCACGCCAGTGAGCGTGACCACGCCAATCACGATGCCCACGGTGGCCGCCGCAGCGCCCACAGCCAAGGCGTACTTGGCGCCAGTTTCAAGCGCTTCAATCAAGACATGCGGTTCAATGCGACCGCGCACACCCGCCCAGATGTAGGCAGCAGCGCCGACGATCAAGGCCAATGCGAACAAGACCAATTTGATGGTGCTATTGTCATTTCCGAAATCGGAGAACGCGATGGTCATCAAGATGGCGTGCATGACCACCAAGAGGCCCCAGTTCTTGAGTTGGTTGCCACTGATTTTGGTAGACATGCCCACAATGGCGCATGAGCTGATGCCCACAAATGCCGCTAAATAAGGCGTGCGACCTGAAACCAGAATGCTGATCAGCAAGCCCAAAGGAATGAGGGTGGGCCAACGCATTTTGAGTGACTCGGCCAAACGTGGCATTTCTTCTTCTGTGAGTCCGCGCAGGCCATATCGCTTGGCTTCGAAGTGCACTTGCATGAACACGCCAAAGAAGTGCATGAACGCAGGCACCACCGATGCGGCAATGATGGTTTGGTAGGGTACGTTCAAGAATTCGATCATCAAGAACGCTGCAGCACCCAGCACGGGCGGTGTAATTTGTCCGCCTGTGGATGAGGCTGCTTCAACCGCTGCCGCAAAGTGCTTTTTATAGCCCACTCGAATCATGGCGGGAATGGTGAGCGAGCCCACCGTGACGGCATTGGCCACGGAGGAGCCACTCAACATGCCAAACAAGGCAGAGCCAAATACACTGACTTTGGCAGGGCCACCGGCATAACGTCCGGCAATGCTAGAGGCAACGTCTAAGAACAATTGTCCCAAGCCAATGCGTGTGGCCATGACGCCAAACAACACAAAGTGAAAAACATAAGTGGCCACCACGCCCACCGCCACGCCGTAAATGCCTTGGCTGGTGAGGTACTGGTGATTGATCATCATGGACCAATTGGCGCCAGCATGTTTGAGCAAACCGGGGAAGTAGGGGCCAAGCAATGCATAAGCCGTGAAGCCAATCGCGATCAGTGGCAAAGGCCAGCCCATGGAGCGCCGTGTGGCTTCCAGCAAGGTGATGAACAGAATGCTGCCCATGATGACGTCCATGTTGCTGGGGTTGCCCACGCGGAACATCAGGTCATCAAAGACATAGGGGATGTACAAAACGCTCAATGCGCAAGCACCTGCCAACAGCCAGTCCACCAGCGGCACACCACCTGGATTTAAAAACGAACTTTTGAGATCGCGATTGGCAGAGGCGCTACTGAATGCAAAGACCAAAAAAATCATGCCTAACACAAAGGCCAAGTGCACACCGCGGTGCGTGATTTCTTGCAGCAAGCCAAAGCCTGCGGTGTAGTAGTGAAAGCACGACAGGGCAATCAAGAGCCATTTGACGATTTGCGTGGCAGGCGGCAAGGTGGGCCGAAAGCGCATCTCGGGATCAAACTGTTCTTCGAGTTCTTGTAGTTTTTGATCGTCGGGGAGCAGGGTGGCAGCGGTCATGTGAATACTCTGGAAACTTCAAGTAGTAACGGGCGAGTTAACCTGAAGTTAACCCGCCCGTTGGCATTTAACGAAACGTTAAATTATTTCAAGACACCGGCTTCGCGGTAGAACTTTTCTGCACCGGGGTGGAAAGGAATGCCGGCACCTTGCACAGCATTTTTCAAGGTGATCAGCTTGCCCTTGGCGTGGCCAGCGGCCAATGCTTTTTGGGTGGACTCGCTGTACAAAGCTTTGGTGATTTGGTAGATGGTTTCTGTATCAGCTTTGGCGCTGGTCACCCACTGGGCGCCCACAGACAATGTGTTCACAGCGTCAACATCTTTGTAGGTGGCAGCAGGCACACTGTCGTTGGCAAAGAAGGAGCTGGTGCTGCGCAAGGCTTGCGCTTGAGCACCATCAATGGGCAACAAGGCAATGCCGCCGCCACTAGAAGCCAATTCGGCAATGGCGCCAGCCGGTGCACCGCCCACGAAGAAGAAGGCATCCAAAGCGCCGTCTTTCATTTTGTCAGCCGCTTGGTTGGGCTTGATGTACTCGGGCTTGATTTCGGATTCTTTGATGTTGTAGGCGGCCAAGATCAAACGGGCATTGACCAGCGTGCCAGAGCCTGGCTCGTCCAAGGCAACGCGCTTGCCTTTGAGTTCAGCAATGCTTTTGATGCCAGAAGATTTTTTGACCACCACGTGAATGGTTTCAGGGTAGAGGTTGGCGATGAGGCGCAAATCTGGAATATTGGGCTTGCCTTCGTAGATGCCCGTGCCTTTTTGGGCCCAAGTGGCCACGTCAGACTGAGAGAAACCTGATTCCATGGCGCCACTGGCCACGCCATTGACGTTGGCCACAGAGCCATTGGTGGCCTGTGCAGTGGCAATCAGTTTGCCTGGTACAGACACCGCGTTGGCAATCATGCCGCCCACGGGGTAGTAAGTGCCTGCTGTACCGCCTGTGCCAATGCGGAAGAAAGCTTGTGCTTGTGCGCTGGTGCTCACGGTCAAAGCCAAGGGGAGTGCCACAGCCACACCAAGGGCTAGGCGACGTGCAATGTGATTCAGGGTCATAGGTGCTCCAAGTAAAACCAAACAATGTTGCAGTAGACCTCATTCCCCAGATTTAGGGCATAGGACTAATACCGATTAATTTGACAGTGTAAAGCCCAAAATAAGTCAAAACCAGGGAGCCCAGCAAATGAATGCCTGCCGTAAACAGGGCCAGGGCCAGTCGACCCTGTTGCAACATGCCCACCACTTCAGCGGAAAACGTGGAAAAGGTGGTCAGTGCGCCTAAAAAGCCCGTGACGCACAACAAGCGCCACTCGGGTGCCAGTTGGGGCATGTTTTGAAAAATACCCACGCACAATCCAATGAGGTAGCCGCCGATCAAGTTGGCGGCCAGAGTGCCCCATGGCAATAAACCATCATTTGATGTGCTGGGGTTAAGCCACAGCCCCAATTGCCAACGCGCCAATGCGCCTAGGCAAGCACCGATGCAAATGGCAATGACGGCAAACATGGCGGTGATCCTTGTGAATTAAATCAAATGAGCGACAGCAGCATGAGGCTTAAAAGGGCGGGCCTTCCTCTGAAGTGGTGGATTCTGCAAACACATTCTCACCGCCCAGTGCGGTGACCACGTCTTGGATGAGCGGGCCTAACATGCCGGTGCTCAGAACCACATCGGCATCGAACTTGTCATCGCCTTCGGTGCCAATGGCTTCAGGCTCTGTGCCGTCTAGAAAGCTGACTTTTTTGAACTGCAAATTGTCGGTGAGCACAAAGCTGGCTTTGCCTTCCCAGCTGAGGCCCAGCTGCGTGGGCAGCTTGCCATCGCGCACATGCTTGCGCACTTCGTCGGTGTTGAGCACGTGGCGGGTGTACTTGACCATGGGTTGGTCTTCAGCGCCCGATTTGAGGACGCATTCTTTTTCAACACTTAAAGAAGGGGGCAGCTCGTGCGGGTCGACGGCCAACAACCAAGCGGCCATGCCGGTTTGGGGCGACATGGCCGTTTGCAGTAAGTTGAGGTCGAGCCCTGGCAACGCGCGCACCAATTGGGTGATGACCTCGTCGGCCTTGCTGGTGCTGCCAGCATCGATGGCCAACAAGCGGTCTTTGGGGTTGATCCACACCATGACGGCACCTTGCTTGGCAAAGGCTTGGGGCAACAGGCTGTGCAAAATGTCTTCGCGCATTTCGCGTTGCTCTTTTTTACCGGGCTTGCGGCCGGTTTTCTCCTCAATGTCTTTGGCCTGCAACTCGGCTTTGCGCTTGACGACGGAAGCTGGGACGGCCTTGGTCTCGATCAACAATTTGGCAATCCATTGACCGCCTATGGACTCTAGCAAGGGACCATGGGCGACGCCGCGTGGCTCGGTCCAGCCGACCGATTTGTCTTGACCGGGGGAGCACTCTACAAAACGATTGGCAGCCAGTGCTGTTTCAATCTCGGGAACTGTCGCCACCCAATTTGGCCCAATTCGATAGGCCATTACATTTTTAAACACGAAATTCCTTTGGGTATTCTTTGACTTGAGGTCAAATTAATCGACATCATAGGGTGTTAATTTTGAATCAAAATCAGCCACACTTCGTCTCATGATCAGGAATTCTTTGTTACCCAACTTAATGGCACGCAAACGCTGGGGTGTGTTGATGTTGGACACGCAATTTCCGCGTTTGCTGGGCGATATTGGCTGCCCTGAAGGCTGGCCATTTGACTTGATGTATCAAAAAGTGCCCGGCATGTTTCCCCAAGAAATTGTGCGCAGCGCCGATAGTCTGAAGCAGCACTTGGTGCTGCCAGCCTTTGTCAATGCCAGTCGACAATTGATCGCGCAGGGCGCTGAAGGCATAACCACCAGTTGCGGCTTTTTGGTCTTGCTGCAAAACGAATTGCAAGCAACATTGCCAGTGCCTGTGATCAGTTCTAGTTTGTTGTGTTTGCCACAATTGTTGGCAGTGCATGACACGGTGGGTGTCTTAACGATGGACGATGAAGCTTTGGGGGCTGCACATTTTCTGGCAGCAGGTGTCGCAGTCAAAGACTTGTCTCGGTTGCGCGTGCAGGGTGTTCAAAAAAACGAAGCTTTTGCCTTGGCTATTATGGGCAACCAATTGAAAATGGATGTTGCAGCTGCTCAGAAAAGTGTGGTGTCAGCAGCATTGCGTTTGAAGCAAAAAGCCCCCGAAGTGAAGCATGTGGTTTTGGAGTGCACCAACATGCCGCCTTATGCGGGGGCCATACAAGTGGCTACAGGCTGGCAACTGCACAGCCTGTATCAACTGCTTACAACTTCATCTGCTGAGGCATCCAAGTAACGATGCCAGGGAAGAAGTAAATTAACAAAACGGCCAACACCATCAAGAAGAACATGGGCAGTGTGGCTTTGGCAATCCACAGCAAGTCTTTGCCGGTCATGCCTTGCAACACAAACAAATTAAAACCCACAGGTGGGGTAATTTGAGCCATTTCAACCACCAGCACAATGAAGATGCCAAACCACAAGGGGTCGATACCGGCTTTTTGCACGGTGGGCATGATGACGCCCATGGTGAGGACCACCATCGAGATGCCATCTAAGAAGCATCCCAAGACCACGTAAAAAACGGTCAGCGCCAGAATCAATTCAAATTGGCTCAGACCCAAAGTGGCAATCCATTCTGCCAAGTGCCGCGGCAAACCGATATAACCCATGGACAGCGTCAAGAACGAGGCCCCAGCCAAGATCAGGGCAATCATGCAGTAAAGCCGTGTTGCACCCATCAGAGCTTCTTTGAAGCTTGCCCGATTCAAGGACCCTTGAGCTGAAGACAAAAGCATGGCACCTACAACGCCAACTGCTGCTGCTTCAGTGGCAGTGGCAATGCCAGCGTAAATAGAACCAAGCACAGCAGCAATCAACAACACGACAGGAATCAGGCTGCCCGATTCGCGAATCTTTTCCATGAAGGTGTATTGACGATCGTTGGCAGGAACCTGTTCTGGATGTCGCAATGCCCAGTAAATGATGTAACCCGAAAACAAACAAGCCAACATAAGACCAGGCAAAATGCCGGCAATGAATAATTTGGCGATGGAAACGTCTGCCGTTACGCCGTAAACGATCATGATGATGGATGGCGGAATCAGCAGTCCCAAAGTTCCAGCGCCTGCCAAGGTGCCAATGACCATGTTGTCTGGATAACCTCTTTTCGACAGCTCAGGCAAAGTCATCTTGCCAATGGTGGCGCAAGTGGCCGCCGAAGAACCCGATACCGCTGCAAAAATGGTGCATCCCGCCACATTGGTGTGCAAGAGGCGACCCGGTAAAGCTTGGAGCCAGGGTGCCAAGCCTTTGAACATGTCTTGACTGAGTCGCGTTCTAAAAAGAATTTCTCCCATCCAAATGAACAAAGGCAATGCTGTGAGGGTCCAGCTGGAAGAGGATCCCCAGATGGTGACGGCCATGGCGTCGCCAGCAGGACGGCTGCTGAACAATTGCATGCCCACCCAAGCCACGCCTGACAAGGACAAGCCAATCCAGACGCCACTGCCCAAAATGAGAAACAGCGTTGCAACCAGCAGCGCTGTGATCAGTAAATCATTCATAGTTACTCGTTGTGTAACGCTTCATCTGAATTCAAGGCAACTCGTTTGCCCAGAATTTCCAAAATCAATTCGTCGATGAAAGCGATCGCCAAAACCACGGTACCAAGTGCCATGGAAATTTGTGGAATCCACAAGGGCGTTGCATCATTGCTGGTGGAAATGTCGTGGAAGGTGTATGACTGCCAAGACAAACGAATGCTGTAGTACGCCATGAGGCAGGCTAAAAAAGTGGCCATGCCCAATGCCCACAATTCAATGCCTTTGAGCCAGCCGCCTTTGAATCGGCTGATGAGTACCGTGACACGAATGTGCTCGCCTTTTTTCAAGGTGTGCGCCAAAGCCAAGAAGCCACTGGCGGCCATGCAATAGCCCGCATAAGCATCTGTGCCTCTGATGTGAAAGTTGAATTCACGGCCAATGATGGACATCAAAACCATCGCGAGCATGGCGCACATGAAAAGCGCCGCCAAAGCGGCGGCGCTGTCATAAATGCGGTTTAACAAACTGCGCATTGTGAATCAAAGCTTGTTGTAGGCATCGACCAAAGCTTTGCCCTCAGGACCCGCTTTTTCAAGCCATTCCTTCAACATCACATCGCCTACTTTTTTCATGTCGGCTTTGAGCTGTGCAGATGGTGTGACGATGTTCATGCCGTTCTTTTTGAGCAAGTCAATGTATTCACCGTTCTTGGCTTGAGATACTTTCCAGCCGCGTGCGTCTGCATCAGCGCCTGCTTTTAAAACGGCTTGTTTGGTGCCGGCGTCGAGGGCATCAAATGCGGCTTTGTTCATGATGACCGCATTTTTGGGCAGCCAAGCTTGTGTGTCGTACCAGTACTTGATGTGCTCGTAAGTTTTGGTGTCGTAGCCAGTTGAGCCTGAAGACATGTAGCTTTCAATCACACCTGTTGCCATAGCTTGCGAGAGCTCGGCTGCTTGCACAGTGACAGGCTGAGCGCCAACCAATTCGGCTATGCGGGCTGTGGATGGGCTGTAAGCGCGCCATTTCACACCCTTCAAATCTGCGGCCGAGTTGATGGGCTTCTTCACATAGATGCCTTGTGGTGGCCATGCCACTGCATACAACAAGATCATGCCTTGCTCAGCCAGTTTCTTTTCCAAGAAAGGACGTTGAGCTTTGTAGAGTTTGAAAGATTCTTCATAGCTGTCAGCCAAGAAGGGCAGTCCATCGGCGCCAAACAATTGCCATTCATTTTGGAAGTTGGCCAACAAGATTTCACCAATTTGTGCTTGACCACCTTGCACAGCACGCTTGATTTCAGGGGCTTTGAACAATGACGCATTGGCATGCACGGTAATCTTCAATTTGCCGCCAGAAGCTTTTTCAACATCGTTGGCAAATTGCACCAAATTTTCGGTGTGAAAGTTGTTGGCGGGGTAGGCTGCCGGCAAGTCCCACTTAGTCTGGGCTTGGACGGATGCAATGCCACCCATGGCCAACACAGTGGTGATCAGGGCTTTGGAAATTAAACGTCTTTTCATAGGTGCTCCATTGAATGAAAAAAAATCGGAAAGCATTGCAAGAATAGCACTGACTGCAAATGCAAAATACAGGCTCGGCTTGGTAGAAACGCGATGTTCATCACGAAGATGAGTCTGAAAGGTTTAACATCTCGTTCAATATCAATTGAAAACAGCCCTCAACAGGGCTGAATTGCGCTGTCATTTTAAGGAAAATCAATGTCGAGCTTACCGTCCAGTCCGTTGTGGCAATTCTGGATTGACAGAGGGGGCACATTCACAGACATCGTGGGCAAACAGCCTGATGGTCAGTTGGTCACTCACAAACTGTTGTCTGAAAATCCTGATCAGTACAAAGACGCAGCGGTGGCGGGTATTCGCCATTTGTTAGGGTTGAAATCGAACGAGCCAGTAAGCCCCAATTTGGTGAGTTGCGTCAAGATGGGCACCACAGTGGCCACCAATGCACTGTTAGAGCGAAAAGGTGAGCGCACCTTGTTGGTGACCACGCAAGGTTTCCGTGACGCTTTGCGAATTGCTTATCAAAACCGTCCGCGCTTGTTTGACCGCAATATCGTCTTGCCTGAATTGCTCTACAGCGAGGTGATTGAAGCGCAAGAGCGCATGTCGGCGCAAGGTGAAGTGATTGAAGCGCTGCATGTCGATGCATTGCGCGCGCAATTGCAAACTCAATTTGATGCTGGCATTCGCAGCGTGGCCATTGTTTTCATGCACGCTTATCGTTATTCGCAACACGAAGTTTTGGCTGCGCAGTTGGCGCGTGAAATTGGCTTCACGCAAATCAGCACCTCCCATCAAACCAGTCCCTTGATGAAGTTTGTCAGCCGCGGTGACACCACCGTTGTCGATGCCTATTTATCACCCATCTTGCGCCGCTATGTCGACCAAGTGGCGAGTGAAATGCCAGGCGTCAAGCTGATGTTCATGCAGTCATCCGGTGGCCTGACGGACGCGCACGCCTTTGCGGGCAAGGATGCCATTTTGAGTGGTCCTGCTGGGGGCATTGTGGGCATGGCGCGCACCGCCGAAGGCGCGGGTCACGACAAAGTGATTGGCTTTGACATGGGCGGCACGTCTACGGATGTGTCGCACTATGCAGGTCAGTTTGAGCGCGAGTTTGAAACGCAAGTGGCAGGCATTCGCATGCGTGCGCCCATGATGAGCATTCACACTGTGGCGGCCGGAGGTGGTTCTTTGTTGCAATTTGATGGCGCGCGTTTGCGCGTGGGTCCGCAAAGCGCTGGTGCCAATCCAGGGCCGGCCAGTTACAGACGTGGTGGCCCTTTGGCGGTCACAGATGCCAACGTGTTGGTGGGCAAAGTGCAGCCCGACTTCTTCCCCGCTGTGTTTGGTCCTGAGGGCAATCAGCGTTTAGACAAGCAGGCTGTCGCAGAACGTTTTGATGTTTTGTCTCAGCAAATGAACCGACCCGCCGAAGCCATTGCCGATGGTTTTCTGCGGATTGCAGTGCAGCAGATGGCGAACGCCATCAAGAAAATCTCAGTGGCGCGCGGCTACGACGTCACGCGCTACACCTTGCAATGTTTTGGGGGCGCTGGTGGGCAGCACGCTTGTATGGTGGCCGATGCACTGGGCATGAAACAAGTCTATGTGCACCCCTTGGCGGGGGTGTTGTCTGCGTATGGCATGGGCTTGGCCGATCAGAGTTTGATTCGGGAACAAGCGGTAGAGTTGCGGCTGACGCCAGAGGCCATGCCAGCTTTGTTGGCGCCTCTTCAAAGTTTGGGCGATGCAGCGCGCGCTGCTTTGTCTCAGCAAGCCTTGGGCGATGCCATTGAATTGCACCAGCGCGTGCATGTGCGGTACGAAGGCAGTGATTCCGCCTTGGTGGTCAGCATGGGCAGCTTGGAAGAAATAACCGCGCGATTCGAGCAGGCTTACCGTCAACGCTTTGCATTTTTAATGACGGGCAAGGCCCTCATGGTGGAAGCCGTTTCAGTCGAGGCTTTGATCAAAGGAGACGCTGCGGTTGAAGTGCCACGATCGGTGAACCCTGTGCGGGATGTCCCCAAACGCGCTACCGTGCGCATGTACGCTGCAGGCTCCGATGGTGAATCGCGCTGGTGGGATGCCGGCTTGTTTGTGCGCGAAGACTTGCGTATCGGTGATGTGATTGCAGGACCCGCCATCATTGCAGAGAAAAACGCCACCACAGTGGTCGAGCCTGGCTGGCAAGCGCAAGTAACTGCGCTGGACAATCTGTTGCTGAACCGTGTGGAAGTGCGTCAAACCAAACATGCAGCTGGCACCACGGTCGATCCAGTGTTGTTGGAAGTGTTCAACAACCTGTTCATGAACATTGCCGAGCAAATGGGTTTGCAATTGCAAAACACCGCTTATTCGGTGAACATCAAAGAGCGTCTTGATTTTTCATGCGCTTTGTTCAATGCCCAAGGCCACTTGATAGCCAATGCGCCTCACATGCCCGTGCACTTGGGCAGCATGGGAGAAAGCATCAAAACCGTCATCCGTGAAAACGCAGGCAAGATGCACCGCGGGGATGTGTTTGTGCTCAATGACCCGTATCACGGCGGCACGCACTTGCCGGATGTGACGGTCATCACGCCCGTATTTTTAGAAGGTGCAACGCAGCCAGAGTTTTATGTAGGCTCGCGTGGTCACCATGCTGACATAGGCGGCACCACACCGGGCTCGATGCCACCTTTCTCCACCACCATTCAAGAAGAAGGCGTGCAAATCAACAACTTCAAGTTGGTGTCTGAAGGCGTTTTGCAGGAGCAGGGCATGTTGGACTTGTTGGCCAGCGGCCAATACCCCAGTCGCAATCCGCAACAGAACATGGCCGATTTGCGTGCTCAGTTGGCCGCCAACGAAAAGGGTGTGCAAGAGTTGCACAAAATGGTGGCTGAGTTTGGCTTGGATGTGGTTCAGGCCTACATGCGCCATGTGCAAGACAACGCTGAAGAATCGGTGCGCCGCGTGATCACGCGCTTGAAAGATGGCGTCTTCACCTTGCCCCTCGACAATGGCGCGCAAATTCAAGTGGCCGTTCGGGTGGATGCCAAAAACCGCAGTGCAGAAATTGATTTCACAGGTACCAGTGCGCAGCAGACCAACAACTTCAATGCGCCCACAGCGGTGTGTATGGCGGCGGTGTTGTATGTGTTCAGAAGTTTGGTCAACGACGACATTCCGCTGAATGCGGGTTGTTTGAAACCCTTGAACGTGATCATTCCCGAAGGCTGCATGCTCAACCCCAATTTCCCAGCCTCCGTGGTGGCGGGCAATGTAGAAACATCGAGCTGCATCACCAATGCCTTGTTTGGCGCTTTGGGTGTGATGGCGGGCAGTCAACCCACCATGAACAACTTCACCTTTGGCAATGCCAAGTACCAGTACTACGAAACCATTTCGGGCGGCAGTGGTGCCGGTGTGATGGTGGACGAGGCAGGGCACATCACATCGGGCTTCAACGGTACTTCGGTGGTCCAGACGCACATGACCAATTCACGGCTGACAGATCCTGAAATTTTAGAATTCCGATTCCCTGTTCGCTTGGAAAGTTATGCCATGCGCGAAGGCTCGGGTGGGCAAGGTAAATGGCATGGCGGCATGGGCGGTGTGCGTCGCATTCGCTTCTTGGAGCCGATGACAGCCAGCATTTTGTCCAATGGCCGCGTTCACCCCGCTTTTGGCATGGCCGGTGGCAAAGCCGGTGCACCAGGCATCAACCAAGTGCAGCGTGCCGATGGCCGCGTAGAGGTGCTGAAGCACATTGGCCAAGTGGAAATGGCACCGGGCGATGTGTTTGAAATTCACACGCCTGGTGGAGGCGGTTACGGCACCCCTCAAGCTTGAAAAGTTCAAACTCAAAGGGCTGTCGACTTCAGGACTTGGCCGCTTTGGGTTTGTCGGTTGGTTTGCCTTTGGCCGGTTCAACGGCCGCGCCGCCCTGATAGCCCGAACCATTGACCGTGAGGCCTTGTGCTGAAAACTTGGCGGAACTTTTCTCGCCCATGCCACTGACGCGGTGCATCAAGTCGGGCCAGTCTTTGTAATTGCCCTTGTTGCGTTCTTTCAAAATTTTGCCGGACAAAGAAGGCCCAATGCCTTTGATGCCATCCAATTCTGCGGCACTGGCTTTGTTGACGTCAACGGCAGCAAAACTGCTGAGTGAAAACAGCAGGGCGGTGGTGCTTAATATTTTTTTCAACATGTTGAATTCCTAAGTTGGGCATCACCCCAACGGTGATGCAAACCCGATTCAACTGCTGATTCAAATGCAGAAGTGCATTCTGCAATTCAAGGTGAGCGCAAGCAACACCTTGAAAGTGTTTTAGAGTTCTTCGACGCGGCGTGGTGGGTAACTGTCCCACGCTTGGCAGCCTGGGCAGTGCCAGAAATGCTCCTTGGCTTCAAAGCCGCAGGCTGCGCAGCGATAACGCGCTAAAGGTCGTGAAGCTTGCTCAAGGGCTTTTTGCACCGGTGCCCGCGTGTCGTCAGTGCCCAAATCGGCGCCTGCCAACCAGCGAGAGGCGGCCAACAAAGAGGGTTGCTTTTGAAGGTGCTCGATGTAGCGTTGCCTAACTTGCTGCTCTGCGTCGGCGCCGGTTTTTTCCAAGGCCACAATGGCGTCCATCACATCAATGCACGGGCTTTGGGCGTAGTGTTGCTGAAGCAAGGACAAAGCTGCAGGCACCTGATGGGCCGCCTGAGCGGCACGCACCAAACTTGCAGCGGCCAAAGGTGCTGCCACAGAACCCGATTCAAACAATTGGCTTAGCGTGGCGCAAGCTTGCAGTGCTTGTCCTTGGTTCAGCTGAAGCTGTCCTAGCAATAGGCGAGGGCGAGGGGCATCGGGTGCTTCGGTCATGGCATTCAGCAGCAACTGCGCTGCGCCAGATGCATCGCCATTCGCGTTGAGTTCGCGCGCTTGTTCACACAAGTAATGGGCTTTGCGAACAGAAAAGCTGACTTCGCCAGACGCTTCCAATTGGGTGGCCACTTCGCGGGCTTGAGGCCATTCACGCGAACGTTCGTAAATGGCCAAGCGTGCCAATCTGGCTTGGCCTTCAAAGCTGGTGCCTTCTAACTTGCGCAGGGCGTCTTCGGCGCGGTCTAACAAGCCTGCTTTGACAAAGTCTTTGGCCAATGCGTTTTGTGCGCGCTGACGGTCTGCTGCACTCAGATCGCCTCTTGACAGCAAGTGCTCGTGCACCCGAACGGCGCGCTCGTATTCCCCGCGGCGGCGAAACAAGTTGCCTAAGGCAAAGTGCAATTCGGAGGTGTCGGGATCGTTTTGGACGGCCTCGATGAAAGCGTCAATGGCCTTGTCTTGTTGCTCGTTGAGCAAGAAGTTCAGACCTTTGAAATAGGCGCGTGGTGCTTGGCGGTTGTCGATGCGCAACTGACGCAAGTCGAGTCGAGAAGCTAACCAACCCAGGCCAAAGGCTGCGGGCAGGCCAATCAAAATCCAAATGAGGTCAAGTTCCATGCGGTACTTCCGGTTGGGCTTCTGCGTTGCTGGTTGCCGGTGCTTGAACGGCCTTGGCAGCTTGGCGTTGGCGCCACCAACGCGGGACCATGCCCAGCACGCCCACCACCATGCCCAAAGCGAAAGCAATCAAAACAATCAACACCATGGGAGAGCGCCATTGCGTGCCAAAAAAGAAATACACCTTGGCTTCGTGCTGATTGTTCAGCGCGAAGGCAAACAAGGTAAAAAAGACGGCCGCATTCAGTGTCCACTGAAGCAGCTTGAGAAATTGTTTCATGAATGGCCTCAGGCAGCCCTGTCATTCTAAAGCGATGCTGCACCCAGAAACAAAAAAAGGCCCTTGGATGGGCCGATTTATTCAGAGCGGGCTGGGGGCTTATTCGGCCTTGCCATGCAGGATGTCGAGAGACTTTTTATCGACGGCTTCGCGCAGTGCCTTGCCGGGTTTGAAATGCGGTACGCGTTTTTCTGGAATTTGCACGCTTTCACCAGAACGTGGGTTGCGGCCAACACGGGGCGGGCGGCGGTTGATGGTGAAACTGCCAAAACCACGGATCTCAATGCGATGGCCTTTGACCAATGCTTCGCTCATGGCGTCCAAGACCGTTTTGACGGCGAATTCGGCGTCACGGTGCGTCAGCTGCTCGAAACGGGCGGCCAAAGCTTCAACGAGGTCGGAACGGGTCATGTCAGGGAAAGTGAGTTGGGTTGACGCATAGAAAAAGCCTCCGCCCAACCCCCGAAGGGGCCAGGCCAGAGGCTTTGTTCTTCAGCAGATCATTAAGCTGCGTCGTTGTTGTCCAACTTGGCACGCAACAAAGCGCCCAAGCTGGTGGTGCCAGCGTTTTCGCGTGAAGACTGTTGGCTTAATGTTGCCATGGCTTCATTTTGATCAGCAGCATCTTTGGCCTTGATGGACAACTGGATGTTGCGTGTCTTGCGATCGACGTTGACGACCACGGCAGTGACTTCGTCGCCTTCTTTCAACAAGCTGCGAGCGTCTTCCACGCGATCGCGTGAAATTTCGCTAGCGCGCAAGTAACCAATGATGTCTTCGCCCAAGTCGATTTCAGCGCCGCGAGCGTCAACAGTTTTGACTTTACCAGTCACTGTTTGGCCCTTGTCGTTGACTGTCACGAAAGTGGTGAATGGGTCGCCGTCGAGTTGTTTGATGCCCAAGCTGATGCGCTCGCGCTCAACGTCGACTGCCAACACGATGGCTTCAACGTCTTGACCCTTCTTGTAGTTACGAACAGCGGCTTCGCCAGTTTCGTTCCATGACAAGTCGGACAAGTGAACCAAACCGTCGATGCCAGCGGCCAAGCCCACAAACACACCGAAATCGGTGATGGACTTGATCGGGCCTTTGACGCGGTCGCCACGCTTGGTGTTTTGAGCGAACTCTTGCCATGGGTTAGCACGGCACTG